>Ga0193716_1000060_pt1 | contig 62842 bp, 53 predicted proteins | sample U2c1metaG_FD_145901 | JGI IMG/M metagenome (GOLD analysis project Ga0193716, IMG submission 145901) | Soil microbial communities from a riparian zone of the East river system, Colorado, United States - U2c1 | ecosystem: Environmental > Terrestrial > Soil > Riparian zone | place: USA: East River...
CTGCATGCCTTTATGCCTTATCTAAACAAATAATCCAGGTCCAGAAAATGCTGCAGGCCACCGGTGCGCTGGCTATGCTGGAAATGAGCCATGGCGCCCGGGATGGCACGGTGGAAGTACAGAGCTATGTCGGTTACAGGAAGCAGGACCAGCCTGCTGCGCCGCAACTCGTGGTGGCTAAGGAGGATTATCTGCGGGTAATGCGTCTGCTGGAAGAAGGAAGGGAAGTGACGCTGGAACTACAAAGTGATACAAAAATTTATAAAGATGATCTGCAGGGACACAATGTAGTTGGAGAGATCCCCGGCACCGATCCGACACTAAAGTCTGAAGTAGTGATGCTGGGCGGTCACCTGGATTCCTGGCCGGCGGGCACAGGCGCCACAGATAATGGAGCCGGCAGCATAGTGGCGCTGGAAGCAATCCGCATCTTAAAGACCCTTGGTGTCCAGCCAAAAAGGACGATCCGCATAGCCCTCTGGGACGGAGAGGAACAGGGATTGCTGGGCTCCTTCCATTATGTAAGGAACCATTTCGGGGATCCTGCCGACATGAAGCTGAAACCGGAGCAGGAGAAGATCTCCGCCTATTACAACCTGGACAATGGGTCCGGTAAAATAAGAGGCATCTTTACCCAGGGCAATGAAAAGGTGGCCCCGATCTTCAAACAATGGCTCGAGCCCTTTGCCGACCTTGGGGCCGCAACGGTCACCTTACACAGCACGGGTTCTACAGACCACCTGCCTTTTGATGCGGTCGGCATCCCGGGTTTTCAGTTCATCCAGGATCCGCTCGATTACGAATCGCGTACGCACCATACCAATATGGATAACTACGATCACCTGCTGATGGGAGACTTGAAACAGGCTGCTACGATCCTGGCCTCTTTTGTGTACAATACAGCGACGCAGGCGGAAAAAATGCCCCGGAAGTCGCTGCCAAAGGCAGAGAAATTCCTTTTTGATGACTTTTTGCCCTAAAGGAGCAGGGACCCGCGGGGAGTAAAGTTGCACAAATGAGGTCGCCCACAGGGCGATTTGCTGATTTTGAATGGGATAAATGCTTTTTCCCCCGTATATTTGCCCCCGCCCGAACCGGCTAACCCGTCATGTGTTGGTCGTTAAAGGCGCAAACTTCAAATTTTCAAAATAGTGGCTACCAAGTTTTCAAAAGAGACCTACCTGTACTGGTATGAACTAATGCAACTCATCCGCCAGTTTGAGTTGATGGCAGAAGAAAAATACAAAATGGAGGGTAAGATCCGCGGCTTTTTCCATGCCTATGTCGGGCAGGAAGCCATCGCCGCCGGTTGTATGACTGCCACCCAGCCGGATGATACTTTTATTACGGCTTACCGGGATCATGGCCTTGCGCTGTCAAAAGGCGTCAGTGCCAATGCGTGTATGGCTGAGCTTTACGGAAAGGCTACAGGCGCCGCAAAAGGCAAGGGCGGAAGCATGCACTTTTTTGGTGTGAAAGAAAGATTCTTTGGCGGACATGGCATCGTCGGTGCACAGATCGGTACCGGTGCAGGCCTGGCCTTTGCCGAGCAGTATAAAGGCACGGACAATGTTTCGCTGACCTTCTTTGGAGATGGCGCTGCCCGCCAGGGTATTCTCCATGAGACCTTCAACCTGGCCATGCTCTGGAAGCTGCCGGTGATTTTTATCTGCGAGAACAACAACTATGCAATGGGTACGTCCGTCGAGCGGACCTCAAACGTTCACGATATCTACAAACTTGCGGATGCCTACGAAATGCCCGCCGATTCTATCGATGGCATGAGTCCGGAAGCTGTTCACGAAGCGGTAGCCCGTGCCGTGAAAAGAGCGCGCCAGGGAGATGGCCCGACTCTGCTCGAGATCAAGACATATCGTTATAAAGGTCACTCCATTTCCGACCCGCAGAAATACCGGACAAAGGAAGAAGTAGAAGAGTACAAGGCAAAGGATCCGATCCAGATGGTGCTGCAAACCATCTTTACGAAGAAATATGCAACCCAGGAAGAGATCGATGCGATCAATCAGCGGGTGAACAATACCGTAACAGAGTCAGTGAAATTTGCTGAAGAATCACCCTGGCCGGACGATTCGGAAGTATTGAAGGATGTATACGTCGACAAAAATTATCCGTTCATTGTTGATTAATTCAACAGGAACTATTTTAAAAGCAAAAAGCCAAACACAATAAGAGATGTCAGAGATCAAACACCCTGCACATTTGGAGAACGAGAAAAATCCGGTTGCCGAATTACACAGCGCCTGGGATAAGTACGGAAAACAGCTTTCCATTGCCCTGGTAGCGATCATCGTGTTAGTAGGCGGGTTTTTCGCCTACCGTAACCTGGTCAGCGAGCCTAATGAAAAGCAAGCATCAGAAGCTATGTTCCGCGCGGAAGAATACTATCGCATGGACTCGGCCCGGCTCGCCCTCAATGGAGACCAGGTAAATGCCGGTTTCCTGAAGATCATATCCAAATATGGCAGCACCAAGGCCGGCAAGCTGGCCAATTTTTATGCGGGAAGCTGTTACCTTAAAATGGGTGATTTCAACAATGCAGTGAAATACCTGAAGGACTTCTCCTCACCGGTCGAGCAGCTCCAGGAGCGCGCCTATGGCTTGTTGGGAGATGCATATTCCGAACAGAATAAAAAAGAAGAAGCCGCAGAACAGTATAAGAAAGCTGGTACGTATTTTGAAAAGGATGAGCTCTTCTCTCCTGAATATCTTTTCCGCTCGGGTTATTTATACGAGAGCATGGGCAAGACACAGGATGCGATAGCAATGTACAAGATCATCAAGGATAAATACCCTGCTTCGCAAAGAGGAGCCGAGATCGACAAATACCTGGCAAGACTGGGAGTGAATCAATAACGATTTTTCTTTAACGATTTTTCAGGAAAGAAATTTTCAACCTTATGGCAGAGGTTAGCAAAAGTAATTTGTTTCAAACGACAGGCATCTCCGATATGGAAGGTGCCTGTGTTGTTATAGTTCGTACTGAATGGAATGACGCCATTGTCGGAGCGCTGGAAAAAGGCTGCCGGGCTGAGCTGGAAAAGGCCGGTCTGCTTTGCCGTGTGATCACGGTTCCGGGGGCGTTTGAAATACCATTCGGCATCCGGGCCTACTGGGATGTTCATAAATACAAGGACGATCGCCCCCAGGCTTTTATTGCCCTGGGCTGTGTCCTGCGCGGGGATACGCCACATTTCGACTACGTTTGCACAGCAGTGACTGAAGGTGTGCTTCAATTGAATATGACGCTACCGATCCCGACCATTTTTGGTATTCTTACTGTAGACAACCAGCAGCAAGCGGACGAGCGCATCGGCGGAAAACACGGTCATAAAGGAGAGGAAGCAGCTGTTACTGCAATGAAAATGATGGCCCTGCAAAGATCCTTCAACGAAGCGCCGAAAAAGAATAACCTGTGACGGTCCAACTCTTCATACCTTGTTTTGTAGACCAACTCTATCCGCAGACCGCCTTTAATATGGTGAAGGTGCTGGAAAAGGCCGGTGTGGATGTTACGTACAACACGGAACAGACCTGCTGTGGTCAGCCTGCCTTCAATGCCGGCTTCAGGGATGAAGCCCGCGACGTCTGCACCAAATTCCTGAACGATTTTTCCGGACACGATTACGTGGTGGCGCCAAGCGCAAGTTGTGTAGGTTTTGTAAAGAATTACTATTCCGCGCTATTCAACAACTCCTCCCTTCATAATGACGTCAGGGATATGCAAAAACGCATTTTCGAATTCTCTTCTTTTATGGTCAATGTCCTGGGCGTAGAAGATGTCGGAGCCACCTTACATGGAAAAGCTACCTATCATGACTCCTGTGCAGGCCTGCGCGAATGTAAGATCAAGGAAGAACCGAGGAAGCTGCTGTCCCGGGTAAAGGGGCTGGAACTGCTGGAGATGAACGATGTGGAGACCTGCTGTGGCTTTGGTGGAAGTTTTGCGGTCAAGTTCGAATCCATCTCGGTCGCGATGGCCGATCAAAAGGTCAACAATGCGCTGGCCACCGGCGCCGACTATATTATTTCTACCGATCTTTCCTGCCTGATGCACCTCGATGGTTATATCAAACATAAAGGCCATCCCATCCGCACGATGCATATCGCGGATGTTCTGGCCAATTCCTAAACTTTAATAAAGGGAGCGCGATCGACAACCGTCGGGGGTAAATAAAATAAGACCACCCATATAACCTTAGTTATCGGATGGTCTTGACCCTTAAAACAACCTGTCGCAAGCGTTAAATAGGGTTAAAACCAGGCCTCAGTAGTAGATACGTACGCTGATGGCTTTTAGATTTAAAAAAAACCGAAAATTTTCTATTTTTTTAAAATAATTGATTATCAATCATTTAGGTATAGCATGGTCGATTACATGGATGACAAGTCGTAATTTCGGCAGCTACCTGATAAATAATATACTTATGGCATATTGGCTTGTAAAATCAGAACCTTCCGCATACAGTTGGGAGCAGTTTGAAAAAGATAAAGAAACACAGTGGACCGGCGTCCGCAATTATGCAGCCCGTCTTCATTTGAGAGCAATGAAGAAGGGCGACGAAGCTTTGTTCTATCATAGTAATGAAGGAATGGAGATCGTCGGCATTGCAAAAGTGGCGAAGGAAGTTTATCAGGATCCTACTACGGATGATGAAAGATGGGTGGCGGTTGACCTGAAACCTTTGAAGCGGTTGAAGCACTCCGTTAGTCTGGCGCAGATAAAGGAAGAACCGCGCCTCGCCAATATGGCGCTGGTACGCCTGGGCCGTTTGTCGGTTCAGCCGGTGACGGATGAGGAATGGAAGGTGGTGATGAGCATGGCAAAAGAGAAGTAAACTATTCGAAATTATTTTGGGGAGTTTTGCCTATTTTGCAAAAATGAAACTCAACGGTGAAAAGAAAAGGTTGGTCATCCTGACAGGGGCGGGCATCAGCGCCGAAAGCGGACTCCGCACGTTCCGGGATTCCGATGGCCTTTGGGAAGGGTATGAGGTCACAGAGGTCGCTACGCCGCGGGCCTGGCGGAAAGATCCGGCATTGGTGCTGGAGTTCTATAACATGCGGCGGCGCGATGTGGCAAAGGCCGAACCGAATGCCGGCCACCTGGGCCTGGCTGAATTGGAGAAAGACTTCGACGTTCATATCATTACCCAGAATATCGATGACCTGCACGAACGCGCAGGCAGCACAAAGATCATGCACCTGCATGGGGAGATCTTTAAGATGCGGAGCGAAACGGATGAATCCCTGGTATATCCCATTTATGAAGACATGCTCATCGGACAGAAAGCAGCCGATGGAGGAACGCTGCGGCCGCACATCGTCTGGTTTGAAGAGGCTGTGCCGATGATCGAACACGCCGTACCGCTGGTGCAGTCAGCGGATATCTTTGTAGTGGTCGGAACTTCCCTCGTCGTCTATCCTGCGGCCGGGCTGGTGGACTTTGCCAAACCGGGGGCACCAAAATTTATCGTGGATAAGAAGATCCCACCGATCTCCTACATCGACAACCTGACCATGATCGAACATCCCGCTTCGATAGGGGTGAAGGTCCTGCAGGAAAAGCTGGCGGCCCTGAAATAGTAAACCTTACAATATGGATCTGATAACCCCCGATCTCGTCCTGTTCTATTCGCAAATCGTTATTTTAGTAACCTTTGTCGTACCAGCTGTCTTCTTTCTGTTGGCCCAGTATAAAACGCTGAAAACAATAAGCCCGGCGAACAGGGAAATGTCGCCCGGAGAGGTCTGGTTCCAACTGATCCCCATATTCAATCTCTATTGGCAGTTTGTGGTGGTCACCAGGATCGCGGATTCTCTGTTAAAGGAGCAGGTCTTTTTGGAGAGTCAGGACGATTCGATCCTTGGAATCCCGGATTTTGACGCTGTGGAGGCCGTCGGAAACCGTCCTACCTATAAGATCGGTATGGCCTGGTGTACTCTTTTTTTGCTGGACATCATCGCAGCCCGCCTGCAATGGTTCGCAGCGAACTATGTAATAGTCCAGGGACTGCTGGGCTTGTCGGCGATGATCTGCTGGATCGTCTACTGGGTCGAGCTGGTGAAAAACAAGCGCAAGATCCTCCATCTGCGGAAGCCAGTCGCATGATTTATGCTTTTTCTAACAAGATTTATCCCATTTTTGCAGCCAAATGGGTTTATTAAAAAAGATCTTACTGCTGTCGGGGCTGACAGCGCTAGTATTCAACGCCAGGTCACAGGAACTTTCGCAGTCGGTCATACAGCTGCAGGATTACTCCAGACTATCGACCCCCGCAGGCTACAGCCCCCGGCTTAATATATTGACCCTCACGCCAAAGAGCAATCTGCACTATCTCTTTCCTTTATATCATGGAATTAAAGACGAAGAGAAATTTAAAAAGATCTATTCGACCAAAGGTTATTATGATGAGATGAGCCAGTATTTCGCCTTTGCCGAAGACTATCGGACGGCGTTGCAATACCTCGTAAAGAGTTATGATAGCATCGACGACGCCGCACGCCGCAAGATCTACCGGACTGCCGCAGGACTGAAGAATATCGAGCATGTCAACGCCCGGCATTATATCAACTATGCGGCCAAAGGCCGGCGGGTGGTCATGATCAATGAGGCGTTTGCAAAACCACTACACCGGGCCTTTACCATGTCGCTCCTTGCGGATTTTTATCGTCAGGGATTTCGTTACCTGGCTATGGAAATGCTGAATAATTTCTCGAACCAGAGCCTGGCCCGCGAAAACATGCATACCGGTTATTATGCGTCCGAACCGGTGGCAGGGGAGCTCGTGCGAACGGCACTGGAAATGGGGTATAAGCTGGTTGCATATGAAGATACGACAGCCGCCGCGCATACACCCGATCAACGGGATTCAGTTCAAGCGGAAAACCTTTATTCTGTCATTGCCAAAGACTCGACGGCAAAGATCCTGGTGCATGCTTCCTTTGCTCATATAAGTAAAAGAAAGGGGCCCGACGGGCATATACCGATGGCCCTTGCCTTCTGGCGGAGATCGGGCATCGAGCCATTGACCATCGACCAGACAGACATGACCGAAGAAAGTAATTTCGGTTATGGCCGGGTCATCTACCAGGCCTATATGCAAAAATTTTCTTTGACTGAATCTTCCATTGCCCTGATCAACAACGCACCCGTGAATGTTACGGATAGTGCCCTCTATGATCTCAACGTGATCCATCCGCCTACGGTGTACCAGGACGGACGGCCTACCTGGCTGAGCCTGGATGGGCGACGGCAGCCGACTTATATAAAACCGACCTCCAACGCCGTCTTTTTTGTGCAGGCTTATTATCAGAAAGATATAGACGACAACGACAATACCCCCTGGCAGCTGGTACCAGCTGACCAGACCTATGTTACAGGCGGAAAGAAGAATTACCTGCTTTACCTGAAGAAAGGAAAATATAAGATTTACTTCAGGGATCTAGGCTATCATATTTTGAGTTCGCTGCCGGTGGAAGTAAATTAAGCACCATCACTGTCCCGGTGCCGCGGTGCTGAGCTCCCTTTCAAAGCGGATGCCCAGCTCATCCAATTCCGCCAGAACGGGATCATATATTTCCGGTAGTATAGGAATATGTAAACCCGTGAGTGAAAGCTTTCCTTCGAGTACCAGCTTAGCGGCAATTCCTAAAGGAAGACCCACGGTACGCGCCATTGCCGTATGAAGACTGTCTTCCCCCTTTACCACCAGTGTGCTTTTTTCGGTGAAACGTTTTCCAGCTTTAAGGAACCCGATCTCATGCTGCATGACGATCATGTCTTTGTCCCGGGGGGCCATTGCCAGTCTTGTCTCCAGCAGATGCTGAAGCACGTCGGCAGAAGTAGACGCAGTTGAAGGGATCGGCCCCCGATCGAAGACTCCAAGGTAATCAAACAACACGCGGTTGCCGGGGGTAACATAAGGGAGAAGAGGGGTCGACCAGTCAGCAAAGCTTAGCCCGCCAGCCGCACGTGGGCTCCCATTGCCCGGCCTTCCAGCAATCAAGGGCTGCCGGCTCAAAGGCCGGCTATCATCGGTCAGGCCGGCCTGAACAAAAGGTCTCCAGGCCTCACAAAACACAGGATAACGCAAGGTCGTTCGGATAAAAGTTTCGGCATTCTCCAGGCCATAGATCGGAATATAGGATAAAGAGTCCCGGTTTGGATACCAGGCAAGAGGACCGGTCTCCGGCAATTGTATCCTGCCGGTAGAGCCAAACACATCAGCATAAGAGATACTCACCGTCCTGCCTTTTTCTTTGTAACGGGCCCCTGCCGAACCCGCCAGAACCACATTACGGGGATTCCAGCTGATCTTATAGTGCCAGGGGTTGTCGTCGCTTTCCGGTGCGACGAGGCCGCCGGTATGGGAAAGAAAGGAAAGAATATGACCGTCATCCTGTTTAATGGCGGATATCAGCTGCAGGGCGCTCATATGATCGATGCCCGGATCAAGCCCCATCTCACAAAGAAAGAGCAACCCCTGAATCTCCGGTTCGAGGGCGCGGATCTTCTCGTCCACATAAGATGCGGTGAGCAGGTTCTTTCTGGCCGCAATACAGGATCGGGCTACCAAAAAATGCAGCGCAGGCGGTAAAAGAGAAATGACGATCTCCGCCTGGGACACCAGGGCGTTCCGCTCGTCTTCATTGGCGACGTCTACCTGCACTGCACGTGCATGAGGCGCATTTCCAATTTTGGATTCAGCCAGGGCCAGGTTGCTTTCGGCCACGATCAGCCGCCAATCCCTGCCGGCGGCTGTATCGATCAGATACCGGATCAAACTCGTCGCGGACTTGCCGGCGCCGAACAAAAGAAGTTGTTGCATGCTGTATATCCTTGATCTTCCACAAGATAATATGTTTTGTTAAGCGACTGCTAAACACCACTCATTAAACTTTTTTGGCATAATTCTGTCATACTTTAAGTAAGTAAACTATTCCTATGGCTAATCCTGAATCGGTTCAGTCCGGTCTTCGGCGTTATAAAGGCAAATGGGATGATACTCCCGTGAGACATCTCCTGCGACGCACGATGTTTGGGGCGCGGCCGGAAGATGTTGCTTATTTTGGTAAGAGGTCGCTAAAGAAGACGGTGCGGGAATTGATCGAAACAGATTCCCCGGTACCACCTCCGCCCGTCAACAATTACAACGATGACAAATATACGGACCCGGAAATAGCTCCCGGCGCCGACTGGACGGTTTCCCTGAAATACGATGGAATGAACAATTTCCGCAGAAAGAACTCTTTCAAGTCCTGGTGGTTTGGATTGATGGTCGGGCAGGACAGGTCTATCCGGGAGAAGATGGTGCTTTTCTGGCACAATCATTTCGTGACGGAAACAAATACAGTGGACAATGCCTTGTTTTGCTACCGCTACAATGTCCTGCTGCGCCAGCATGCGCTGGGCAACTTCAAGGAGCTGGTCAAAGCCATGACGATCGAGCCGGCCATGTTGCGTTACCTTAACGGCTATGCCAATTCGAAGAAAGCCCCCGACGAGAATTATGGACGGGAGCTGCAGGAACTGTTTACGGTAGGGAAGGGGCCGGGGTCGTTCTATTCCGAGATCGATGTAAAAGCGGCAGCAAGGGTCCTGACGGGGTATACGCTCAATTATAAGACCTATACCTCTTCCTTCGATCCTAAAAGACATGATGAAGGGGACAAACAATTCTCGGCATATTACGACAATCATGTCATTAAGGGTATAAAGGGAACCACTGCTACGGCCGAGCTGGATCAACTGATCGAGCTGATCTTCTCCCGGGAGGAAGTATCCCGCTTCATATGTCGCAAGTTATACCGGTTCTTTGTCTATCATGACATAGATGCAACCACGGAAATCAAGGTCATCCAGCCACTGGCGGCCCTGTTCCGAAAAAAAGATTATGCCATTCAGCCGGTCCTGGAAGCCCTGCTGTCGAGCCGGCACTTTTTCGACCCGGCGAATCATGGCAGCATGATCAAAAGCCCGGTAGACCTTACGGCTGGGCTATGCCGAGAGTTCAATGTGATCTTCCCGGGCAGCGCCGAATATACGGATCAGTATGGATTTTGGGAGCAGGTCCGTAACCAGACCGCAAGCCTTCAGCAGAACATCGGCGATCCGCCGAATGTGGCAGGCTGGCAGGCCTATTACCAGGAACCGGAATTTGACAAATTGTGGATCAGCTCGGATACCCTGCCCAAACGCAACCAGTTCACGGATCGCATGGTCAACTATGGTTTTGGCCGGAATGGAAAGAAGATCGGCATCGACGTAGTGGCATTTACCGCACAGCTGCCGCACCCCGGGGACCCCGACCAGTTGATCGCCGACACGGTGAGAGCCTTGTATAGTGTTGAGCCGCCGGCGGAGGATCTCCTATTGATAAAGACAAGTATTCTCCTGTCCGGATTGACGGGTATGGCTTCGGATCATTACTGGACCAATGCCTGGCAGAACCTGCAGCTCAAACCCGATGATAAGGGCAATCGGAATAATGTGACCAATAAGTTGAAAGCCTTGTTTCGGCATTTGATGGATAAACCAGAATATCAATTGATGTAACATGAGGAGACGCCAATTTTTTAAAAACACGATCCCGATCGTATTACCAGCATTGGTAAATGGATTCTCCCTGCGGGCCTGGGCTAACTCCCCTTTATTGCAAACAGCGACTGGCAAAACAATTCAGGGCATCGGCGAAGACAGGGTCCTGGTGCTGATCCAGCTCAGCGGAGGCAACGACGGCCTCAACACCGTAATCCCGCTGGAATATTATTCGGCCTACAACAAAGCCCGATCCAACATCGCCATCCCGGAAGACAAAGTGCTGCGCCTGGAAGGTTTTGACCAGACCGGCCTGCATCCGGCGATGCCGGAGCTGCAGCAGCTGTTTGGCGAAGGCAGGCTGGTGATTCTCCAGGGTGTCAGCTATCCGCAGCCAAATTTCTCCCATTTCAGGGCCACGGATATCTGGCTGACAGGAGCAGACGCCGGACAGGTGCTGCCGACAGGCTGGGCAGGCCGTTATCTGAACGAATACTATCCCCACTTTCCCCAGGACTATCCCAATACGGCAATGCCTGATCCACTTGCTATCCAAATAGGCGGGCTGGTATCTCCGGTTTTGCAGGGACCGACACTGACGATGGGAATGGCGATCAGCAATCCCAATAGTTTTTATGATCTTTTGAATGACCGGTCCACGGGGGCGCCCAATACACGGGCAGGGGATCAGCTGGCTTATATTCGGGAGATGTCGATAAAGACGGACCAGTACGCAGGAGTGATCAAAAGGGCGGCTCAGAAGGTAACCAAACAGTCCGACAAATATCCGGCTGCGGGAAGGAACCCCCTGGCCGACCAGCTAAAGATCGTCGCCCGCCTTGTTGCAGGTGGCTTAAAAACGCGATTTTACCTGGTAAGCATGGGAGGCTTTGATACACATGCCAGACAGGTGGAGACGGCCGATACAACGACGGGGGCGCATGCTAAGCTCCTGGCGCGGCTTTCTGAAGCGATCAATGCTTTTCAGGATGACCTTCAGTTCTTACAAGTGGATAATAAGGTGGTGGGGATGACTTTTTCCGAATTTGGCAGACGGATCCAATCCAATGCCAGTGGCGGAACGGATCACGGGACTGCGGCACCGGTCTTTGTATTTGGCAGCAATGTACAGGGAGGGATCATCGGTACCAATCCGGTCCTACCGGATAAGCCTACAGTAAACGACAATGTAACCATGCAGCAGGACTTCAGGGCTGTCTATAATAGCCTGCTTGAAAAATGGTTCCTGGCAGGACCATCGGAAGCAGAATCGGTCCTGCTAAAGGGCTATCCGGTCTTATCGCTTATTCGTGGATGATAGTTGACTCGTGGGTAAGAATAGCTGATTCGTGGATGACGATTGCTGTGTATTCGTGGACAATGCCCGGAAATTGGACGACGTCCGCAGACGTATTTCACCAAGGTCTCTGTCAAACCCCGGTTTTATTTCACCGACATTGAACTGGACATCCTTAAATGGCTCGATGGCCTCAACTGAAACCCTCCATTGACCCGGATTGATGGACCGAAGAAAGAATTCCCCGTTGACGTTGGTCATTTGAATAGAATCCTTCCCCTGGATAGCCCATACTCTCTCTGCGCAGTTGGCAGGGGACATCCTTACGTGAAAAGAAGAAGTTTGCAGCAGTTTTACTGCGTGAATACTGGAGACACCTATAATGACTAAAACTAGTTGCACAATCGCGTTTCTCATAGCAATTCCAATTTTTGTAATCCATGATAGATTAAAACACTTTCCAAAAGCAAATAAAAGAACTTGCTTTTGCGACAGGCTTTTAATTTAGGATTCGACTGGCGGCATTGGGGTCAGGGAAACTGTAGATTTCAACTACTGTGCCAAATGAGAGAAATAAAGAAAAAAAAACAACTTTATCGTTATGTTAATGAGTCACTTAGAGCCCCGAATACGATAGACCAAGGTCTTTTGAGTTGATCATTGTGATCTTATATGCTACTTTAATGCCACGGGAACTTTTCGGAGCTTCCTGCATAAGAGCCGAACCTGCACCTATACCGCGGAAGTAAAGGTTTTCGGTTTTGTAGATCTTTTTGTTCGCCTGGATATACTGTACTTCGACCACTACCAGGTCCAGCGGATATACCGAACGATTGGTAACTGTGACCTGAAGATCGTTGATCCCTCCAAAAGTACCTACGGTATAACCGTTAGACCCCACCGATACCTGGCTGGCTATATTGGCTTTTACTCTGGCCTCTTTGTCAGTACCGGCTTCCGGTTTTTCCTCCTCATCGGCTCTGTGCCCGGCTTCCCGGTGCACAATGGGTAGTGCGCCCGAAGCCGAATCTTTTGGCAGGGTTGGAGACGTGGATGCAGAAAGGACCTGGGATCTGGCGTTGCTATTACCTGATTTTGTCTTTTGCGTGGGTGTCTTTCCAGGCCGGTTGGTTACTTGCCGGCTGGGCACCGGTTCTGATGCAATCGTCTGCCCGATAGGTTTTGACAGACTCGTCTGCCCGATAGGTTTTGACGGACTCGTCTGACCGATAATGGTGGCAACGGTATCCGGCTGTTGTACTTTGTTCCCTACAGGAACAGGATCATTTTTAACAGCGGGCACCGGCACTTGCTGCGCTACATTATGATTGATCTGTCCGTTATCGGGTGACCCGGTGTCATTAGTGGAACCCAATCTTATCTTTGGCTGAAATGAAATGGTATCCTTATTGATCGAAAGTCCGATAAAGATCCCGGCTGCTAATAAAGCCAGCCCGATGATCAGCGGTTTCAAAATACGGTTCGACCGGCGTCTATTGGGCCGGGGCAGGAATTCCACAACAGGAGTGTCCTCCCGTTGCCGTTGAGCAGTATTGTCCTCAAATTCGAATTTGATAGGTGTGGGCTCTGATTTGTATAAAGCTGGTGTCGGAGCGGACGCCGGCATTGTAACATATATGATCCGTTTGCCAGGTACGCTGGAAGGCTCGCCCTTTGGCGCCTCGAACATTGGCTCGTTTACAGGCTTGGGCGGATCGGATATTAAAGAGGAATTGTTATTGGCTTGGACAGGGGAAGCTTTTTTGAAGAAACGGTCAAAAGGTTGTTCTTCTACCGCCGGCGCAAACGCGCTCAACTCATCGATCTCGCAGGGGTATCTCCATGCAGCACTTTTGCCATCAACCCAAACCAAGTCGTAGGCCTTCAGACCCATGGTCTTTAGATCATCCAAAGAATAGGGGCCGCTTTGCTTGTTATTACGTAAGAGCAAATACATCATCATCCGTGTTGCGGTTAAGAGGTACGTGAATTGATTCAGACGGTACAGAAAAACAACAGCAATTTTTCACCTGATATTGAATTGGAGTAAAAAATATTTCTTAAAATTTAATTTTTTACCCAATACGTCTAATGTCTTTCAACTGGACTTCGTCCAGTTTGCGTGAAGAGTAAGTTATACTTATATATGATATCTATGTATACTTACCAGCGGCGGGCTTTCAATGGAGATCGACACAACAAATGTAGTATTTCTCTCAATAATAATATAGTGGATTGGAATCTTTCTGGGGAAATTTGCTAGTAAGCATAATCTTACCGAAATTGTCACCGTAACAAAAAACTTTCATTTTCAAACAGAAAATCAGAACGATATGGATGCTGCTATTCAGGAAAAAGTGGATTTATGGATAAAGGGGAACTATGACCAGGCGACAAAGGACGAGATAACCCGTCTGCAAAAAGAGAGTCCTAATGAATTGATAGAGAGCTTTTACCGTAGCCTGGAATTCGGAACCGGGGGATTGCGCGGAATTATGGGCGTAGGCACCAACCGCATGAACAAGTATACTGTTGGGATGGCTACCCAGGGATTTGCCAATTACCTGAAAACTTCCTTTCCTAACCAGGAAGTCCGGGTTGCCATTGCTCACGACAGCCGCAACAACAGCCGTTTTTTTGCCGAAACAGCTGCTAATGTGTTTGCTGCCAATGGAATAAAGGTATTTCTGTTCCAGTCCCTCCGACCTACGCCTGAGCTGAGCTTTGCCATCAGGAACCTGCATTGCCAGGGAGGACTCGTTTGTACCGCTTCTCATAATCCAAAGGAATACAATGGTTATAAGGCTTATTGGGACGATGGCGGACAATTGGTGCCCCCACATGATAAGAACGTCATAAAAGAAGTCGAAAAGATAGCCAGCGTGGACGAAGTGAAGTGGGGAGGAGGAGAATCCAATATCACGATGATCGGGGCTGCGATCGACGAGGCCTATATCGCGATGGTGCGTAACTTGTCTGTTTACCCGGAAGTTATTCAACGTCAACATAATCTGAGGATTGTCTACACCCCGATCCATGGTACAGGGATCAAGCTGGTACCCGAAGTCCTGCAGCGTTTTGGTTTTACCAATGTGCATGTGGTGGATGAACAGGCTACCCCGGATGGTAATTTCCCGACGGTGGTCTACCCCAACCCCGAAGAAAGCGAAGCCATGAGCATTGGGCTCCGGAAAGCCCAGCAGATCGATGCCGATATCCTTTTGGGGACTGACCCCGACGCCGATCGGGTAGGCATTGGGGTCAAGGATAAGAGGGGACAATGGACCTTAATGAATGGTAATCAGACAGCCGTTCTTGCTTTTAATTATATGATCGAAGCCCGGAAGGCAAAAGGCATTGCCGGTCCGACCGATATGGTCGTCAAGACCATCGTCACGACGGAACTGATCGACGAGATCGCCCGCCGCAACAAGATCAATTGTTATAATGTGCTGACCGGCTTTAAATACATTGCGGAGCTGATCAAAGAAAAAGAAGGGGAGGAGAACTATGTCATCGGCGGGGAAGAGAGTTATGGACTGATGATCGGGGACCAGATCCGTGACAAGGACGCGGTCAGCGCCGTGGCCCTGCTTTGCGAAATGGCGGCCTATGAAAAGGATAAGGGACGCAGCCTCTATGACAAGCTGATCGATCTCTATGTCGAATATGGGTTCTATAAGGAATCCCTCATCTCTATCACAAAAAAGGGGATGAACGGACAGAAAGAGATCGCGGATATGATGAGCGCCTACCGGAGTCAGCCCCCTGCTACGATCAACGGGTCACCGGTGGTACAATTGTTAGACTATGAGCTGCGGACCGGCAAAAACCTGCAAACAGGGGAATCCTGGCCGATAGAGCTACCAAAGTCCAATGTGCTGCAATTTATCCTTGCTGATGGCAGTAAGATCTCCGCCAGACCTTCCGGCACGGAGCCAAAGATCAAATTCTACTTTAGCGTACATACAAAGCTGCCGGCGGCCGGTGATTACGAACGGCTCAATGGAGAGCTGGGAGATAGGATCGACGGAATTATAAAAGACATGAAGCTGAAATAAAAAAAGGGCGCTGCAGGCGCCCTTTTTTTATTCATTATATGTTCTGATCTATGCAGAGCAAGTAACACAACCTTCTTCCATCGTACAAGTCGCTCCGACCATATCTTCTCCTGCGTTTGCTTCGGCAACCTGGACAGCAGCCGGGTTGGCCAGCGGTTCTATCATCTTCCCGCCCTGGCGTTCGACTGTGAACTGGACAGCCTGTGTAGCGGCCTGGGTGCGCAGGTAATACATCCCGGTCTTCAGACCCTTCTTCCAGCCGTAGAAGTGCATAGACGTCAGCTTGCTGGCGGAAGGCGTATCTACAAAGAGATTGAGGGACTGCGACTGGCAGATATATGCGCCGCGGTCGGCTGCCATATCGATGATATTACGTTGTTTGATCTCCCAGACGGTCTTGTAGATCTCCTTGATGTGCTCAGGGATCTCATCGATGGCCTGGATAGAGCCATTGTGGAAGATGATCTTGGTCTTCATGTCATCGTTCCAGAGATTGAGATCGACCAGGTCCTTCAAAAGATGTTTGTTCACTACCACGAATTCGCCGCTGAGCACTCTTCTGACATAAATGTTCGATGTATATGGCTCGAAGCACTCGTTATTGCCCAGGATCTGGGAGGTGGAAGCTGTCGGCATGGGCGCTACCAACAGGGAGTTGCGAATACCATGTTTCATTACTTCATCCTTCAGGCGATACCAATCCCAGCGAAGCGTTGGTTCAACATTCCAAAGGTCGAACTGGAATTGTCCCTTGCTGGCGGGTGAACCGGCGAAACTGGCATAAGGGCCATCGATCTTTGCCAGATCCTTTGAGGCGGTCATGGCAGCGAAGTAGATCGTCTCGAAGATCTCTTTGTTCAGCTTCTTGGCGGCATCGCTTTCAAAAGGAAGACGCAGGAGGATAAAGGCGTCGGCCAGACCCTGAACGCCTAGTCCGATTGGACGGTGACGCAGGTTGGAGTTGCGCGCTTCTTCCACGGGATAGAAGTTGCCATCGATGATCTTATTGAGATTCTTTGTTGCTTCATAGGTGATCTCGTACAATTTCTGGTGATCGAACTCGCCGTTGATGACGAAACGGGGCAGAGCCAGTGACGCCAGGTTACAGACGGCTATTTCATCCGGTGAAGTATATTCGATGATCTCGGTACAGAGATTTGAGCTTTTGATCGTTCCCAGGTTCTGTTGATTGCTTTTCCTGTTTGCGGCATCCTTGTACAGCAGATAGGGGTTACCCGTTTCGATCTGCGCGTCAAGAATAGCAAACCAGAGGTCTTGTGCCTTGACGGTACGGCGCGAACGTCCTTCCTTTTCGTATTGTGCATAGAGGGCTTCGAATTCTTCGCCCCAGCATTCGTGCAGACCGGGTGCTTCATGCGGGCAGAACAGGCTCCAGCTGCCACCTTCCTCGACCCGCTTCATAAAGAGGTCGGGGATCCAGAGGGCATAGAACAGGTCGCGTGCACGCAATTCGTCCTTACCGTGGTTCTTACGGAGGTCGAGGAACTCAAATACGTCGGCATGCCAGGGTTCGAGATAAATGGCAAAGGCACCCTTGCGTTTGCCGCCACCCTGGTCAACATAACGGGCAGTGTCGTTGAAGACACGCAGCATGGGGATGATGCCGTTGCTGGTGCCATTGGTGCCGCCGATATAAGAGCCGGTGGCACGGATGTTATGGATGGACAGGCCGATCCCACCCGCACTCTGGGAGATCTTCGCCGTTTGTTTCAGCGTGTCGTAGATACCGTCGATGCTATCGTCCTTCATGGTGAGAAGGAAGCAGGAGCTCATCTGCGGCTTTGGAGTGCCTGCATTGAACAGGGTGGGGGTAGCATGCGTGAACCAGCGTTCGCTCATCAGGTGATAGGTCTTGATGGCGTTGTCGATGTCATCACGGTGGATCCCGATAGCCACGCGCATATACATGTGCTGAGGTCTTTCCACCACCTTGCCATCTACTTTCAGCAGGTAGGATTTCTCCAGGGTCTTGAAACCAAAGTAATCAAAACCGTAGTCCCGGTCGTAAATGATAGTGGAGTCGAGCAGCTCGGCATTTTTCAGGATGATGTCCCAGATATCGTCTGCCAGCAACGGAACCAGCTTCCCGGTTTTGCTGTCGCGGCATTCGTAGAGCAGCTTCATGGTATCAGAGAAGCTCTTGATCGTATTCTTGTGGAGGTTGCTCACCGCAATGCGGCTGGCAAGCAGGGCATAGTCGGGGTGTTTCACCGTGAGGGAAGCGGCTGTTTCAGCAGCCAGGTTGTCCAGCTCGGTAGTGGTGACACCGTCATAAAGGCCTTCGATGACCTTTTTAGCGACATCGATGGAGTTTACGAAGCGACGGTCGAGGCCGTAGCAGAGTTTTTCAATACGGGCCGTGATCTTGTCGAACTTCACGGATTCCTGTTTCCCGTTTCTTTTGATGACGAACATATAAATAATGGGTTAATAGTTTAAAAATCTTCTTCGAGGCTGAATGTCTGGGACTCTTTCCCGGACATGACCCCTGACTTCTGATAGTCGCCGACCCGTTTCTCAAAGAAATTGGTCTTTCCCTGAAGGGAGATCATTTCCATGAAGTCGAAAGGATTGGTCGTATTGAAGAGTTTGGGACAGCCCAGCGCATCCAGCCAGCGGTCGGCGACAAACTCGATATATTGCTGCATCAGCCGGGAATTCATTCCGATCAGGTCGACGGGCAGGGCCTCGGTGATAAATTCCTTTTCAATTTTTACCGCGTCGCCGATGATGGACATGACCTGCTCACGGGGAAGCTGGTTTTCCAGCATGCTGTAGAGCAGACAGGCGAATTCGCAGTGGAGACCTTCGTCCCGGCTGATCAGCTCATTGCTGAAAGTAAGTCCGGGCATCAGCCCTCTTTTCTTCATCCAGAAGATGGAGCAGAAGCTGCCGCTGAAGAAGATCCCTTCCACCGCGGCGAAGGCTACCAGCCTCTCGGCAAAGCTGCCGTTCTGGATCCAGCGCAGCGCCCACTCAGCCTTTTTCTGTACGGCCGGAACGGTATCGATGGCATGGAACAAACGATGTTTCTCCTGCGGATCCTTTATGTATGTATCGATGAGCAGGGCATAGGTCTCAGAATGGATATTCTCCATCATGATCTGGAAGCCATAAAAACAACGGGCTTCGGGCAGCTGCACTTCGCTCATGAAGTTGACGGCCAGGTTCTCATTGACGATGCCGTCGCTCGCGGCAAAAAAGGCAAGCACATGGGAAATAAAATGACGTTCGCCGTCGTTTAATTTAGCCCAGTCCTGGAGGTCTCCGCTGAGGTCGATCTCCTCAGCAGTCCAGAAGCTGGCCTCATGCTTTTTATACATCTCCCACACTTTCGGGTAGTTGATAGGAAGGATAACAAACCTATCCTTATTTTCCCTCAATAAAATCTCATTCCCGTTCTCCATTATATTATCAGATTGCAGGTTAAAACAATTGTGAAAAGCGGCCCCAATAAAATTTTTGCGTACGAATTGAAGCGATATAACTCAAAAATAACATAGCCCCGGGAAAGGCGGGGCTATTGTTATCCACTCAATGTGCAATACTTTTAACGTAGTTTCGGAAGGCTTACCGGGTGGCGATTACAGGCTGTCGGACTGTTGACAACTCGCGCCGGCAGGGCTTATTCGATCACTTTCTCGCTAATCTTCCCAGTGGCCTTGTTTTTCAGGATAACCTTCTTTGCACCGTAGTGTGTTGTCTCCTCTTTTACCAGGTAGTTTTCGCTGTCATATTCCGTGAGATGGCTGTCTTTGCTGACGCCGGTCTTTCCGCGCCAGATGTCAAGCTGGACGGGCTCCCAGAGCTTTGTTTTAGCCGAACGATAGGCTGCATCGAGAACGGCGTTGACTACATATCCGTCATAGAAAATTTCCTTCGGAGCCCTGCCCTGATCGAAGGCGTTGAAGACATCTGCGAACATGTGGTTATAACCCAGGTCGTTGACCTCATCACCCATAGGGAAAAGCCAGCCCGTATTGCTTTCCGCCTTCTCGGCTACATAGTCGGCGCCCTTACCGGTAGTGAACATCTCGAGACCTGTACGCAGGAAGCTGTTGATCCAGATGGTGCCTTCAGTACCCATCACCTCGTCACGCAGGTCCAGACCACCACGGAAGGTCCAGCTGACCTCAAATTGGCCAATGGCGCCATTCTCGTATTTCACCAGTGCAATGGCATGGTCTTCTGCATCGATGGGTTTGACCTGTGTGTCGGCCCAGCACATGACCTCGAGCGGGCGAATATCCTTCCCAATAAAACTGCGGGCTATTTCGACGCAATGACAGCCGAGATCGAGAATACAGCCGCCCCCTGCCTGTTCTATATCCCAGAACCAATCGCTGTGCGGGCCAGGATGTGTTTCCCTGGACTTGGCCCAGAGGATCCGGCCCAAGGCTCCATTCTTTACGCTCTCAAGGGCTTTCAGGAATTTTGGTGTATACACGAGATCTTCGAGATAGCCGTTGAAGATCCCCGCGTCCTCGACGGCCTCCAGCATACGCCGGGCCTCGGTAGCATTGCGGCCCAGGGGTTTGGTAGTCATGACGGCTTTCTTATACTTACAGCAAAGCAGGACCGCAATCTCATGCAGATTGTTGGGTAAGGCGATACAAACAAGGTCCACTTCCGGATGGGCGATGGCTTCTTCCATCTCCATCGTCCAGTGTTTGCATTTGTAGTCGTGCGCGAATTTTTCCGCGCTGGCTTGCCGGCGGGAGTAAACGCTGACAATGGAATCCCGGCTTCGCTGGCCGAGGATGGAGTCTGCGTAGAAACGGCCGATAAAACCTGATCCGAGCATGGCGATGTTTGGCATAAAAACTATTTAAATTATTTGTGATGTTTTCAATTATATTTCGACGGATGCTTCTTTGACGGCTCCTTTTTTATTATCCTTGAAGAACAGGGTGAACAGGACCAGCACAGCAGCTGCGATGCCTGCGGGCACCATCCAGATGGCTTTCCAGTCTGGCGTTGTGCCTGCCGTATAAAAGTCTTTCACATAACCCGACAACAGTGTGCCGATCCACATCCCGATGCCATAGGTGGCCATGGTGATCATGCCCTGTGCGGAGCTTTGGATCCTGAGACCGGCTTTGCTGTCCGTGTAGATCTGCCCGGTAACGAAGAAGAAATCAAAACAAACGCCATGAAGGATAATACCGGCAAAAAGCATCCATTCATTGGGGCCCGCATTCCCATAGCCGAAACAAAGGAAACGCAGCACCCAGGCGATCATGCCGACGGCGATCATCCATTTGACGCCGATGCTCCGGAACAGGAATGGGATCAGCAAGATGAACAGCGCTTCGGAGAACTGGCCAAAGGTCATGTTACTGGTGACATTCTGCATGCCTGTTTCTGTAAGGTAAAGATTGGTCAGGCTATAGTAGAAGGAAAGGGGTATGCAGATAAGGACCGAGGCTATAAAAAATATGCTGAAAGACCGATCTTTGAATAAGACAAAGGCATCGGCGCCGAGGATCTGGCCAAAGGTTGATTTCTCGCCTTTTGCCTTGGGTGGTGTATTGGGCAGGAAGAAGCTGAGCACACCCAACGCTGCAGAAGCGACGGCAGCCATTTTGAAAGTAAAGGCCAGCTGGTCGGTGGAGATCCTGAACACCTTGTCGATGAGCCAGCCGGTAGCGATCCAGCCAATGGTACCCAGCACGCGGATGGAAGCGAACTCCTTGCCCGGGTCGGACATCTGCCGAAAGGCCACGGAATTAGCCAGCGCCAGGGTGGGCGCATAAGCCAGCGAATAAACCAGCACTACCCAGTAGAAGGTATCCGGATTGGTAAAAGTCGTCAGCTCGTAGAGCAAAACAGCTCCTGCCAGATGCAATATGCCCAATACTTTTTGCGCGGGGAAAAAACGGTCGGCGATCATCCCCACGAAAAAGGGAGAAATGATGGTGGCAATGGCCATGGCACTGTAGGCAGCGCCCACCTGTAGGCCGGTAGCATGTAATACTTTATCCAGGTAAGTCCCCATGGTGACATACCATGCGCCCCAGATAAAAAATTCAAGAAACATCAAAGAAGAGAGCTGGATCCGGGTAGTTGTTTTCATGTGCATTATGATTGTTATTTCGCGCCGAAAGTTCGCATTCAGGCGACAATTTAGGTTTTCAAAATGGGCTAAAGAAAAAAAAGTAGGGGGTGGATATTTAGCAATCCATTATTTTGCACCGCGAAGCGAGAGCTTCACAAGCCCCGGCAGCACACCAAATTATGAGAACAACAGACGATAGTTATTTACACAAAGGCCTTCGCAGGCAACTGGTAGACATTATCCAGCAGAAAGGCATTACGGATGAGCGTGTACTGGAGGCCATCGGCACCTTACCGCGACATTTTTTTATGGACTCGGCATTCGACAAGATAGCTTATGAAGACCGGGCCTTCCCCATAGGAGAAGGACAGACGATCTCACAGCCTTATACGGTCGCCTACCAAAGCCAGCTGCTGGAGATAAAACCTTTTGAAAAGGTACTCGAAATAGGCACCGGCAGCGCCTATCAGGCCTGTGTGCTGGCGGAGATGGGCGCACAGGTGTATTCCATAGAGCGGCAGAAAAAACTATTCGATACCAACAAGCAGTTTGCTTACCTGAAGAAATACCCCGCACTAAAATTCTTTTATGGGGATGGCTATGAAGGGCTGCCCACATATGGCCCTTTTGACAAGGTGATCGTCACAGCCGCCGCGCCTTTTATTCCGCCCAAACTGGTGGCGCAGCTGAAACCCGGCGGAAAGATGGTGATCCCGGTAGGGGAAGGAAAAGTACAGCGGATGTTGCGGCTTACAAAACAAGCGGACGGAACGGTTACGGAAGAGCTGTTTGATAATTTCTCCTTTGTACCGATGATCGGCGGAAAGAATAGCTAGAGGAAGTCGACTATCTTGTTCATGATCTCCGGGTCTTTATAGATCTTCCGGTGTCCCAGGCCCTTGGTAATGACCCATTGGATATTTCTGTGTCCATCGTGCCGGACAAGCAGGGCGTCCTTCAACGGCGTGACCCGGTCGTCTTCATCCTGCAGATACAAAACGCTTGCCCGGATCTGGTTCAGCGCTCTGCGAAGGGAATACCAGGAAAAGTTGTGGCCGCTGATCTCCTGGACATATTCATCCATTTCGGCACTGACCTCTGGTGAAAGGTGAAGGACTTCGGTAAAAGCGGCTACAGCCACGGTTGTCTCTACGGCCGGGGCGACAAGCACGAGGCGGGTCTCCCTGCGGTGCGGATGATTTTCGAGGAAGAGGGACAGGGCAAGCCCTCCAAGGGAATGGCCCATATAGCCCTGAAAGGGACCATAGCTCTGTTCGATGGTGCGCAGCATTTTTGCATAATCGGTGAGTATCATCCGCCGGCCGCCGGATTTACCATGAGCGGGAGCGTCGAACGCAACGACCTCATAGCCTTTTTTCACAAGGAGGCCGATATAGGCCTCGAAGTTGCGGGAGGCGGATTCAAAACCGTGTGCGATAAGGATCCTTTTCAAAGGGGTCTCATCAGGGATCCAGCGATGACCGCGAACGATATGTTTGTCGAGCCGGAACGAAAGACGCTCTCCGGCTTCAAATAGGGCGGAACCTTTTTTAGTGACCCGTTGTTGTGGGGTACAGAAGAAGCGGAAAGCCTTGACAGCAGCTTTTCGGGGAGAGGCCAAAGCAAGTATGTTCAGCCTGGCCCGGACATAACCAAGCGCGAGTTTTTGATTGATCTTAAGAGAACCCATAAATGCAAAAATAACAAATGAAAGTCGTCATTATCGGATCGGGAAATGTAGCTACTGTCATGGGCAGCAGAATTCTCGCCGCCGGCCACACTATCCTGCAGGTGGTGGCGCGACGGGAAGAGCCGGCAGCACAGCTTGCAGCAGTTCTGGGCTGTGGATATACGACACAGTGGGAAGAGGTTAGCCGTGAGGCGGATATTTATATTGTATCCATCAGCGATAAGGCGCTGCCCGGATTGGGGGATGTGCTGCAATTGCCGGGCAAGCTCGTAGTCCATACGGCAGGAGCTATGGCTGGCAACGTTCTGCTGAACGTCAGCGCCAATATTGGAGTTCTCTATCCTTTGCAAAGCCTGCGAAGCGGGATCCGGCCTTTTCCGGAATTCCCGCTGCTGATAACGGCAAACCAGCCGCAGGACCTGCCGGTTATCGAAGTCTTTGCCAGAACCATTGCAAGCCAGGTACAGCAAACGGATGATGAAACCCGGCTAAAGCTACACGTCGCAGCCATCCTGGTCAACAATTTCCCGAATTACCTGTATACCCAGGCATCGGAATTTTGCGCAGCCGAAAAACTCGATTTTTCCCTGCTCTTACCCCTGATCGGGGAAACGGCCAGCCGGATAGCGGCTTACCCGCCACAGGATGTCCAGACAGGACCTGCGGTCAGAGGGGATGAACAAACGATTCGCAAGCATTTGGATATCTTGAGCAATTATAAGGATCTTAGCGAGTTGTACAGGTTATTTACAATTCAAATAGAGCGGTTTTACGGGATAAAGGAAAATCCGGCAGGCTAATTCAGATTTCAGCTATTTTTACGCGCGGTTGTTGCGCTGACGATGCTGCCAGGAGCTTGTTAAACTATTTACATGAGCGTACTAGAAAAATTCAAATCGATCAGGACTTTTGTTTTCGATGTAGATGGGGTGATGACGGATGGAATGGTGATGGTATACGAAACGGGCGAACAGGTACGCCGCATGAGCACCCGCGATGGGTATTCTCTGCAGCTGGCGGTAAAAAAAGGATACCGCGTGGTGGTGATCTCGGGAGGGAGCTCGGAAGGAGTGCGGCAGCGCCTGGAATACCTTGGGATCCGGGACATTTACCTCAACGTGCATGATAAGGTGAAGGTACTGGACGAATATGCAAAGGAGCATGGCCTTGATGAAAAAGACATGCTGTATATGGGAGACGATATTCCAGATTACGGAGCCATGCTGCATGTGGGCCTGGCCTGTGCGCCGGCTGATGCGGCACCGGAGATCAGGCATATGGCCGCATATATCTCTTCTTTTAATGGCGGACAGGGTTGCGTGAGGGATGTCATCGAAAAAGTATTAAAGCTCAACGGTCACTGGGAATTGGATCTGTCCCTGGCCTCAAAATAACCTTCTATGTCTCGATTGCCCGGAGCATTTTTTCGCCTTATCCGATGGCCGAACCTGATTTTCATTTTCCTCACGCAATGGTTGTTCTATAACCTGATCCTGTTGCCGGGTTATAATGGCTCTATCCTGAAACCCTTATTAAGCCCGGCGCTTTTTTATTGGCTGACCTTGTCCTCTGTACTGATAGCAGCGGCAGGATATATCATCAACGATTATTTCGATCTGAATATCGACCGGGTGAACAAGCCGGATCGACTAGTGGTAGAAAAGATCATCAAGCGCCGATGGACGATCATCTGGCATTGGATCCTGTCGGGGCTCGGGGTATTGTTGGGATTCTATGTGAGCTGGAAGCTGCGGAATCCGGTGGTGGGTCTTGGGAACCTGGCCTGCGTGGTATTGTTATGGTTTTACAGCACGACGTTCAAGCGAAAATTATTGATCGGGAATGTGGTGATCTCCCTGTTGACGGCATGGGTGATCCTCGTGCTGTATGTGTGTGAGTTCCGGGTCATCTATGCGGCGGGCGTTATGGCCATCCTGTCCCGTCTCTTCAAATACGCAATCGTCTACAGCGGTTTTGCTTTTATCATCTCCCTGATCAGGGAAGTAGTAAAAGATATCGAGGACATGAATGGCGATGCCCGTTACGGGTGCAGGACGATGCCTATCGTATGGGGAGTCAATGTGGCCAAGGTTTTTGCCGGCACCTGGCTGGTGGTACTGACTGGTGCGCTCATCGTTATTCAATTCTATGAGCTGCAAAGCTGGAACTGGATAGCCGTGGCCTATTGTTTCCTGCTGCTGGACCTGCCGCTGCTCTGGACGCTGCGAAAACTGTACGAGGCGCAAACAAAAGCAGATTATCATCGCCTCAGCGTCGTTATCAAGGGCATTATGCTGGTCGGCATTCTTTCGATGATCATTATGGATATTCATTTATAAACAATGGAAAAGATCATACTGGCGTCCGGTTCCCCCCGGCGCAAACAATTACTGGAATGGGCTGAGGTGAAATTTGAGGTGTTTACAAAAGAAACGCCGGAGACCTGGCCGCCGGGCATGCCAACAGCTGAAGTGCCGGTATATATTGCCCGCAACAAGGCCCTAGCCGTCAAAGGAGCCGTAGATGCCGGTGAAACCGCCGGCGCAGGTCGGGTGATCCTGGCGGCTGACACAGTAGTCGTGCTGGGTGAAGAGATCATCGGCAAGCCAGCCGATCGGGAAGACGCCATCAACATCCTCTCGAAATTATCCGGTCAGCGGCATGAAGTGATCACGGGGGTTGTCCTGCTGAGAGGAGAAGAAGAGTTTGCGTTCTACGATCGCACTGCCGTTTGGTTCCATCCCCTGGACCGGGCAGAGCTGGAAGGATATGTAGACCGCTACCGGCCCTATGATAAGGCCGGAGCTTACGCCATCCAGGAGTGGATCGGCGTTGTAGGGATAAAAGGGATCGAAGGCGACTTTTACAACGTCATGGGTTTGCCGGTAAGCAGGGTAGTGCGGGCCCTACGGGCCTGGGGGGTATCTTAGCCCCGTTGCGACAGCCGCTCCGGGTTCGCCGCCGCCAACTTCAGTTGGCGGGATTGGCGTTTATCGCTAAATTGCTCATGAGGAGATTGTGAGTATGCGCGAAGACCTTTTACAATTTATCTGGAGATATCTTTATTTTAATCAATCCCATCTTGTTACGAAGCGGGTGAGGAGTTACGGATCCTTTCGCCCGGTGAGCTCAACACAGATGCAGGCCCTGATTTTCGTAACGCCCGCATCCGGCTCAACGATAAACTACAGGAAGGACCCGTGGAGTTGCACATAAAGGCCTCGGATTGGGACAGGCATGGACATGCCCGCGATCCTAATTACCGGGGAGTCATTTTACACGTCGTATGGGAGAATGACGGCGGACCCGCTGACCTCGCGGTATTGGTCCTGCAACACCGGGTATCCAAATTATTATTGGGACAATACGAGAAATGGATGAAAAGCCAGCTCTTTGTTCCCTGTGCGGCTCAATTACAGGATGTCGGCTCAGCGGCCTGGACCCGGTGGAAGGAAGACCTGCTTCTGAGGCGACTCTATCGGCGGACATTGATCATCCGCGACTGGCTTTCCGCCAATCACCAGCACTGGGAAGAGACGACCTGGTGGCTGATGGCGCGTAGTCTGGGGCTTCCGGTCAATGGTTCGGCTTTCGAAGCCATTGCCAAAAGTATCCCCCTTCGCCTGTTGGCCCGTTACCGATGGGAGCCGGCAATCTTAAAAGGCCTGTTGCTGGGACAGGCGGGACTGTTAGAACTGCCCTCGGAATACCGATTTTTACAAGCCAAACATCGCCTGGAACCCATTTCCACACCAATCCTGTTCCTGCGGATGCGACCCGCCCATGCTCCGGCCCGCCGCCTGGTACAGCTGGCGGAGCTGTTCTCCTCCGGGGAAAGCTGGTTCGCAAAAGTAAGAGACGCCGGCTCACCCGGGGAGCTAAAGTCAGCCTTACAGGCGGATGGGCTGGGGCCTGACATGAAAAGAGGATTGCTGATCAATGCCTTCGTACCGGTCCTTTTTGCCTATGGCCTGTTAAGGAAAGAGCCGGCCTGCCGCGATAGGGCGCTGGCATGGCTGGCAGCCGAAAAACCAGAAAAGAATACGCGGATCGCTCGTTGGCAGCGACTGGGAGTACCTGTCCTGACTGCGGCAGACTCGCAGTCGCTGCTAGAGCTAAAAAAGACTTATTGTGATTGCCGGCGTTGCCTTGATTGCGCTATCGGGCAAAGTTTGCTGGGCGATGAGCCAAACGCCACGACCGGCATCAGGCCTGGGGAACCGCCGTCTTCCAATTAAACTCGATCTTTACTTCCATATCGGGATGGATGCTCTGCATGACCGGGCAGGTATGGGCAGTACGCTCTAGGATAGCCCTTTGTTTTTCATCTACCTGCAGGTTATCGGGAAACTCAAATACAATATTGACACCGGCGATCCGGCGGGGATCGGGTTTCATGATCTTCAGAACGGACATTTTCATGCCTTTCAGCTCAACCTGAAGGTCACGGGACTTAATACCCATGGTCGTGGCCATACAGGCGGCAAGGGCGGTAGCTACCAGGTCGGTGGGAGAAAAACGCTCTCCTCTGCCCTGGTTGTCGGTAGGAGCATCGGTCTCTATTTCTGTTCCGGATTGGAGGTGACGGGCAACCGTATGTAATTCTCCTTCGTAAATAACTGTAGACGTCATTGTGCTGTAATTTTCCCTAAATTTACGCCAGTTAAACTAAATCATTAGCAGTGAGCAAATTTTTCCTGACTCTATTCGCTTCGACCCTGGTTTTTCATGTTTTTGCCCAGGATACGACAAATGTGTCCCGCGCACGGTCCCAGGACAAGCGAAACGCCAAACGCGACCGGATCAACAATATGCTCCGGATGGAAGAGGAAGGAGATCTCATCTTCAATAAACATAATATCTTCGGAATCCGGCTCGCTACCGACGGATACGGCATCAATTTCGAAAAAGGAAAGTTTAAGACGCCCACCCGCACCCTTCTCTATTCCATTGAGCTGAACGAAAAGCACGATCCGAAGGAACATCACATCTCGGCCACTTCTGACGGGATCAATGTCTCAACTGTCGTCCCTTTCAAGCTGAATAACCTTTATGAGCTGAAGCTCGCAATTGGCCAGCAGCACCTCATCGGCGGAAAAGGCAATAAGAACGGCGTCGCGGTAACCGGCATATATTCCGGCGGTCTTACTTTAGGCCTGCTCAAACCCTATTACCTCGACGTCCAGAACCGGGTGACGGGCGAGACTACCCGTAAGACCTTCGATCAGCTGGCGAAAGACACTCTTGCCGATGACCAGGTCACCGGTGCATCGGGCTTTACCGTGGGCTGGGGGCATTTGAAGTATAAACCGGCCGCCAACGCGCGGCAGGCCCTGCGTTTTGACTATGGCCGCCTGAATCAGACCATCACTGCCATCGAAGTGGGTCTCACCGAAGAGTTCTACTTTAGCAAGATACCCATGGTTTACCTCGTTCCCCAAAAGAATTTCTTCTTCAATGCATATGTCAGTATAATGTTTGGAAGCCGAAAGTAGGGGGTCGAGTCGGTGCGTAGCGAGTCGATGCGTCGCCTTGGGACTTGCGTCGCCTGGGCGACGTTTCGTGTGTGAATCTGACGTACTTTTGTAGTATGCAAGAGCAACTATCGAATGTGACACCCTGTTCTACCAATACTCCGGAGACAGAATCTAAAATAAAGAAGCCCAACTGGTTACGCGTCAAGCTCCCTATCGGCGAAAGCTACAAGCACGTCCGCGGCCTGGTAGATACCCATAAATTACATACGATCTGCGAAAGCGGCAACTGCCCGAATATGGGCGAATGCTGGGGGGAGGGAACGGCGACTTTCATGATCCTTGGCAACGTTTGTACCCGCAGCTGTGGTTTTTGCGCCGTAGCGACCGGCCGCCCCGATCCGGTGGACTGGGACGAGCCTCAGCGGGTGGCTGAAGCCATCTATCTCATGAAAGTCAAACATGCGGTGATCACCTCTGTCGACCGCGACGAAATAAAGGACGGCGGCAGCATCATCTGGCAGAATACGATCCGCGCCGTCAAGGCACTGAACCCCAATACGACGCTGGAGACGCTTATCCCGGATTTCAAGGCGGAGAAAGAGAACATCGCCCGCGTGATCGAGGCAGCTCCCGAAGTCGTCTCCCACAACATCGAGACGGTTGAAAGACTTACACGCCAGGTGCGCATCCAGGCCAAGTACTGGCGCAGCATGGAGACCCTGAAGACCCTGAAGGAAGGAAAGATGCGGACAAAGAGCGGGATCATGCTGGGACTGGGTGAGTCGAAAGAAGAGGTGGTACAGACGATGCAAGATCTCCACAACAGCGGGGTAGATGTGATCACGCTGGGACAATACCTTCAGCCTACGAAGAAACATCTTCCTGTAGTCCGTTTTGTTCACCCCGACGAGTTTGCCGAACTGAGAGAGATAGGGTATAACCTGGGCTTTGACTATGTGGAAAGCGGCCCCCTGGTGCGGTCTTCCTATCATTCCGAGCGTCATGTCATCCCCGGTTATGGACGTACGGAGTGGCTGAAAAGTAAAGAAGTTAATGCATAAGTTGGCCATACTGTTATTGCTCTTTTTTAGTGCAGCCGCCTGTACCGCGCAGCTGCACTGGAAGAAGGCAGATTCCCTTTATGCCCCGCTGCCGGCTTCCGTACACGTCTGGTCCTGTATTGACACGCTCAATGGCTTTCCCTTTATCGCCTATTATACCTCAGTCCGGCTAAAGGATAAGGCCCTGCAGTTCACGGCACAAACGGGGCAGGGTAATCGATTTACGCCCCTGCAATATTATCAGCTCGAGCAGTTTCCCTTACTGGTGGTCAACTGTTCCTATTTCTCCTTTACAAGCAATCAGAATTTTAATGTCATCATCCGCGATGGAAAAATGCTGTCCTGGAATGTTACTTCGCTAAGAGGAACGGGACTCGATTCCCTGCTATACTATTATCCAACGCGCAGCGCCATTGGCATCGACCGACAACGGCGGGCGGATGTCGCCTGGCTTTTCACCGACAGCAGCCGGCGCTGGCCCTATGCTTTTGAAGACCGGCCGGTAGTGGCAAAAGGCATGGATTCAGTACCGACGATCTATTCCCTGAATGACATTGAGTGGAAATGGTGGAAGATGCGCACTGCTGTTGGCGGCGGCCCGGTGCTGATCCACGACGGAAAGATCTTCATCACCGACCGGCAGGAGCAATTATATCCCGGCGATGACCGCGAGGGAGAACATCTTCCGCGAACGGCTATGGGTTATACGCGGGACGGAAAACTGATCGTACTGGCGATCCAGGGAAGAGCGCCGGGTATGGCGGCGGGCGTTACATTACAGGAAGAGGCGCAGATCATGCTGAGTCTGGGATGTTATGAGGCGCTGAACCTGGATGGGGGAGGCAGCAGCTGTCTGCTGATCAATGGAAAGGAAACGATCCGCCCTTCTGATAAAATGGGGCAGCGGCCGGTTCCGGCGGTTTTCCTTGTGAAATGGAATAAGTGAGCTCCGGCATCCGGCCGATGGCTCGAATGTATAGCGCTGCGAGCCCCTCTGCGCAGCAGGGCGATTACCCCTTCATATCCCAGACCAGCGCACTGGCTCCGAGAATAGCCGCATCGGATTCCTTCAAATGGCTGATCAAGATCTTGACCTTGTTCTGAAAGACCTGGATCAGGTTATGCTCCATCGCTTCCCGCGTCGGCTTGAGGATGAGATCGCCGGCCTTTGTAAGACCTCCAAAAAGAATGATAGCTTCGGGGCTGGAGAACATGACAAAGTTGGCCAGCGCCATGCCGAGTATGCCACCCGTAAAATCAAAAATGTCTTTTGCCAGTTTGTCGCCCTGGATGGCAGCGTCATATACTTTCCGGGAGTCAAGTTGCTCCTTTGGCACACCCCGCAGAAGACTTTCGTCATTATTTTTTTCCAGCATTTCAAGGGCGGTTAGCATCACGCCTGTGGCGGAAGCATAACTTTCAAGAGAACCCTTTTTACCCGTGCCCTCGTGCAAGCGTCCTTCGGGAATGATAATAGTATGACCCAGCTCACCCGCAAAACCATCATGGCCATAAATGAGCTTACCGTTGGCGACGATGCCGCTGCCAACCCCTGTACCCAGGGTGATCATAATAAAATCCTTCATGCCTTTGGCGGCGCCATACATCATCTCGCCGATGGCGGCTGCATTGGCATCATTGGTGAGTATGGTCTGAAGCTGGAATTTATTCTGGATAAGCTTGGCCAACGGTATGATCCCTTTCCATGGCAGGTTGGGAGCATATTCCACCGTGCCGCTATAAAAATTGCCGTTGGGAGCGCCAACACCGATCCCTCTCATCCTTCCGGAACCACCGGCCTTTTCGATCAGTACGCCAAGCTGATTGTATAATTCATCGATAAAGGATTCGACAGGGCCATGACCGCGGGTAGACAGACTGCCGGAGAACAGGACATTACCATTTCGATCTACAATACCGAATTTGGTGCCTGTACCGCCGATGTCAATGCCGATCGCCAGGGATTCGAAAGAAAGAGAAGAAGCCGCTTTTGCCATGAGAACGAACCTTTAGTCATTTAATAGGGAAGCAAATATAAACAAGAAATCGAACCCGGAGGTTCGATTTCTTCCTATGTAAGGTTAAAGATCAATATTTAGTGTCCGCCAGCAGCCTGCAGGGCGTCATAATCGATCCCCTGGGATTTTAGTTCTGCTTTAGCACGAATGGCGTAATAAGCCAAATAGAGAAAACCTGCCACCGGCACGAAATAAGAATACTGTATGCCCATCAGATTTGCGTTCGAAAGCCAGCCCTGGAGCAGGCTGATGACGCCACCACCCATGATCATCATGATCAGGAGACTGGAGCCTTCGTTGGTATGTTTGCCAAGACCGGCGATTGCCAGGGTAAAGATACAGGGCCAGAGAGTAGAGCAGAAAAGACCTACGCTGATAAAAGCAAATACGCTGATCATCCCGCTGGCAAAGATCCCTACCAACAGGGCGACTATCGCCATCATGGAGAAGATCAGGAGCTGACGTGCAGGATTGCCCTTGCTCAGGATATTGCCGATGATCATAGCAATGATGATAATAGCGTATATATAGAAAGGAGTGATGTCATGTCCTGCGATCTTGTTGACCAGGAGAAATACCCCAAAAGCCAGGTAAGGCATGACAAAATTGAGGATCTTTTGAGCGCTTTTACTGACTCCGAAGGCGCCCGTTGAGTTTGTCCAGCGGCCGATCATCAGGCTCGCCCAATACAAAGAGACAAAAGGAGCGATCTGGTCGGTGGGGGTCGCCAGCTTCTCGCGCATGAACTCGGGAAGATTGCTGGCGGTGGTGACCTCGACGCCTACATATACAAAGATTCCCAGCATACCGAATACCAGCTGAGGGTACTTGAAAGGACTGCTGCGGTGCAGCAATTTATCCGGAGCCACCGCATGATCTGCGCTGACCTCTTCGGTGTCGATCTTATTGGGCAGAGAGGAGAACTTAAAAATAAGAGCAATGACAAGGAACAGAGCGCCCAGGATCAGGTAAGGAGTCTTAACGCTGCTGATACTGGCTTCCTTGGCCACGCTGGAACCAACAGTTACTGAACCAAAGATGGCAAAGCTGACCAGTAAGGGACCGATGGTCGTACCAAAGTTGTTGACGCCTCCCGCCATGCTTAAGCGTTGCGAGCCGCTTGCCGGGTCACCCATGATAATGGCCAGTGGATTGGCCGCTGTCTGCTGAAGAGAATATCCGAGACCTATGATAAACAGACCGGAGATCAGTAAGGCAAAGGAGGCGGACATAGCTGCAGGGTAGAACAGCAGGGCCCCCAACGCCGAGATGATCAATCCAAGCGCAATCCCGTTCTTATAGCCGATGCGGTTAAGGATGTCCCCGCCGGCGAACTTCGAGATAAAATAATAAATGAGAGACCCCACCGTATAAGCCACATAGAACGCCAAAGAGATCATTTGTGCCTGCCATTGTTCCAGGTGCAGCTTTTCCTTGAAGACCGGGATGAGAATATCGTTACTTGCTGCTACGAAGCCCCAGAAAAAGAAAACGGTTATAAGGATTCCGAACTGCGACCATTTGGTTTTTTGTTGCATATGCAATCTGTGGGTGGTTAATGCTTTAACAAAATAAGGGCTGAAAATACAGCTTTTTCCTGTGAGAAAAATATTTTCATCCTTTGAACATTTTTTGACGTAAATCCTTACTAAATTGAACAGCAATTGTTAACGATGGACTTGTAGTCCTCGTACGTCCCCGCACTTTAACGCCAAATCGATGGAAATAATTCATGTATCTGCAGAGTGTTATCCCGTAGCCAAGGCTGGCGGATTGGGCGACGTAGTAGGTGCACTCCCCAAATACCAGCGGGAAGCGGGGCATGTAGCTAAAGTGGTCATGCCAATGTACCGGACCAAATTCCTCAACGAGAACCAGTTCGAGGTCGTTCATAAAGGCTACACCCATATGGGAAGTTACTGGTTCAACTACACGATAATAAAGGAAGTGACCAATAAGCTGGGTTTTGACCTTTATCTTGTAGACATCTATGGACTGCTGGACCGGGAAAAGATCTATGGTTATGCCGATGATTCCGACCGTTTTATTGCTTTTCAGATAGCCGTTACCGACTGGCTGGCAGTCTGGAGGCATCGCCCCGACGTCGTGCATGTGCACGATCACCACACGGCACTGATCCCGTTTATGTTCAAATACTGTTATGCCTACCGGCATTTACAATATATCCCTACGGTGCTGACCATCCACAATGGTGAATACCAGGGCTGGCTGGACTGGAACAGAAGCTCGCTTATCCCTGAGTGGGATAGCTATAAAACAGGCCTTCTCGACTGGGCTGGTACTATTAATCCGCTGGCGGCCGGCATCCGCAGCGCCTGGCGCGTGACGACGGTAAGCCCTACTTACCTGGAGGAAATGAGATACAGCGCCGCCGGCCTGGAGGCCCTGCTGGAATACGAACGGGGGAAATGCACGGGTATCCTCAACGGCATCGACCCCGTTGTCTGGGACCCTTCGACAGACTATTATTTCGAGGATCATTATTCGGTGGATACGGTAGAAGAAGGCAAGCAAAAGAACAAGCTCCTGCTCTGCGAACGCTTCAACCTCGATCCGAAGAAGCCCCTTATCACGTTTATCGGCCGCCTGGTCGGGGAAAAAGGTGCCGACCTCCTCCCACAGGCTATCGAGGATTCCTTCTATTATATAGGAAGAAAGATGAACTTCCTGATCCTCGGCAGCGGTTCTCCCATGGTGGAAGGAAGACTGCAGGGCATTCGGGGGCTTTCCCGGGGAGATTACAATACCTATATCGGCTTTGACGAAAAGCTCAGCCGCCTGATCTACGCAGGAGCCGATTTTATCCTCATGCCTTCACGGATAGAGCCCTGCGGCCTCAATCAGCTTTATGCCCTTCGTTATGGTACGGTACCGGTTGTCCGTAATACCGGCGGCTTACACGATACGGTCGTCGACTACGGCGAAAGGAACGGTTATGGCATCCGCTTTAACCAGGCGACAGTAGGGGATATGACACATGGCATCTTCAGATCGGTGGAATTGTACCAGCAGCCACAAAAACTCTATGAGATCCGGCGGCGGATGATGAAGCTGGATTTTAGCTGGCAAGCCAGCGTGAAGATTTACCTGAAGCTGTATGAGGACATGCATAAGGAAGCCGGGGCATAATTTTAGGTAGGAATAAATAATAAAAAAAGAATCGTTCATCCATTAAACGCTTGTATATGTCAAAAGAGATTTTATCTGTGATCTTGGGAGGAGGGGCAGGAACCCGTCTATATCCACTGACCGCCAGCCGTTCGAAGCCAGCCGTACCCATTGCCGGGAAATACAGATTGGTGGACATCCCAATCTCCAACTGCCTTAATTCGGGTATTTCGCGGATGTTCGTTCTGACGCAGTACAACTCGGCGTCGCTGAACAGGCATATTAAGAATACGTATCATTTCAGCGCGTTCAGCTCGGCCTTTGTGGACATCCTGGCGGCAGAGCAGACCCCCGACAATCCCACCTGGTACCAGGGGACTGCCGATGCAGTAAGACAGTGTCTGCGGCATATCGGGCCTTTTGACAGCGAATATGTCCTGATCCTCTCGGGCGACCAGCTGTACCAGATGGACTTCATGGAAATGCTGGACCACCATAAGAAGATGGGTGGGGACATGTCCATCGCCACCATCCCGGTAAATGACAAGGAAGCCTCGGACTTCGGGATCATGAAAATGGATGAAGGGGGCTTTATCACCTCCTTTACCGAAAAGCCCAAGAAGGACATGCTTCCGCCATGGGTCAGCGACACCGGCCCCGCAATGCAGGCCCAGGGCCGTCATTACCTGGCTTCCATGGGTATTTATATCTTCAACCGCCAGCTGCTGAGTGATCTCCTTCAAAACGAATGTGCGGAAGCCACGGATTTTGGTAAGGAAATTATTCCCCAATCGCTGGAGAAATATAAGGTTGTAAGCTATCAGTACGAAGGTTACTGGACCGACATCGGAAATATACCTTCTTTTTTTGAGGCTAACCTGGGCCTGACCAAGGATATCCCCGACTTCAATCTCTTCGATAACGAGAAAGCCATCTATACCCGCGCCCGTATGCTGCCACCTGCCAAGATCAGCGGCACAACGCTGGAAAAGACGGTCATTGCAGAAGGCTGTATCATCAATGCCTCGCGCATCGAGAACAGCATCATCGGCATCCGCACCCGCATCGGCACTGGCACAACCATCGTCAGCAGCTACTTGATGGGCGTCGACTTTTACGAGACCATCGAAGAGATCGAGCTGGCCCGTACGCATGGCCTTCCGACTGTGGGCATCGGGCACCGCTGTTATATCCGCAATGCCATCGTCGACAAGAACTGCCGAATCGGTGATGATGTGCGCATCAATGGCGGACATCACCTCGAGAATTCGGATCACTCGCTGTATACGGTGAAAGAAGGTGTTGTGGTGATCAAGAAGGGAGCGGTGTTGCCCAATGGGTTTGTTATCTAATGATAACAGCCCGGAGTGATGACAACAGCCGGGCCCGCGCCCTGTCCTGCTATAACCAAAATTGATTGCTATGGCCACTGTACAATCTCCTGGAACATCCCGGCGCGGGCTGGAAACAAAACCGAATCTGACGCTGGTACAGATCATTACCATGAGTTTTGGTTTCATGGGGATACAGTTCGGCTTTGCCCTGCAAAATGCAAATACAAGCCGCATTCTACGTTCGTTCGGAGCGGACGTCGAGCAATTGCCTTTATTCTGGATCGTCGCGCCTCTGGTCGGCATGATCGTTCAGCCGATCATTGGCCACTACAGCGACCGTACCTGGAACAGGCTGGGCAGGCGAAAACCTTATTTTCTGACCGGCGCCCTCTTGTCCTCCCTGGCCCTGATCCTTCTTCCCAACTCCGGTGGCCTCGCGGGTGTGATCCCCGCATTGTGGATAGGGGCCGGTTTTGTAATGGTGATGGATGCGTCCTTCAACATCGCAATGGAACCCTTCCGGGCGCTTGTTGCCGACAACCTTCCCGATCGTCAGCGGACCCTGGGCTTCTCCGTACAAACCTGTCTCATCGGCCTTGGTGCGGTAGCGGGTTCGGCATTACCTTCCTGGCTGGCAGACTGGGGCGTGAAAAAGGTTCCCGGCGCAGACGGCATCCCCAATAATATCAAATATGCCTTTTACATCGGGTCTGCTGTATTTATCATCGCCATCCTGGTGACCGTGCTTTTCTCAAAGGAATATCCACCCGCCGAATATGCCCGTTATCATGGCCAGCCAGAGCCGACCGAAGGAAAAAGTGGTTTGAGCGAAATATTAAAAGACTTTGTACGCATGCCGCGAACGATGAAGCAGTTGGGCCTGGTGCAATTCTTCAGCTGGTTTGCCCTCTTCAGCATGTGGGTATTTACGACCGATGCGGTGGCCACACATGTCTATGGACTGAAAGGCGATTATACGAAGACGGTAGCGTTCAATGATGCCGGCAATGCCGTAGGCAGCGCTTTTGGCGTTTATAATTTCGTGGCGATGATCTATGCCATGTTCATACCTGCCATCGCAGCACGGCTGGGCCGCAAGACGACACATGCCTTGTCTTTGATGGCCGGGGGACTCGGGCTCATATCCATTTTCTTTATTCGCGATCCTTCTTATCTCAACTATGCCATGGTTGGCGTGGGCCTTGCCTGGGCCAGTATCTTGGCAATGCCCTATGTTATTCTCAGCGGCTGTCTACCGGCGGGAAAGATGGGCATCTATATGGGCATCTTCAATTTCTTTATCACGCTGCCACAGATCATCAATGGCCTGATGGGCGGTTGGATCGTCAAACATGTTTACGGAGGACAACCCATTTATTCGATCGTCCTGGCCGGGTTCAGCCTGATAGCGGCGGCCATATCCGTCCTCTTCGTCTATGATGGCGGCGCCATCCGCATTCAACAGGAGAAAGCCGGTTTTTATGCCGGACAACAGTCTTAAACTAATTTATATCCATGAAAAGATTTTTAACGTTGGCGGGCCTCCTGCTAGGCATATTCACCGTAACCGCGCAGGATTTAAAAGTCTATCCCACCAACTGGTGGGTCGGGATGAAACATTCCTCCCTGCAAATAATGGTTCACGCACCCAATATTGGCAACGATGCCGCCGTCAGCGTGGCCTATCCCGGAGTGAAGCTGACAGAATTCCACCGTGTCAGCAATCCCAATTATCTCTTTGTCCGGCTGCAATTGGCACCTGACGTAAAACCCGGTACCGTGCCCATCCGCATAACGCACAAACAAGGCCCCGCAAACATTCTCTCATATCCTCTCCTGGCGCGCCGCAGCGGGAAAGGGACAGCCTATGCGCAGGGAGTGACCTCGGCGGACTTTATTTATTTCCTGATGCCCGACCGTTTCAGCAATGGCGATCCGGATAACGATCGCATCCCCGGAATGCGCGATCAGTCCCTGAACCGGGATTCTATTTTCCTTCGTCATGGCGGCGACCTCCAAGGCATCATCAACCACCTGGATTATTTGCAGGGCCTGGGCGTAACGACGTTATGGATGACCCCGGTATTGGTCAACGACATGCCGGACCGGACCGAGCATGGCTATGCGTTCACGGATCATTATACCATCGAGCCACGGCTCGGAGGCGCGCCACTGTATAAAAAACTTTCCGACGAGTTGCACCGGCGGGGGATGAAGCTGATCCAGGACGCAGTCTACAACCACGTCGGTCTTTATCATCTTTTCATACAGGACCTGCCGGAGAAGAGCTGGCTGCATCAGTGGCCAAAATATACTCAAACTAACTACCGGGATCAGCCGTTGATGGATCCGCACGCCAGCGACATCGATAAAAAGCTCAGCAGCGACGGCTGGTTCACCCATCAGATGCCCGACCTCAACCAGGATAATCCCGATCTGGCGGAATTCCTCATCCAGCACGCCCTCTGGTCTGTGGAGACCTTTGGGGTAGATGGCTGGCGCATCGACACCTATATCTACAACAACCTGGACTTTATGAACCGGTGCAACAAAGCCCTCGTCGATGAATACCCCCATATGACCTTATTCGGCGAAGCATGGGTGCACGGGACGGCCAACCAGGCTTATTTCACCCGCAATCACCTGGATCTTCCCTATAAGAGCAACCTGCCCGGCGTGGTAGACTTTCAATGTAATTTCAGCGGCATCGTACCGGCGGTAAAAGATACTTCGGGCGCAGGTGTGAATGAGCTATACAATACTCTAAGCAATGATTTCCTCTATGAAGACCCGACCCGTAATGTCGTCTTTCTCGACAATCACGACATGAGCCGGTTCTTCTCCCAGACAGGAGAGGACCTCGCGGCCCAGAAAATGGGACTGTCCTGGCTGCTGACCACGAGAGGAATTCCACAGCTCTATTATGGAACAGAGATCCTGATGAAAGGATTTGCCAATCCCGACGGATGGGTCCGTCTCGATTTCCCCGGAGGCTGGCCAGGCGACCGCAGGAATGCCTTTACAGGTGAAGGGTTGACAGCGGATGAGCTGTCCGTCCAGCAATTGGTAAGGACGCTGGGTTTATTTCGTCACAAGTCAACCGCATTGCAAACGGGGAGGTTGATGCAGTACATACCGGATAAAGGGTTGTATGTTTATTTCAGGTACGATGCGAAACAGACGGTCCTCTGCGCCATGAATACGGGCAATGCCCCGATGAAGCTGGACTTTAGCCGCTATGCTCAACGGACTGACGGTTTCACCGAAGCGGTCGATGTGCTGAGTGGCCGACGGTATTCACTGAGTCAACAGACAGATATGCCGGGACGTACCATGTGGGTGCTGGAATTGCGACGCTAAAGCCGGCCTTACTTACAATAAGGCCGCCCGCATAAATCGTTGCCCCTCTTTCCCCCAGTCTTTCATCCCCCGCCGGACATTCTCCGTCAAACTACTATTGTCCGTCTTCTTTCCTTTTACCGGCGGAGCCAGTTGGCTGTCCTGGACAGGGATCGCTTCTACCTTGGTGGCAAACCAGGAGACGTGTTCGTGTGGCAGGGAAATACCCAGGATCATGCCGGGCAGCCCGGAAAAAGACTCGGGGCCGGCGGACGTAAGGATCTCATCTGTATAAAAGGCGACCACATAAATGGAGTCCATGATGATGGCATTGGCGCGGCGGCAGGAGAAGCCGGCGATGGTGCGGGTCTCGGAGGTGATCTTCCATTTTATCTTTCGGAGGCTATCCTGCACCAGGAACAGCTCTTCAAAGATGTTCTTCTGGCTGATGCCTTTGGCATTGTCAAGGTCGGAATAGATAATATTACTCTGCGCCGGAGGCTGCATCATGAAAAAGCTGTTGTCCTTTTCATTACTTTCCCTGCCGGGCCGGTAAAGACTTTTGTTGCGATCGAAAAGCAGGTCAAAATAGGCCGTCTTGAAATGCGTAGTCGCCTTTTTCTGCAGCTCGGTCCATTCACCTTCGTCATCCTTGCTGATCTGCGCATAAACATTGGTGCTTCTCTCGTATTCGATCTTCCCCTGCGAAATAAAGACAGTATTGTTTTGTGCGACAACAGTGGCCGTGGCGCAAAGGAAGGTGAGAAGGATAAGAAGTCGTGACATAGGAATAATTTTATATGATTCGTTAATTCCGCGCCGGTGCGGGCGTCCCTGGCTTGGTAAAGTTCCAGACAAGGGAAAGCATAAAATATCTCTTTATAGTGCTATAAGTGTTCTGTGAAATAAAGTTACTGTTAACCGTCCGGTTAAAACCAACATTTTGGTTTAAAAGATCGTTACCCGAAGCCTTCAGGAGCAGCGCGTCCTTCTTCAGGAATTTTCTGCCCAGCCAGGCATTGAGCAGGACCACATTGTTGTTGTTGTCAAAAACGGATGTTTTCTGTCGCAGACTGATATCCGCATCAGCGTGAACCTGGAATTTGAAGGGCAGGAATACGTCGGCCGACGGATTAATAGAATATGTCCAGTAATGAGTGGTTACGCTGGTATTGATGGTCGACTGGCTTTGCGTATAAGTGGCGGAAAAGCGAGTGCTGAATTCATATTTTTTCTCTTTGGATGTCCAGATCCCATTCCCAAACGTGTAGTTCTGGCTATTCGTCGAATTTGCCAGGTTGTTGACGACGCTGACATTCGTGTTGTTATTGAGGTTGCCAAAAAAGTCAAAATTGATATTCGGCTTATGCCATTTGAAGCTATAGCCTCCATAGAACGATAAAGAATGATTACCACTGACATTGACAAATTGGGAGACCCGCTTGCCGACAGAGTCCACAAACACGCTGTTGCCGATGGCATTCTGCGTAAAACTATAGGAGGCGTTGATCCATATCCCCCTGTCGGTAAGAACCTTATAATCGTTGAAATAGAGCTGCAGGCGATTGACGAACGAGGGTTTCAGACCCGGGTTACCAATGGTGATGTTCAAAGGATCTTCATTGGTAAGGATAGGCTGGATCTGCTGTACCTGGGGCTGGATGGTACTCCCCCAATAAAAGAAATTCAGCCGCCGCATATTGTTGAAAAGATAGGTCGCGGAAACATTGGGAAACCAGTTGACAAAATGTCGTTTGAGGGAAGTGTCGGCATGCAGGTCGTCCTGTGAGAAATTCGTAAGACCTACGTCACTGCCGGCCGTCAGGCGCAACTTCTTTTTGACAAGACTATAGCTCATACCGGCTTTTTGGGAAAAGACATTGTAACGATAGTCATTGCTGTATAACGAGTCGAGCTCGCTGTATTTTCCGCCCGTCGTCTTATTAAAGGAATTACGGTCTGAATGGCTGTTGTTGGAAGAAATTCCATAGCTGGCGGAGAGAAAGGATACCCTGGACAGCGGCTCGGTATAAGTGATCCGCGAATCGAACAGCATGGTCTGGGTATGATAATTCTTGTACTGATCGATCAGGGAATCTTTGAAAAGGGCGCCTTCGGTATAAAGACGGGTATCGGAGTTGAGGAAGCCGCTGGAAGTATTGTCGGTATAGTTCTCTCTCAGATTGAGAGAAATAGTCCTTCCTTTCTTAGCCAGTTTTTTACGCCAGAGCAGGTTGCTGTTGACGGCATGGTTGTCCCCGATAGTGCTGGTGGTACGATCGTTCTGATTGACGAGGCTGCTGTCGCTGGCGAGGGCTTCCGAATGAAAGATGTTGTTAGTCGTCTTATGGTCCGTGCCGCCGTCAGCCATGATCTTCAGGGAAGAGGTGCTGTCAAATTTATATTCATAGGCGCCGCCAAAACTGTGACGGATGATCTGGTTCCTGAAGCTTTGGCGCTGATTATTATAATACAGCGTGTCCGGCAGGATGAATTGGGAATTGGTGGTGCTGGTGCCGTTGACATCCAGCTGCATATACTTATAATTGCCGTTGAGGGACTGGTTGTCGTCGTTCCATTTATTGTTGTAGTGCAGCCCTCCCGTCTTTACGGATGGAAAACCCTGGCCTTCGTATTGACCGGACCAGCTGTCCAGGTCGTCCCGCAAACCGCCCTGGATGGAGATATTCCCGGTATTCTCGTCCACATCTGCATTGGCGATGAAACTTTGCCCGTAATTATCCCTTTCGTTCCAGGTAAGTCCCGTCTTGCCGGTATTAGAAATAATGCCATAGCCGGCGAGCTTTTCCTTGTTCCGGAAGTAGTTGGCCATTAGCTGGTAGTCATGATACCCGTCCGTGCCCGCTCCGGCGGTGGCCCGGCCGAAATAACCGTTCTTTTTCCCATCCTTCAGCTTGAGGTTTATCGTCTTGTCGCGTTTGCCGTCGTCGATGCCCGTGAAGGTGGCCTGGTCGCTCTTTTTGTCAAAGACCTGTACTTTATCGACCATGTCGGCCCTGAGGTTCTGGGTGACAAGGGTAGGGTCATCGCCAAAGAATTCTTCCCCGTCGACCAGCACTTTTTTTACGGCTTCTCCCTGGGCGGTGATCTTACCGTTCTTGTCGACCTGGATGCCGGGTAATTTCTTTAAAAGATCTTCCACGGTGGCATTGGGCTGGGTACGGAAGCTGTCAGCATTGAACTCCGTAGTATCCCCCTTCATCCGGATGGCGCCCCTGTTGCCGTTGACCACCACTTCCTGGAGTAATTTGGATTTTAGCACCATCCCGATGGTGGGAAGGGTGATCGTCCCCGTATCTTTTATGTTGAGATCGTCTACATAGTCGGCATAAGCAGGGTAAGTGACCATAAATAGATAATGCCCCGGAGGAATGTTCCTTAGGGTGAAACGCCCGCTGGCATCTGTACGGGTATGCTGGATTAAGATCGAATCGGAAGGGCGAAGCAGGAGAACGGAGCCATTGCTCAAATTCCTTTTTTCTGCTGTATCAGAGACTGTGCCGATAATGTGAGAGGTCTGCGCCAGGCAGGTCATAGACAAAACCAGCCATAGGAATAGGAAAGCGGTCAGTTTAGGCATAAGGAATTAAATGGTTAAGGTGCCTCAAATTAATTTCAAAACTAGCGATTTGCAAAAGCGATCCCTTAAATTTACGTTAAAGACAGGGGCGCCGTTACCAAATTATTCATAGAGTATCAAAACCGCCTGATTCCATAAAAGAGCAAAAAATAAAATCGTGGATACACCTATCAGTCAGAAATATGAAGAGACGCATTTTGTGGATTCGACAAAACGGGTATGGAATTATTCGCTATTTACGGAAGAGGACATCCGTAATTTTCAAAACGGAACACATTATCGTTTATATCATTTGTTTGGAAATCACCGAGCCACGGTTTTGGGAACAGAAGGGTATTATTTTGCCGTATGGGCGCCCAATGCAACGGCAGTAAGCGTGATCGGGAACTTCAACAATTGGACACCGGATGTCCATCCGCTGTTTGTCCGGCTGGAGCGCTCGGGCATCTGGGAAGGATTTATTCCGCATATCCCAACCGGCGAATCCTATAAGTATCACATCCATGGTTACAACGGAGGTACGCTCGATAAAGGTGATCCCTATGCGTATTTCTGGGAAATGCGGCCGAGGACGGCCTCCATCACCTGGGAGCTGGACTATCCGTGGCAGGATGAGCAGTGGATGAGCAGCCGGAAAGAAGCCAACTCGCTCGAAGCGCCCTGGAGCGTCTATGAAGTGCATTTGGCCAGCTGGATGCGGCCGGATAAGAACGACGAGGAACGATACAACTCCTATGATCAGATCCGGGAACTGCTGGTGCCTTATGTAAAGAAGATGGGCTTTACCCACGTAGAGCTGATGCCGGTGATGGAACACCCTTTCGATGGCAGCTGGGGTTACCAGGGAACAGGGTATTATGCTCCAACTTCCCGTTTTGGCGATCCCCAGGGCTTTATGGCGCTGGTGGAGGCCTTCCACCAGGAAGGCATCGGAGTGCTTCTCGACTGGGTGCCATCACATTTCCCCTATGACTATCATGGCCTTTATCTGTTCGACGGAGCAAATACCTATGAGTATGCCGACATGCGGAAAGGATTTCATCCGGACTGGAACAGTTATATCTTCAACTACAAGAGGGGAGAGGTAAAGTCCTTTTTGATCAGCAATGCGCGCTACTGGCTGGATAAATATCATATCGACGGGATGCGGGTGGATGCCGTCAGCTCGATGCTGAAGCTGAATTATTCCCGGGAGGAAGGGAAGTGGGAACGAAATGAACATGGGGGAGATGGCAACCTGGAGGCGATAGCATTTATAAAAGATCTGAACGAAACGGTCTACCGTGATTTCCCCGATGTACAGACGATAGCCGAGGAGGCAACCGACTGGCCGGGAGTAAGCCGGCCAACCTTTGCAGGCGGACTGGGTTTTGGGATGAAGTGGATGATGGGCTGGATGCACGACACCCTGGATTTCTTCAAGCTGGACCCCATCTACCGGAAGGACTGGCAGGACAAGTTCACCTTTAGTATGATGTATTATTATGATGAGAACTTTGTGCTGCCCCTTAGTCACGATGAGGTGGTACACGGCAAGTCGCCGATGATCTATAAGATGCCGGGTGATGACTGGCAGAAGTTTGCCAACCTGCGTTTGTTGTATAGTTATATGATGACGCATCCCGGCGGGAAGCTCCTGTTCATGGGGGATGAGTTTGGCTCGACCACCGAATGGAACTACAAGACCGAGCTGCCCTGGGGTTTGCTGCAATTCGACTCGCATCGTCTCTTACAGGACTGTGTAAGGGATCTCAATCTTTTGTTGCGCAGCGAGCCGGCCTTGTTTGAGAACCAGTTCAATCAAAATGGTTTTGAGTGGGTGGACCTGCAGCACAGGGCGGAGAGCGTGGCGGTCTATCGCCGGAAGGCGAAGGACTCATTGAAGGATGTGCTGGTGATTTTGAATTTTACTCCTGTGGTGCGCAGGGATTGGAAGGTCTATGCGCGAGGGAAGGCGGAATGGAAAGAGATCTTTAATAGCGACGATAAAAAGTATTGGGGGACCGGGGACACGAATAATCCGGATGTGCAGGTGAAGCTTGTCGATGAGAGTGATGATATTTATGAGTTGACGGTGCATTTGCCGCCGCTGGGGGCAGTGGTGTTGAGGTAGGGCTATTGCCTGCCGGGTCATATGCCCGGTAGGCTGGCCCGCGGAGTGGGCTAATGGTGGGTGAGTTCGTTTACATTCTTTCGGGCACCCGGATACCTAGTAGTCCCAGCGCCGAGCGTAAAATTGTTGATGTTAGTTGAGCCAGTTGGAGGCGCAATGCTTTTTTCTCTGGTGTTTCGGCATTTGCGATGGAATGCAGGTTGTAAAAGGAGTTGAAAGCCTGGGCCAGCTCGAAGGCATAGTTGGAGATAAGCGATGGGCTCATTTCATCACCGGCCTGCGTTATGATCCCCGAATATTTCTCTGCAGTGACCAGTAACTCCTTTTCGGCGGGGAGCAATGGGGTCGGTGTACCGGCTGCGCCTACCCGCTGATCACCGGGGATCCCTTCTTTACGAAGGACCGACCGGATCCGCGCATAGGCATATTGTATAAAAGTCGCCGTATAACCGTGCAGATCGATGGATTCTTCGGGGTTGAAGACCATCTTCTTTTTAGGATCGACCCGGAGCAGGAAAAATTTAAGGCCGCCCAGGCCAATGATATCATAGAGGTCCTTTAATTCTGCTTCTGTAAAACCGTCTGTCTTGCCCTGTTCCTTTGTCTTCTTTTCTGCTTCGCTGGTCATTTCGTCGAGGATGTCGTCGGCGTCGACAACGGTGCCTTCCCGGGTTTTCATACGACCCGTAGGCAGTTCCACCATGCCATAGCTAAGGTGGAAGATCCCGTCGGCGGAAGGCAAACCCAACTTCTGGCAGATCAGCTTCAGAACCTTGAAGTGATAGTTCTGTTCATCCCCGACGACATAGATGCTGCGATCGGAGTGGAACTCTTCATATTTCTTTACCGCCAGCCCAATGTCCTGGGTCATATACACCGCCGTCCCATCCTTCCGCTGTACAATTTTCTGGTCAAGCCCATCGGCCGTGAGGTCGATCCATACGCTGCCGTCTTCCTGTTTAAAGAAGACATCCTTTGCCAGACCCTGTTCTACCAGTTGCTTACCCAGCAGGTAAGTATTGCTTTCATAATATATTTTATCAAAGTCGCTGCCGATCCTTTTATAAGTGACGTCAAAGCCGGCATAGACCCAGTTGTTCATCATCTTCCAGAGCTCTATTACCTCCGGTTTGCCCGCTTCCCAGTCGACCAGCATCTGCTGCGCCATTTTCATGATGGGCGCCTCCTTCTCGGCCTGCTCCTTGTCCATCCCGCCCGCGACGAGCTCTGCTATCTGCTCTTTATGCACCTTGCCAAAGAGGACATAATAATCCCCGACGAGGTGGTCACCCTTGATGCCCGTGCTTTCAGGAGTCGCGCCGTTTGCAAACAGCTGCCAGGCGACCATGCTTTTACAGATATGGATCCCGCGATCGTTGGCGATGCAGGTCTTGACAATATCATATCCATTGGCCTTGTAGATCTCGGCAATGCTCCATCCCAGGAAATTGTTGCGGAGGTGGCCCAGGTGAAGAGGCTTATTGGTGTTCGGAGAGGAATACTCCACCATCACTTTCTTTCCGTTGGCGGACTTGCGGCCAAAGCTGGTATTGGCATGTTCCAGCGTGAGAAAATCAATCCATCGGCTGTCGGCCACGGTCAGATTGAGAAACCCCTTGATGACATTGAAGGCGGAAAACAGCTCCGGGTTGCCGGCCAGCAGCGCTTGTCCCAGCTCGTTGCCCAGCGCTTCGGGGGATTTTTTTACCTGTTTAACAAAAGAGAACAACACCACCGTATAATCGCCCTCGAATTCCGGCTTGGTTTCGCTGACGGTTATATCGGCCGGAGCCAGATCGAATTGAAATTTTTCACGAAGGGCCTGGCTGGCGGCAGTTCTTATTTGGCTGATGATGTCCATTTTTTCCACAGATTGGCTGCAAATGTAAGGCATGTCGGCCAATCACCCGCCCCGTCACGCTATTAACCGATTAATAGCCATTTTTTAACTTTAGAAAGCATATTTGGTAGTATCTTTGAAGTTTTAACTGGAATGGCACAGAAACTGAAAAAACGCATTAACTCTTTTATTGATTTCTTTTACCCGCCCTTCAGCAAGGTAATGCCTCTGCAAACTTTTCGCTATGCGGCCTGCGGGGGTACTAATACTGTCCTGGACATCGTCATGTATTCCATAGGGTATAATCTTATCCTGCACAAACACGACGTTGACCTGGGGTTTCTTGTCATCAAGTCCCATATCGCATCCATTCTCATTGCGTTTTGCGTGAGCTTTCCAACGGGGTTTTTCCTGGCCCGCTACATCGTGTTCACGGAATCAACCCTGCATGGACGGGTGCAGCTCTTCCGATATTTTTTACTGGTCATAATCTGACTCGTGCTAAATTATGTCTTCATCAAGCTCTTTGTAGAGCAGTTCCATATCTATCCTACAGCGGCAAAGATCCTGACAACTATTATTGTCGTGGCTTTCAGCTATGTGACCCAGAAAAATTTCACTTTTAGGGCAGAGCAGTCCAACAGGCAGGTAGATTAGCCCTCTTTCCGCTGTGTCATGCTAAACCAATTCCCCTGCCCATCGGACATCACGGCTTCCGTTCCATAGAACTGCTCCTTTGGCTCGGATTTGAAAGTCACGCCTTTGTCTTTTAGCTCGGCATAAGTGGCCCGGCAGTCGGGTGTATCGAATACTCCTGCGCCCAACGCGCCCTTTTCAAGCAGTACCTTGAATGCATTGCGCGTCTCCTCGTCATAGCTCATGCCGCCGGCAAGGGGTGGGAGCAAGGCTATTTCCAGCTCGGGCTGCTGAGGCGGACATACCGTCAGCCAGCGCATGCCATTTGGCATCTTTGCGTCAGTATTGACAGTAAACCCCAGCGTGTTTACATAGAATTCATAAGCCTTGTCCTGATCGAGTACAAAAAAAGTGATGTGAGAAAGTTTTGTGATCATAAAAATAGTTTAGGAGCTAAAACTAAGCCTTCCGGGGTAGATGAGCTTATTGAGAATTGCTTTTTTGGGCAGACTCGCCGGCAAGAGGTGTATCAGAAATGCAGTTCTCAAAAAAACAATGTGGATAACCGAGCGAAGCGAAGGTTACGAACGAGTCGGAGCGTGGCGAAGCAGCTCCGGCGAAGTTCTGAGCGGGGCTGCCGGATGGCCTGCTGTTCTTTCCGCCAGGCCTCATCCCGATAAGTGGAGGGTGCAGCGCCAATCTGCTTTTTGAAAAGCAGGCTGAAGGAGCCGATGCTTTCAAAACCCACGTGATTGCATATTTCTGTTACTGTAAGGTCACGAGCGGCAAGGAAGTGCCGCGCCTGCCCGATTCGTTTTCGTGTCAGGTATTGGTGAGGCGTGACCTTGTAGATCCGGGTAAAAAGCCGGGGAAAATGATAACGGGAGAGACAAGCTTCCCGGGAAAGTCTGTCCAGGTCCAGTGATTCCCGGAAATTATCATCGATATAGACTTTGGCCGTGACGATTTTTTTATATACTTCGGGGGCGATAGGCATAATAGATCATTAAAATTCCTGCTAACGAAATTAATTCTTGTTTTTCAAATCCTTATCACGAACTTACTGGCACAGTTTATGGGGTTCACCAGCAGCATTTTTTCGTAACTTTACAGGTGCACACCTCAAAACAATAAGCCTATGGTAACAGTTATCATTCCCGCTCTTAATGAAGAAAAAACGATTCGCCAGGTCATTCGGCAGGCGAAACGCAGCGAGCTGGTGAATGAGATCATTGTCGTGGATGATATGTCGACAGACAATACAATCGCGGAAGCAAAGCAGGAAGAAGATGTTAAGGTCATCACGAGTACCCATGTGGGAAAGGGCGATTCGATGCGTGAAGGGCTGCTGATGGCAAAGAATGAGATCCTTGTCTTTCTGGAGGCCGATACACCGGACTACGAAGTGGATATCGTCGGAATGCTAACGGCGCCGCTGATACGCGATGAGGCGGATTTTGTAAAATCTTATTTTGAGCGGCAGAGCGGACGCGTGGCGGAAATTCTGGTCAAACCGATGCTGGAATTCTTCTTCCCTCATTTATTACAGTTCAAACAGCCGCTCAGCGGGATGATCGCCGGAAAGAAGTCTTTCCTGCAAAAAGTCGAATTTGACAACGACTATGGAGTGGATATCGGGCTTCTCATCGACATGCACAATGTCAACGCAAGGATCACGGAGGTCTGTATCGGAGAGGTGGAAAACGACCGCCATCCCTTACACGTCCTCGGCCGCATGTCCAAGCAGGTAGCCAATGCCATTTTCAAGCGGGTAAATATCTTTGATGGCGGCAGACGCCAGGAAGATGATACTCCCCATATAATGCGCGAACAGGTGGAGTTCGCCCTGAAGGAGATGGTCCGTCAGCCCAAGAAAATGATCGTTTTTGACATGGACAATACACTCCTGCAGGGCAGCTTTATAAAAGCCGCGGCGGAGCGTTTTGGCTTTACGCGGGAGCTGACTGATATTTTGGCCCAGCCGAAAAGCAATTACATCAAAACCCAGAAGATAGCCCGCCTGCTCGAAGGACGGACCTTTGCAGAGCTTATCCATGTTGTGGAATCAATTCCCCTGATCGGGGATGCGGTACAGGTGATCCGGGAACTGCAGGTGAGGGGTTATGTCTGCGGCATTATCTGTGACAGCTATCACACCATCGCCAATCATGTCAAGAATTTACTTGGCCTCGATTTTACCCTTGGCAATGAGCTTGAGTTCCAGAAAAGCGTGGCGACCGGAGAGGTCCGCATCCCCTCCCAGCTGTTGAAGGACCGGTTCAGCCAGTGCGAGCACGACCATTGTAAATCCAATATGTTCCAGTATATATTACACCGTTTTGGTATCAGCCTGGCAGATTCCGTGGCAGTCGGAGACGGGGAAAACGACATTTGTATGGTCAAAATGGCGGGTACGGGCATTTCTTTTAATTCGACCACTCCCGGACTGGATGAAGTGGCAGATTATGTTTTTAAAGGGAATTCGCTGAAACCGGTGCTGGAAGTGGTGCGGTGAGCGGCCGGGATGTTTTTAGTGGCAGGTGCCCCCTGAGGGACCTGCCATTTTTTCATTTTTAGGGCCGTGGCATAATGATTGTCAATGCTATCGGGTAAGCAACGAAATTGAAAACCTTTAAAATCAGATAAACAATATGGGAAAGATCATAGGAATTGACCTCGGCACAACGAATAGTTGCGTGGCTGTTATGGAGGGGAATGAACCCGTCGTAATCGCCAATGACGAAGGACGTCGTACGACCCCGTCTATCGTGGCCTTTCTGAAAAATGGAGAAAGAAAAGTAGGGGACCCTGCAAAACGTCAGGCTATCACAAATCCCATCAACACGATCATGTCCGTAAAGCGGTTCATGGGTCGTCGGTATGACGAAGTGACCAATGAGATCACACATTGGAGCTATAAAGTGGTGAAGGGTGACAATAATACGGTCCGTATCGACATCGATGGCCGGTTGTACACTCCGCAGGAGATCTCCGCGATGATCCTGCAAAAAATGAAGAAAACGGCCGAAGACTATCTGGGCCAGGAAGTGACAGAAGCCGTTATCACGGTGCCTGCCTACTTCAATGACGCTCAGCGCCAGGCGACCAAGGAAGCCGGCGAGATCGCTGGTCTGACGGTTCGTCGTATCGTAAATGAACCTACCGCTGCTGCCCTGGCCTATGGCCTGGACAAGGCTGGAAAGGATGAAAAAATAGCCGTATTTGACCTGGGTGGTGGTACGTTTGACGTCTCCATCCTGGAATTGGGAGATGGCGTGTTTGAAGTAAAGTCAACCAATGGGGATACCCATCTTGGTGGTGACGACTTCGATAAGGTCGTTATGGACTGGCTCGCGGATGAATTCAAGAAGGAAGAGAATGTCGATCTGCGTAAGGACCCTATGGCCCTGCAGAGGCTGAAGGAAGCTGCTGAAAAAGCCAAGATAGAGCTCTCTTCTTCCAGCGAAACAGAAATCAACCTGCCTTATATCACAGCCGTTGACGGAGTGCCCAAGCACCTCGTAAAAAAGCTGACCCGCGCAAAATTCGAACAGCTGGCTGACTCCCTGTTCGAACGCTGTCTGAAACCCTGCGAACAGGCCCTGAAGGACGCCGGCATCAGCACTTCCCAGATCGATGAAGTAATATTGGTTGGTGGTTCTACCCGTATCCCCAAAGTACAGGAGATCGTCGAAAAGTTCTTTGGTAAGAAACCCAACAAGGGAGTAAATCCGGATGAGGTCGTTGCCGTTGGTGCAGCCATCCAGGGTGCAGTCCTCACGGGTGAAGTAAAGGATGTGTTGCTGCTTGACGTAACACCTCTTTCTCTCGGTATCGAGACGATGGGTGGTGTAATGACGAGGCTGATCGAATCCAATACGACGATCCCGACAAAGAAATCGGAATCCTTCTCTACGGCCAGCGATAATCAACCCGGCGTACAGATCCATGTCCTGCAGGGCGAACGCCCCATGGCTTCTCAGAACAAGAGCCTTGGTACATTCAACCTGGATGGTATCCCACCTGCTCCCCGTGGCGTTCCGCAGATCGAAGTCATCTTCGATATCGATGCCAATGGCATCCTGCACGTGACGGCGAAGGACAAGGGCACGGGCAAGGAACAGAAGATCCGCATCGAAGCCGGCAGCGGCCTGAGCAAGGAAGAAGTTGAAAAGATGAAGGCAGAAGCAAAAGCCAATGAGTCTACCGACAAGGCAGCCCGCGAAAAGGTCGACAAGATCAACCAGGCCGATAGCCTCGTCTTCCAGACGGAAAAACAGCTGAAAGAATTCGGCGACAAGCTGCCCGCAGACAAGAAGGCGCCAATCGAAACCGCGCTGAATAAATTGAAAGAAGCACTGAAGTCGCAGGACATAGCCGCCATCGATGCCTCAGTAGCAGAGATGAATAATGCCTGGACAGCCGCTTCCGAAGAAATGTACAAGGCTACTCAGCAAACCGGTGGACAACAACCCGGTGCTGAAACTGGTGGGCAACAGCCGAACAGCGGAGGAGAGAACGTCACCGATGCAGAGTTCGAAGAAGTAAAATAGATAGATGGTTTCGCCACAATACAAAACGCCCCGCTAGTGCGGGGCTTTTTTGTGGATCATATAGTACGTTGACAATCAATGAAATGCGATCTATTAACAAATTTTTATTGCCAAAGGATTGCATATGCGAAAAAAACTCGTAATTTTGCACCCGAATTGAGCAACTAAAACGTATTAGCTCGCCATAAAACTGGCCAAAACCAGTTCACTCATACAGGCCTTGATCTGACACTTCTTACAACGATGCTTAGTGTTTTTTCTCCAAAGGTTGCTCCGATAATTTTTAGAAATTTTTAAAACAGATATGTTATGAACAGTGATGTAATGCACTCGCGTGTGCAAATGGATGAGCTTATCCTGAAGAACCTAGTAACCGAAGTAAGAGAGACTGTGGCGACAGATGTCGTATTCTCAAAACCCCGTAATCGCAGCTTTGGGGCAGTTCAGCTGTGGAATATGCGCCGGAGAAGCCGCTATGCCGGACATCCGCGTAAAAACCCAACGATCATTACCGGCTTCGGCTTTTAATAATGTTAAGGTAAGGCAATGGTTAGCTTAGATTAGCAACCCGCTCAGCGATGAGCGGGTTTTTTGTTGTGCACCGTGGTCTGCTGTGACCTACGGGCGCGGCTAGATGATCTCCATCTTCTTCATCAAAAAAGAAGCATTTCGATTCCGCGCAATACCACGCTGCAGTTGATAATTAAAATGCAAATTATCTGCTTCGATCACGCTTTCAAAACAATAATTGCTAATTGTATCCGGCAATTCCTTTTCCAATTGTCCGAGCGAGAGGTCATGGGTCGCAAACAGTGACAGACAGTGATATTGTATGAGCTTGCGGATAAAGAGTTCCGAGCCATGGGTCTTGTCTTCCGAATTGGTACCCCGCAGGATCTCGTCGATCAGCACCAGTGCAGGCTTACCCATTTGAAGCCGGTGGACAATGCTTCGGAGCTTTTTCAGCTCTGCCATAAAATAGGAAGTTTGCTCCTGCAAGGAATCGCTGATCCGCAGCGAGGTGAGCAGGTACATCGGCGTAAAGGAAAAGGCGCTGGCACAGACCGGAAGACCGGACTGGGCCAAAAGAAGGTTGACACCGATCGTACGAAGAAAAGTGGTCTTCCCCGACATGTTCGAGCCCGTGACAAGGATCAGCCTTTCACTGCGGCCGATGCTAAAGTCATTCGCTACACGGGAGCTTGCGGCGATAAGAGGGTGGGAGAGATGGGTAGCCTCGATAAAGAGACCGGAAGAGGCTACCGGCACCGGATATACATAGTCAGGATTATTAAAGGCAAAAGTCGCCAGTGAGTTGAGACATTCGACATTACCCACGGCCTCGATCCAGCCGGGAAAGGCGGCCTTGTTATTGATCTTCCAGCGTTCCAGCGTAATGAGACAACGCAGATCGTAGGAAAAAAAGGTATTAAAGAGCGTATTCACAAGCATGTTCAGGCGCTGATCGAATAAGGCCGATAGCTTCGACAGCCTGCGGATAGCATTGTGCGCCTTAGCAGTACTCGACTGCAGCTGCTGCAAGAGGGGAGATGCGGATGTTTCGACCGTATTGAAAACGCCGAGGATGCCGGCATACTGATCGAGAATAGTCTGTTTGCGGGCGATTAGCTGGTGTTGCCGGCCGATGTCCTTTAAAAAAAAACCGTTGAGTATCCACGAGACCAGCACACCGGCCAAAAGGGGGATATAGTTGTTGCTGGCCAGATAAATGGAAATGGAAAAAAGATTGTAGACCGTCAACAGGTTGATAACGATCCGCAGCCCCTTGCGGTGATAGAGCAGGGGTTTGGTTTCGAGCCAGCTTTGAATACCGTCAAGATTACCTTCCTTTTCACTGGCCAGCAACCCTTTCGCTGTCAACAGCTGACGGTGGGAAGTCTGGGGCGCCAGGACACGGATGGCCTGCTGCTGCTCCCTGATCGAATCAACAGAAAGAAGACTATTACGCAAAAGACCGGTTAAGGTTTTGGTGCCATGACTGGTTGTGGTCCTGTTGAGTACATGAAAAATACTTTTCTTCCCGAAGATGTCAAGGTCGTCGAGGTAATTATCCGAATCCAGGAAGCCGGAGCCGTCGGCGAAATCATTCAGCTCATTGCGAAGCTGACCAAGTTCGTTGGTATTGACCCAATCCAGTTTCTCCCATAAAGCCCGCTGATCCTTTAGCCGGTAATAGAGGTTGACACAGATAAGAAAGGCGGCTAATAGAACCAACGACAACAAAAGCAGGGGGGTGGTAAACTCACTGGTAAGCCGGTAAATGATATAAACGATACCGGCAAACAAAAGCAGACGCACCAGCGACAGGAGATTCATTTTATCTCGCAAACGCTGTATATGATCATTGCAATCATCAAGTGTCGACTGGTAAAATTTGATCTTGGACATAGGAAACAGTGCGGGTTGAGAAGCAAAATGCCACCTGATCTCAAGTGGCATTTTTAGTATAGAAAATATTAATGATCTTACATAATGTTCATTGCCTTGACGAAGAATGTGCAGAGGAAAGGAAGGATCAGGGTCAGGTATTCAAAGTGCTTAGCTACGGCCACACCAAATAAGGCGGCAAAAATTAAGAACAATACCCAGTAAATTCCCGTGCTTTTCGTTTGCTGTTCCATTGACTAAAATTTGTGCAAATTTAAGGCAAAGGTCCCAATGAACCAAAGCTAAAAAAATGAATATCTTCGGGGCTCGGCATCGTGAAAATTCCAAAAAGTACAGTCCACAACAACGCATTACATAAAATTGGTATAACTTAGCAGCATAATGTAAAAAATACACATTACTGATTGCTACCATTAGAAAAAAGGAAAATGAAGCTAGATTTCTATTTACGGTTTTATACACATCCTGGTCAGTCCGTTTTATTAACCGGGAAACTGCCGGAGCTCGGCAACGATGAAATAAGTGCCGCCATTCCCCTCGACTATGTAAACGGGGAGTTCTGGCATACCAGCATAGTGATCAATGCCCCCCTGTCGGAGCCTTTACATTATCATTATGTCCTTAAGAATGAAGACGCCACCCTAACGGAAGAATGGGGGGATGACAAAGTGATCGAGCCGCCGGCAGCAGGTTTTGAGGAGATCCACGTCATCGATACCTGGAATTATGCCGGAGAGTTCGAGAACGTCTTTTACAGCAATCCTTTCCGGAAGGTCCTGCTGCCGGAACATCAGCCTCATAAGTCGGCAAAAAAAAGCCGGACCCCAGGCCAGGTCACACATATCTTCAAAGTAAAAGCGCCCTTGCTGACCGCAGATGAGGTGGTCTGTCTCCTCGGTAATGGTATTGCATTACACGATTGGGATCGGACAGACCCGCTGTTGCTGTCGCCGGAAGGGAACTGGTGGACATTGCGCCTGACCATCCCGCCGGAGTCATTTCCCATTGAATACAAATACGGCATCTACAACAAAAAGGAAAAGTCTTTTCTCCATTTTGAGAGCGGCCCCAACCGAAGCCTGCCCGGGGATGCCCGGAAAGAAAAGATCAGCATCATACATGATGGCTTTGTCCACCTGCCCAATACAGGATGGCGCGGAGCCGGAGTAGCCATCCCCGTCTTCAGCCTGCGCAGCAAAAATTCGATGGGGGTGGGAGAGTTCCTTGACATCCAGCTCCTGGTAGACTGGGCCGTTAAATGCGGCCTCCGCCTGATACAGCTGCTGCCCATCCAGGACACCACCGCAACCCATACCTGGCTGGATTCTTATCCCTATGCGGCTATTTCCGCCTTTGCCCTGCATCCCATCTATCTCAACCTCGAGAAGTGCGCCGGCCGGAAATATGCCGGACTGATCAAGCCCCTGCGCAAAAAACAAAAGGAGCTGAACGATTTAGCAGAGCTGGACTACGAACAGGTGATGAAACTCAAACTGCTGACTGTTAAAGAATTATATGCGCTACAGAAAGAAGAATTTGAGAAGGACCCCGACTTTTTGACCTTTTTTGCGGAGAATAAGAACTGGCTCGTGCCCTATGCTGCGTTCAGTTATCTGCGTGACAAGCACAGCACACCGGATTTTACCCAATGGAAGCTGCATAGCCGCTATGATGCGGAGGCCATCCAAAAATACACGGCTCCGGTTGGCAGACATTATGATTCCATTGCCCTGCAATATTTCATCCAGTATCATTTACACCTTCAGCTACGTGAAGCGGTGGATTATGCCCATGACCATGGGGTAGTCTTAAAAGGGGATATCCCGATCGGCATTTATCGCTACAGCTGCGATGCCTGGGTGGAGCCGGGGCTTTACCATATGGATATGCAGGCGGGAGCACCCCCGGACAATTTTGCTGTCAAAGGCCAGAACTGGGGTTTTCCTACCTATAACTGGGAAGAGATGCAAAAGGACGGTTATGCCTGGTGGAAGCAGCGTTTTGGGCATATGCGTAATTACTTCGATGCCTTTCGGATCGACCATATCCTCGGTTTTTTCCGGATCTGGAGTATCCCGATGGATGTAGTAGAAGGCATTTTAGGCCGTTTTGAGCCGGCCATACCCGTGCATTTGGTGGAATTCCAGCAACGAAATATCTGGTTCGACTATGACCGGTATACAAAACCTTTTATCAACGACGCTGTGTTGTCAGAAAACTTTGGTCCGGATGTGGACCAGGTGCGGTCGACCTATCTCGAACCAATAGGGTATGGCAATTACCGGCTCCTGGATGCTTACGATACACAAAGAAAGATAGAGACGTTTTTCAGCAAGCTGGAGGCTTCTCCTCAAAATGATAAGCTGCGCTCCGGTCTTTATAACCTCCTGTCCAATGTGATCCTGCTCGAAGTATTGGGATCAGGCGGCCAGCAGTTTCATTTCCGGATCTCCATGGAGACCACCTCTTCGTTCCGTTATCTCGAATGGCATACACAACAGCAGCTGAAGGACCTTTATGTCAATTATTTTTATAGCCGACAGGATAGCTTCTGGGAGAGAGAAGCGATGCGTAAGCTTCCGGCATTAAAACGCGCCACCAACATGCTTGTCTGCGGTGAAGACCTGGGAATGGTGCCGCGCAGCGTACCCGACGTAATGCGTCAGTTGGGCATTCTCAGCCTGGAAGTGCAGCGTATGCCAAAGAACCCGGCCCGGGAATTCTTTCACCCCGCCGAAGCGCCTTATCTGTCCGTGGTGACACCTTCAACGCACGACATGAGCACCATACGCGGCTGGTGGGAAGAGGACCGGGAAAAGACACAACGATTCTTTAACCAGGAGCTGGGACAATGGGGGGATGCACCCCTGTTCTGTGAGGCCTGGATCAACAAGGCGATAATATTACAGCACCTGCATTCGCCGGCGCTATGGTGTATCTTCCAGCTGCAGGACATCATGGGGATGAGCGAGACCTTCCGACGCGAGAACCCCAACGACGAACGGATCAATGTGCCGGCCAATCCGCATCATTACTGGAGGTACAGGATACACCTGACGCTTGAAGAGCTGCTCAAAGAAAAAGAGTTTAATGCAGGAGTTAAAGAAGAAGTAGAAGCAGCGGGGCGGTAACGGATGTTTACTATTGAGTAGCGGCTCCGGTGCTCTGGCCGTAGCGGCTTCGGTCCGGTAACACGGTAGGTCCAAAATGGTCGGCAGCCGGACGCTCAGAAACGAGTGCCGACTGCCTTAGGGAGAGGGGGTTAAAAGATTGGGGGGGGTTCAGGCTTTCGATCTTCTCTACATTATCTTGACAAAAGGTTGTACATATTGGCTCGCACCTGTGCGGCTGCTGACCTTTAAAATATAGTTACCGCTTTTCAATCCGTTGATGGCTACCGTCTGTTGATTGCTGCCTGCATTCAGCATTTGCTGAGTGGTCAGCAGCACCACTCCTGACAGGTTATAGACCTGTACGATCACCTGCTGCGCGGCGGGACTGCAGACAGAGAAGTTCAGCGTTGCTATGGCAGGGTTAGGATAGATGGCCATCCTGGTGGAAGTCTCCACATTATTCAGCGTAAGCACTTTTGAATAACGGATGACACCATCCATGTCTACTTCGCGCAGGCGGTAATAGTTATTACCTTCCAGCATATTGGGATCGAAAAAATTATAATCGTTCGTAGTGCCATTGTTAAGACCGATGACAACGCTGACGGAGTCAAAACCGCCATCGTCTCCTGATCTTTCGATCACAAACCATTTACAGTTGGTCTGGCTTTCCATCGTCCAGTTGAGCTGTGCGGTATTGCTCAGGATCTTTCCGGTAAAACCCATCATAAGGGTGGGGGTTACTGTGGCGCTTGCTGAAACCTGGGCGTTTGTACGACCAAAGGCAGAGATCAGGATGGCGAAGAACAGGGCGGCGGTACGTGTTTGCATATAAGGTACGATTGCGTGATTGAACGGATATATTGGAAAAGAGTGCCAAAAAATAACTTACAGAGACATAAGCATTTGCAAGCGTGCCAACCGCTTTGGCCTTCCCGGAACGGGAAAAAGTTTCTCAAAAATGCAAAAAAATACGTGGAAGCCCGTGGTCCAACCGTAATTTCCGAAACTACGGATGGTCCATAATTCCTTAATTTTGGCCCCCATGATCTGCACGTACTATTCTTATAATCTCGAATTCAAACACCCTTTTACCATCTCCAAAGGCACAAAAACGCACCAGCCGACCCTTGTCGTTGAGCTGGAACACCGTGGACTAAAGGGTTATGGAGAGGCTCCGGCCATCACCTACTATCATATACCCGTTGAAAAGATGATTGCCGATATCGAAGAAAAAAGGAGGGCAATTGAAGGTTTTGCGATAACGGACCCCCAGCGCTACTGGCATTACCTGCATCATTTAATACCAGACAACCCCTTCCTCGTCTGTGCCCTCGACATGGCGGGCTGGGACCTGTTTGGAAAAATGCGGAGCCTGCCCTTGTACGAAATATGGAAGCTGGACCCGACAAAAGGACCTCAAACCGACTTTACCATCGGGATCGACACCGTCGATAAGATGGTCGAAAAAATGAAGGAAAAACCCTGGCCTATCTATAAGATCAAGCTGGGTACCCCGGATGACCTGGCAATTATGGAGGCCCTACGTCGTCATACCAATGCCGTATTCCGGGTAGACGCCAATGCGGGCTGGACCGTGGAGGAAGCCCTGCAGAAGATCCCCCGGCTGGCTGAGCTGGGAGTAGAGTTTGTAGAGCAGCCCCTGGCGAAAGATGACTGGGCAGGTATGCAACGCTTATATAAGGAGTCCGTCCTGCCGCTGATAGCCGATGAGTCCTGTGTAAAGGAAAGCGACGTGGATGCTTGCGCGGGTCACTTCCATGGCATCAATATCAAGCTGACCAAGTGCAGCGGGATCACGCCCGCCCGCCGGATGATCGGCAGGGCCCGGTCGCTGGGTATGAAGGTGATGGTAGGCAGCATGAATGAGAGTACCATCGGCAGCGCGGCTATTGCACACTTGTTGCCGGAATTGGATTACGTGGACATGGATGGCCCGCTTCTGTTAAAAGAAGACGTAGCCACCGGACTGCAGTTTGACACAGAGCGCGTCACCATCCCCCGTGGACCGGGTTTAGGAGTGGAATTTACCGGACTTTTTTCCAAAACCGGGGGAGCGGGAATGGTAAAATAGATGTAGATTTGACACTTACAGATTGTCGCAAATATGATCAAAACAACCGAAAACGTGCCGTCCTTATCCCACCGGGTAAAAGAGAGATTCAAAACCTCATTTTTTGTATCCGATCCATTGATCGTCCGGTCTCCGGGTCGCGTCAACCTGATCGGTGAACATACCGACTATAACAACGGCTTCGTCCTGCCGGCAGCTATCAATAAAGCCATATACATGGCAGTAAGCCACCGCAGCGATGACGAAATACATTTGGTATCCCTCGACCTCGATCGTCAGTATACCGGCTCTGTCAACGGCATCGAGCCAACGACCTTACACTGGCCGGATTATATCCTGGGCGTCGTTCAGCAGATTCAGAAGCTGGGTCATTCTGTGGGTGGCTTCAACTGCGTTTTTGGAGGGGATATTCCCCTTGGAGCGGGTATGTCTTCCTCTGCGGCCCTGGAATGCGCCACAGCCTTTGCGATGAACCAGCTTTTCGGGCTGGGTCTCGACCCGATGACGATGGTCAAGTTATCCCAAAAGGCGGAAAACGTCTTTGTCGGAGTACAGTGCGGCATAATGGATCAGTTCGCCAGCATGTTCGGCCGTAAGAACCACGTCATTAGACTCGACTGCCAGTCGCTGGATTATGCCTATGTACCGTTTGACACGGCCGGCATCCGCATCGTATTATTGGATACCAATGTCAAACATTCTTTGGCCTCCTCCGAATACAATACCCGTCGTCGGCAATGCGAGGCTGGAGTCAGGCTTATACAGGCTCATCACCCCGGCGTGAAAAGTCTGCGCGATGCCAGCCTGGAAATGCTGGCCGCCTATGTGGCCCCCGTTGATAAATTGGTGAATCAGCGCTGTGAATATGTCGTGGAAGAGATCAGCCGCCTGCTGGCAGCCACAAAGGACCTCGAAAATGGGGATATGCATGCCTTCGGCCAAAAGATGTTCGCCACACATGAAGGACTGAGCCGCAAATACGAGGTCAGCTGCGAAGAGTTGGACTTCCTGGTCGAAAAGGTAAAGGACGACCCCGCTGTCATCGGCGCCCGGATGATGGGAGGCGGTTTTGGCGGCTGCACTATCAACCTGGTAAAAGAAGATGCCACAAAGCCATGAACAAAGAACTGAAGGTGTATATCGGACAGATAGAGAATGGCACGTCGCGTCTCGAAGATTTTTTGGGAGAGTAAATCAATACTTGCTATATGAACAAACTGTTTTTCTTTTCCATGGGTATATCCGTTTGTCTTTTGACGGCATGTGGCGGCAATGGCACGGAGAACCCTGGTGCACAGACCGGCAAGGACAGCACGGCAAAAGATTCTGCCGCTACCGCAACCCTGCCCGATTCCGCTTCTTTCAGGGATGTGATAGACGGACAGCCCACCGCCTTATACCTGCTGAAGAACAAAAATCAGGCTACCGCCGCCATCACCAATTTTGGCGCCCGTCTGGTAAGCCTGCTCGTCCCGAATAAGAACGGAGTAATGACCGATGTAGTCCTTGGTTATGACAGCATTGGCAAATACGTCCATCAGCCAGAGACTTTCTTCGGAGCTGTCGTAGGCCGTTATGGCAACCGCATAGCAAAAGGCAAATTCAAGCTGGCAGGGAAAGAATATACGCTGGCAAAGAACAACGGCCCCAACTCCCTGCACGGAGGTAAAAAAGGCTTTGGCGCAGTAGTCTGGACGGCCAAACAACTCAACGATCACAGCGTCGAATTATCCTATACTTCAAAGGATGGTGAAGAAGGTTATCCCGGCACGCTGCAGGTTAAAGTAACGTATACGCTGACGGACAGCAATGCGTTGGCGATCAGTTACCAGGCTACTACCGATAAGGCCACGGTCCTGAACCTTACCAATCATGCTTACTTCAATCTCAACGGACAGGGCAGCGGGACGATCAACAATCACCTGCTGACACTTGACGCCGACCGGTATACGCCGGTAGATAGCACCCTCATTCCAACCGGAAAGATCGAGCCGGTAGCCGGAAGCCCATTCGACTTCCGCACGGCTACAACTATCGGATCAAGGATCGACGCCGACAACATCCAGTTGAAATACGGGCAAGGCTACGACCACAATTTTGTCATCAATACCTCCAAGGGCGACGCGATCAAAGGCGGTCACAACCTTATGCCTGCTGCAACCGTGCAGGGAGATCTTAGCGGGATCGTCATGAAATTATATACGGAAGAGCCCGGCGTACAATTCTACGGCGGCAATTTCATGACCGGCTCCAACCCGCTCAAAGGAGGCAAAAAGGATGACCACCGGTCAGCCTTCTGTCTCGAGACGCAACATTATCCCGATTCACCCAATCAGCCTTCCTTTCCTTCGACAGAGCTGAAGCCAGGTCAGAGTTACCGGTCGACGACGGTCTATCAGTTCTCGGTTAAATAAATAAAAGAACCCCGCCAGTTGCGGG
>Ga0193716_1000061_pt1 | contig 62524 bp, 64 predicted proteins | sample U2c1metaG_FD_145901 | JGI IMG/M metagenome (GOLD analysis project Ga0193716, IMG submission 145901) | Soil microbial communities from a riparian zone of the East river system, Colorado, United States - U2c1 | ecosystem: Environmental > Terrestrial > Soil > Riparian zone | place: USA: East River...
CTTTTCGACCGGCGCTGTTCCATCACCTCTCGGTGCGGGAAGCTGCACGTCTGACCTTGGGCTTTGAATCCCGAGGATACCTACCTGCAAGCCTACCTTTGCGCGGTATCCGGTCTGCGGCTGCGGATTGGCCGGGGATTACTCCCTCAGTGAAGAGCGTCGACCGCATAGCCACGGTACGCGACGCCGGCACATCCCTGGATTGCGCCAGGGACGAGGACGGAAAAGAGGCAGCGAAGTCTTCGACTAACAAGGCATCCGAGAGCTTCGCGCCGGTCGTTCCCCGCCGTGAGGCGAGGATGGGCCTGGTTCCGCAGCGTGGCCTTTGCCGAAGAACGGGAAGCTGTGTACCCGTTTTGTTCCAGCTTGTCAAGAGGAACTTGGCTGCTGCTTGCCCAAAGCGCCAGTCGCCAGACGGCGCCATCGGATCGGGCGCGCTCAGCTGCAGCGCGCGCAGCGGCCGTGCATTTCGATCACCGGCCGTTCGGGCTGAAAGCCCTTGAATTTGGCCGCATTCCTGAATGAGCGCGCGACCCGATCGTCGTCCAGATGCGTCACGTCCCCGCAGGAATCGCAGATCAGGAACATGCAATCATGCCTGCAGGACGGATGGGTATTCGCGACATAGGCATTGGCGCTCTCGACTCGCCGAACCAGATTCGTTTCGACGAAGACGTCCAGAATACGATAAACGCTGTTGGTGGGGACCCGCCTGCCTTCGCTTTTGGAGATCAGGTCGGCGATCTCATAGGCGGACGAGGGTCTTTGCAGCTCGCAAAGCGCGGCCAGCACTTTCGACCGCATCGGGGTCCACTGCTGGCCTGCATTGGTAAGGGCTGCCTCTGCGGCTTTGACTAACGACTGCCCGTGAAGATCCGCGTGCCTGTGCTCCATATCGAAGACGTAGAAACGATGATGCCTCGGCGCAAGCCAAGGCGGCTATCGTCACGCCGACTTCGGCACGGTTTGGTAAACGTTCGCTAAGCAACTTGTGAGCTCTGTAAAGATATGAGATATCATTCGACTCGGGGGCAATCGGCATAAGAAGTGGCGCTTTCTCCCGTTTGGCATCTCGAAGGGGAATAGAGATGAAGTCTCTGCTTTGCGTGCTCGCCACTGGCGTCGCGATGATCGCTACCGCCGCTTCGGCTTCCGCCGCTTTTTCGACGGGAGGTCAGGCAATTCCCATGATCACCTACACGACGGCCGCGGCGGTCGATGCTGGCCGGACCTTCGGATCCTATGACGGCGTCGGAAGCCTGTTCGTCACCGTTGCCTCAACCGCGACAACCGGGTTCGGCTATCTTTGCACCGGCGCACTCACGTCGAGCAACACAGTGCTTACCGCCGGCCACTGCCTCTACGACTATAACGAAGAGGGTCAGTACGATCCGGTCACGTCGGTCAGCTTCTTTCTTCCCTCGTACGGTGAGCGCACAACGGCCGAAACCTTCACGGCCTCCTCATGGGAGGTGAACCCCGATTATAATGGCGATGTGACGCAGGGCTCCGACTTGTCGATGTTCACCTTAAGCAGCCTGGCCACGGGACATACAACCTACAGCCTGTATGATGGCGATCCCCTGCAGGAATTCACGCGCGTCGGAACGGGTACGATCGGTGGCCCCGGCGGAACCGGCACGGGTGTCACCGGCCAGGATTACGATCAGCGCCAAGGCAACAACCTGTACGAATATTATGGCGACGACTTCTTCTCCGACGTGACCCACAACATCCTGCTTTCCGATTTCGACAATGGTCAGGAGGCACATGACGTGTTCGGGCAGGCCGGCGGCAACATCCAGACCGGCATCCTGGGGGAGAGCAATTCCTCGCCCGGCGATTCCGGCGGCCCGGAATTCATCAACGGCCAGATCGTCGGCATCACCTCCTTCGGCATAACCGGGGGAGTCGTGGACGGCACGTGCGGCCATGCCGGCGACATCGATCCCTATGCGAGCGGCGGGGACTGCACGAATTCCTCGATCGGCGAGATCGCTGGCGACACCTGGGCGCTGCCTTATGCGAGCTTCATCAACGGCTATGTCCGGAGCGCCGCCGGTTCAGTTCCCGAACCTTCGAGCTGGGCAGCCTTCATGCTGGGCTTCGGCTTGCTCGGCGCGTCCCTCCGCCAGCGCAGACCGGCCGTGAGGGCCAATTCATAATATCGGATGGGCGGCCAATGGTCTTGGCCGCCTCCTTGCCGGATCCTCTCGTGGACCGGCTTCTATTCGCCAAGCCAGGAGCGCAGGGGCCCCAGGCCATGCTGGTCCACCTTGTAAATGTGTCGAATGCCGATGGCCATGCCCGTCACCAGCCCCGCCTTTCGCAGCACTTTGAGATGCTGCGAGACCGATGAGCTCGAAATGACCAGGCCGATGGAGATGTCCTTGACGCTCGCGGGAGCGCCGCGGATCGCCTCGAAGATCGCGCGGCGCGTGGGATCGGCGAGCGCCGCGAGCGCGCGGGCCGCCTCTTCAGACATGGGTCCGAGCTTGGCGGCGGCATCGGCCATTCACGCGCGCGGTCATCGCAAGTCTCATAATAGAGATGATATCTCATACCTTATTAAGGGGGTCGTTTCGGCAGCGCAAGCGAGACGAAAGGCGAGGACAAAGACGAAGAGACCGCTTTCGGATCGTCGCAGCGGCGCCGATCGATACTTGCCGCGTCGGACTTGCGGGAGATAGTATGTCTCTCGACCGTCAGCCGCGAGGACAGACCATTGGCGACCTTCCCCGATATTGACGACCTGACCCATAACCACATCTATCTGGGCTCCGCGCACGATGAGCGCGGCCGGCGAACGCAGTGGGTGGTGGCGCTTGCCGCCGGGATGATGATTGTCGAAATCGTCGCCGGCTATGCGACGGGATCGATGGCGCTGCTCGCCGAGGGGTTCCACATGGCGACCCATGCCGGTGCCCTGGGCGTGGCGGCCGCGGCCTACGCCTTTGCGCGGCGTCATGCCGCCAATCCCGCATTCTGCTTCGGCACCGGCAAGGTCGGTGAACTGACCGGCTTCGCGTCGGCGCTGATACTGGGACTGATCGCCCTCGGCATCGGCGTGGAATCGGTGATGCGCCTGTTCGAGCCGACAACGGTCGCATTCGGCGACGCCGCCGTGGTGGCGACCCTGGGGCTGGCCGTGAACGTCGCGAGCGCGATGCTGTTGTCAGACAACCATGCGCATCACCCGCATGGGCATGATCATGCCGCCCATGAGCATGCTCATGTTCACGTTCACGACAATAATTTCCGGTCGGCCTATGTGCATGTCGTGGCGGACGCCCTGACTTCGGCGTTGGCAATCATTGCCTTGCTCGCGGGCCGTTTTCTGGGCTGGGCCTGGATGGACCCGCTAGTGGGTATTGTCGGTGGCGTGATCATCGCGCGCTGGTCCTGGTTTCTGCTGCGCGACACGGCATTCGTGTTGCTCGATGTGACCAACCAACATGTCGCATCCGAAGTCCGCGCGCTGGTGGAAGGTCCCGGCGACGCGCGGATCGCCGATCTTCACGTGTGGCGGGTCGGCCCCGAAGGCCATGCCGGGATATTGAGCGTCGTCTGTCCAAAGCTGGACGCCGCCGCGATCCGCGCACGGCTGACGCCGGTGCATGAGCTGCGGCACCTTACGATCGAGCTTCGCTGACGGCGATTTCGCAGCGACCGTGCCGGGTTGCTCCTCTTTAGTGGAGCGGCACGCGACCGACCTGGCAGCTTTCACAAAGCCCCCGCACTTCCGCCACCAGCCGCGCGGGGAGAAAGTTGACCCGCCGGATCGCGTCGAGCGCTTCCCGGTAGAGTTCGTGATGCTCGATCTCGCTCACCTTCCCGCACTGATTGCATATCAGGAAAACGAGCCCTTCCCGGCGCGATATATTCGCGCTGACGATATACGCATTGAGGCTCTCGATCCGCCGCACGATCCCCTTGGTCACGAACAACGTCAATATTCGATAGATAGTGGTTATCGCGATTTGCCGATCCTCCGTGACCGACAGGGCCTTACCAAGATCGTAGGCCGACATGGGGCGGTCGAACTGCATGATCAGCCGGAACAGCTTCGATCGCAGTGGCGTCCACCTTTCGCCTGCGGCAACGAAGGCGTCGGCCGCGCGACGCTGGATGCGCTCGGCCTCAGTCACCGTCGTTGGCGTCCGTCCGGCGGGAGGAGGTTCCGTGCGCATGAGGCGCCATCGCGCGGCGGAGACGCAGATTGGCGATGTGCGCGCAGGCCAGCAGCACCGCTCCAAAGACCGTCGCGACGGTTTCGGCCCAGGTGCCGCCAAATGCGAGCACACCCAGCATCAGGAAGAAAAGACCGAACATGCCCGCGAGCAGCGGCCATGATACGCCGTGCTGCGCCTGGCCGGAGGTCAGCGCGAGACCGCTAGCGGGGACGGCGAAGCCGAGCATCCACAGGTGGAAAGAGGAATCGACGGGAAGGAAACTGCTTATCGCGGGCAAGGCGGCGATCAGCAGCGGCAGTGCCAGACAATGGACGAGGCATAGCAGTGACGCGCCGAGCGCCGCATGCTCTATCACGCTCGTCCGCGCCCGACTGTGCTCCCAGGCCATCGCCGTCTCCGCAACCGGTTCGACGGAAGCGCCGGAACCCGTGGCCCCAGCGCTTCCGCGGGCCGTTAAAGGGATTTGGAAAGCCCCACGAAGAAGCCACGCCGGGGACCATATTGCGGCGCGCCGACGCCGACCCCCGATCCGTCGCGGATCTCGTATTTGTGATCGGCCACGTTCACGACATCGAACCGCAATGTTATGCCCGGCCCCGCAAGGCGGTAGCTCGCGGACAGGTTGAACTGGGCATAATCCTTGAGCTGCGCCCCGTTCGGCACATCGCCATCGGCGCGCAGACCCGATCCGTAGATCATGTCCCCGCCCAGCTTGAACCCGGACAAGGCGCCGTCCGGGAAGGCGTAGGAAATGCCGGCCGAGCCGGTGTAGGTCTGGTCGTGATCCAGATAGATATAATGGTTCTGGATATAGGCCAGATCGTCCGGGTCGAAGCTGAACTGGCTCGACGTGATGTCCTTGCCCTGCGCCTTGGCATAGGCGAAGTTGGCGTAAGCGAGCCACGGCCCCTTGGCGTAGCTGGCATTGGCCTCCAACCCCTTGATCCGCCCGCGCCGGTAATTGAACGGCGTCAGCACGATCGGCGCGCCGAACTGACCTTCGTCGATCAGATTGTGTGAGCGCCGGTAATAGCCATCGACGCCGAAGGTCAGGCCGGTGTCGCCGACCTTCTGCTGGAAGCCGACGTCGAAATAATTCTGCTTCTCGGCGAACGGCGTCGTGTTGGTATCGGATGGCGCGGCCGCGCTGGTGCCGTTGAACAAGGCCACGGATCGCGTCGCCACCAGCTCGAACGGCGGGGGCGAGAAATAGCGCGCATAGCCGGCATGGATCGTGGTCGTCGCACTCGGCTGCCACACGATATTGGCGCGCGGCGAGAACTGGTTCTGGCTGCGATAGCCGTCAAAATAATCGAAGCGGCCGCCGAAATTGAGCGTGACCGTTGGCAGGATCTTCCATTCGTCCTGCAGGTAGCCGCTATAGGTCCACTGCGTCTTGCCGCCATTGTCGACAATGTCGATCGGCTGGCCGGTCTGGGCACCGTCGTCATCGACCGGGAACACCTGGGTATTGGTCTGGCTCGTGCCGCGATCGCGGGTCACGAGCACACCGCCCCGCAGCGTGTGGTTGTCGCTGACGCGATAAGCGGCGTCGATTTGTCCGCCGACGGTGAAATCATGCTTTACCGCATGCTGTGCCTGCCCGTTGAACAGCAATTCACCGAGCACGTCCGGCTTATAGTTGAGCGACGAATAGCGCGCGAACAGTGAGGTCTGGACCGTCACTGGCCCGCTGTCGTGCAGCCAGGCGAGCTGGCCGAACCCGGTTTGCTCGATCTGACGCTCATCAAGATCGTCGGAGAGGAAATCGGTCACTCCGCCCACATTGAAACCCGGCCCCTCGTCGGCGGCGTTCAGCCCGCGCGGATTGGGGATTTCGAAATGCTGGTTCGAATAGCCGCCGACGAACGACACGCGGTTATTGGCGTCGATAATATGATCGACGTAGCCGAAGGCCTGACCTTGGTCGGTCTTGTCATGGAGCGGGGTGGATGAGCCATCGACGCTCTCGATGCCAAGCTTGTCGTGCCGGAAATCGCCCGAGAAGAAGTAGTTGGTCGAGCCGGTCGAGCCGCCATATTCGATGCTCGGTTCGATCGTGCCGTGGCTGCCGCCATAGATCGAAACAGATCCACCATTATTGAACAGCCCGCTCTTGGTGGTGATGTCGATGATGCCGGCGGTGCGCAGGCCGTATTGCGCCGGCAGCGCGCCGGTAAGGAGGTTGAAACGGTCGATCAGGCGCGGGCTGAGCGTCTGTCCGAACACGGCGATGCCCTCGGGCAGGATCGTGCCGTTGATGCGATATTGCAGATTGTTGTGATCGTCGCGGATGTGGAACTGGCCGAAGCCGTCCTGCACTACACCGGGCAGTTGCAGGATGATCTGATTGAACTGCTGGTTGTCGCCACCAGGCAGCGCCTGGATTGTCTCATTGGTAATCGCATAGGAGGTTGCGCCCAGGCTCGGCTGGATCGAGGCGCGCGCCGCGTCGAGGCGGCGGGCGGTGACCACGATATCGGGCCTCGCATTGGTGTTGCCGGACTGGCCGGCATTCGCCGCCGGATCGGTGGCCCCCGCAGGCGGCGGAGCGCTCTCCGTCTGGGCAAACCCCGGACCCGACAGCACGATCGCCGAAATACCAACCAGAAGAATCTTCTTCGCCTGCATATGCTCATCCCTGAAACTAGGAGACGATATATCGTCCCTTCTGAGTCGATGAGATATTATATCCTCGGCGTGTTAAGCAAGCCGTTGATGGGGCCGATCTTGCGATCACGGCCTTTAATCCGATGGGCGGACACATCTCAGAGACGAATGGAGCGGCAAACGCTCGCCCGTCACCACCTTCGGCGTGCGCGCTTCCCATTTATCAGAGTAATGCTCCGGTCAATCGCTGGTGGGACCGCGGTGGCGGGCAGGTCATGGAAATTGGCGGACCCGAACCGATCAAAGCAAGGTGCCCCGAAGGATCAGGAGCGCGACGCTGAAATAGATGACCAGCCCGGTGACATCGACCAATGTGGCGACGAACGGCGCCGATGCGCTCGCGGGATCGAAACCCAGGCGCTTGAGCAGAAACGGCAACATCGAGCCGGCCAGCGAGCCGAAGGTGACGATGCCGACCAGCCCCACGCCCACGGTAAGCCCGATCAGCGTCCAGTGCGGGCCATAATCGAAGAGGCCGAAATTTTGCCACGCGGCGATGCGGATCATGCCGATGACGCCGAGGCTGGCCCCGAGCGCGATGCTGACCGGCAGTTCCCGAAGCGCAACCCGCCACCAGTCGCGCAGGCGGATCTGGCCGAGCGCGAGCGCGCGGATCAGCAGCGAGGTCGCCTGCGAACCGGAATTGCCCCCCGAACTCATGATGAGCGGGATGAACAATGTCAGCACAACCGCCTTTGCCAGCTCGTCCGCGAAATGCTGCATGGCACTGGCGGTCAGCATCTCGCCGATGAACAAGGCGCCGAGCCAGCCAACGCGCTTGCGATACATGGCGAAGAAACCGGTGGTGAGATAGGGTTCGCTGGCGCCCTCGACGCCACCGAATTTCTGCATGTCCTCGCTGCCTTCGGCGAGGATCGCGTCGATCACATCGTCGACCGTGACGATGCCCAGCACCTGACGCCGGTCGTTGAGGACCGGCACCGACAGCAGATCGTGGATCGAGATCAGCCGGGCGACCTCCTCGCGATCCATATCCGCATGGACGGTGATCGGTTCGCGATCGGGGGCAAGGTCGAGGATCGGCTGATCGGGTTCGCCGGTCACGAGCCGGCGCAACGTCACCACCCGCAGCAGCGCGCGGCTTTTCGGATCGAGGACCTGGATCGCGTAGATGGTTTCGCGGGTCCGCTCGACCTCGCGGATATGGCGCAACGTCGCCGCCACCGTATAGGTCGCGGGCACGCTGACGAACTCGGTCGACATGATGCTGCCGGCCGTTCCCTCGGGATAAGCGAGCAGCCGCTTGAGCGGCCAGGCGCTGTCGAAATCGACGCGCTGGAGCAGCTCGGAACGATCCGCGCCATCCAGCGCACGCAGCAGGCCGGCCGCCCGATCGTCCGCCATGCCTTTCAGGATTTCGCCGGCGCGATCCTGGGACAGGTCGAGCAGCAGGTCTCCGGCGCGGGTCAGTTCCGGCCGGTCGAACACGTCGATCGCGCGTTCCAGCGGAAGATGGGCCAGCACTGCCGCGGCGACGACGGCATCTTCCTGATTGAGCCGGGCAACGATGTCTGCGCCATGCGCGTCGAACAGGTCGGCGACTAACGCCAGACCGGACGCGCCGGATGCGGTGCGGATATTTTCCATGGTCTCACCTCTCGATCCGCCATCACGGCGGATCGCGGGCGAGCTAACCCATGCGGGTCAGGCCAGCGTCAGCCGTAATGGCACGGACAATCGACTATCGTCGCCTGGCATGGGGTTAGGTTTCCTTTGCGGCGTGCCGCCCGACGGAGCCGGTCGGCGCGCGGGCGAAATGAGCCGATCGGCCGCGCAGGTCAAGGCCAAGTCGGCACGACGAATATCACCACCATCGCCGCGCTGGTCGGCGCGATGTCATCATCGGCATGACGGTGCGGGTCGGCTGGGCTATGCGCTTCGGTACCAGGCCCGGAGGACATATGGCAGGATGGGTAGCGCGCGCGTTGCTCGCGCTTTGCGCTCTGACGGTTTCGATGAGCGCGCCGGCGCAGCCGCTGCCGCTATGGGCGACCGTGCCGGAGGTGCCGCCGCTGCCGAAGCCCGCGCGAAGCGGCTTCGTGAACCATGACGGCGCACGGCTCTATTATGCCGTGTTCAACCGCCATGGCGGTTCGCCCGTCATCCTGTTGCACGGCGGCTTCGCATCGTCGGATTCATGGGGATACGAAGTGCCGCGCCTTGCCGGCCGGCACGAGGTGATCGTGATGGACAGCCGGGGCCAGGGCCGAAGCAGCATGTCGGCGGCGCCGCTCAGCTATGCGCAGATGGCGTCCGACGTCGTCGCGGTGCTCGATGCCGCGCATGTGCGCAAAGCATCGGTGGTGGGTTTGAGCGACGGCGGCATCATCGGCCTCGTGCTCGGTATCCGCTATCCCGACCGGGTGGACAGATTGTTCGTCTGGGGTGCGAGCTTCAATACCCAATCGGACAACACCGCACCGCCCGACCCTGCGATGAAGGGAATGCGCTCGATCTTCATGCCGAGGATGGAGGCGCAATATCAGGCGCTGTCGCCCACCCCCGATGGCTTTGCGGCGCTACGGGCGAAGCTCGGGCAGCTCTATGAGAAGGAGCCGAACCTGACGCCGGCCGAACTCGGCAGCATCAAGGCCCCGACCGTGATCGCGGATGGCGAGCATGAGCAATTCATCGCCCGCGACCATACCGAACGGCTCGCCCAGCTGATCCCGGGCGCCAAGTTACTGATCGTGCCGAACGTCAGCCACGGCGGACCGCAGCAGGATCCGATTGCCTTTCATCGGGCGGTCGCGGCGCTGCTGGATGGTCGCGGCAGGTGAGCGCCGGGGCGATGCCCCCTATCGCGCCAGCGTGACCAGCGGCTTGCCCTTTTCGACGACATAGGTGGCCAGTTCGCTGGCGGGTCCGGTGCCGACGTTCCTTGCCCGGTGAACCACGCCCGTCGGCACGAACAACACGCCGCCGGCTTTCAGGGTGACGGGAGGCTGGTCCGCAAGCTGATATTCGAGCGTGCCGCCAAGAACGTAGATGATCTCCTCGCCGTAATGCGTGTGGGCGCCGGCGACCGCGCCCGGCGCGAAATCGACGCGCACCTGGATCGCCTCACGGCCGGGGATGCTCAGATCGTGGCGCTGGAGATCGGTGCGCGTCAGCCCGGACGGCTGCGCCTGCGCGCCGGACACAGCGAGCAGGCCCGCAGCAAGGCCGGCCAGGAATGTGCTTTTCATGTCGGCTCCTTTCTTACGGCGATTGCGCAAAGACGGACTAAATTACGGTGACAGTGCATTCAATTCCCAAAGATGAGGGCACTGTCACCGTAATTCTTTTCGTGAGTTTTCGACCGCTTCTGCGCAGGCGCGCAATTCCACGAATATTAGGCGCAAAGCCGCCGATGACGCGGCGAACCGGCCGGTCCGGCTTCAAATATAATAACTTATGTTTGTACCCGTTTAAGAAATTCCAGCGTTTGGCCTGACGGTTCATCTGCTCAACGTCATTCCTGAACAGCGATGATTCTATCCAGGGCTCTGCACCCCCAAGAAGGCATCCGCATGTCACATCGTGAGCCAATGGTGACGTCGCTTTTGCGGCAGCAGGAGGTTTTGGCGAAGTTCGGCGAGCTGGCTTTGCGCTCCGACAGCCTGGACGAAATTCTCATGGAGGGGTGCCGCCTGGTCGGCGAGGCGCTCGGAACCGACCTCGCCAAGGTGATGGAGCTTCGTGAGGATGGCATCACCCTGCTGGTACGGGCGGGCGTGGGCTGGAAGGACGACGTTGTCGGAAAGGTGACGGTCCAGGCCGTCAAAGGCTCGTCCGAAGGCTTTGCGCTGCAAACCGGCCAGCCCGTGGTGTCCGACGACATCAGCACCGAAACCAGATTCGAGTATGCGGATTTCATCAAGACAATGGCGTAAGGGCGATCGTCAGCGTCATCATCCTGGGCGCGGAAGACAAACCTCCCTTCGGGATCATTCAGGTCGACAGCCGCACTCCCCGGCATTTCGACGAGCGCGATACGCGCTTCCTGCAGGGATATGCGAACTTGATCGCGGCGGCAGTCGATCGGCTTCAGGTCGCCGACAAAATTCGGGCGGCGCAAGCAGCGCTTCAGGAAAGCGAGGCCGCGCTTCGGCAAGCGAACGAGACCCTCGAAGCGCGCGTGATAGAGCGGACCAATGCGTTCGAATCCGAACAACTTCAGCGACACGCGGCGGAAGACAATCTGCGCCAGAGCCAGAAGATGGAAGCCATCGGTCAATTGACCGGCGGCATCGCGCACGATTTCAACAATATGCTGACGGGGATAACCGGGTCGCTCGACATCATACGACGACGGATGGCGGCAGGACGCATGGACGACGTTCCTCGCTTCATGGACGCCGCGTCCACCTCTGCGGAGCGCGCCGCCGCCCTCACCCACCGCCTGCTCGCCTTTTCGCGCCGGCAATCGCTCGATACGAAAGCCTGCAACGTCAACGCGCTGATCGCGGGCATGGACGACATGCTGCGCCGTACTCTGGGCGAGCAGGTCCGGCTTGAAATCAATCTTTCTGCCGGCCTCTGGCCCGCGCTGACGGATACCAATCAGCTCGAAAATGCGGTCCTGAACCTGGCGATCAACGCGCGCGACGCAATGAAGAATGGCGGCCGGCTTCATATCGAGACGGTGAATACGAGCCTGGACGAGCATGATTTGCTGAAGAACGACGACGCCCTGCCGGGGTCCTACGTGGTTATCTGCATCACCGACACGGGCTCGGGAATGACGCCCGACATACTTGGCAAGGTTTTCGATCCTTTTTTCACGACCAAATCGATTGGCCAGGGAACGGGGCTTGGCCTGTCCATGATCTACGGCTTCGCCAAGCAGAGCGGCGGCCACGTTCGCATCGACAGCGAGGTCGGCAAGGGAACGACGGTTAAGTTATACTTGCCCCGTGCGCAGGTCGATGACCCACTCGAAAGCATCGACGAGAGCGCCATCGCGCCGGACGGCCGCGGCGAGACCGTGCTCGTCGTCGAAGACGATCCCGTCGTGCGCTTGCTGATCGTCGAAGTCCTGGGTGAGCTGGGCTATCGGCATCATGAAGCCGGCGACGGCGACGAAGCATTGGTGATCCTGCGATCCCCGCAGCGGATAGATCTGATGCTTTCCGACGTCGGCCTGCCGGGCGCGAGCGGCCGACAATTGGCGGAGACGGCGCGCGAAATCAGACCCAAGTTGAAGGTGTTGTTCGTCACCGGCTACGCTGAAAACGCCACGTCGCTTGGCGAATTTCTGGCGCCGGGGATGGACCTTCTGGCCAAGCCGTTTTCGCTGGACGCGCTGGGAACGAAGGTCCGCGAAATGATAGAACAAGTCTAGACGGCGTGCGCAGGTGACGGGGCTTAGCGCGTTTCCCAAATGTGGACTTTCAGGCTCCAAGGATGCGATGGCGGACGCCCGACTTCAGCCAAGTAGCCAGTGCCAATCCGATTTTACGGGCTCGAAACGTGTCTTCGTTTCTCACGCCGATTGCACAGACACGGACTGCGAGATCATGTTCGCCGTGCCGTAGGCGGTCAGGAACGCGACATCGGCGGCGTCGCGGCCGATCCCGATCTTGGCCATGCTGGCTTCGGTCGCCATGCCGGTGGCATCGACCATGTGCCATGCGCCGTCCAGGAACACCTCCGCGACGGCATGAAAGTCCTGCGGTTCGACGCCCGGCGCGTAACAGCTCACAAACCGCGCCGGAATGCCCGATGCGCGCACCAAAGCGATCATGACGTGCGCATAATCGCGGCATACGCCCTGCCGTTTCACGAACGTATCGAGCGCGGTCGTGTCGGCGAAGCTCGATCCTGGCACGTAGGAGAAGTTGTGCTGGACCCAGTCGCGGATCGCGGCGACGCGCGCGCCGCCATCGACCTGCCCGAACTCCGCATCGACAAAGGCCTGGAACTGATCGGACGGGCAATAGCGCGACGGCATGAGATATTGGACGGTTTCGCTGGGCAGCAAATGGTGCGGGACGGCGGGCAGCAGCCGCACGTCGGCGACGAGGCGATCGATCGACACCGTCGCGCGGTAATCGACGATCAGGCGCCCCTGTACCCGCAGCCAGATCCGGTTTCCGACCGCATCATGGGCGGCGATCCGCGCAAAATGCTGGCACTCGATCGTCTCCAGCCAATCCTCCACCATCTGCTCGGGAATCGGCGCGGCTTCGACCTGAAGCAGGATATCGGTCATATACTCGAGTTCATATTCGAGCTTGGTTTCGATTATGATTTTCACAGGCTGCCCCCAAATTTGCGCCTGACTACCAACAACGCTGGTGCGTAACGCCCGTCATAGCCGTTCGCTGCCCCGAGAGAAGATCGGGCTGCGGACTGCGACGCGCATGAGCCGCCGGGCTCGGACCGCTGCTACTGAATAACCACAATATATTCGGCATCGCGAGTGCCGGTATTGACGACATCGACCCGAAAGCGGGTGGTCCATACCGGCACCCAGTCGCAGCCGCCGGTCGCGGCGGCGGCACAGACCCGATGACCATCGTCGTCCTCGACCTGCAGCCTTGCCGCCGCGCGCCGTATCGGCACGACCGCGATCCGGGCACGCTGACCGGCGAGGAACGTCTGCTCGAAGTGCATCGTCGCGGCGCGTGCCAAAACGATGTGGCGATAAGCCGGGCCGAGCGCGCGATCGCGATAGGCCGGCGCGGGCGCGACGCCGACGCGCGCACGCCAGCTCTTCACCAGATCATCGTCTCCATCCATGGGATGCGCGCCGGATGCTTCCAACAGGCGGACCGCGGCGCCAAGCCGCGCGCGATCATGCGCGGTCGCGGCGGCGCTGCCATTACGCAAGCCCGCGACAGTACGCGAGAAGGCGTCGGTTGGCTGATCGGCCGCGACCGGACCAGCCAACAGTGCGATTACGAGGAGGCCGATCAATCGCATTGCGGCGGCTCGATGATAAAGCGTGCGCCGGGATCGGCATTTTCGAAGCGCGCGGTCAGGCCGTGCCGTGCCGCGATCACCCGCACCAATGCCAGCCCGAGGCCGTGGCCCGGTCCCGCCGCGCCGGCACGGTGGAAGCGGCCGAAGATGCGGTCGTGGTCTTCGGGCGGGACGCCGGGGCCGTCGTCCTCGACGACGATGCGTGGCCCCTCCTCCACCGCCAGGCAGACGTGCGAGCCGGCGGGGGCGTATTTAAGCGCATTGTCGAGGAGGTTGGCGATGATGCGCGCGATCGCCATCGGCTCGCCGCGCATCGGCACGGTCGCTGCGATCCGCGTCGAAAAATCGAGCCCGGCTTCCTCGGCGCTCGGCCGGTACAGATCGGCGACGTTGATCGCGATTTCGGCCAGGTCGCAATCGACCGCGCCACGGCCGAGGCCGTTGCCGGTCTCAGTCATGCCGATGTCGAGCAACGCGTCGAACAGCGACACGACCGAGCGGATATCACCGCGCGCGTCGGCCAGATCGGCGGCGACATTTTCGTCGCGATTGGTCTCGAGCGCGCGCAGCAAACGCGTGTCGAGATGAACCAAAGGCGTGCGCAGCTCGTGCGCGATATTGTCGCTGATTTCGCGCTGCGACCGCAGCAGCCGCTCCGACCAGAGCAGGTGCGCGTCGACCTCGCGCGCGAGGATCGCGATCTCGTCGCGCCCGGTTGCGGGCATGGGGCGGCGATGATCGCCGCGCTTGAAGCGCTCGAACGCGTCGGTCACGGCGGTGACGCGCCGTCCGAGCCAGCCGGCGGACAGCGCACCGGCGAGCAGCGAGGCCAACACCGCGAGCAAAGCGGCGAGCATGAAGCTGCGGCGAAGGCCGGCGAGCAGGGATTGCGAGGGAGCCAGGCTGCGGCCGACGACCAGGGTCAGCCCACCGCGCAACCGCGTCGCCCGTGCGAGCCCGTCCGGCAGTTCGATGAGCGGCGACAGCCCGGCATTGGCCGGCGGAGCAATGGCGGCATTGCCCGCGAGCCGGGTGCCGTCCGGGCCGATCAGGGCATAGAAAGGATGCGGCGTGGCGCCCTCGGCGAAATCGGTGCGGTCGGCGATCCGCCGCCGGAGCTCATCCGGTCCACCCTGCACCATGACATCGGTCAGGCCGGCAATATCGGTATCGATCGTCTGGACCAATTGATGGCGCAGCGCATGATCGACCGTGGCCAGCGTCGCCGCGCCGACGCCGATCATCGCGAGGATCATCACCAGCGCCGACAGCAGGGCCTGGCGCAGCGCGATCGAGAACAGGTCTACGCGTTTCACGGGCCGTCGGCACGCGGTGCATTGAGCCGGTATCCCCGGCCGCGCACGGTTTCGAGGCAGGGCTTGTCGCAGCCATCCTCCAGCTTGCGCCGCAGGCGCACCAGATTGACGTCGACGACATTGGTCTGCGGATCGAAATTGAGCTTCCAGACATGCTGAAGCAGCATTTCGCGGGTCACGATCTCGCCGGCATTCTCCATCAGATATTTGAGCAGCTCGAACTCCTTCGGGCTGAGCGCGAGGTGGCGGCCGGCGCGATGCGCGGTGCGCGCCCGCACGTGCAGTTCGAGATCGCCGTGGATCAAAACGGGCTGGCGCGTCTGGACCGATGTGCGCCGGACGAGGGCCCGCAGCCGCGCGATCAGCTCGGCCGGCTCGAACGGCTTGGTGAGATAATCGTCGGCGCCCCGATCGAGCCCCTCGACACGATGTTCGGCGCGGCCGAGTGCGGACAGCATCAGCACCGGTTTTTCGACCCCGGCGGCACGCAGCCGCGACACAACCTCGACCCCGCTGATCGACGGCAGCATCCAATCGAGGACGATGATGTCATTGGCCGGATCGCCCGCACGGGCGACACCGGCCTCGCCCTCAGCGACCCATTCGACCGCGATCGCCTCACGCGCGAGCATCGCCGCGATCGCATCCGCGGTCTGCGGGTCGTCCTCGATCAACAGCACCTGCACGATCCGTTCGCCCCCTCCGACCCGTGCACCATCGCAGGCGGAGCGCGCGTCCGCCAGTGACAAGCAGTGTAAGGCATTGCCGCGTGCCGATAAGTCGGACAGCGTGGGGACGGGGAAAAATGGGGGAGAGCGTCGTGGGGCGTAAAGCGAGCTTTTGGGGCGCGGCAATGCTGCCCGCCTTGCTGTGTTTCGCGAGCGAAGCCGCGGTCTGCGCGCCCGTGCCGTCTCCGCCGCTCTCGCTCCATGACCGCATCCTCCAGAAGCATGACGGCGCCTCCGATCCCGATCCGGCGGTCGAGATCCGTAATGTCAGGGCGATGGAAGCCGAAGCGCGCGCCGATCCCAACCTGTCGGTCGACGACCGCGCGATGGTGCAGGCCAATATCGGCTATGCGCTGGCCGCCAACCGCGACCATGCCGCCGCGCTGGCGGTGATCGACGGCGGCGTCGCGTTGCTGGTGAAGGCGGGGCATGGCGAAACGCCGCTGGCGCTCGAGATGATGATGAACGCGGCGGCCGAAGCGGGCGATGCGGGCGACCGCGACGATGCCGACCGGCGGCTCAATCATGTGAAAGACGTGCAGGCCCGCGTGATGGGGCCCGACAGCGACGACGTCGGCACCACCATGAATCATATCGGCTATAATGCGATGCGGCAGGGCCGGCTGGCCTATGCGATCGACAATGTGCAGGGCGCGCTGGCGCGGATGAAACCGGGCCCCGGCACGCGCGCGGCCTTCATCTCCAATTACGCGACGCTGTCGACCGCCTTGCTCGACGCCGGCCGCGTCGATGAATCGCTCGCGGCGGCGCGGACCGGCGCCGCGCTGGCGGAGCGCGATCTGCCGCCCGGCCATATCGGCGTCGGCGTCACGCTCAACAATCTGGCGGGGTCGCTCAACGGCACCGGGCGCTTTGCCGAAGGCGAGGCGGTCGCGCGCCGCGCGCTCGACGTGCATATCCGCTATCGCGGCAAGAACCATCCGACGGTGGTCACGGCGATGAACACGTTGGCGTTCAGCCTGGCCGGCCAGGGCCGTACGATTGAGGCCGAGACGCTTTACATGGCCGGCGCAGACCTGTTCGACGGCATGGGCGACACGGCCGCACCGAAGACGCCAGTGACCTTGCTGCTCAATGCGGCGGACCTGGCGCGGGCGCGCGGCGACAATGAAGCCGCCGATGCCCGGATCGCACGCGCGTTCGTCTATCTCGCCAAGCCGACCAAGGGCGACGAGCGGCTGCGCGCGCGGGCGAATGCCGCCAAAGCCCTGGGCTTGCTGGTCGGGGGCCATGCCGATCTGGCGCTGCCACTCAGCGAAGCAGCGCTCGCCGGGCTCGCGGATCTGCCGCCCGCGCAGCTGCAACGCGCCGACGCCGAAACGCTCCATGGCCTGATCCTCACCCGGCTTGGCCGCGCCGCCGAAGCCTATCGGGCGACCGCGCCGATAGCCGCCGCAATCGAGACGGTATTGCTGGACAGCGCGGTGCCGGGTGGCGAATTGCGCAATCTCGGACCCTATTATGCGCGCGGCTTCAACCGGCTGGCGGTGATCGCGCTGGCGGCCGGCCAGCCGGAGGCCGCACTCAAGGCGGTCCAGCTCGCCAATCTGTCCGGACTGGCGATCACCGACAGCGCGGTGGCCGCGCGATCCGCCGCCGGCGATCCGGCGATCGCCGCACTCGTCCGTCAGGTGCAGGATCTCGGCACGATGCGCGTCCGGCTCGATCGCGAACGATCGTACGCGCTCGGCAAATCGGCGACCGAAGTAGAACGGCTCAACGTGGCAATCGCGGAAACCGACCGCGCGGTCGAAGCCGCTTCCGCCGCGCTCGACACGCGCTTCCCGCTGTTCCGCGCGCTCAGCCGGCCAAGCCCGATCGGGCTGGCGGCCGCCACCACCGCGCTCGCGCCATCGTCCGCGTTGCTGATGCCGGTCGCGGTCGATGACGGGGCCGCCGGGATCATGCTCACCCGCAAGGGGTTGGCCTGGGCACCGACGCCGCTCAGCGCCGGGGCGCTGGCCGCCGCCGTGCAACGCGTGCGGGCCGGCATCGATTCCGGCGACGAGACCGTGCCGTTCGCGGCGGCGGACGCCTATCGCCTGTACCGCAATATCCTGCCGCCCGCGCTGGCAGCGCAGCTCCCGGCCAAAGCGGATCTGCAGATGTTCGGCGGCGGCGCGCTCGCGCGTTTGCCGATCGGGCTGTTGCTCACCGCCCCGCCGAAAGGTGCCGAGCTTCGTCCGACGGATTTCCGCAATGCGCCATGGCTGATCCGCCAGCACAGCGTCGAAGTCGTCGCCGGGCTGGGCGGACGCCGCGATCCGGACAGCAGCGTCCAGACGGCGAGCTTCGCGGGCATCGGCGCGCCACGCCTCGCGGAGGAGCGCCCATTCGACGCGCCGGCGCAGCGCGTGCTGCGCGGGGGCTCGCTGGATGCGGCATCGCTGCGTTCGCTGCCCTCGCTTCCCGGCGCCGCGCGCGAACTGGAGGCGATCCGAACGGCCTTGCGACCGAAGGCAAGCGTCATGCTGATCGGCAAAGATGCGACCGAAACGCGGCTGATGGCGACCGATCTTTCACCCTATCGCGTGGTCGCGTTCGCGACCCACGGCCTGATCGGCAACGGCGTTCTCGGCGAATCGGCTTTGGTGCTGACGCCGCCGGCCATCGCGACTGCGCACGACGACGGACTGCTGACCGCATCCGAAGCATCGACGTTGCGGCTCGATGCCGAATGGGTTGTGCTGTCGGGCTGCGACAGCGCCGGCGCGGAAGCCGCAGCCGCGCCGGTCTATTCCGGGCTTGCGCGTGCCTTCTTCCAGGCGGGCGGGCGATCGCTGCTGGTGTCGATGTGGCGCGTGCGCGACGATGTTGCGGCACGGCTGACGGTGGCGACGCTCGCCGGCAGCCGCACGATGAGCAAACCGCAGGCGTTGCGTCAGGCGGAACTGGCGTTGCTGGCGGACCGGTCGGCCGGCGCGGCGAACCCGGCCTTGTGGGCGCCGTTCACCTTGCTGGAACGGTAGGCGCGCGCATTGCGCGCGCCCAACCTCAGCCGAAGCTGAGGCTCGTCTTCCGGCGGCTGCGCAGCGCACCGCCAACCATGCCGAACCCGCCGACCATCAAGGCCCAGCTCGCCGGTTCCGGCGAAGGCGAGACCGCATCGCTGGAGTAGGTGCGGAAGGTGTAGTCATAGCCCGGATAAGAATCGAAGCTGGAGTTGGCGTAGGTGTTGCCGAATACATAATTGTTCTGCGTGTCGCCGGCGGCGCCGAGCGTGTTGTTGCCGGAGAATACCAGGAAATAAGTCTGGTTCGCCGCCACCGAAACCGGCGCCCAGAACACGTCCGCCCAGCTGCCTACACTGCCCATCGTCGATGCCGACGCAAGCAAGGTCGCCCCGAACTGATTGGGGAGATCGGTCCACAGGCTGATCGTGACAGTGTCGGTGGTGCCGACACCGCTAACAAGGAATAGCCCGGCACCCGACACGTTCGAGCCCGACGGAGCGAACGATTGAGCAAGGCCACCCTGCGAAAAGCCGGCCATGAAGGCATTGGCGACCGGGTCACTCTGATCCACGAAATCGGTGGCCCGCGCCGGCATCGCGCATGCCGCGCCCGTCAGAAACGCCGCTGCAAAATACTTGAACATGATATTCCCCCTGTGTGTGCGGCCGCGCCTTGGGCGAGATGGCCAATCGATCGAATGGAGACGACGGCTCTGTGCGAGCCTTCGCATCGCGGTTCAGGCGAAGCGCGGGCTTGCCCGCTTGCGGCCGCGCAACGCACCGCCGACCATGCCGAACCCGCCCAGCATCAAAGCCCAACTTGCCGGTTCCGGAACCGCCGACGACAGCGCGAAGCTGATCGGGTGCTGGTAAATGTCGCCATTGCCGAACGCGAGATAATCGCCGGGATGACCCCGATAATTGGCGTTGAACGCATCGTAAGACGTCGTCGCGGTGATGAAGCCGAGGTCGCCCCAATCCAGAGTTGGGTTCGATGTCGGATAGAGTAGGTTGTTATTACCCGCGATCGATCCGAGCGGCGCCACGCCCGTAATCGGGTCGCCGTTGATGAAGCCCGATATTCCGGTCACCAGATAGCCCGGCCCGGTGGCGCAGGTACCGCACGGATAGGCGTTGGCGAACGGTATTGTCTCATCCACCGTCACGGTTCCGCTGGCGCTGATGCCCGCCCCTGTGATGGTGAAGTGATAATCCGTCGCGGCGGCCCGATCATGCCACCCGCACGCGAGCACCGCTGTCGCAGCTAAAATCAAAGCAAACTTCATCACCAACCCCCAAGCACAATCTATACACAGCGTGTTATCATGCACACCGGGGTTGAGATATACTTCGACCGACTGAATCAGGCCGAGAAACTAGTATTACAGCAATTGTAATGATCGCCCGCGATTGCGGACGACCAAGCGCTTTTAGACTCAGCGTATCGCCCGCACCTGCCGTAAGCGGTTGGGCGACATCTGGTAGAGGCGATTCCAAGCGCGACGGAACTGGCGGGCGGAGCTGAAGCCTGCGCGTTCGGCGACCAGCTCCATGCTGAGCTGCGATGCGGTCACCAGTTCGTGGGCGAGCGCGATCCGCATCCGGTTGACGTAATCGGTGACGGTCAGCCCGGTCTGTTCGTTGAAGAGGCGGGAGAGGTTGCGGGCGCTGGCCGCCGCGATGTCGGCGAGCGCCGCGACCGACCAGTCGCGCGCGGGATCGGCGGCGACCGCGTCCTGCGCGCGGTGGATCGCGGGGTGGATATGGTTGCGCCCTTCGAGCCAGGGCGAGAGCTGCGGATCGGCGCCGCTGCGGCGCAGATAGATGACGAGATAGTGCGCTACCGCGAGCGCGGTGGCATGGCCCGCCTCCTGCGCGACGAGGTGCAGCATAAGATCGATACCGGCGGTGATGCCGGCGCTGGTCAGGCGCGCGCCGTCGTCGACGAACAGGCGGTTTTCGAGGACCCTTGCCCGGGGCGCGGTGCGGACCAGCTCGGCGATGCTGCCGTGGTGCGTGGTGCAGGCATAGCCGTCGAGCAGGCCCGCGCGCCCGGCGAGCAACGCACCCGAGCAGGTCGAGACGAGGCGTATGCCGGGCTGCACCACGTTCGCCAGCCAGGCGACGATCGTGGCCTCGGCGGCGGCATCGTCCGCGGGCGTCGCCACAGGCTGGCCGAGCGGTGCGTCGGTCGCGCCCGGCACCACCACCAGCGCGTCCGGCGGCAATGCGTCGGGCAGCCGCGCGATGCCGCCGAGTTCGAGCCCGATCGAGCTGCCGCCGGTCGCGCGCGGGCCGACATAGGAAACGGTGAAATGCACCGCGGCCTGCTCGAGATTGGCCTTGCGCAGCACCTCGAGCGGGCCGGCGACGTCGAGCAGCAGCACGCGCGGCGGCACGACCACGAACACGTTTATCGTGCGCGCCGTGGGCACCGGCTCGATCATGCGGCGAGCGCCTCGGGGCGTCCGGCAAGTGCCTGTTCGACCGTGGCGATGCGCGCGAAGCGATCCGCCAGCACGAGTTCGGTGCGCTCGCGGATCTCGGCCGGGCTGTAGACGCGGCCCGAGGCGGCGGTCATCGCGAAGGTCAGGGTCGCCTCGCCGACATAGTCGACCTCATAGCCGAGGTCGGACGCGTGGCGCGTCGTCGTCTCGCAGCATTGCTCGGTACGGATGCCGGAGACGATCAAACGGCGAATCCCATGCTCAGTCAGCCACACGTCGAGACCGCTGCCGACCAAAGCGCTGTGGCGGCGCTTGCGGAAGGTCGCGACGGGCCCGATGCGCAAAGGCTCGAGCGTGCGGACTAGGCCCGAGGCTTCGGAGAAAGCCCCCTGCTCCTCGACATGGAAGATCCGGACGACGGGGATGCCGGCGGCGACGGCACCGTCGATCAGCGCCTGCTGGCACTCGATATAGAGCGCGACATCCTCCTCGCGGAAATAAGGCCGATGGCGGAACGATTCCTGCGCGTCTATGACGATCAGAGCGGCATGGGACATTTTGCGATTCTCCGTCGGATGTGATGTAGGCGTTAGCCTAGAACCACATCAACCGGATAAAAGGCCGCCTCCGGACGACTATGGGACAAAACACGCCACACCAGCGAACAACTATAGCAGCCGACGCCGCTGCAGAGGATCGTTAGCGTCCCGATCCGATCGCGCCTATGTGGGGACCGTCCCGAGGCCGCCGCGTGGTGCTCGGCACTGAAAGGTGACGGAGCTATGCCGGCAACCGCGCCATCCAAGCCGCCGTCATTCGGGGCGCGAGCGACCGTTCCGCAGGCCAAAATGCTGGCCGCAGTCTGGACGTGCCCGATGCATCCGCAGATCCGTCGGAATGCGCCCGGCACCTGCCCGATCTGCGGCATGGCGCTCGAGCCTGAGGAGCCGAGCCTCGATGACGGCCCGAACCCCGAACTGGTCGACTTCACGCGCAGGACCTGGGTTGCCGGCACGCTCGCCGTCCCGCTGCTGGCGATCTCGATGGTGGCGGAAATGCTCGGCGTGCATGTCGTGCCGCCGGCCTGGTCGGCGTGGGTTCAGCTGGCGCTGACCGCGCCGATCGTGCTTTGGGCCGGATGGCCGTTCTTCGTGCGGGGATGGACGTCGATCCGGACGTGGCGCCTCAACATGTTCACCCTGGTCTCGATCGGGGTCGGCGCGGCTTTCCTCTACAGTCTCGTCGCGACCGTCGCGCCAGGGCTGTTTCCACCGACGTTCCGCATGCACGGAACCGTTCCGGTCTATTACGAGGCGGCGGGAGTGGTCGTAACCCTCGTCCTGCTTGGGCAGGTGCTCGAATTGCGGGCGCGCACCGCGACCGGCCGGGCGATCCGCGCGCTGCTGAATCTGGCGCCGAAGACGGCGCGGCGTATCGGCCCCGACGGCGGCGAGGAGGAGATATTGCTTGCCCAGGTCCGCGCAGGCGATCTGCTGCGGATCCGCCCCGGCGAGGCGATCCCTGTCGATGGCGTGGTGGCCGAGGGCCATTCGTTCGTGGACGAATCGATGCTCACCGGCGAACCGGCACCGATCGCGAAGGACGCAGGCGCAACGCTCACCGGCGGCACGATGAACGGCACCGGCAGCCTCGTCATGACGGCGCGGGCGATCGGCGCCGACACCGTTCTGGCGCGGATCGTGCGGATGGTCGCGGAAGCGCAGCGCAGCCGCGCGCCGATCCAGGCGATCGCCGACCGGATATCGGGCTGGTTCGTGCCGCTGGTGGTGGTGATCGCGCTCATAACTTTCGTGGTCTGGAACCTGGCCGGGCCCGAGCCGCGCTTCGGTCATGCGCTGCTGAACGCGATCTCGGTGCTGATCATCGCCTGTCCCTGCGCGCTCGGTCTGGCGACGCCCATGTCGATCATGGTCGGCACGGGGCGCGGCGCCCAGGCGGGCGTGCTGGTCAAGAATGCCGAGGCGCTGCAGGCGCTGGACAAGGTCGACACGTTAGTGATCGACAAGACCGGCACGCTGACCGAGGGCAAGCCGCGGCTCGTCGCGGTCGAGGCGCTGGACGGGATCGGCGAGGATCAACTGCTGGCCTTCGCCGCGGCGGTGGAGGCGCGGTCGGAGCATCCGCTCGCCCAGGCCATCGTCGTCGGGGCGACAGCGCGCGGGCTGACTGTGGCGGAGGCGGTGGATTTCAGTTCGACCACCGGCGCCGGCGTGTCGGCAAGCGTGGCGGGCCGCACGGTCGCCGTCGGCAATGCCGCGATGATGAAGGCCGTCGGCGCCGACGCCGAGGCTTTGCGGGTGCGCGCGGAAGCGCTGAGAGGGACGGGTGCGGGCGTCATGTTCGTGGCTCTGGAAGGGCACCTCGCGGGCCTCGTCGCGGTCGCCGATCCGGTGAAGGCCTCCGCGGCCGCCGCGATCGCCGATCTCCATGGCGAAGGCCTGCGCATCGTCATGCTGACCGGCGACGGCCGCGCCACGGCCGAGGCGGTGGCGAAAGCCATCGGCGGCATCGACGAGGTCCATGCGGATCTCAAGCCCGAAGACAAGGCGCGGATCGTCGCCGAGCTCAAGGCCAAGGGCGCGGTCGTGGCGATGGCGGGCGACGGCATCAACGACGCGCCGGCGCTGGCCGCCGCCGACGTTGGCGTCGCCATGGGAACGGGCACGGACATCGCGATCGAGAGCGCTGGCCTGACCCTCACCAAGGGCGATCTGGCGGCGATGGTGCGCGCGCGCCGCCTCGCCAGGGCGACGATGCGCAACATTCGCCAGAATCTGCTCTTCTCCTTCGTGTTCAACGGGGTCGGCGTGCCGATCGCGGCGGGCGTCCTCTATCCTGTGGCGGGCATGTTGCTGTCGCCGATGCTGGCGGGGGCCGCGATGGCGCTCTCTTCGTTCACGGTCGTGACGAACGCGCTCAGGCTGAATTCGGTAAAGCTATGAAAATCGGATGCCGCCACCACGCCAGATCCTGTTGAACATTGGGGAAGCCGCATGCACGCGATGGTGATGAACAAGATCGGCGGGCCGCTCGAATGGACGGAGCTGCCCGACCGGCAGCCGGGCCCGGGCGAAATCCGTATTAAGGTGGCCGCGTGCGGCGTATGCCGCACCGACCTCCATGTTCTCGACGGCGAGTTGCCCGCCGAACATGTCCCGATCATTCCAGGCCATGAGATTGTCGGCCGGGTCGAGGCGCTCGGCGCCGGGGTCAGCAATTTGCGGATCGGCGAGCGCGTCGGCGTGCCATGGCTAGGTCACACATGTGGCGTGTGCCGCTATTGCGTCGAACAGCGAGAGAATCTGTGCGATCGGCCGCTGTTCACCGGCTATACCCGCGATGGCGGTTTTGCGACGGCGGTCATTGCCGATGCCCGCTTCGCCTTCCCGCTCGGCGAGGCGGGTGACGATGTTGCGCTCGCGCCCCTGCTCTGCGCGGGGCTGATCGGGTGGCGATCGCTGGTAATTGCCGGGAAAGCACAACGGGTTGGCCTCTACGGCTTTGGTGCGGCGGCGCATATCGTGGCGCAGGTCGCGCGGTGGCAGGGCCGATCGGTGTTCGCCTTCACCAGACCCGGTGATGAGGCAACCCAGGCCTTTGCGCGCGAACTGGGCGCCACATGGGCCGGCGGATCCGACGAGTTACCGCCGGAACCGCTCGACGCAGCGATCATTTACGCGACCGTCGGCGATCTCGTGCCGGTGGCCCTTAAAGCTGTACGCAAGGGCGGCCGGGTGGTGTGCGCCGGCATCCACATGAGCGACATTCCGAGCTTCCAGTATCAGACGCTTTGGGAAGAGCGTGAGCTGGTATCGGTGGCCAACCTTACCCGGCAGGACGGGCTCGATTTCCTGGCTCTGGCGCCGGAGATCGGTATCGTCACCCACACCACGGCTTACCCGCTCAGACAGGCCAACGAGGCGCTTGAAGATTTGCGGGCCGGGCGGTTCGAAGGCGCAGCGGTATTGGTGCCCTGAAGCCGGCGAACTAGGCGCAAAACAATAGCCCCACCACATATGGGCGAAGACAACGTCAGGCGTCGTCTTCCTTGAGGACCGAGACCCAGCGCTGGAACAGACCAGCCGCGTCGGCCGGACGCATCGGCGCGCCCTTGGCGCTGCGAGGCGCATAGCCGAAGCGGCGACGGAAGGCGGTGCTGAAATGCGCCGGGCTGCTGAAACAATATTCGTCGGCCAGATCCGCCAACGACCGCGTCTCTTCCGAATCCGACAGCCGCGCGTGCGCCGCCTCCAGCCGCCGCCGTTGAATATAATTGGCGACTCCCCCGACATCATGGAGCGCGCGGTACAAAGTCGGCCGCGTCACCGCGAGATCGCGACAGATGCGCCCGATGCCCAGATCGGGCGCGGTGAGATGGCCATCGATGAAGTCCTTGATCTTCGCGGCCGAGGTGGTGCGCGAAGCACGCAGCCGCGGGCCCGACTGCTCGGGCGAAAGCGCCGCCACCGCGCCGACCAGCAATCCGAGCGTCGCCTCGCGTACCAGCGAGATGTCGCGCGCCCGCATTTCGGGCAGATGCCGGCTCAGCGCGATCATGTGTTCGGCGAAGAGGCGGCCGCCAGCGCCCTCCAACAACCGGCCATGCAGACGCGGCGCGTTGGGCACGGCTGAATCAACCAGGGTGCGCGACACGACCAGCATGATATTCTCCTGCGCCACGCCATAGACGTGCCACGGCACCGAGAAATCCATGATGCAGACCTGGCCGCTGCCAACATTGATCGTGCCGTAATCGAGCTCGGCCCACCAACGCCCGCGCGTCAGAAGGATGAAGGTATAAGTATCGCGCCGATAGGTGACGAGATGGGCGGGCGTACGGGCGATCTCGATCGCGGACACCTTGTTGTGGGTGACGACCAGATCGTCGAGCAGCCAGCCGCTGCAATCGATGCGAAAATCCTCCACCCCGACGCCCGGCGGCAGGATCGGATCATAACCGGGCGTCAGCTGCGACCAGGCCGCAAGCCGCTGCTCCGGCGGCAACGCATTGCCGTCGAAATGTGCCGTCGCGATCCTGGCGTCGTTTTCGTCCGTCACATCCCCAAACCTGAGCGCAATCTGTCACACGTTACGCAAGCCACGCAAATCGCCGGAGCAATTTTGAGACGTCGGTGAAAGTAGCGCGGGTCAAACGAGATGATCGCGGAATCGCCAATCCGAGAAAATCTGTAGGTTTCAAAAGGCAGCGCGGGAGCGTCCCCAAAGGCTTTTTCGCGCTATCAACTGGGGAGCGGCGACGATTTTGGCACGCACATCGATCGCCGACGCCCCTGGAGGCACCTTCCCCCCCGGGAGGGGTTTGGGCGGCCAGCGCACCCCACGCGACGGCCGCCCAGCCTTCGAACGTCCATACAGACCCCAATTGCCGCCGCGGATTTGTCGCGTGGAGAGAAATACGACGAGCCCTGGAGCTTTTGCACGAACTGCCGTCGTGTTGGCGGCAGGATGGTCGTCGGCATCGATGGCGAGCACTTACGAGATTTCCGGAACCTTTCGAGCGATCGGCGACAGCGCAACCCTATCGGGCGGCAGCTTTTCCGGTTCGTTCACGCTCGACGACGGTTTCTTCCCCTGCACGACCGAATGCAGCGACTATCTGTATGATGCCGCTTACGCGATCGACATATTCAACGCGTCCGGATCAAAGGTCACGACGCTCGCAAACACGCCCGGCAGCGAGAGCTATCTTCAGATCGCCACGACCTGTGCCGATATCCATGGGGGTCTAAGGCTCTTTTTCCGAAACTCCCGTTCAAGCTGCCTGCAGCTGGTGATGCCGCTCACCTTCGGCGGCACTGGAAGCATCGACTTCGAAGGAGCCAATTACGCCCTCGTCCAAGGGAATGGTTATGCGCACATCGAAGATGCCAGCGTCAAAGTCGTCACGGCCGGATGCGCAGATTGAGACGGCGACGTAAAAAACCGGAAAAAATTGATACGCTGGTGGGACCGGCACGACGATCAGGCCCGCTATTGCGGTGTCAGCAGTCCAATGCACGAAGGTACACTATGTTTAGAAATCGCACGGCGCGTAGCTGGCATCGTCTCGGTCTCCGCAAGCGCGGGCGTGGCGCGATTGCTCCTGCGGTAGGGGAAAGCGGTGCTGAAGCGCATGCGCGCAACCAAGTGCGTCTCATCCGGGAAAACCATCGCTTGGAAGTCCTGCGAATAAGGCAAAATATCTAGCGGAAACCCTCGCGTAAGGGCACCGATCGGTTTCGGGGCACGCCGGGCATGACGTGGCGCGTCGCGCAAGCGGCTATGATGCGCCCATAGTCCGGTGCCTCGTTTGGAACGAGAATTCTTACATCTCCGTCTCAAAACCCGCCCCATTGCGTCAGAACCGGCTGAACAGGATTTTTCCCTGACGATCTCCGTGGCATGGCCTGCTCAAACGAGACCGAAGGGAGGCGGCCTGCCAATGGCATATCCTGTTGGAGGAGCGGTTTGAGCGGGCCTGGCATCGGCATGCCGACTGCATCGAATACAGCATGACCTCCCGCCCTGCCCGACGGACATCGCCGGGCAAGACAAGCGATCGGGGCAGTTACGGGGCCGTCGGCAAAGCCTTGGGAATGATGGCGGCCGCCAGCCTTGTCCCGCCGGCAATGGCGGCTAAGCCGCCGATCGACGAAGGCGAACTCATCGTCACGGCCCAGTTGCGCGACCAACCCCGCACCGATGTGCCGATTTCGCTAAACGTGCTGAGCGCCGACGATATCGCGCGATATCACCTCGACACGCTCGAAGATGCCGGCAGCCTTGTGCCGGGCCTTCAGGTGCAGGCGCAATCGCCGAACGATCCGGGCTTCGGGATACGCGGCATCACGTCCGACAGCGGCGCCTCGTTCGACGAGGCGCGCGTCTCGATCCTCGAAAACGGCGTCTCGATCTCCCGGTCGCGCGGTTCCTATATCGAACCATTCGATATCGCGCGGATCGAGGTAGCCCGGGGGCCGCAATCGACGCTCTACGGGCGCGCCGCGCTGATCGGAACGGTGAACATCGTCGACAACAAGGCCGATCCCGCAGCGTTCGCCGCGCGGCTGCGGGTCGATCGCGGCAATGACGACGCGCTGACGGTCGACACGATGGTCAACCTGCCGCTGAGCGAAGACACGGCGCTCCGCGTCGCCGGCCGCTACCGGGTGCGCGACGGCGATATCCGCAACCTGTTGGGGGGCGACGACTTCGATTCGGTGAATACGCGCGCGCTGCGCACCTCATTGCATGCCGCGAGGGGCGCAGCCGCGATCGACCTGATCGCCTCGTACGAACATGACCAGCCGAGCGGCACATCGTTCAAGTCGATCACCTATCGCCCCACCGATCCGGTTACGGGCGCCGTTATCGGCGATCTCGGCCGCACCAGCGGGGCCGCATTGGCAACCGCGCCAGGGTTCGACGGGGACAGGCCGCTCGGGCTGAACCGCACTATCTGGGGCCTGACCGGCCTGGCATCCTACCGGCTGAGCGGGACGATGACGCTCAATTCGAGCACGAGCTACCGCCGGTTCAACGCGCACGAACGCTTCGATGCGGATGGCCTTTCGCTGCCATTGCTCACCGCGGCGGAGGATGCGGCGGGGCGGCAGGCCAGCCAGGAGTTGCGCCTGACCTATCAGACGGACGCGCTGACCGCGTTCGCCGGCGCCAATTATCTCCGCGAAAGCGCGTCGCAGCGCACGCCTGCGATGTTCGACGAACGCATGCTGCTCGCCCGGCTGGCCGGCGCCCTGAACGGCGGAATGGCGGAGCGGCCTGCCACCGATCCGGCGCCCGCCGCCTTGTTCTCCGACAGCCGGTTCACGGCGGCGTTATTGCAGGCGGTCGCGGCATCGACGGGCGCGGCACTTTCGCCCGCCGAGGCGCTGGCGATCGCCGCCAATCTCAAGCCACAGCATCTGGAAACGAGCACCAACGGTTCGCGCACACACTCGATCGATCTGTTCGGCGACGTCGCCTATCGGGTCGGCGCCGGGATCGAGCTTGGGGCGGGTGTGCGCTATTCGCGCGACGACAAAATCTCGTCCTATTCCTCCGCATTGCTCAATGGCCGTTCGATCCTGGGCGGTTTTCTTGCGGGGTTGACGCGACCTCCTGCCGTTCGCGACGCGTTGCTCGCCGCTTTGGCGACCCCCGGTGCAGCGAGCATTCCCTCTTCCGCGGCTTTCCCCGTTCCATTGTTCGGATTGTCGTTGCAGCCTACCGCCGGGAATGGTTCCGACCAAACCGCGTCGCTGCGGGATGGCGGCTTCGCCTGGCGGACCACCGCGCGCTACGAAGTGGCCCCCGAGACGAGCCTGTATATGACCTATGCGCGCGGCCGGCGGCCCGCCGTCCTGGCCGGCAGCGCGCCGACAATTCCCCTGGGCGACGCCGGCTTCGACCGGCTGCCGAGCGAGCGGGTCGACAGTTATGAGATCGGTGCGAAGACCGCGACCGGCCGGAGGCTGCTGCTCGAGGCGGCGCTGTACCGCTACGATTATTCCAATTTCCAGTCGACCGCGCTGGAAGGCACACAAGTGGTGACGGTCAATCGCGGCAAGGCGCGGAGTTACGGCGCCGAAGGCGACGTGCGCTGGACGCCCTCCGGCGGATTCACCCTGTTCGCGAACTACGCTTTTAATCACAGCCGGTTCGCGGACGGCGCCCGCAAGGGCAATCATCTTCGCCTGGCGCCCGATCATTCAGTGGCGCTGGGGATGACATTGACTGCCGCTTTGGCCGAGATGCGGCTGAGTTTTTCGCCTACCGTCACCTATCAGAGCCGCGTCTTCTTCGACGACGACAATGATCGGCCCGATCTCCAGCAACCCCCGGCCAGGCTGATCCCGGACAATGTCCAGGACGAGACGCAGGGAAGCTATGCGCTGATGAATGCCGTGATCGGCCTCCACCCCGCCGGCAATCGCTGGCGCGTCGAGGGCTTCGTGCGAAACCTGTTCAATCGCAAATATGTGATCGACGCGGGCAATACCGGCGACGAAATCGGCCTGCCGACCTTCGTCGCGGGCCGACCGCGCTTTTACGGCGTCGGTATCGTCCTGAACTTCGGCGCAGGCTGACGGGACGCGCGCAGTCCCGCGCGGGCGACGTCAGCCCGCCGGCGGCGGCAGCAGCGCGGGCGGCCCGGACGGCACATCCCCGGTTGGCACATCCCCGGCCGCCGGATCCGGGCCCGAGAAAGCGAGCGTGATCGACATGCGGCGGTTGCGCGGATCGTAGCGGTCGGCCGGGATGAAGGGCTCGCGATCGGCGACGCCTTCGATCCGGTTGAAGCGATCCCCGGGCACGCCACTGTCGGCCAGCGCCCGGCGCGTCGCCTCGGCGCGCGCGCTCGACAGCGTCCAGTTGTTGACCGAACGGCCGGCCGCGTAAGGCAAAGAGTCAGTGTGGCCGCGCACGATCACGCCGTTGGGCACGCCCGCAATCACCTGCGCCACCTGGCCCATCAGCGCGCGCGCCGGCGGAAGCAGCGCATCGGTGCCGAGCGCGAACATCGAGAAATCGGCCTTGTCGACCAGATCGATGCGCAGCCCTTCGCGCGTATCGGTGAAGCGGATGTTGCCGGCGAGCTTCGACAGACCCTTGTCCGCCGTGATGCGCTGCATGATCTGCTTCTTGAGGAAGGCGAAGCGCACGCGATCGCGCATCCGTTCGGCGGCCGCCGCCTCGCTCGCGCCGCCGGTCGCATCCTTGGGGATGGTCAGCGACTTGGAGCCGGTCTGCGCCGCCTTGTGCGGATAATTGTCCTTGGCGATGATGCTGTCGCCGCCGAACACGCCGTTCGAGCCCGCGCTCTTGAGCTTCATCTCGATGAGCGTCGGCGCGAAATAATCGGCGATGCCCTTGCGCTGCTTTTCGGTCGTGGCGCCGAGAATCCACAGCAGCAAGAAGAACGCCATCATCGCGGTCACGAAATCGGCATAGGCCACCTTCCAGGCGCCGCCATGGTGTCCGCCATGACCGGCCTCGATGATCTTCTTGACGATGATCGGCCGTGGCTCGGGCTCGTTCCTGCCACGTTTTGCGGGTCCAGCCATCAGTTTGCTCCGCTCACGCGGAGGCCGCACCAGCCCGCACCCCCACCCGGCCTCCCATCAAGGATACCGTATTTGGGAGGCCGGGTGGGGGTGCGGGCTGGTGCGGTCTTCTCAGACATTAGCGGCCCCGCATGCCGTCGAACACGTCGGCGAACGCGGGCTGATTGCTGTGGCTGATGCCCGAACGCGCGGCTTCGATCACCAGCGGCAGCGGATGGCCGTGAAGCGACGCGATGATGATCTGCTTGACCACGCCATAGATGGCGGCGTCGGCCTCGACCACCTGCTTGCAGCGGCTCGCGAACGGACCCACGATGCCATAAGCGAGCAGCACGCCCAGGAAAGTACCCACCAGCGCCGAGCCGATCATCGCACCGAGGATGGCTGGCGGCTTGTCGATCGAGCCCATCGTCTTCACCACGCCGAGCACAGCGGCAACGATGCCGAGCGCGGGCAGCGCGTCGGCCAGGTTCTGCAACATGTCGGCCGGACGGATATCGTCATGGTGGTGCGTCTTGAGCGCATTATCCATCACATCCTCGACCGCATGCGGATCGAGCGTGCCCGACGAGATCACGACCAGCCGCAGCGTATCGGTGATCAGGTGGATCAAAGTCGCATCCTTGAGCAGCTTCGGATACTGGCCGAAGACGCTCGACGATTTGGGATCCTCGATATGCGGCTCGAGCGCGACCGGTCCATCGGTGCGCAGCATCTTCATCAGGCTGGAGACGAGGAAGATGACCTCCAGATAGTCCTTCTTGGTGTATTTCGGACCTTTGAAGACCTTGCCGAAGCCGCCGCCGAACTGCTTCAGTTCCTTCATCGAATTGCCGGCCAGGAGCGCGCCGATGGCCGCGCCGCCGATGATGATCATCTCGTGCGGGATCGATTCCAGGACCGGGCCGAGCGCGCCGCCCGTGAAAGCGAAGCCACCGAACACCATGCCGAGGAGGACGACCAGGCCGATCGCTGCAAACATTCGAAAACACCCCCGGATGGCGAAACTGGACAGAGCGTCCGGGACGTAAGTCCGGCCTCTCCAACATGATTAACGGCCTGGATTTACGCGCTTTATGGTGAAGATCGCGTTTACGCTGTTTTTGTGCGCCGATGGCGCAGACGGCACCGGCCCGCACCCCCACCCGACCTCCCATAGAATAACCTGTTGGGAGGTCGGGTGGGGGTGCGGGCCGGTGCCGCTCAACCCAAAAAGAGCGATCAGCCCATCAGGTTGAAGAGAGAAGTCTTGTTCGACTGGGCGAACAGGGTCTGCGCCGCCTGGAGCGCGGTCTGCTTGGCCTGGAACTCGCTCAGCGCATAGGTCAGGTCGGTGCTTTCCAGCCCGTTCCGTTCCTCCGACAGAGTCTCGCCGCTGGTGTCGAGATCGTCCTTGGCCGCATCGAACCGCGCACCGCGCACGCCCTGATCGCTGCGGATCTGGGTGATGTGCGCCGAACCGGCATCGATCGCGTCGAGGCTGGTCTGGATGTCGGTGGCACGGGTGGCGGCATTGCCTTCGACCGCGGTCGCGGCGTCGTTCAATATCTGCTGCAGCGTCTGCACGCCGCTGGCGGTGGTGACGTTGCCGAACACCTGATCGCGCTGCGCGGTCGCAGGCAGGCTGAGCGTATCAGACACCGGGATCGACAGCGGCGTGGCGGTCGGGAAGAGCGGCGCGCCGGTGGGATCGCTCGTGGTCGAGGCCGCGTTCAGATTGGCGACGATCGCCCGCAGCTGCGCCGCGATCGCGGTACGATCGCTGGTGGAGGTGGTGTCGTTGCGGCCCGACAGGAGCAGTTCCTTGGCCTGATTGAGCATGTCTTCGATCGAGCCGAGCTGGGTATCGGCCGCGGACGAAATCGACGCGCCCATATTGGTGTTGGCGGTCCACACGACCTGATCCGCCTGCGTCTGGCGGATTTCGGTGATGCGCTGCATCGCGTCGGGATTGTCCGACGATTTGGTCACGCTTTTGCCGGTCGACACGCTCTCCTGGAGCTTGGCGATCTGCTGCGACAGATCGGTCTGGCGGTTGATCTCGGCGATCGCGCGGTAACGGGTGGAGCTGATCATGGTCTAAAGCCCTCAGAACAGATCGAGTATCGACTGCAGCGTCTCGCGTGCAGTCTGGATGATCTTGGCGGAGGCCGAATAGGCCTGCTGGAAACGCATCAGATCGGCGGCCTCGGTATCGAGGTCCACGCCCGACACGTCGTCGAGATCGGAATAAGCACTATCCTTGGCGGCGGCCGCGCTGGTCGCCTGCGTGGTGGCGGATTGCACCTTCAGGCCCTGATCGGTGACCATCGAGCGCCAGGCCGTCTCGACGCCGTTGGCGCCGCGCAGGCTGGAAATGGCGAGCAGATTGCCATTGGCATTGGTCGCGTCGGCGGCGGCGACCAGGCTCGGATCGGTCACCGCCAGCGACAAGCTGGCGGCGTCGGTGCCCGACAGCAGATCCGCGCCGGGATTGCCGTTGAGATCGGTGCCCTGCGCGTTCCAGGTGTTGACCTGCGTGGCGAGGCTCGTCGCGAGCGCATCGAGCTGCTGGCGCCGGCCGGCAATCTGGTTGGCCGCCTCGGCATAACCGGCGAGCCCGCCCGAGGTCGGGCTGACCGCCGAGGTCGTGCCGCTGCTGGTGATGCTCATGCTGAGCGTGCCGCTGGCGGAGGTCTGCAAGCTGAGTTGCGCGGGCTCGATGCTGCTGCTGTCGAGCAAGACCGGGCCGCCGGCGCTGTTCATCCGGACGGTGGCCGCGCCGTACGTGTCCAGCGTGACGTCGATACCGACCTTGTCGCTGATCGTGCCGATGATCGTATCGCGCTGATCCTCGAGCGCGGCACGACCCGACGTCCCTTGCGGCGCGGTCTTGAGCGCGACGTTGATCTTCGCCAGCGCGGTCAGCGCGTCATTGACCTGCCGGACCGAATCGCTCGCCTGGCTCGATACGGTGCCGGCAACGCTGACCAGACTGGCGGCGGTCTTGTTGATCGAACCGGCGACATCCTGGATCGCGTAGAGGAAGCTCTGGCGCAAGGTCGCGTCGGTCGGATTGGCGGACAAGGCATTGGCGCTGGTGAACATCGCGGTGAGCTTCACGCCCACGCCGGAATCGCCGTCGTCGAGCGAATCCTCGACCTTGCCGTACCATTGCGACCGCATGCTCGCCTGCGAGTTGTCCGAATTGGCGCTCCACGCCTTCGAGGCGGTATATTGATCCCACACGCGCGTGACGGTCGCCGCCTGCACGCCGTTGAATGCCGACGAGGTGCGATAGAGGAACATCGGGCCGGAATTGCCCGCCTGCTCCTTCATCGTCACTTCGCGCCGGGCGAAGCCGTCATTGTTGGCGTTGACGACATTCTCGGAAATGCCGGCGAGCGCGCTCTGGTAGGCGAGCACGCCGGATTTGCCGATGGACAGCAGATCGCTCATTTCGCGGCCTTCACGTCAACGGAGGCGCCGGGCTGAGGCGCTGCACCGGCGGCGGCGGCAGGGGCCAGACGCGCGCCATATTGCTTGACCAGCATGTCCGCGATGTGGAGCGCGCCCTTTTGTGCCATCGCATCGGCGGTCTTGGCGTCAGCCATGTCCTGGAACTGCTTGGTCGCCTCGGAATCGAAGATGCCGTCATTGTCGGTGGCGGAGCGCATCGAGCCGATGAGCTGGCGCACGAACACCGCCTCGAACGCCTGCGCCGCCTTCTTGAGCTTCGCCTGGTCGGGCGAAGCCGTGGACGGCGCGGCGGTGGCCGCGTTCGTGGTGATGGGCGAGGTCGTCACAGGACCACCAGCTCCGCCTTCATCGCGCCCGCTTCCTTGAGCGCCTCGAGGATCGCGACCAGATCGGCCGGCGAGGCGCCGATCGCGTTCACCGCCTTGACGATATCGGCCAGGCTCGCGCCGGGCGCGAATTTGAACATCGGATTATGTTCTTCCTGAACCTCGATGCTGCTCTTGGGCACGACCGCGGTCTGGCCCTGGCTGAAGGGCGCGGGCTGCGAGACCCTGATGTCTTCGTTGACCTTGACGGTGAGCTTGCCGTGGCTGACCGCCGCCGGCGCGATCCGGACCGCGCCGTTGATGACGACAGTGCCGGTGCGGGCATTGACGATCACCTTGGCGGCCGCGTCGCCCGGATCGACCAGCAGATCCTCGATCTTGCCCATCAAGGCGGTGCGGAGCTCGGCGCCTTCCGGCGCGCTGATCGAGACCGTGACCGCGTCGATCGCGCGGGCGCGGCCCTGGCCGAGGCTGGCGTTGATCGAATTGGCGACCCGGCCGACCGTGGTGAGATCGGCTTCGGCGAGATTGAACCGGATTTCGGGCGTGGTCGCGAAACCCGCATCGACCGCGCGTTCGACCGTGGCCCCGCCCGGGATGCGGCCGGCGGTCGGCACGTTGACCGTGATCTTGGAGCCGTCCGCCGCATCGATGCCGAGACCACCGACAGCGAGGTTGCCCTGCGCCATCGCATAGATCTGGCCGTCCGCGCCCTGCAGCGGCGTCATCATCAGCGTGCCGCCACGCAGGCTCTTGGCCTTGCCCATCGCGGCGACGGTGATGTCGAGCCGTTCGCCGGGCTTGGCGAAGGCGGGCAGCTCGGCGGTGATGATCACCGCCGCGGCATTCTTGAGCGCGGGATTGACGCCCGCGGGCAATTGCATGCCGAAGCGCGAGGCGACGCTGTGCATGCCCTGCGTGGTATATTCGAGATTGTCGTCGCCCGTGCCCGCAAGGCCGACGACGATGCCGTAGCCGGTCAGCTGGTTGGCGCGCAGCCCCTGGAAGTGGCCGAGATCCTTGATCCGCTCGGCCGAGGCCGGGGTGGTCAGCAGCATCGCCACGATCACCAGCACCATGCCGACCACGGTCGGCATCAGGCGCATGCCGAACGCCTTGAGGCGCGGCAGCAGCTGCGCGGCCTCGGCGGCTTCGTCACGATGCGAACGGAAGGAGAAAGCGAGACTCATGCAACTGGTCCTAGAAAGGGCTCAGGATCGAGAAGAAGTGGTTGAGCCAGCCCTGATGGCTGGCCCGCGCGATCTCGCCGGTGCCGGCATAGGTGATCTTGGCGTCGGCCACGCGGGTCGACGGAACGGTGTTATCCTGATCGATGTCGACGCCGCGGACGATGCCCGAAATGCGGATCTGCTCGTCGCCGCGGTTGAGCGTGAGATGCTTCTCGCCCCGTATCATCATCGTACCGTTGGGATAGACGGCGGCGATGGTGACGCTGATCGCGCCGTTCAGCTGGTTCGACTGCTGGGCGGCGCCCTTGCCGTCAAACGCGCCGCCGCCGCTGGCGGTGAGGCTGGTCGACTTGAGGAACTTGAGCGGCCCCGTGGTCGGCGGGGTGATGCCGACATTGCCGGTACGGTCGGACGAGGCGCTGTTGCTCTTCACCGCCTGCGTCTTCTCGACGAGGATGATCGTGAGCACGTCGCCGACCTGCGCCGCGCGCGCGCCCGAGGTGAGCGGCGCGTAACCGGCGGCGGCATGGAAGATCGCGCCGTCGGCGGCGAACGGCACGGCCGGCGGCTGATAGGGCGTCGGCGCATATTCGGCGCGCACCTGAGCGTCGCGCTTCTTGCTGCCGAACAGAGCATGCGCGGGCGCGACGACGACCAGAGCCGTGCCGAGGCCGAACAGGATGAAGGCGTTGCGCATCATCAAAGCTGCTGGTTCGCGGTCTGGAGCATCTCGTCGGTCGCCTTGATGACCTTCGAGTTCACTTCGTAGGCGCGCTGGGTTTCGATCATGTCGACCAGCTCCTCGGTGATATCCACGTTCGAGGATTCGAGGCTGCCCTGCGCGATCGTGCCGCGGCCGTCGGTGCCGGGATCGCCGACCTGCGGCGCGCCCGAAGCGGCGCTTTCCGAGAGCAGGTTGTTGCCGTCCGCCTGCAGGCCCGACGGGTTCATGAAGCGCACCGTCTGGATCTTGCCGACCACGCTCGGCGCGTTCTGGCCCTGGAGGGTCGCCGAAACCGTGCCGTCCGAACCGATCGTGATCGTCGTCGCGCCTTCCGGAATCTGGATCTGCGGCTGGAGCGGCATGCCGTCGGAGGTGACGACGGTGCCGTCCTGCGTCTGGCTGAAGCTGCCGTCGCGGGTATAGCCCATCGAGCCGTCGGGCTTGAGCACCTGGAAGAAGCCCGCGCCCTGGACCGCCATGTCGAGGCTGTTGCCGGTGATCTGCATCGAACCCTGGGTGTCGATGCGCGCCGTGCCCTGAATCTGCACACCCGAGCCGAGGTTGAGGCCGGTGGCGTACTTGTTCTGGTCGGTCGCCTGCGCACCGGGCGCGGTGATCTGCTGATAAGCGAGCGTCTCGAAGTTCGCACGATCGCGCTTGAAGCCGGTCGTGTTCACGTTGGCGAGATTGTTCGCGATTACGCGCATCTTCTCGTTCTGGGCATCGAGGCCCGTGCGCGCGACGTGGAGAGCTGCGTTGGTCATGTTACGTCCTTACTCGGAGATCTGCATGAGAGCGGCGGAGGACTTGTCCATGTCCTGCGCGGTCGTGAGCATCTTCACCTGGGCTTCCCAGGAGCGCGACGCGTCGATCATGTCGACGAGCGTCGCCGACGCGTTGACGTTCGAGCCCTCGATGCTTTTCGAGGTCAGCGAGGCGTCCGGATCGGACGGCAGCGTGCCGCCATTCGTTTCGTGGAACAGGCCGTCGATGCCCTTCTTGATGGTCGAGCCATCGGCGGAGACGAGCTTGAGCGTGTCGACCGCCTGCGGGCTTTTCGGATCGCCACCCTGCGGCACGATCCAGATCTGGCCGTCCTTGCCGATCGACACGCTGTCGGCCGGCGGCAAGGTGATCGGACCGCTCTGGCCGAGCACGGGCATGCCGTCCCCGGTGGTGAGCAGGCCGCTGTCGGACAGCTGGAGATCGCCGCGGCGGGTGTAGGCTTCGGAACCGTCGGTCGCCTGGACCGTCAGCATCGAATTGCCGTTGAGCGCGACGTCAAGGTCGCGCCCGGTGGCGGTGACGGCACCGGCGGTCATGTTCGCGCCGGTGACGTCCTGCGACACCGTGGCGCGGCCATTGAGACCGCCGCTGCCCTTGAGCCATTCGGCGGAGGCGCTGGTGAATTCCCCGCGAAAACCCGCCGTGTTCACGTTGGCGAGATTGTTGGCGATCGTTGCCTGGCGCGACATCGCGCCACGCATCGCCGCCAGCGAGGAATAGATCAGACGATCCATGGCTCAGTTCCTTGCCCTCAGACCTTACGAGCGCAGCTGGACGATCGTGTCGGTCATGTTGTTGGCGGTCTCGATCGCCTTGGCGTTCGCCGAGAAGTTGCGCTGCGCGGAGATCAGCGAAACCAGCTCCTCGGTGATGTCGACATTGGCTTCCTCGAGCGCGCCGGACTGGATCGTGCCAGCCGAACCGCTGACGGCCTGGCTGATGATCGGATCGCCCGACAGACCGCTCTGGCCCCAGCGGCTATCGCCAAGCTGGCGCAGGCCATTGGTGTTCGGGAAGTTCGCGATCATGACCGCACCCAACTTCTTGGTGGTACCGTCGGAGAAAGTCGCGGAGACGAGCCCGTTGGTATCGACCGAGATATTGGTGAGCTGGCCGGCGGCCTTGCCGTTCTGGGTGATCGTCCCCGGCGTGAACGTCGACGACGCCTGATGCGTGTTGGACGCATCGTAGGTCAGCCCGATCTGGATCGGGGCACCCGAACCCGCCGGCAGCACGCTGCTGAACTGGGTGGTGCCGCTGGGCGAGACCAGCGCGCCGTTGCTGTCGAACGACAGCGACAATGCCTCGGCGGGGCTGGTGTTCACATTGCCGTCCGAGCTCGCTTCCTGGTCGCCGATGAACAGATGCACGTCCCAGGTGCTGCCCGTCACCGGCGGCGTCGCGGCCGCGTCCGGCACGCTGGTGCGCACATAATAGAGCGTCGCCTGCTGCGGATTGCCTGCCGCGTCGTACACGGTGGTCGACGTCGAATAATTGTAGCTGTTCGAATCGAAGCGATCGAACGCGTAGGGATTGGCGGCATTGTAGTTGACGCGGTTGGCCGGGAGATCCGCGTTGCTCGGCACGGTCACCGAAAGCTGCATCGCGCTGGTCGCCGCCGGCGAGCCCGCGGTCTGGGGAATCTGCAGGTTGGTGGCCGAGGAAATGCCGCTGGCGCTGAGCACGCCGGAACTGTCGACCGGCAGCACCTGAACATAGGCGCCGTTGCTGTCGACCAGGTAGCGGTCACCGTCGAGGCTGAACGCGCCGTTGCGGGTGAAGCTCATCTCCGCGCCGCTCTTGGTCACGAAGAAGCCCTGGCCCGAAATGGCGAGGTCGAGCGCGCGATCCGAGGTCTGGAAACCGCCCTGGGTGAATTGCTGGCTGATCTCCTTCAGGCGCGTGCCCTGACCGGCGACGGTACCGGACTGGAGCGGCGAGGCCGAGATCAGATCGCCGAATTCGGCGCGGCTCTTCTTGAAGCCGATCGAGCCGACATTGGCGATGTTGTTCGAGATGACCGACAGATCGGACTGGGCACCCTTGAGGCCGGAGAGCGAGGTATAGAAGGACATGGGATTACTCCTGCGATGGGGCGTTGATTAGGAAAGCTGGAGCACGTCGGACGGATCGATGCCGCCGAGGCCGGTGATGAGCTGGGTGGTGCCGGTGGCCGGCGACTTGACCGACTGGATTTCGTTCCAGGTGGCGAGGGTCGGGCTCTGGCTCTTGCCGTTGGTGCCGGTCGAGGTGACGATCACCTGCAGCGCGCCGTCGGTGGTGGCGTTACCCGCCGTATCCTTGCCGTCCCACGACCAGGAGACATCGCCCTGCGCCTTGGCGCCGAGATCCTTGGAATAGACCGTCTGGCCGCTCGCATTGACGAGGCTGAGGGTCACGTCCTTGGAATCCGCGGGCAGCGTGATCTGGCCGGCATAAGCGCCATTGGTCGCCTGGGTCGCGACGTCGCCCGAGATGAGCGCGGCGCGGCCGATCCAGCCGGACGCGTCGCCGAAGCGCGAGGCCGACATATCGGCGGCCATCGCCGTTATCGACTGGTTCATCTCGGTGATGCCGGCGACCTGGCTGAAAGTCGCCATCTGCTGCACCATCGTGTTGTCGTCGGTCGGTGCCGTCGGATCCTGGGTCTGCAGCTGCGTGGTGAGCAGCTTCAGGAAACCCGCCTGATCGATCGTCTGGTTCGACTTGCTCGCCGCTGCCTGGGCAGCGGTCTGCGAGTTCGTCAGCGAGTCGAGATAGCTATTGCCAGTTGATACGGTCATTTTTCGAGCCTCAATGTATCGAGGGTGAGGGATTTTGCGGTCTGAAGGACCTGCACGTTGTTCTGGTACTGACGGGCGGTCTCCATCATCTCGACCATCTCGCCGGCCTGATCGACGCCGGCATCCCAGACATCGCCATCCTTGTTGGCGAGCGGGTTGCCCGGATCGTGGCGCTTGGTCGGGTCGGTCTGCGAAGAGACGACCTGGGAGACCTGGACGGTGGAGATGCCCTCGCCGCCATTGACGGTCTTGAACACCGGCTTGAGCGCGCGGAACGCGCCTTCCTTGGTGGTCGAGACCGAATTGGCGTTGGCGAGGTTCGACGCGGTCGTATTCAACCGCACCAATTGCGCCGCCATCGCGCGTCCGGAAATGTCGAAGATCGACATGTTGCTCATGGCTTATTCTCCCCTCAGCGCCGTCATCACGGTCGAGATGCGACCCTGGAGAAAAGAGAGCGTCGTCTTGTACTGGACGGCGTTCTCCGCGAACAAAGTCTGCTCGGTCGAAAGCTCGACCGTGTTGCCGTCGAGCGACGCTTCGAGCGGCACGCGATAACCCGCAGCCTGATTGGCGGCCTTGTCGGCCGACGTGCCCGACTGGGCGGCGTCGAGCGCCTTCTGGAAATCGAAGTCGCGCGCCTTGTAATTGGGGGTCGCCGCGTTCGCGATGTTCGACGCCAGCAGCGACATGCGCTGCGAGCGAAGCTTCAGGGCGTCGGCGCTGATCCCGAAGAGCGGATCATTATTGGCCATGGCGCTCTTCCTTTCGTTCCTAAAGTTTCCGTGGCCGCTGTCGTGAACTGTGTTGGACGGCGGCGTCGCCAGCATCGTTGCAAAGGGTGTGCCAATTCGTTGGCGGCACCCCGGAAAACTGTGGCGGCAAGGCCTGTCAGTGTGGGAGCGGCAAGTTTTTGCCGGGGGCGGCAGATTTTTGCCGGTTTGGGTACGGGAGCGGTTAAGCGTGGAGTTCTTCGCGCAGGTAGGACGGCTTCTGGACCCGGCAGCGCTGGCGATCGTGTTCGGTGGGGCATCGGTCGCGGCGTTGCTCCGCGGCGGGCGTGCGGCCTTCGGGCCCGCGTTCGCCGCGCTACGCCCCTTCTTCACCGCGAACCCCGAAGCCGACGCGCTCGCCGCGATGGTCGCGGTCGGCAAGGTCGAGAAGATCGCCGAGACCAAGGGCATCGTCTGCGCCGACCGTGTCGCGACCGCCGGCCGTTTCCTGCGCCAGGCGATCCGCAAGCTCGCCGAAGCCGGCAATTCCGAAGCATTCACGCGCTGGGCGACGGAATCGCTCGACGCACGCGCGCGCCGTCACGCCGCCAATGTGATCTTCTGGCGCGACCTCGCGGACGCCGCCCCCGCGATGGGGATGTGCGCGACCGTACTCGGGCTGGTGCGCATGTTCGCGCACATGACCGATCCCGCCCTGATCGGCGCGCCGATGGCGACCGCGCTCGTCGCGACGCTCTGGGGCATATTGCTCGCCAATCTGATCGCGGGACCGGTCGCCGACCGGCTCGAACGGCTGTCGGAGGCCGAAATCGCCTGGCAGCGCCGCACGCTCGACCATTTCTGCGCGCTCGCACGGGCCGAGCTCGATCATGCGCGCGGGCTGCGCCGTACGCTTGAAAAGAACTATGGCGAGCGAAGTTACGGCACATGAAATCCTCCGCAGGACGTCAGCGCTGGGCGCTGAGCTTCGCCGATCTTTGTTTGCTCCTGCTCGGCTTTTTCGTGCTGCTGCAGGCCAAGCCCGACGCCAATCATCTGGCGGCGGGCTTGCGCGCGGCTTTCGGAGCGCGCGCGAACGCCGCGCTGGAGGAGAAAGCCGATGCCTGGTTCGAACCGGGCGAGGCCGTGCTGACACCGCAATCCCATAAGACCATTGACGATTTTGCGCGCAATGTGGGTGATGCGGCGCTGATCGTGAGCAGCCGCGGGACCGAACCCAACGCCGCGCGCTTCGACGGCTGGGAGCTGGCCGCCGCGCGTACCGCGGCGGTGGCGCGCGAATTGGCGAAAGCCGGGATCGCGCAGGGCAAGATCGCGATCGCGATCGATCCTTCCACCGGCGGCGGCCAGCTCATCCAGATCACGCGCAATTGATTGGTCCCAGCTACGCTGGGCGGCACCGGCCCGGACAACGACGCTTCTTCTGGCACGAACTTTGCGTGAATACGGGCATGTATATCCGTGCCCTCCCTCTGCTGGCCCTGCTCGCCGCTCCTGCGGCAGCAGTGACGCCGTTCCAGAATATCGATGCGCTCGAGACGCGGCTGATTGCCGCGCTTGGAGCCGGAATCGGTCAGCCGGGCGGTCCTGCTACGGCAATCGACCGCCGGCTGAAGCTCGCGACCTGCCCCGCTTCGGTCCAGATCGATCCGCCGGCGATGGGCGCGGTCGCGCTGCGTTGCCCTGCCGCGAACTGGCGCATCCGGGTGCCGATATCGCGCCTGGGCGGCGCCCAAGGCGCACAGACGGTCGGAATGGGCGGTTTCAGCAAGGCCGATATGGTCGTGCGGCGCGGGGATCCGGTGGATCTGATCGCCGAAACCAACGGTTTCAGCGTCAGCGTCGCCGCCACCGCACAGGAGGACGGCGCCCCCGGCAGCCGCATCCGGGTCAAGGCGGAAGGCCAGAAGGTCCCGATTTTCGCAGAAGTTATCGAGGCTGGACGCGTAAAATTACCAGGATTTAAATAATTGGCGATTGTGTCGTTATTCCGGTCAGGCGATGTCATGGACCGGGCGAGTATGATGCGAAAGGATGCGACGATGATTACAGCAGTCGGACCGACCGGCATCGCTCGCGCCATCGAGTTGCGCGGCGACAGCGTCGGCAAGAGCGAACCCGTCGCGAAGGTCGAGCAGGCCGGCGCGCAGGCGTCCGGCGCGATCGCCACGCCCGCGGCCGAACTGGCCGCCCAGGGCGCGCCGATCGACAGCGCCAAGGTCACCGCGATCCGCACCGCGATCGCCAACGGCACCTACAAGATCGATGCGAAGGCGATCGCCGACCGCATGATCGCGCTAGACCTGCCCACCCAGTGAGCGAGACCACCCTCCAGCAGCTGAACGACGCCCAGACCGCATTGATCGCGGCGCTGGACGCGCATGACGTCGACGCGATCGACGCGGCCAACGCCGCGGTCGCGGTCGCGGTCGAGGAAGTGCGCGTGGTCGGCGGCTGGCGCGAACGCGCGGGTCTGCGCGACGACCTGATCCATATCCTCAAGGGCGCCGAGGCGGCCCGCGGCCGCATCAACGCGCTCGCCGACCGCAATCGCCGCGACCTCGACAAGCTGATCAGCCTCACCGGCGCCCCGCGCGCCGCAGCCTATGGGCGCAGCGGCAAGCTCGGCTAAGGGCCCCTCCCTTTGAGAACCACCAGCGCCGGCCGAGAGGTCGGCGTCTTTCGTTTCAGCCCTTTCGATCGTCATCCCCGCGAACGCGGGGATCCATAAGCGCTTTGTTGGCGATGGAGCGGCATCGTCGGGGATTAAGGATTCCCGCCTTCGCGGGAATGACGACTGCCGAAATTCTGGCACGCCTCTTGCTTCTTTTACCGCGTTAGTAAGAGGGTGGTATGGCGACCAAGGCGATTAATCGGAAGCTGTGGCTGAGTTCGGCGAGGGGCGCGATCCTTCCGCTGGCCACCTTGATGCTTGTCGGTCTGATGATCGTACCTGTGCCGAGCTTCGTGCTCGATATCGGTTTCATCACCAACATCATGATCAGCCTTGCCGTGCTGATGGTTTCGCTGAACGCGGAAAAGCCGCTCGACTTCTCCGCCTTCCCGACCGTTCTCCTCTTCGCCACCTTGCTCCGGCTCGCGCTCAACGTCGCCTCGACCCGTGTCGTGCTGGTCGACGGCCATACCGGCGCCAGTGCCGCGGGCCACGTGATCGAGGCATTCGGCCACTTCCTGATCGGCGGCGACTATGCCGTCGGCCTGTTCGTGTTCGGCATCCTGATGATCATCAACCTGGTCGTGATCACCAAGGGCGCCGGCCGCGTGTCGGAAGTGTCGGCGCGTTTCACGCTCGACGCGATGCCCGGCAAGCAGATGGCGATCGACGCCGATCTCAATGGCGGCCTGATCACGCCGGACGAAGCCAAGGCCCGCCGCCAGGAAGTGGCGACCGAAGCCGACTTCTACGGCTCGATGGATGGTGCCTCCAAGTTCGTGAAGGGCGACGCCGTCGCCGGCGTCATGATCCTGGTGATCAATATCGTCGGCGGCCTCGTGCTCGGCGTCGTCAGCCACAAGATGGCGGTCGGCGAAGCCGCGTCCACCTATATCCAGCTCGCGATCGGCGACGCACTGGTCGCGCAGGTCCCGGCCTTGCTGCTGTCGATCGCGGCCGCGGCGATCGTGACGCGGGTCAATTCGCCGCTCGATCTGTCCCACCAGATCACCAGCCAGTTCGGTTCGGCCAAGGCCTGGACCCCGGTCGCCGGCATCCTCGGCTTCCTCGGCGTACTGCCGGGCATGCCGCATTTCATCATCCTGCCCGCTGCCGGCCTAGCCGGATTCATGGCCTGGAAGCTGAAGAAGGCCAAGGATGAGGCCGCGGTGGTCGCGGCGCTGCCCGCCCCCACACCGGTCGCAAATCCCAGCCAGATCCAGTGGGACGAGGTGTCGGACGGCGCCCCGCTCAGCCTGGAGCTGGGCTACGGCCTGATCAGCCTGGTCGACGAACGCAAGGGCGCGCCGCTGATGGCGCGCATCACCGGCATCCGCCGCCAGCTGAGCCGCGAACTGGGCTTCGTCGTGCCGCTGGTGCGCGTGCGCGACAATCTGTCGCTCGGCCCCAACAGCTACCGCATCACCGTCGCCGGCGTCGTCGTCGGCGAGGATGAATGCTGGCCCGACGATCTGCTGGCGCTCGATTCGGGCGAACTGATCAGCAAGGTCGAGGGGCGCCTGGTCAAGGATCCCAGCTTCGGGCTCGATGCGGTCTGGATCCGGCCCGAACAGCGCAGCGACGCGGTCGTCGCGGGCTATACCGTGGTCGATGGCGCGACCGTGATCGCGACCCATCTCAACCAATTGATCGCCAATTCGGCCGCCGATCTGTTCGGCATGGACGAAACGCAGAAACTGCTCGACGCGCTCAAGGATAGCGCGCCGCAGCTGGTCGCCGGCCTCACCCCGGCGCCGCTCAGCCTCGCCCAACTGGCGTCGGCCTGCCGCGCGCTGCTGGCCGAGGGCATTCCACTCAAGGATTTCCGCCGCGTGGCGGAGGCGATGATCGACGCCGCGCGCGAATCGACCGATCCGGTGCAGCTCAACGAGGCGGTCAGGCAGCGTATCGGTGCGCTGATCGTGCAGACGATCGTGCCGGTCCGCATGCCGTTGCCGGTGGTGACGTTCGACGCGGAACTGGAAGGCCTGCTCGCACAAGCCGTGCGCGTGGGCCCAACCGCCGCGCATCCGTTCGAACCGGCGCTCGCCCAGCGCATCATCGCGGCGGTGAATCAGGCGGCACAGCCGCTGCTCAACACCGCCACGCGCTTTGCCCTGGTGACGTCGCCGATGGCGCGCCGCGCGGTCGCAAGACTTCTTAAACCACATTTGCCTGAAACTCCGATCATGTCCTTCCTCGAGATTCCCGATGGCAAGGCGGTCGAAGTGATGGCGATCGTCGGTAGCAACGGCACCCCTGCGGTGGCACCGACGCTGCCGCGCTCGCCGGAGATGGCGGCATGACCCTCACCCAGCAGGCCGCGCCGATGGAAGGCGCGATGACCTATCAGCGCAAGCCCGCCAAGCAGGATCCGGCCGCGCTGGCCCGGGCGCATATGCCGCTCGTGCGCAAGATCGCCTGGCACGTCCATGGCCGCGTCTCGAGCGCGATCGATGTCGAGGACCTGGTCCAGATCGGCATGGTCGCCCTGGTCGAGTCGGCGAACGGCTACGAGGATCGCGGCCACGCTTTCTCGACCTACGCGTCGATGCGGATTCGCGGCGCGATGATCGATCATCTGCGCCGCCACGCCACGATCTGCCGCTCGGCCATGGCCAAGCGCAAATTGATCAACGAGGCGATCGCGACGTTCGAAGGCCAATGGGGCCGCGCGCCGAGCGAAGCCGAAATCGCCCGTGCGATGGGAATGGACCCAGCAGATTATCGCGAGATGGCGGATTCGTCGGTCGCGGCGCGCCAGGAATCGCTCGACGAAGTCTATTCGGACCAGTCGATGTGGTTCGCCGACGTCGAGGAGCGCGTCGATCAGACGCTCGAGCGCGAAGAACTGGCGCAAGCGATGGCGGAGCATATCTCCGACCTGCCCGAGCGCGAGGCGATGGTGCTCCAGCTCTATTTCGTCGAGGAAATGAATCTCGACGAGATCGGCCTGACATTGGGCGTCGGCGCCGCGCGCGTGTGCCAGATCAAGAAGGCCGCGCTCGATCGCCTGCGCAAGTCGCTCGCCGACTGGGCCGAATAATCCACCTTATCTCTTCGTAACGGCTAACGATGTGGCCGCTCCGCGGCGCCGCACGGATCGCGTTCGATCTGGATCGTCGCGTGGCCGATGCCGAAGCGATGCTGGAGCAGCTCCGCCACGCGCAGGCGCACATCCTCGCCGATGGCCAGCTCGGTAATCGCGATGTGGACCGATCCGTTGACGTCGCTGATCGCCATCGACCAGACATGAAGGTCGTGGACATCGCATACCCCCGGCACGTCGGAGATCGCCTGCCTTACCTCGCCGAGGTCGATCCCGTTCGGCACGCCTTCCAGCAGCACGTTGATCGTATCCCGCAATAGCGCCCAGGTGCGCGGCAACACCCATAAGGCGATGCCGATCGCGACGATCGGGTCGATCCACTGCTGCCCCGTGATGCGGATCAGGATCGCGCCGATAATGACGCCGAGCGAGCCGATCGCGTCGGACCAGACCTCCAGATAGGCGCCCTTGATCGCCATGCTGTCGCCGCGGCCGCCCATCAGCACCGCCATCGCGACGACGTTGATAATCAGCCCGAGCGCCGCGATCACGAGCATGCCGTTGGCGGCAACCGGCTCGGGCGCACGGAAGCGGCCGATCGCCTCTATAAGAATATAGCCTGCCGCGACGAACAGCAGCAGCGCGTTGAACGCCGCCGCCAATATCTCGAGCCGCTTATAGCCGAAGGTGCGCTTGTCGTCGGGCGCCTTGCCGCCGATCCGCACCGCCATCAGCGCGATGCCAAGCGCGGCGACGTCGGTCAGCATGTGCGCCGCGTCGGACAGCAGCGCGAGGCTATTATAGAGGAAGGCGCCGGCGAGCTCGATCGCCAGCACCGATCCGCTCAGACACAAAGCGATGCCGAGCGAGCGGGCGCTCGCGCCGGCGGTATGGTCGTGGTGACCACCCCCGTGCGCATGGTCATGGTCATGGTCGTGACCGTGGTCGTGACCGTGATGGCTGTGATCGTGCGCTGCGCTCATGGGCGCGGCTCTATTCAATGGTCTAGACAAGGCCAAACACAAAAAGAAGAAGCCCCGGACGCCAAGGGGGAACAGCGCCCGGGGCTTCAACGCCCGATTGGGTTAATCCTCAGCGAGGATTACTGGAGCAGCTTGAGAACGCTCTGCTGGCTCTGGTTCGCCTGGGCGAGCATCGCGGTGGATGCCTGCGACAGGATCTGGGCCTTGGCGAGGTTCGTGGTCTCTTCGCCGAAATCGGCGTCTTCGATCCGCGACCGCGCGTCGGTCAGGTTGGTGATGTTGCTCGTCAGGTTGTTGACGACCGAGCTCAGTCGGCTTTCCGACGCACCGAGCGCAGCGCGCTTGGTGGCAACCGTGCTGATCAGCGTGTCGACCGAGGTCAGCGCCGAGGTAGCACCGGCAGCCGTGCCGAGAGCGACCGAGGACACCGCCGACAGATCGAGGGCAGTGAAGTCCATGCTCACGGTATCAGACGAGCTGGAGCCGGTCTGGATCGTGACGGTGCCCGAGGAGCCAGCCGAACCGGTGAACAGGCCGACGCCGTTGAACTTGGTGTTCGACGTGATCTGCGTGATCTGCGAGGCCAGAGCCGTGACTTCGGTCTGCAGATTGGTACGGTCGCTATCCTGGTAGGTGCCGCTGGCAGCCTGAACCGCGAGTTCGCGGATACGCTGCAGCATGTTGGTGACTTCGTCCAGCGCGCCATCGGCGGTCTGGGCCATCGACTGACCGTCGTTGGCGTTACGAACCGCCTGCGTCATGCCGCGGATCTGCGAAGTCATGGAAGAAGCGATGGCGAGGCCGGCGGCGTCGTCCTTCGCGGAGTTGATGCGCTTGCCGCTCGACAGGCGTTCCATCGCGGTCTGCAGGCTGTCGTTAGCCATGCGGGTACCATTCTGGGCCCGAAGAGCGCTCACATTGGTGTTGATAACGGTCACTGTGGGTTCCTTTCCCGCTCAAATCAGGCAGTTCCGGACAGTGTCCTGTTCCCGCCTCGAATTGGGTAACGGCAGCGGATAGCGGGGCTTTAACCAGAAAATTTTCAGCGCATCGAAAAAGCCGCCTCAAGGCGCGTGCGCGTCGCCCCCGCCCCTACGTACGGGTGGCGCGCGCCGTGCATGCGAACCCGTGGGCCAGCGCAATGCGGGGATGTACGCGCGTTCCATTAAGACTTTTTAAGTTAATCCTGGGGTAACCAGCATCGATCGGCGAAACATTGCCGGGCGTGAGGGGGACTGCAAATGACCCATGTCGGTTTGAGTGAAGGCGCAGCGGGGCTCGATCCCGCACTTGCGTCCTGGCTCGCCGGGGTGGGTCTTGCCGCGACGCGGATCGATGCCGCCGCCGCCGCGCCCAAGGACATGATCCGGGTCATCGCCGCTTCGGAGCGGTCTTCCGCCCGCCATAGCGACATCATTCTCGACATCCGCGACGGCGCGCCGGTCTATACCCCCGCCGCCAAGGGTTTCCCGGCCGAGATCGGCTTCGGCTTCGAGGATATGGCGTTCGGCCATGCCCTGATCGCCGAACTGGTCCGCCCCAATGGCCGCCCGGCCTGCGGCGAGCCCGAGAGCGCCGCCTTCCTCACCCTCGCCGCCCGCATCGCCGCGCATGACGCGACCGTGCTGGTGCTCGGCGAAACCGGGACCGGCAAGGAAGGCCTCGCCCGTTTCATCCATGCCCGTTCGCCGCGTGCGGACGGTCCGTTCGTCGCGATCAACTGCGCCGCTTTGCCCGAGACGATGCTCGAAGCGATGCTGTTCGGCCACCAGAAGGGCGCCTTCACCGGCGCCGCAGGGGCCGGCGAAGGCCTGTTCCGCGCGGCCGAGGGCGGCACTTTGCTGCTCGACGAGATCGCCGAACTGCCGATGCCGCTCCAGGCCAAGCTGCTGCGCGCGCTGCAAGAGCGCGAAGTTCTCCCGATCGGCGCGACAAGGCCGGTGGCGATCAACGTCCGCGTCGTCGCCGCCGCCAACCGCGATCTGGCGACCGAAGTCGCCGAAGGCCGGTTCCGCGCCGACTTGTACTGGCGTCTGAACGTGATGCCGCTGATGCTCAAGCCGCTCGCCGAGCGCCGCCTCGACGTCCGCGCGATCACCGCGACCCTGATGCTGCGCCACATGATGGCCGGCGAGAATTTCCCCTGGCCGACCCAAGGCGCGATCGAGCGGCTGATGAGCCATGGCTGGCCCGGCAACGTCCGCGAGCTGGAAAATGTGCTTCAGCGCGCGATGCTGCTGCGTTCGACCGACCGGATCGAGGCGCATGATTTGACGATCGAGGCGGGTACGCTCGCCGCGGCGCAGAGCGTCCGCCACATGTTCCGCGCGCCGGCTTTGGCCGCCAACGCGCCGGCCCGGCTCGCCGAAGTGGCCCGTATTTCCGAATATGACGCGATCGAGGAAGCCCTCGCCGCCACCGGCGGTCACCGCCTGCGCGCGGCCGAGCGGCTGGGCATCAGCGAACGCACGCTCCGCTACCGGCTCGCCGGCATGCGGGCGGCGGCGTGAGGAGGCTTAGGCGATGAGCGCAATCAGCCCGGCAACCCTGCTTCAGATGCGGAGCGCGATTCTCCAGCAGAATAGCGCGCTGCAGAAGGCCGCGGCCGATGCCGCGCAGCCGATCGGCAATATCGCCGGCATCGGCGGCGCGGGCGGTGTCGGCGGCGCCAACAATGGCGGCGGCTTCGCCAGCGCGCTCGACGGCGCGCTGAAGCAGGTCAACGGCATGCAGGCCAATGCCGATAGCGTCACCAGTTCCTACGAGCGCGGCGAGACGACCGATATCGCGGCCGTGATGCTGGCCCGGGAAAAGGCTTCGGTCGGTTTCCAGGCGACCCTTCAGGTCAGAAACAAACTCCTGTCCGCGTACAAGGACATCATGAGCATGCCGGTATAATCGATGAGCGACGCAAGCCTCCCAGTCCCCGTCTCCGCTTCTTCCAACCCATCGGGCGCCATGCTCGAACGGGTGAAGGGCCTTGCCGGCCAGCCCGCCGTCCAGAAGAGCTTGCCTCTGCTGGGCATCGCCGCGGCGATCCTGATCGCCTTCCTCGCCTGGACGAGCTTCGCGAGGGGGCCGCAGCGCGACCTCTTTTCGGGGCTCAATGACAGCGACAAGGCGGCGGTCGCCGACACGCTCAAGACGGCGGGGGTCAATTATACGCTCGACCGCTCGACCGGCGCGCTGACGGTGTCCGACAGCGATTATTACAAGGCGAAAATGCTGCTGGCCCAGGCCGGCCTGCCCAAGAGCGCGCCGAGCGGCGACAGCGTGATGGCGTCGCTGCCGATGGGCGCGAGCCGTGCGGTCGAGGGCGAGCGTCTGCGCGATGCCCGCGAAACCGATATCGCCCGCACGATCGAGGCGATCGACGCGGTCCAGACCGCCAAGGTCCACCTCGCCGCCGAAGAGCAGAGCGTGTTCGTCCGCGACGAAGCGCCCGCTTCGGCTTCGGTGATGCTGACGATGCGTCAGGGCCGTGCGCTTTCGGACGGCCAGACCCAGGCGATCGTCAATCTGGTCGCCTCGTCGGTCCCCGGCCTGTCACCCGACAACGTGTCGGTGGTCGACCAGGCGGGTCACCTGCTCAGCAAGAAGGGCGGCGACGGCGGTGCCGATCATCAGCTCGAAATGCAGGCCCAGGTCGAACAGCGTTATATCGACGCGGTCTCCAAGATCCTGACGCCGATCGTCGGCGCCGACGGCTTCACCACCCAGGTCCATGCCGATCTCGACTTCGCCGAAACCCAGGCGACGCGCGAATCCTATCCCAAGGACTCGAGCGTGATCGCCCAGGAAAAGGGCCAGTGGGCCAATGACGGCGCCAATGGCGGTACGCCTCCGGCGGGCGGCATCCCAGGTGCGATCGCCAATCAGGCGCCGAGCGCGGCGCAGATTTCGACCACGCAGCCCAACCCGTCGCTGAACCCGGCCACCCCGGCTACCCCGGGCGCGCCCGCGGCGGGCGCCGCCGCCAACGCGACCCAGGGCAAGACCAGCGAGCAATATGACCGCACCTTCGTGCTGGGCCATGAGGTTTCGGTGACGCGCAACCCGGTCGGCAACCTGAAGCGGCTGTCGGTCGCGGTCGCGCTCAAGCAGGGCGCCAAGCCCCGCGGCGTCGCCGAGATGGCGCAGCTCGAGCAGCTCGTGAAGGGCGCGGTCGGTTTCGATCAGACCCGCGGCGACCAGTTCGCGCTGACTTCGCGCGCGTTCGCCGATCCCGAGGCCGTGCCCGCCAGCAAATGGTATGAATCGCCCTGGCTGAGCGTGGTCGGCCGCAACGTGACCGGCCTGATCATCGCGCTGCTCGCTTTCTTCGGCATCATCAAGCCGCTGATGAAGCGCCGCGCCGCGATCGCCGCCGCGACGCCGGCCGGTGCCAAACAACTCCAGCGCAGCCCGGCGCTCGGCACCGAAATCGCCGCCGCGCTCGCCAATGAGGCGGTGCACGACCCCGGCAAGAAGGTGACGCTCGACATGATCGAGGCCGCGCCCGGCTATGCCGACCGCGCCGCCTTGATCCGCAATTTCGTCCGCCAGGATCCCGACCGCGCCGCTCTGGTGGTGCGCGACCTGATCCGTGCCGACATGCCGGCGGGAGCCGAGCAGAATGGCTGAGGCTGACCCCAATATCGATCTCGCCAAGCCGAGCGAGGAGCCGATCGGCAGCGAAGCCGCGGCGATCCTGCTGATGCTGCTGGGCGAGGAAGAAGCCGCGCAGCTGATCGGCCGGCTCGACCCGCAGGAAGTGCAGACACTGGGCGGCGCGATGTTCAGCGTGGCCGATGTCAGCGAAGTCCAGGTCAACCGCGTGCTCGACCAGTTCGTGCTGCGCGCCCGCCAGCGCACGTCGCTCGGCTTCGGCGCGGGCACGCAGATCCGCCACATCATGGAGAAGGCGCTCGGTCACGACCGTGCCGAGAACATGCTGGCGCGTATCACGCCGCAGGAGAAAAGCTCCGGGCTGGAAGCGCTCAAGTGGATGGATCCGCGCACGATCGCCAATTTGATCGAGAATGAGCATCCGCAGATCATCGCGCTGGTGCTCGCGCATCTGGAAGCGCCGATCGCAGCCGATGTCCTGCAATTGCTCGATGAGGATGTGCAGGCCGATCTGGTCTATCGCGTCGCGACGATGGGTCCGGTGACCTCCGACGCGATCGAGGATCTGGAACGGCTGTTGCTGCGTCCGGTGGCGCCCGCCAAGTCGGGCGGCACGACCAAGCGCGGCGGCACCGGCGAAGCGGCGCAGATCGTCAACAATGCCCGCAAGTCGGCCGAACAGCGCATCATCAAGGCGCTGCAGAAGCTCGACAAGGTGGTCGCCCGTTCGGTCGAGGACGAGATGTTCATCTTCGACAACCTGATGGCGCTCGACGACAAGAATCTCGGCACGCTGCTGCGGTCGGTCGATGGCGAAATTCTGGTGGTGGCGCTGAAGGGCGTCGACGAGCGGATGAAGACCAAGATTTTCGGCTGCATGTCCAGCCGCGCCGCGCAGTCGATCCAGGATGCGATCGCCGACAAGGGCCCGATGCGCCTCGCCGAGGTGCAGGAGGCGCAGAAGGAAGTGCTCGCCATCGCACGCCGCCTGGCCGCCGAAGGCACGATCCAACTCGGCGGCAAGGGCGACGACTATGTCTGATATGTCGAAAGTCGCCACCGCCTTCCTGGATGCCGCATCCGTGCCGGTATGGACCCGGCCGTCTGCCAACGGTTTCACCAGCAAGGGTGCCGCGACGCCGCAATTCTCGGCCTGGGCCGAAGCCGATGGCGGCGTGGATCATGGTTTCCACACCGCCTCCGCGTCGAACGACGTCGCCGATGGCGAAGCGTTGGTCGCGCAGGGTTATGCCGATGGCCTCAACGAAGGCCACCGCCTGGCGATGGTCGAGCTGGAGGAGGAGCGCAGCGCGCTCGCCCGGCTCGCCGAAAGCCTTGAATGCCTCAATCCGGAGGGCACGGACGGTTTGGCCGCGATGCTCGCCAATTCGGTCAAGCGGCTCGTTACCCAGATCATGGGCGAGGTCGAGATCAACCCCGAGACGCTCGCCGAGCGCACGCAGACGGTCGCGGCAATGATCGCGGAGGAAACCGCGCCGGCTCGGCTGCGGCTTCACCCGACCGACATCGCCCGCCTCGCCGGCGCGAACATTTCGGTCGAGATGATCGGCGATCCGCTCCTCGCGCCGGGCACGATCGTGCTCGATACCGGCTCGGGCTGGGTCGAGGACGGCCCCCACGTCCGTCTCGAAAAGCTTCGCACACAGCTCGATCGCCTGGGCGCACCGAAATGAACGACCTCGCGTCGCGCGCGGGCGCGATGCTCGACACGATCGATATCGAAAATGTCGGGCCGCGCCGCATCGGCCGGCTGGCCGCCTATGACGGTTTGATGCTGGAAGCGACCGGCTTTCGCGAGCCGGTCGGCGCCAATGCGCGCGTGATCGACGCCGATGGCCATGCCGCATTGGCCGAAGTCGTCGGTTTCCGCGGCGACCGCACGCTTTTGATGGCGCTCGACGCCGACGCGCCGCATTCGTGCGGCGCACGGGTCGAGCCCGACCGGCGCGGCACCAGCGTCGAGGTCGGCGACGCCCTGCTTGGCCGCGTGATCGATGCGCTCGGCAACCCGATCGACGGGCTCGGCCCGATCGCGACCAAGGCGCGCTGGCCGCTGGCCGGCAAGCGCTCCAATCCGCTCGACTGCGGCCGCGTGACCGAACCGTTCGATTTCGGCGTGCGCGCGATCAATGCCCTGCTCACTGCCGGCGTCGGCCAGCGCATCGCCATCGCCGCCGGCTCGGGCGTCGGCAAATCGGTGCTGATGGGCCAGATGCTGCAGGGCGCACGCGCCGACGTGATCGTGGTCGGCCTGGTCGGCGAACGCAGCCGCGAAGTTTCCGACTTCCTCGCCACCAAGCTCGACAATGTCCGCCACAAGACCGCCGTCGTCGCGGTTCCGGCCGACCATCCCCCGATCCTGCGTTTGCGCGCCGCGATGCGCGCGACCGCGATCGCCGAATATTTCCGCGATCAGGGCAAGCGCGTGCTGCTGCTGATCGACAGCATCACCCGCGTCGCGCATGCGCAGCGCGAGATCGGCCTGTCGCTGGGCGAGCCGCCGACGATGAAGGGCTATCCGCCCTCCGCGCTCGGCCTGATCCCGCGCCTGATCGAGCGCGCGGGCGTCGACACCCGCACCGGCGGATCGATCACCGCGCTCTACACCGTGCTCGCCGACGGCGACGACACGAGCGACCCGATCGTCGACACCGCGCGCGCGATCGTCGACGGCCACATCATCCTGTCGCGCGCGCTCGCCGAACAGGGCATTTTCCCCGCGATCGACGTCGGCAAATCGCTGTCGCGCGTGATGACCGACATCATCAGCCCCGAACATGCCACCGCCGCGCGGACGCTGCGCCGGTTATGGTCAGTCTATGAGGACAATCGCGATCTGATCCTGATGGGCGCCTACAAGGATGGCAGCGACCCTTCGATCGACGCGGCGATCGCGCATCATCCCCTGATATTGGAGTTTTTGCGCCAGGGTCAGAAAGAATTGGTTAGCCTTAACGTCTCGGTTACCCAACTCGTTGATAACTTCGGGGCATGAAGGCCCTCGCCCAACGCCGTGCCCGAATCACCCGCGTCCGCGAGGTTCAGCTTCTCCATGCCGTCGGCGAAGCCGCCGCGGCGGAAGGCAAGGTCGCCCAGCTCGAAGGCAATGCCGCCAAGCTCGCGGCGATGCGCATGAGCCTGACGCTCGCCCCCGGCATCACTACCGGCGCCGGCATCGGCAATGCGGGCGAGATGGGCCTTCGCCTCGATACCGTCCGTCACGGACTGACCGACGCGATCGGCGCGGCCAAGGCGATCGCACAGGCCCGCGTCAATGATCGCCGCGATGCCGATATCCGCCGCGAGAGCGCCGAACGGCTCGAGGGCCGTGCCGTGATCGAGCTCCAACGTCTGATCGAAGAGCGCATGACGGCGAATTTCCGCCGTCGTCCGCGCAAGGAGGCACCCAATGCCTGATGCCGCGCTTTCGATATCCGCTTCGCCGCTGGCCGCGCTGCTGACGGGCGCGCCGGCCGATTCCCATCCGACCAGCGCGACGGCCCAGCTGTCCGATCCGTTCGCAGCTTTGCTGGCGAGCGCGACCGGCATCAAGGCCGGAACCGCAGCCCCCACGACGACCACCACGACCGATGCGGTCGCCGCCTTGCTGGCGAGCGCGGCGAAGGTCGCGACCCCGCCGGTCGCCGCTTCGCCGATCGCCGTCGTCACACTGCCGACGACGGTCGAAGCGCTGTCGACCGAGGCTGAGGCCGCTTTGCCCGTTGCCGAGGATGCCGGCACCGACGACAAGGACGCGGACAGCAAGGATCAGAGCGACGATCCGCTCGCCGACGCGATTGCCTCGGGCGCGACCGCCGTGCTCGCACTCGCCCCCGTGATCGTCGCGCCGATCCAGCCGCAATCGACGGCCTCGACCCAAACTCCGTCCCCTACCCCGATCCAGATCGACGCGCCGATCGGCATGACGATGCCCAAGCGCCTGCCGATCGCGGGCATGCCGGGCGGTGGCCCCTTCAAGCCAGCGGCGCAACTTGCCGCCCACACCGACGCCAGGATTGCCGACGCGGCGCAGACGAGTGCGGACTCGGCCTCGGCCCAGGCCGCAGCGAATGCCGCCAGGCTCGCCGACACGGCGCAGACCAATGCGGATTCAAATTCGGCGCAGGCCGATACACACACGCCGCAACCGCCCACGACCGATCCCAAGCCCGCCGCGACGGCGCTTTCGCCCGAAATGGCGAAGGCCGTGATCGCGACGCTCAGACAAGACGACGGCACCGCGACCGCGGCCGATCCGACCATAGTCGCTGTCGCCACGCCCGTCGCCCCGATGCCGAATGCGCAGGCACAGGCGGAAGCCCAGAAACCCCAATCTCCCGTGTCGCAGCAGGTCCAGGCCGAACAAACTGCCCAGGTTCAGGCGCCGGTCCGCCGGCGCGGCGACGAGGTCGCGGCCCCGCGCCGCACCGGCGATACGCGCAAGCGGGTCGAAACCGCCGTCGCCGATATCGCTGCCGCCGGATCCAGCCAGCGCGCCGAACCGACTTTGACCTTCGGCCGTGCGGCCGCCACCGTCCAGCCCAAAGGCGACGCGGTCGTCGAACAGACCTTGACCGTCGCCCGCGACGGCGCGTGGCTCGATACGCTCGCGCGCGACATCGCCAACAGCGCGGGCAACGGCAGCGACCTTCAATTCAAGCTGGATCCGCAGAATCTCGGTTCGCTGACGGTCGCGATCTCGCAAAGCGAGGATGGTGCGTCGATCCGGATGACCGCGGACAATGATACGACCCGCAACCTGTTGCTCGACGCGCAGCCGAAACTGATCGCCGAAGCGCGCGCGCAGGGCCTGAAAGTCAGTGACACGCACGTCGATCTCAAGCAGGATCAGAGCCAGAATCACGGCCAAAATCAAAGCTCTGGCCAAGATGCATCGCGCTGGGCACAGGGCAATGCCGGCCAGGACGGCACCGCCCAGAATGGCCAGAATCGGCAATCCTCACCGGATCATCAACCATTTGTGAGCAACCTTGGGCGTAAGGCCGAGGCGGAATCCGAATCACTCGAGGGTGATTCGGACGCGCTCTACGCATGAGATGGTGAGTTCAAATGAGTGACGAAGCCGCAGCACCCGCCAAAAAGAAGGGCGGAAAGATGAAGAAGATCATCTTCTTCGTGATCCTTCCGCTGATCCTGATCGGCGGCGGCGTTGGCGCGGGCGTGTTCGCGGCCGGCAAGCTGACCAGTCATGCGAGCGGACCCAAGCTCGATCCGAATCGCCCCAAATTGGTGCTCAAGGAAGGCGAGAGCGGCCCGGTCGACCTGGCGCCCGGCCAGCAGCCCAATCCGGCGATCTACAAGTCGACCTATGTGCCGATGGACCAGCCGTTCACCTCGAACCTGCGCGATACGGACGGCTATCTCCAGCTCGGCGTCGGCGTCTCCACTTTGTACGATCAGAAGGTCACCGATCATCTGAAGGACAGCGACATGCCGATCCGTGCGGCGGTGCTGGAAGTGCTCGCCCAACAGTCGGCCGAGACGCTCAACACGCCGCAGGGCAAGGCCGCGCTGCGGCAGCAGCTCAAGCTCGCGATCAATCGCGTGCTCGAGCAGCGCGAAGGCTTCGGCGGCATCGACGACGTCTATTTCACAAGCTTCATCATCCAATGACCAAGGAAGTCCTCTCGCCCGCCGAATCGGCGATCATTCTCGACGAAATCGTCGAGGCATCGCCCGAGGTCGCGTTCGCGCCCGAGGCGCAGCCGCCCGAGGCACAACCCTTCGTGTTCGGGCAGGAAGGGCCGCGTCAGGCCGAGCGGCTCATGGGCCTCGAGCGGATGGGCGAGAAGCTCGCCCGCGCGATCCGTCCCGCGATCGAGCCGATCGCGCGCGCGCGCATCACCGTCACCGCCGAGCCGCTCGAAATTCGCGCCTTCCAGGAATGGCAGGACGAGCAGCCCGAATTCTCCGCGCTGACGCTCTATCGCCTGCGCCCGCTCAAGGGCGGCATGCTGATCCAGATCGAAGCCAATTTCATCGCGTCGCTGGTCGAGATTTTCTACGGCGGCGCGTCGGGCGCGTCGATCAAGCGCAAGGCCGGCGACTTCAGCGCCAGCGAGGAATTGCTGCTCAACCGGTTGCTGGAAAAGATTTCGACCATTCTCGCGGCGCATTGGACCGAGGTCACGCCGATCGAGCTCGCTTTCGGCGTACGCGAGACCAACGTCGCGCACCTGCCCTTCCTGCGCGGCGACGAGATGGTGGTCGTGCAGAAATTCTCGATCGGAGCCGGCGTGCAGCCGACCACGATCTCCGTCCTCTACCCGCTCGCCATGCTGCGGCCGATCGAGGAGAAACTCGAGGCGCGCGTCCATGACGAGGATCGCGCCGCGAGCGAGGATTGGCGCTGGCGCCTCGGCCAGGCTTTGTCGCAGGTCAGCCTGCCGGTCCGCACCGTACTGGCGCGGCCGGAAGTGTCGGTGGCGGAATTGCTGGCCTTGAAGCCCGGCGACGTGATCCCGATCACGCTGCCGCCGCGCACGCCTTTGCTTGCGGGGGCACGCTGCATCGCCGATGGGGTTATTGGTGAACAGGATGGGCGCGCCGCGCTCATGATCGAAAAAGTAGGGAATGCGTGAGCATGAGTGACATGACCGAGGCCCCAGTCCGTGACGGTTTGGCGGGCGGCCGCAACTATCGGTTGCTGGCCGATATTCCGCTGCGCCTGTCGGTTGAGGTCGGATCGACCAGCCTCAAGCTCGCCGAATTGATGGATCTGTCCGAAGGCAGCGTGGTCGAACTCGACCGCCAGGCCAACGAGCTGCTCGACATTCTCGTCAACGGCACGCTCGTCGCACGCGGAGAAGTAGTGACGGTGGCCGGCAAGTTCGGCATAAGGGTCGTTGACGTCGTCGCCACGGAGGCACGGTTGTCGGGGATTGAACGACGCACATGATCGGTGGCTATTACCTCCTCCAGCTCTTCCTGATGGTCTTGCTGGTGGGTGGAATGGCCGTCCTCTCCCTCTGGCTATACAAAAAGCTTCAACCCGGCGGCATGCCGTTCGGCCGGCGCGAAAGCGCGGTACGCGTGATCGACGCCGTACCGATGGGGCCGTTCAGCCGCCTCGCCGTGGTCGAATTCGCCGGCCGGCGCTTCCTGATCGCGGTTTCGCGCGGGCGGGTCGACACGATCGCCGAAACCGAAGCGCCCAAATTCTCGCTGCCGGACGAGTGAGCCGATGACCCTCGCGCTTCGCCGCCCGGCCCTTTCGCGCCGTATCCTGGTTCTGATCGGCGTCGCGCTGATCGCCTTGCTGTTCATGGCCCATCCGGCCTTCGCCCAAGCGACCTCCGCCGCCCCGCTGCCCTCGGCCGCGCCGGCCGTGAACCCTTCGGGCGGGCTGGATCGTGCGATGAAGACGATCGGCGGCACCGGCCAGCCCTTGTCGCTGTCGCTGCAGATCCTGCTGCTGATGAGCCTGCTGACGGTATTGCCGTCGCTGGTGCTGATGATGACCAGCTTCACGCGCATCATCATCGTGCTGTCGATCCTGCGCCAGGCGCTCGGTTTGCAGCAGACGCCGCCCAACCAGGTGCTGGTCGGTCTCGCCTTGTTCCTGTCGATGTTCGTGATGCGGCCGGCGATCGATCAGATCAACGCGACCGCCTACAAGCCTTATGGCGCGGGCCAGATCGGAATCGAGGAAGCGGTGTCGCGTTCGGGCAATGTGCTGCACGGCTTCATGATCCGCCAGACGCGCCAGACCGACCTCAAATTGTTCGCCGATATGGCCAAGGCGCCCAAGTTCACCGATCCGTCGCAGGTCCCCTTCTCTATCCTGCTGCCGTCGTTCGTCACGTCCGAGCTCAAGACCGCCTTCCAGATCGGCTTCCTGATCTTCCTGCCGTTCCTGGTGATCGATCTGGTGATCGCGTGCACGCTGATGGCGCTGGGCATGATGATGCTGTCGCCGGCGATCGTATCGATGCCGTTCAAGCTTCTGCTGTTCGTGCTGGTGGACGGGTGGGCGCTGACGATGGGCAGCCTCGCCGGCAGCTTCCAGTAGCGAGACGCCGTGAATAGCGCCGCAAGCCCCGACTATTTCATCGGCGTCGCCCAGCAGGCGCTGTGGGTGCTCGCGCTGACCGCATCGCCGATCCTGATCCCGACTTTGCTGGCGGGCGTCATCCTCGGCATGATCCAGGCGGCGACGTCGATCAACGAGCAGACCCTGTCATTCGTCCCCAAACTGATCCTGATCGGATTGTGCCTGGTCCTGTTCGGCAGCGCGATGCTGGGGCTGATGGCCGATTTCACGCGCGACATGTTCGCGCGCATCCCCGACGTGGTGCGATAGGCGGCGCGATGCTGCCGCCAGCATTTGCGGGGGTCGAAGCCAATCTCTGGCTGCTGCTGGTCGCGTCGATCCGTCCCGGCGCGGCCTTCTTCGCGGCGCCCCTGTTCGGCCAGACCTCGGTCCCCATCATCGTCCGGTTCGTGATCGCGGTCGCGATCGGCATGGCGGGCGCGGCCGCCGCGCCCTTTCATCTGCCGCCCGACGGGATCACGTCCTTCGCCGGCATCGGGCTGGTGATGGGCGAGGTGATGGCGGGACTCGCGCTCGGCTTCGCGGTCCAGATCGGCTTTTCGGCGGCGATGCTGGCGGGCGAGACGATCGGCAACGCGATGGGGCTGGGTTTCGCGGCGATGATCAATCCCGCCACCGGCGTATCGACGCCCGCGCTCGCGACCTTATTGTCGATGCTCGGCAGCTTCATGTTCCTGTCGATCAACGGCCACCTCACGCTGGCGACGATCATCGTCGATTCCTACCGGTCCCTGCCGGTCGGCGGGGCGGGGCTCAGCAACGACAGCATCCACGGCCTGGTCCTGTTCGGCGGGGACATGATCGCGGCCGGCTTCGCGATCGCGCTACCGGTCGGCTTCGCCTTGCTGCTGGTGCAGATCGTGATGGGCATCCTGGCGCGATCGGCGCCGGCGATGAACCTGTTCGCGGTCGGTCTGCCCGCGACCTTGCTGGCGGGGCTGATCCTGCTCGCGATCGCCGCCCCCTCGATCGGCGAAGGGATTGCCATCGCGATCCAGCGCGGCCTCGACGAGGCGCACCGGATCGCGCTGGGGCGCTAGCAGATCAGGCGAACGAGTCGGTAGTGATGGTCGAGGCGGTCACCCCGGTGAGCTTCGCCGCCTGGGCGATGCTGTGCGCCGGATCGACACCGGTGACGTCACTGTTGAAGACGTTCCAGAACAAATAGGTGTCCGCGCCGACCTGGATCGCGGCCATTTCCCCGGCATGGGTGCCCGCGTCCATCAACTGTTCGGCATAGACCTGCGCCGCCGCGACCGAGGTGAAGGTCACACCGGTCTGCTGGTGATAGACATGATCCACCGGGAAAAAGGCGAGGATATGATCCTCGCCAACGGTGAAATCGGAGATCACCTCCGTCGCGCCGGCTCCGGCGCCGGTCGTCACCGACACATTCGCGTTCGATGCGTCACTAAAAAAGAAAAAGAATGCGTCGTTGCCGGACCCGCCGGTGAGCGTGTCGAAGCCCGTACCGAAGCTGCCGAGTATGTCGTCGCCGGCGTCGCCGAAGAGCTGATCGTTGCCGTCGGTCCCCTGGATCAGATCATTGCCAGCGCCACCATGGATCGTATCGTTGCCGTCGTCGCCGCGGAAAATATCGTTGCCCTTGTTGCCCTGCAGATAATCGTTGCCGTTGCCGCCGCGGATCGAATCGTCGCCGGCGCCCCCATAGAGCCGGTCATTGCCATCGTCGCCGCGCACCCGATCGTCGCCGGCATTGCCCTGGATATAGTCGTTGCCGTTACCACCGTTGAGATTGTCGTCGCC
>Ga0193716_1000062_pt1 | contig 62119 bp, 49 predicted proteins | sample U2c1metaG_FD_145901 | JGI IMG/M metagenome (GOLD analysis project Ga0193716, IMG submission 145901) | Soil microbial communities from a riparian zone of the East river system, Colorado, United States - U2c1 | ecosystem: Environmental > Terrestrial > Soil > Riparian zone | place: USA: East River...
CGAGCGGTGTACGGATTTGAAGATACGGTTTGTGAATGTGGTGGATCTGTTTCGGCTGATGCCGGAGACGGAGCATCCGCACGGGCTGTCAGGGAAGGAGTTCGACAGCTTGTTTACGAAGGATAAGCCGGTGATCTTCAACTTTCATGCGTATCCATCACTGATTCACAAGTTTACTTATCGCCGGACGAACCATGACAACATTCATGTTCGCGGGTACAAGGAGCGGGGGAATATCAACACTCCGCTGGAGCTGGCGATTCTGAATCAGGTGGATCGGTTCAACCTGGCTATTGATGTGATCGATCGGGTGCCGCGGCTGCAGGCTACGGGGGCGCATACGAAGGAGTGGCTGAAGGATCAGATCATCGAGAGCGTGAACTACGCCCATGAGAACGGGATTGATCGCGAGGAGATTACGGGGTGGACATGGCCGGATTAAATCAGGACCCATTGCGTTGTAGCTCTTTCGTTTTGAGGACGATGAGGTACTCGTAGAAGGATTGCAGGGTGGCGTAGGTGAGACCGGCGGGGCCGTCGAGAACTGCTCGGCGGACGAACATCATGTAGAGCCATTTGATGAGAGGGCGGCCTGGGAGGCGGTAGAAGATCGCTTTCTGGTGGAGGCGGCGGGTGTGGAAGTCGGGGTCGCGAAGAGCGGTCTTGAGAGAGGGATCTCTCAGGCCTTGCTGTTTGTAGATGAGTTCGGCCTCCATGGTGCTGTAGGCGTTGTGTTTGGTGACCCAGTGGGCGATTCCCTTGGAGAAGGGGTAGTGATCGAGGGGATAGCTAAGGTCGGCGATGATGCCTTTTACTTCGATGACCTCGTTGATGGCGCGGGTGTAGCGACTGCGCTCGGGGCGGACGAGGCGGATATAAAAGGGAGAGATCTGGGCGTGTTTGAGCCAGGTGTCGAAGAGGAAGTCGCGACGTCGTACGCGGAAGCCGCTGATCTCATCCGGGGCGGCGAGGGTTAGCTGCTGCATCTCCCGGGAGAGCTCGGGGGTGGGGCGCTCGTCGGCGTCGAGGAGGAATACCCAAGGGTATTTAAAAGAAATAGTGGCGAGGGCGGCGTTGCGGTGGGTGGCATAGTCGTCGAAGGTGCGCTGGTGGATGTGGGCTCCGGCAGCTTTGGCGATTTCAATGGTGTTATCGGTGCTGTAGGAGTCGAAGACGTGGATGTCATCGGACCAGGAGACGGAGTCAAGGGCGGCGGGGAGATCGCGAGCTTCGTTTCTGGTAAGGATGAGGATGGAGATCATGCTGGAGTTATGGTATCGCCTGGCGGGGTTCGGTTGATGAAGGGGAGGGGCTCAAGGTGAGGGGCTGTGCGATTACCGTAGGCTGAAGAGCTTCTGCGGAAGGGGCTGGGAGATGAATCATGATGCTGTGTGAGAATCCCGCCAGGGTTGGTGGGCATCTTGAACTCATGGGATACGTGGTTAAATGGGACATGGGGCTGCGATTTTCGGTTTGGATTGCGTTGATCTGGTTTGTTGCGGGTGTGCGCTTGCCGGGGGCGACGCATGGGACGCAAGGAGTTGAAGAGACCGCGCGGCCCAGGGTGGTGGGATATTTTCCGCAGTGGGGGCTCTATGACGATCACCGCTTCCTGGTGAAGTCCCTGATGACAAGCGGAAGCACGAAGGTGCTGGATCAGTTGAACTATGCCCAGGGTTCGGTGGCGGGTGGGCATTGCTCAATCGCGGATATGAATGCGGACCTGAATGTAGCGTTCAAGGCGGACGAGACCGTGGATGGGAAGGCGGACGCTCAGGGCTCAAAGTTCAAAGGGTATTTTCATCAACTGGAGGAGTTGAAGAAGCGTTCTCCGAGTTTGAAGGTGTTGATTTCGCTGGAGGGGAAGGCCACGGACTTTGCCGAGGATGCGCGGCCGGAGAATCGGGGGAGGTTTGTGGCGTCATGTGTAGATCTGTTTCTGCGAGGGAACTTCGGCGGAGGGGTGAGGAAGCCGAAGCTGTTTGACGGGATTGACCTGGACTGGGAGTACCCGAAGGCCGAGGATGCGGAGAATTTTATTGCGCTGCTGAAGGAGATGCGGCGGCAGATGGATGCGGTGAGGCCGGGGCTGCGGCTGACGATCGCGGTTGGGCCGAGTCCGAGGATGTATGTCGGGACCGATATGGGTGAGGTGGCAAAGCAGGTGGACGAGGTCGGAGTGATGAACTACGACTACAGCGGGCCGTGGAGCAAGACGACGGGGCTGCTGGCTCCGCTGTCGGGTGATCCGACGATGGGAGGGACGGTGGAGAGGAGTATCGACGCGTATCGGGGCGCGGGGGTGCCTACGAACAAGCTGCTGATGGGGATGCCGTTCTATGGGTATGGATGGAGCGGAGTGGGGGAGGGCAACCACGGGCTGTATCAGGAGGGTAAGGGAATTCGGGGAGACAGGCCGTACTGGTATATCGAGGCGCTAGGTGGGGATTTTGAGAGATATCGCGATGAAAACTCGGGGGCGCCGTGGCTGTTCGATGGGAAGACGTTCTGGACGTATGAGGACCCGGTCTCGGCTGAGAGGAAGGCGAGATTTGCACGGGATCAGGAGTTGGGTGGAGTGATGATCTGGGAGCTGAGCGGGGATACGGGAGCAGGGGATCTGTTGAAGGCGGTGAAGCGAGGAGTCGAAGGGGCGGATGGACTGGAGGCTCTCAGGAGTGGCGGCGGAGGGCGAGGACAGCGTTGAGGCCTCCGAAGGCGAGGGAGTTGGAGATGGCAATCCGCTGAGGGGATTGGCGGGGGGTGTTCAGGATTACGTCGAGGTTCAGGGTGGGGTCTATCTCGGTTACACCGGCGTTGGTGGGCAGGAGGTTCTCTTTGAGGGAGAGGATGGTGGCCAGGGCCTCGATGGCCCCGGTGGCTCCTATGGAGTGGCCGTGGAGGCCCTTGGTGGAGCTGATGGGGATCTGGGGGGCTCGGGAGCCAAAGAGCTGGTGGATCGCGGCGGCTTCGGTGGTGTCGTTGGCCTGGGTTCCGGTGCCGTGGGCGTTGATGTAGGTGACTTCTTCCGGCGTCGCGCTGGCGTCGGCCAGGGCTTTGCGCATGGCGGTGGCCGCGCCCTCGGGAGCAGGCTGGGTGATGTGGTGGGCATCGGCGGACATGCCGAAGCCGATGATCTCGGCGTAGATGGGGGCGTTGCGGGCCTGAGCGGATTCGAGGGTTTCGATGACGAGCATCGCGCTGCCCTCGCCGAGGGTCATGCCGTCGCGGTCGGCGGAGAAGGGGCGGCACTGGGTGGGGGAGACGACGCGCATGGAGTCCCAGGCGCGGAGGAAGCCGAAGGTGAGGGGGGCTTCGTGGCCTCCGGTGATGGCCGCGCTGACCATTCCCGACCGGACCATGTGGAAGGCCATGCCGATGGCGTGGGTTCCGGAGGCGCAGGCGGTGGAGATGTTGAGGACGGGGCCGGTAATGCCGAGATCGATGGAGACGTGGCTGGCTCCGGCGCTCGCCATGGTACGGGTGACGGTGGCGTCCGGAGCAGGCGCAGCCGAGGATGATGGCGATGTTGTCTGGTGCGTGGTGCTGCAGGAGTTGCGCCTCAGTGGCGGCCTGACGTGCGGCTACGATGGCGAGCTGCGTGGTGCGGTCGGTGGCGGCGATGGTGCCGGAGGGAAGGTGCTGGGCGGGATCGAAGTCCTTGATGTGGCCGGTCTGGGTGAAACGGAGACCCTGGGTGGGGCCGGGGGCTTCCGGGTAGGGCGGGAAGGGGGCGATGCCGGTGGAACCGGAGAAGAGGGAGGTGCGGAAGGTCTCGACGGTGTTGCCGATGGGGGTTACGCAGCCTAGGCCGGTTACGACAACACGATTCACTTCATCTCCGTTGCGAGGTCTGGATACGGGGGTTGGGGCTAAGGCGTGGCGACTTTGGCTTGGCGCAATTTAATTACGCCGTTGACCATGTCACCTACGGTCCTGATGGTTCCGAGGGCGTCGTCGGGGATCTCGATGCTGAAGGCCTCTTCGACTTCGAAGGAGATGTTGATCTTGTCGAGCGAGTCGATGTTAAGCTGCTCGAAGGTGCTGTCGAGAGTGATGGAGTCCGCGGGGATGCTCTTGGATTTTGCGATGATCTCGGTGCAGCGAGTGGCGATGTCTTCCATGGTGTTGCCGCCTTCTTTTCTGTTTAATCCAAGTTACAGGGATGCCTCAGACAGTGTAAAGGTAGCTTCCCATGGGGTTCGGGCGATTTCGCGGCTAGATCGGCATTTCGTAGCTGATATGGCTGTGGAAGAAAGGAGTAAAACGCTCCGAATGTGCTCTGAAGCCAACGTCTGGTCTGAGTGAGTGATTAGAAGTTCGGGCGCTGAATGCCGACTACGAGAGCCGTGCAAGCCACGATGAGCAATAGGACTCGCCAGCGGTGAAGTCTATCCCAACGTTGCCGGTAGCTCTTCCAGTTTGCAGGCCGGGTCTGTTGAGCCCAAGATGCGATGCGGTTGTTGATAGGAACGAGAGCCCCAATCGTGTATGCGATCGACACCGCCCAGAGGATTGCGGAGGCCGCGATAAGACGAGGAACATGTCCTGAGACGTGCCAATGGGCGAATGCATCCGCCAAGGTGAGCACAAGCACGAGGGCATACCAGAACGGCATGACACGACCTAAGATTCCAGCTACGGCAATCGCGCTGGGGGCGTGCGAACCGTCCGGCAGCCTATCGAATGCAGGGTGGATGAAGGCAGCGATCGCGAGTTCATTTCCGACCATCAAGCCCGCAACAAGGATCGTGATCACGTCGAGAGTCTGGATCATCTAGGAAACTCTCCTTTGACAGATATCTTAGATGTGCTCGCTGACGAGAGCATCTTCAAGACGAGGAGAGGGCAACAACAAAAGCTGCTGGGAGATGAGTATCCCATCCTTCGCGATGCGACTGCGAAGGATGGGTACCTGTGCGGTTGGGTTGGTTGAGAGACGGCTTATCTGTTGATGGGGCTCTCAGCGAGGGACGCTATGTACTCTGCGAGACGCTTGAAGCTTGCGACCACGCCTTCTGTCATGCCGGTCTTGAGAGCTGCGTCGCGAGCCGCCCTCGATGGGTAGAGAACCGTGTTCGCGAGCGTCGTCTTACCGTCCTTCTCGGTGAGGATGAGGGTGTTGAGCGTTTCGGGCCAGTCGCCGCCCCACGATTCGGTTGATACGAGCCGCTCGGGTGGGACGATCTCACGATAGACGCCACTCATCCCCATCTCGGTGCCGTCGGTACGGCGCCAGACGAAGTGCCACTCCCCACCCGGGCGGAGATCGATCTCGCAGACGGGCATGGTCCAGCCTTCCGGGCCGAGCATCCAGTGCGGCAGGTGTTTTGGGTTGGTCCAGGCCTCGAAGAGGAGAGCGCGAGGTGCGTCGAAGACGCGTGTCATCAAGATCTCCAGGTCGGTGGGCGTAGTGATTTGCAACGTTTCGGCGTTGTTCATCTGTACTCTCCTTTATCTATCGTTCGGCTATCTATTGTTTGGGGTATTTATGCTTCTTCCGCTCGGCCAACGTAGCGTGCTCGCAACTGCATGATGCGAATTCTGGCTCCTGCCCAGGAGCAGGGTATTGCCAGTACGATGAGTCCGATGGGATACCATTTGGGCCCGAATTCAGGCCCTTTGCTCCACGTTGCCACAGTGCCGGCCAGGCTCAGGACAATCCCAATCGTGCCGAGCACCATCGCGTGCAACAAGGGACGATCTGGCGCGAGCCGTGCCGTTACGTAACCACCGATGCGCTCATCGGCTGAAACATCGGTGGGTAGATTCCGGATGCATGCAGCGCCATGTCGGTACCGGTAGAGAGAAGGACGACCACGAGCAGACCTGCGAGAACAGATCCGATGCTGCGAATAGGACTGTGTGAACTATGTGCCTGATCCATGCCGTATCTCCTTTGCGATACCGGGCTTCGAGCTGCCGAACTATAGTGCGTTGGCGCGGGTCAGTGGCCGATTGAACTCGGTGGACCAGGTAGCCGGGTCGGGGTTCGACTCCGGGCCTGTGACGTAGCACTCCCATAGGTCCGGGGCTGGCTTGTGACCTTCGGCTGTGATCCAGGAGCTGAACTCAGCCCAGGCAGGGCCGAGGCCCTCGTAGGGCCCGTGATAGACCGTCCGCGCCACGGTTGTGGCGGGTAGCTGGCCGGGTTGCACGCGACCCGTTGCGGTGATCGGGGTTGTGATGGGCACTCCGACCTCAAAGTCGAAGATCTCGGGGCTCATCTTCAGATGGTGCGAGAACCGCGGTCCAGCGGGAGTGATGCCCTGAGCGGCGAGAACGGTCGTCAACTCCTGGTGGGCCGGGCCCATGACGGTTCGAATCTCCGCACGTGGAATCGTGAGCCGGATAATGGCGGTCTGTTGTGCGGCGGTCTGCACGATCTGTGGTTTGTCCAAGTTGCGTGGAGTGTCAGTAGGTTTCTTCTCGGGAGGTTCCTTCAAAGTTTCAGGGTTGTTCATGGTGATCTCCTTGTATCTATCGATTTTGTGCCTTGTTCTTTCAGCGTGATCTTCATCTCGTCGAGCAGGGCGTCGAGGCGATGGAAGTTGCCCTCCCAGTGCCGGCGGTAGTCCTCGAGCCATTCGGTTGCCTCGGCGAGCGGCTTAGCTTCGAGCCGTCGCGGCCTTCGCTGCGCATCGCGTCCGCGTGAGATGAGTCCAGCGCGCTCCAGCACCTTGAGATGCTTGGAGATCGCGGGTTGGGTCATCGCGAAGGGTTCGGCCAGTTCCGTCACGGACGCCTCGCCCGCTGCGAGCCGGGCGAGGATAGCGCGACGGGTGGGGTCGGCGAGTGCAGCGAAGGTTGCGTCCAGGTGATTCGGGGCCGTTTGCATATAACTGTTCAGTTCCATAACTGATAAATTATATACAGGTGCGATGAGTGTGCTGTCAAGGCTTATTTGGGGTTGTAAGAACTTATTTTGGAGGAGCTAGGTAATGGGAAGGGCAGATGAAGAACGTTAACCTGTGACAGCTAATGAACTAACGGCAAAAGCGTCAGATATGGCTTCAACTCGTTGTAAAGCAGAGAAGGGAGGCGAGGACGCCACTGGACCCTAGAAGGCGAATCTGCGAGTGGCCAATGTGGACCTTCAGCAGTTGAGAGAAGAGGTCGGGCTTTCGTTGGAAGGTATTGAGGGTCTTCTTCAAGACTCGGGGGGAACGGTCCATCATGAGCAGGCTGCGGGACATGAAGCGTGGCAGGCGGTGCAGCCTGGCATGAGCGTGTTCATAGAGGCTGAGATCTTCCGCTTTGAAGGCCTGGGCGAGTTCGAGGGCTTGACGGAAGCAGAGAGCCAGGCCTTCGCCGGTGATTGCATCGACGGAGCCGGACGCGTCGCCGATGAGGGCGATGTTGCCGGAGGTGACATGGTGGAAGCGACGGCTCACGGTAATGGCTCCCCTGGGGTTGTCGGTGGCGGGAGCTGACGCAAGACGGCTCTGAAGCGAGGGGAAGAGAGCGAGTGCGGCTTGAATACCAGTGAACTTCTTCGAGGCGATGAAGGCGACGCAGACTTCGTTGGGAGAGACGGGCGTTACGTAGGCCTGTGCGTGATCGGCCCAGTGGATCTCGACGAAGTTCGTCCAGGGAGTGATGTCGAAGTGCTGGCGGAGACCGATTCTCTGGGGGCCTGTGGATGCCTTGTCCAGCTTTGCCAGGAAGCGAATGCGGGATTGATGACCGTCTGCACCGACGATCCATCGGGCATTGACCGTATTGCGACTGGTGTGGACCTGTTCGCCTTCGATGCCTTGGACGATGGTCTCCCAGTGGAGACGGACGCCTAGAGCGAGGGCGCGATGGAGAAGGAGTTGATGGAGGACGGTGCGCCGCACTCCACGGCCCTGGCCTTCGGGGAAGACGGCTTCGGTGGTGGTTGCGCGGCGGGTGTCCGACGGGGTACCGATGAACCGGATGCCGCGGAGAGGGAAGCTGGAGTATTGGAGCTCCTCTTGAATGGATGCGTGATTGAGGTCGATACCTAACTGAACCAATGCGGCCAAAGTATCGGGCATCAAACCTTCGCCGCAGGCCTTGTCGATGGGGGGCTTGGCGCCGTCGGCGACTTCAACCTGAAGGCCTTGACTGGCTGCGGCGATGGCGCAGGCCAAACCAGCTGGACCTGCGCCTACGATGAAGACATCCACTCTACGACTGATCGTACCGACGTGCATTTGGCCTGCTTGTGTTCGTTAGGCCTACCACTGGAGAAGAACGAGTTCGGAGCAGAAGGCAGGGCCCATGGCGGCGAGGATGCTGTAGCAGCCCGGCGTTCCGGGATGGTTGAGGAGGTAGTCCTCCATGACGGCGAGGACCGAGGCGGCGGAGAGGTTACCTACCTCGCGGAGACTCTTCCAAGAAGGCGCGAGGGCGTTGGGTGGAAGGTTGAGGCTGGTCTCCATGGCTTCTAGGACCTTGGGGCCGCCGCTGTGGAAGATATAGCTGCATATCCTGTCCATGGTTAGACCGTTGTCGGCTAAAAAAGTCTCGACATTATTGCGAAGGTGCTCGTTGACTACCTTGGGGACGTCGGGGGAGAGGACAATTTTGAAACCGGAGTCGCCGATGGACCAGCCCATGATGTGCTCGGTATTGCGGTAGAAGGTGGAGCGGGTGGCGACGACGCGAGGACAGGGTCTCTGGATGCTGGTGGGTTGCTGTGCGAGTGGGGTGTCGGCTCCGGCGATGACTACGGCTGCGGCACCGTCTCCGAAGAGGCCGCAGGAGATCAGGTTGGCGATGGACTGGTCGTCGTCCTGCCAGGTGAGGGAGCAGAGCTCGACGGAGAGAAGAAGAGCATACTGGTCGGGGAAGGCGCGGACGTAGTCGGATGCGCGGGAGATGCCGGCGGCTCCGGCGACGCAGCCCAGGCCGAAGATGGGGGTGCGTTTGACGCTGGTGGGGAAGGGCATCAGGTTGATGAGGCGGGCGTCGATGGTGGGGCTGGAGATGCCGGTGACAGAGGCGAAGAAGATGGCGGAGATGTCGGCGGCAGTGAGGCCTACGCGGTTGAGGGCGGTGGTGACAGCCTGCTCTCCGAGTTCGACGGCGGCCTTGATCCAGGCGTCGTTGGTTGGGCCGAACCCGGAGAGGTTCTCGTAGACGTCAAGGGGAAAGACGAGGTTACGGAACTCGACGCCGCAGTTGGCGTGGAGGCGATTAAGGATGCGTGGCTCTTCAAGCCTGTCCTGCCAGCGGTTTCTGAGTGCTTCCGTGATAACTGCCTGTGGATAGCGATGAGGCGGGTAAGCTGTGCCGACAGATGCGATGCGCATGCGTTTGAGGACCCTTTTTATTACTGGAAGTAAACTGCGTTTTTTTTGCTGAACAATAAGCCACTGATCAAGCGTGAAGGTGCGTCGGACGTGAAGATGCTTTGGAGTGACGAACCTCGGGGAGTTGCTGGCGATAAGAGTGCATCCAGCGTACACGCAACGGTTGATCCCAGGGTGAATAAAGACGCCTGGATCTGAGTATAAGACGACGGAGCGGATGGTCGGTTAGTGGATGCGGGCGAGTTGACGCTCGTAAAGGGTGTTTTGGGGGTACTCCCTTGATAGGGCGGTGAGGATATCTCTGGCTTCCTGAGGCCGATTGTCGCGGAGAGCGGCGACGGCGAGCATCATGCGGGCGAAGGGTGCGAGGTAGTGGCCTTTGGCCGCGGTGAGGCGGAGGAGGCGGATGCCCTCCTCGCGGTTGGTGGCGGCGCCGGTCATGCCGAGGATCCAGCGGAGTGGCGCGGATTTGAGGCTAAGCATGTAGTTCTCAACCCCAGTGGCGAGATAGGCGTCGTACATGGTGGGGTCGATGGCGAGAACCTGTTTGGAGTAGGCGCTGGCCTCTTTGCTGAAGTTGAGGGCGGCGAGATCGCGCTTCTCAATCATGAGAGCGTAATCGGAGCGCATGCCGGAGACCAGGGTTTTGACGTAGAGGGCGGAGGCGTCCTTTGGGTTGCGCCTGAGGGCGTCGTCGGCGAGGCGGGTGGCCTGGGCGGTCCGGTCGTCGAAGTTCTTGCGGACGGTGGGATCAGGGGTGAGACGCTGACGGTTGTCGAAGCGGTTCTGGTCGGCGAAGAGCTCAACGTCGATGATGTGGAGGCGGTCGAACTCACCGAAGAGCCAGGCGGCTGCGTCGGAGACGGGACCCATGGGGTCTTGAGGGTGAGCAGTCATCCACTGCTGGAATTTCAGGTGAGCGCCAAGGAACTGCAGGTTGTACATGTCGTGATAGCCATCATCGAGGGAGTTGCCGCCTAGGGACATGGTTGCGGGGAGGGTGAGTGGGGCGAGGAAAAGGAGAAGAAGGAGGAGACTTGCAGTGATTTGTCTGGTGTTACGCGTGGCGAACGCTGCTGACATGCTTACTTCGACCCCATAAGAAGTGCCTTGTGTTAGACGGATGGAAACCCGGTCGGCTGGGTTTGTCACGATGGTGAGATGCAGGATACCGGATGCAAGGCTGAGAAATTTCCAGAACGCTGTGTACTCTATTGGACTTCTTATATGCATAATTCCGCACGTTCCCCAGACGGTTAATGTCTAACTATTTGATCCAAATCGTGATTCGTTTGGCATGGAGAATGCTTTTTAGTAGATAGGAATACGATTGCCTGCTAGCGGAAGTTCGGCTTCGAAGCCAAGCACTTTACTGCTGCTTGGAACCAGTTTGATCGACTTTGCAGGAGACTTATTTTGCAAGGCGAGGTGTAACCTCAACTTGACAGCTTGGACTACGAGGCTCATAAAGAGCGCCAGGAGCGCTACTTGTGGGCTTTTTATGTGTGGTAAATTACCGTCCGCATAGGCAAATCTTTGCACATGACTTGCAGTTTATTCATATAAGTTATTGATATATATACTCTTCCGTTTGGCCGTGTAGGTGCAACAGGTATTGGCAAGAAAGCCTGTACCAAGGGACCCGGACCTGATGGTGGACTGGAGTTCAAGAGGGCGAGCAGGCGCTCTTGCACGAGCCGATAAGGCATGTACTTCAGAACGGCCCGCTCTAACGCGGAATTTAGGAGGATTCATGAAGCTTTACTCGAAACTTTCTGCCCTGGGAGCGGTGTTGGTGCTGACGACCGCTTTCGCGTCAGCTGACACTGTAACTCTGGGCAGCTTTGGAGATTCCGTAGTTGGAACGCCGTCGAATACGGCGGTTCAGTATACGGGATATAACGCGTCTGTCGCCCCTGGCGTAACGACGAACAACCCTGCTGCCGGTACGTTCAACATTGCTTCGGGAGCCCCATCGACATGGTCACCTGCCGGTGCGAATTCGAGCTGGGTATCGTATAACGCCCAGACCGGACCGACGGGTAACACGATTGCTCCGAACGGTACCTACACCTATACAACCACCTTCACAACCACTGGTGGCGTATACGGCGGCTCTCTGACAGTTCTGGCAGACGATACGACCGATGTCTACCTGAACGGCGTGCAGGTGATCCCGTCCGGTATCGTTGGCGGCAATGCACATTGCTCCGATAATGTTCCTACCTGCACGATGACCGACACCTTTGACTTCGGCAGCAGCACGGCCGGATTCAACTCCAATGGCATTAACGTCCTAACCTTCAACGTGAAGCAGACGGCGCTCGTGTATGAGGGCTTGGACTTCTACGGTACGACCTCGACGGTTCCTGAGCCGAGCTCGCTGCTGTTGCTTGGTACTGGTTTGATTGGTTCTGCTGGTGCTTTGTTCCGCAAAATGCGCGCGTAACTCAGACCCAGATTTGCTTGAAGCCCCACAGGGAGCGCCGGGAGCGCTACTTGTGGGGCTTTTTGTTTTGTAACTTGCTCGATATTAGCGCTTACCTTAGGTGCTGATCACTCGGCACATTCACTTTTTGCTCTAAATTATTTTGCTAGAAGCAGATGCCTTGCGGTGGGTGCGGGTATCGCTAACCTGTTCGTGAGCAGGCATTAACGTCTAACAGGACCTCTTCAGGATCCGCGAGAAAAGGTAGCAGAGGGCGTAAATCACAGATATACAAGCGGTTTCTTCATGGGTTGGACTGTGGGAGATGCGATAATGAATTTCGAACTACTCCATTCGGGCCACTGGGTACAGATACGCGGGTGATCAAGGCCTACAAGGAGGGTCTTGATCAGTTGCAGTCTCTATCCCAATCAACATGTGAATATCGCAAGTGGCGCTGTCGGGGCAAGGATTTCCCCGTAAGTTGTATGGGCAAAGTAATCGTTTACGGGTATAACTCGTTTCGATCTCTGAAATCGCACTGTACTGCTGTCTCACTCTGCAATGTTCCACCTAGTGCGATTCTGCTATCCCGGCGACGTCTGCATGACGCCCATAGTAGACGTCTGGCCTTATTTAGCTAATGGGCGAAGATGAACGAGACCCAAGCAATGTTTGTATCCCGATGCATTGATGTCACGAATGCATGGCTATCATTTCACCCGGCACTGGTCGACTCAGGTTAACGTAGAAGCCTCTCAGCCGTCAGCGAGAGGTGAAACTGCCCTAAGGTTTGGTTCGGGTATAGTCAGGCAGTATTTCTCCAGAAGGATAATGTCTGCAGATGCTGAATGAACCCCCGAAGACAGACCAGCCCAAGCGCTTCCATCGCGCTAAGGAGATAGCTGTGAACGCATTCGGTATTTTTTTGGCCGCATTTTTGGTTATTCATCCAGGCGCAGAGAATTCAGGAACTCAACTTCAGGTGGCTACTGGGCCTGTTGGGATTTCGGTTGGTCAGCCGCCCTTTGGTTTCAACGTGATCGCAAATTCGACGCGGCGTCTGTTTGCCACTGTAACGAATGGAAGAACAAACCAGGTAGTCTGGACTTTAAAGTCCGGCACGGCAATCCTCTCGTCCAATAGCGGCTCGTGGATCGATGTGACGGCACCAGCCACTGGGACTTCGTGTTCCTACGCTAAGCTTTCGAATGGGCAGTATGCCGTGAGGTCTGGGACGCAGTTCACCGTTGAGGCAGTTGCGGTGGATGATCGATCGAAGGTAGCAGATATCACATTTAATGTCTGCAATCAGGCTGTGGAAGTTTCCGTTGTGCCTTTCTATCGAACTCTTTATGCGAATCAGTCGGCGGATGTGCAGAGCCTTATTCTGGGCGCAGTGGATCAGTCGGTACAGTGGGCCATTACCGCTCAGCCGAGTGGGGGCGATGGTAAGCTCCTTGATTCGACATCGCGCGACACGGTTTTCACGGGATCGGTGCCCGGACGCTACACGCTGACAGCTACGAGCAACGCTGACCCACGGAAGAGTTCGACGGCGATTATGTACGTGACTGGCCATGCGATGCCGTATAAGGTGACACCGAATCTGACCGAGCCGGTGGACTGCACGGTTGATCCGAAGATGCTGGGTACCGTGTACGAAGTCGGTCCTTCGCAGGCTTTCAAGACGCTTGCGGCGGTGCCATTCCCGACGATGGTGGCAGGCTCGACCGTGAGACTGCACAATGAAGACACATCGGGGTTGCATCCGTCCGAGTATCACGAATATGTACAGATCTCGCAGCAGGGAACGGAGGAGCAGCCCTTCCGCATGTGTGGTGTGCCCGATTCGAAGGGAAATCTACCGATTCTTGACGCAGCGAATGCGACCGGACGATCTGATACGATCGCGGGTGTTGCCGGTTACGGCCTGATCACGCTGCGTAGCAGCTCCCGTTGGTCCTTCTTCCCCAACTTCGCTGGCGCGGCCTATATCCTGGTGGAGGGAGTTCACGTTCGAAATGCGAAGGCGGGGTATAGCTTTGTTGCGCCCGATGGATCGGCAGGCCAATGGGCGGACGGTTCGTCTGGCCTGCGAGTCAGCGAAGGCCACAATCTGGCGTTCATTGGGAATGACGTTGATAACTGCGGGAACGGTGCGTTCAGCTTGTTCATCGGGGATGGAGGTTGGGGCGGTTCGACGCTCAATGTTTTGTGGGAGGGCAGCCACTTCCATCAGAATGGAGCAGTGAACTCGTACCTCTCGCATCAGCTTTACCTGCAAGCGTGGGGTGAGATCGTTCAGTTCAACCGGATCGACGACTATCAGCCGGGAGCATCTGGATCAAATCTGAAATCTCGTGGCATCCAGAGCATTATTCGTTACAACTACTTCGGTGACGGAGCGGCCCGCCAGATGGACCTGGTAGACGTTCAGGATGCGACGCTTCTGATGTCCTATGAGAGCTACCTTAGCGGAGGCACATCATCCGTTCATGCAATCTATCCGCAGGATAATTATTCTGCCAACCGGATCGCTGCTGAACAGGAGGCGTGGAACTCCCATTATGCCTATGGGAACATCTACGAGAACGGCACGGCGGGTGTCCCGATTCACTTCAGCGAAGATCATAGTGGTGGAGAACCGTCGCGAAAGGGTTCTCTTTATTGGTACAACAATACGTTCCACGAGAAAATCTGCCCAAAGTGCTCTGGACAACGATGGACGCTGTTCGATACTACCTCTGGTGGTGGCAGCATCTCGCCGCACGTGGAGTTTCAGACGATCCAGGCATTCAACAACATCATTTGGATAGATAATCCGGCGAAACCCGTTTTCCAATGGAATAACCTCACGACGTTTATTGGAGTCGCGGGAAAGAACCTACTGACTTCGGGTTGGGGAAGCAACGATCCGGCAGGAGGTCCTGGTACGGGCTGGGACGCCGACCCCTTTCCACTGGCATACCAGAATGGTACGAATCTAGCTTCCCACTTGACGGGGTTCACCAGCGCAAACCTGGTGACTGCCACGTCGATTCCCTACGATCCAAACACATGGATTTTGAAGGGTAATATGGCTGGGGGCACGGCTGTGCCGTCGGCAATCTGTCAGATGCCTACGCGCTTCGCATTTCTGCCTAGCTTAGGCTATGCGGTTCCTCGTATAGCTGCACCTAACGTCGGTGCAACGGATACAACTGCACAGACAACAACCGTGATGAATCTGGCCCCTGGAACCGCCATGTACAACACACGCTACTCAAACTGTCGTTGAGTCTGGTTCCATGCGTTTGGTGAGCAGGTCAAACGCGTGGTTCATTGGACCTGCCAGAGCCCGTGGGCATGCAGCCGAGATCACTTTGAATCGACTGCTGTCCTCGGGCTCTAGGATTTTGAAGATATAGGCGAGCAGGAAAAAAGTGACGATAGCCACGGAGCTTCCACCGATGAGGCCCCAGACAGGAAGAAGCCGCACAGAGACAGCATAAGCGGCAAGTGCGGCGACGATGCTGATGAGAGTTACTTTGGCAAAGAAACGCCAAGGTAGACGAATGTGGTGACGGGAGATTCCGATTGCCCACATGAGGCCTACAGCCGTGACTTGTGCGGTTCCGCTGCCAATGCAAGCTCCCAGGGCACCTAGAGATGGGATGAGGTACCAGGCGACACCAATATCGACAAATGAGGCGATGACGGTGGCGAAGAGGAAGAACTTCTGGCGGTCGATGCTCTCGAAGAGGCTCTGAATAGGGCCGAGAAAAGCCTTGGGCAGACAAAGGAGAGGCGCCGCGGTGGCTACTACGACAGCGCCGCTGTATTTCGATCCGTAAAGAGTGAGGAGTGCGGGACCGGCTAGCGCGACGGCGATGACATGCAGCGGAATAGAGATGAGCGCCAGGTAACGGACGGAGGAGGCGGTCATAGCAGAGAGCTTCGAGCGATCTCTGCCGTATTGAGCGAAGATGCTTGCGCTGGTTGCCGAGCCGAAGACGGTGGGGAAGATGAGAAGCCGTTCGGCGAGGTTGAAGGCGACGGAGTAAAAAGCCAGTTGTCGTATATCGGGGGTGAGGTGTTTGAGGAGGAAGAGTTCCGACCGATCCCAGACGACGAGGGTGAGGAGCATGCCCATGACACTCTGGAAGGCGAAGCGCATCATGCGTGGGCGAAGATCCGACGGCATGTGGACGTTGTCAGACTCCCATGCGAGGATGCGGCGCAGTGTAGGGAAGATGCGAACCAAGAAGTCGGCGAGACGCATACCCAGCATGGCGGCAGCGATGCCGGTGACGCCCCAGTTGAGGAGGATGGCCAAAATGGTCATCACGAAGTAGACGACGGTGGAGGCGACGGAGCCGGGGAGGTTGGCGGATAGGGTTTCCGCGGCTACGTTGGCCTGAGCTGGAATGTAGTTGACCATCGCAGGCCAGACGCTTAAGACGAGCAGGAGGGCAGCGATGCGGTACTCAGCGGGGGCGTCGTGGAGTACCCAGAGTGTGACGATCAGTGTTGCAACAGTGGCGAGGACTGCCTGAATGGTGAGTGTGCGAAAGAAGATGAATCGAGCAGTGGCACGATCGCCTCCGCCGAGAAACTCTGCCATGTACTTGCGGGTGGTCGAGGGGATACCTATGCTACCCAAACTACTGGCGATGCCAGTAATCCAGGTGACATAGATGATGTAGCCCATCTTCGACGGCCCGAGTGTGCGGGCTATGGCAATGGAGGTAATCAGCGAGGTGACGAAGCCGATCACATTTTCAAGGCCATACCAGGCAGTGTTACGAGCGATCGTTTTGGTGTTCACAAAATCCTTGTATGTCTTCTGTTGGGCGCTGAGACGAGGCGACTAGCTTCAGCTGATCAGGCCAAGCGCCTTCTCTGCGTCCTTTGCCGTCTGCGTATTGGGAGCCAGGGCGGCAGCTTTTTTCAGGTGAGTCGCGGCATCCGTACTCTTGGAGAGTTTGCTGTAGGTCATGCCGAGGTGATAGTGGATGGAGGCGTTGTTGGGCGCGGTCTTGAGCGCATCTTCCAGTAGGTCGCGTGCAGAGGAGTAGTTTCCCTTTTGATAGTAGACCCAGGCTAAGGTGTCGGCAGTGCTGCTCGAGTCAGGCATGGCTCGGCGTGCTATCTGAGCGAGCGAGAGGGCAACATCAGAGTTCTGGCCGCTTTCAACCATCAAATAGGCTAAGTTGTTGGCCGCGACGGGCTGTTCGGGCTGGATCTGAAGGGCCTTCTTATAAGAGTCTATTGCTTGGTCACGATCACCCTGCGCCTCCTGGAGGGAGCCCATGACAGTGTAAGCCTGGGCATCGTTGGGGTGGGTCTTGACCCATTGCTGCCAGTTTTCGATAGCCTTGGCAGGATCACCCTGGCTGAGTTGAGCGCGAGTGAAGGCCATCATCGCGCTGCCGTCGTTAGGATTGACCTGCAGAGCCTTCTGGGCGGAGGCCAGCGAACCTTTTACGTCACCGGTCTGTAGCTGGAGGTCGGCAAGGAGGCTGTACATATCGCCGTTCTGCGGGGATTTGGCGATCTGTTCCTGGACTCGACTGAGGGCTTTAGCAGGCTGCTTTTGAAACAAAAGGGTTGCCACAAGGATGCGCAGGGCACGAGACTGATTGGGATTGTTGGCGAGTGACTGTTCCAGCAGAGCCTGGCCTTCGGGGATGTGCTGCTGCAAGAGGCGAAGCTGAGCCAGTTCGAGATAGGCGCCGGAGTTCTTCGGGTCGTACTTGATGGCGGAGCGGAAGTCCGCCTCGGCCTTATCGTATTGCTTCTGGCTGCCCTCGGCCATGCCGCGCCAGATGTATGGATTAGGGGACTGGGGAGAGATCGCGAGGGCAGCCTCGGCTACCTGAGAAAGGCCGTTGAAGTCGCGAAGATCGATGGAGGCCTGAGCGAGTCCTTCCTGAGCTTCCATGCTGTGTGGATTGAGCCTTGTGGCGTCGCGGAAGCTCTGCTGGGCGACGGTCAGGTCACCCTTGGCGCGGGCGGCGCGTCCAAGCCAGAGCTTGACCTGCAGGTTCTCTGGGTTGGCCTTGGCTGCCTTCTGAAGGGTTTCGAAGGCATCGTTCGTCTTGCCGTCGTTGAGCTGAAGCATGCTGTTGAGGATGGCGACGTCGGGAAGTCCGCTATCGGTCTTAGTGAGGTCGGCGATAACGGTTCTTGCTTTGGGGAGATCCTTTTTCAACATCAAAATGCGCGCGTAGGCGAGCTTAAGTGGAGCGCTCTTGGGATGCTTGGAGATTAGATCGGTGTAGGTCGTTTCGGCACGATCAAGTTGCTTGGTGCGGATAAGATAGTTCGCGAAGAGGTCGGCGCCTGAGCTGGTGTCATTGAGATCGTCGGATGCCTGGCGGAGGGTCTCCTCGGCCTTTGCGGTGTCACCCTGGCGCTGGTAGAGGTCAGCCAAACCTGCGCGCGCCGGTATATTTTTCGGGTCGGCAGCGGTTGCTTCCTTCAACTGCTCCTGGGCGCCGGGTAGATCACCCTTCTTCTCAAGGACTGACGCGAGGACGAGATGTGCTGTGACGTTCTTGTTGTCTAGAGATACGGCCTTGCGGAGTTGCTCTTCGCCGGCGGCTCCGGTGGAGGGATCGCCGCTCTGGATGAAGCCGAGGGCTGCATGGAAGTTGGCACGGTTGGGGTCGATGGAGAGCGCATGTTGAATCTGGGCGAGGGCCTCGGCGCGGTTGCCTTTGCGGAGCGCAATGCTGGATAGAAGGGCGAAGGCGTCGGCATTGTCGCTCTGAACTGCGAGTATGGCATTAGCCTGGTCAGCGGCGCGGCCGGTTTCGTTAGCGGCGAGCAGCATGCTGCCTAGATCGATACGCGCCTGGACATTGTTCGGCTGCAGGTCCACGGTGTGCATGAGCTCGGCATAGGCCGGCAACATGGAGCCTTGTTTGAGGTAAGCCTTCGCCAACTCGTAGTGAGCGGCGGCGAAGTTGTGGTCTACCTTGAGCGCGTTCGAGAACTGAATGGTCGCCTCCTTCAGCTTTCCTTCGTTGGCATAGCGCTTACCGCTTTCAAGATACTTCTGTTTCTGCTTGTTCGGATCACGCGAACATCCCGTGGTGAAACCAAGTGCGAGCGATACAACCAAGACAGCTGAAGTCCGAAGTGCTAGTGATGTTCTCATTGCGCTTTCCTCTTTAATCCTTTTGAACTAACGTATGAATCGTAAGCGAGACCGATGCTGATATGAGCTTTCGATGTCTATCGCCCGGTCCTTTCCAGGCTTGCGGATTGTCAGTCCGGGATGAACTGCGGCAGAAAGGGCGCCATCTGACTGGCGAAGAGGACGGCCCGGTCTCGCGCATGGTCGACTGGCTCAGATGCGAAGACAGGCGTGATGACGCGCACCAGGGAGCCATCGGTCCGATTAGTGCGGATTGCATCGGCTACCATATATAGCCTGGCCTTGTACTCGTTGGCGATGCTGCGACCATGTGCCTGGTACCAATAGATGACGAACTGCCTGGTTTCGCCATTACTGATGACATATTCGCCGACCTTGTAGCTCTTGCCGTTGACATCGCGGAGGTCGGTGTAGCGAGAGGACTCAAAGGTCCATCCTGCGCCGGGTAGGCAGTGCTGGGGCGAATGGATGGATTGTCCGGTGCGCTGAGTGGGGAAGTAGCCGATGAAGAGGCCAACAGGTAGAACGTTAGGTCGGACTCCGGGCCGGTTCGCAACTGGCTGATTCAGTGTGGGTGTGGCCATATAGACACGATTGAGGAAGTCGCCTTCCCCTAGCACAGCGAGGGTCTCGGCATCCATGGCCTGGTCGCGCGAGGTCCAGCCGCCGATGGTTTGAGGCATGTTGCTCAAGGGCTGACGGTAGGGTATGTAGTCTTTATCCCCGCGACTGTGAAGGACGACGGCAGTGGCCGTGAGAAGCAGGAGAACTGTCCAAAACCGAGAGGATTTCATATGGTCTGCCTGTTTGCGGGTGAAAAGAGACGCATGATGCGATGGACAATATAGAGGCAACCGAGAGAGATGACGAACATGACCCACCCGGAGAACTCATGAAAGAAGCCGAGCGCCTTCTGAGGATCCCAATACTGTACACAGAGACCAGTGCCGACGATTCTTGCGACATTTGCCGTCACGGCGATGGGAATGCTGGCCAAAGCGAGAAGGGCGCGTCGAGTGGTGGTCTTCTCCAAAAAGTAGCCGTAGAAGACAGATAGGGTAAACAGGCTCATCAGTGAGCGGATACCACTACAGGCTTCGGCAACCTCGAGCTTCATGATGGGAAGTTGGATGACGTTGCCCTCTTGAAGAACGGGGACTCCGAGTAGTGGCAGGATCTGGCTGGCGAGGCGTGAGGCCAGCAACTGCAAGGGGAAGGTGATCTGATTGAAGATGATAGCCGGAAATGGGATCGCAAGCAGGAGCACAAACAGAGGGAAGCGCAGTTCGCGCAGCATCGTGCGGCCGAAGAGTGTCCAGACGAGGCCGGCCAGCATGATGACGAAGGAGATTCGTGAGGTGAAGAGGTCTACCCCGTAGATGCCGAGGATAAGAACAGCGATGGCAACCAGGATGAGGGCTACACCGCTCCAGGATTGCTTGACAGGAGTGGAGTTGAGGACCTTTCGCTTGTCCCAGATGAGGAACACGGAGAAGAGCGGTACGAGGAAGCCGTGGGAGTAGTCTGGGATGTTGTACCAGTCGACAAAGAGCTTGATCGCTATGCGGAAATATACGGCGACGAGCAGCATGGCGATAATGGCGAGTGGCACCCGATTACGCGGGGAGAAGATGCCGGAAGGGTTTGTACCGTAAGGCACACGCTCCTCTTCGCCCGGAACGAGCACTGGAGGGAAAGACTCGGTCTGCATACTGCCTGCCGCCATTCGTAAGACGTTATACTTCACAAATCACCTATATGCAATTTGCATGCCGCGGGGAATAGGCTATTTTTGTCACCGTTCTATGAGTATGTCTCACCAAAGTGGAAGTTGAGCATCCTACTAAGGGAAAAACATTTCTCACATGTGCTGCCAATCTGCATACCAAGGAGTACCCTTGCTGGGGTGATTGTTTCGGGTTCCGGCTTGGATTTTAGACAATGGGACGCTGCAAGACAGTCTACATGTCTATATGTTGCAACATAGTTGCAAAAAAAATTTCCACTGCAAAGTTTGGCATTCGCGGTGCATGTCAAGTGAGTACGTCCCTCATGACTGTAGCCCCACAGCAAATGGTAAAGAGCAGGTGGCCTGGGAACGACAGCTTTTCATATGCAAACCTGTGCGATCTGGATTTGACGGACATGGCGAAGGGGATGCAGGAGATTCGGAGAGGGTCCTTATCGACATCATATATAGATAGGAGATAGGGGTCTTGCCATTCGAAAGTTGAAATGCCCGCTCAAGTGGGACAAGTGATTGAGTCGCCAGAGGAGGTTGCAGAAGACGTGGAATCAGCATTTTTACGAACAAGAGGGGCTCAAGCCAAATCGGATGAGTCAAAATGGGATAGAGTGTTCCACCGTTTTATGAAGCATGGGAGCTGTCCGATGAAATGGCTTCATATGGTACTGGTCGCAGCACTGGTTGGGATACCGGCGGCCTGTATCGCCCAAGAGACTCAGACGAAGCCGACACCGGTCGCCACACCATCCCCCGCAAAGGAGACCCCGGCGGCTGCGGCACCCATGTCGCCGAAAGCGCAGACGTCCGGGACTGATGCGGCGGGCATGAATGATGTAGCCCACTACATTATTGGAGCAGAGGACACACTACAGGTGACGGTCTGGAAAGAACCGACCCTCTCTGGTACATTCCCAGTGCGACCGGACGGAATGATCTCGCTGGTATTAGTGGGTGATCTGCCTGCGGCGGGGCGGACCCCGATGCAACTGGGGGACGAGATTACCCAGAAGCTGAAGAAGTACGTGCAGGAGCCCAGCGTTTCAGTGGTAGTGTTGGCGGTGAATAGCCAGCGAATCTATCTGATGGGCGAGGTAGGCCATGTGGGACCAATTACGCTGGCCGCAGGTATGACGCCGTTACAGGCTATTGCAGCTGCCGGCGGACTGAGTCCATTTGCAAATTCCAAGAAGATTTACATCCTTCGTGGTGAAGCGGGTAAGCAGCAGAGGATTCCGTTTAACTATAAGCAGGCGCTGAAGGGCGATAATGCACAGGGTGTCAAGCTCCAACCGGGGGACACGATCGTCGTCCCATGAGATGCCCTATGAAGATGTGGATCGCAATATCGACGTTGTTTTTGATGAGCGCTGTCTCGTATGGACAGGCTGTACCAACGGCTGTTGCTTCTTCGAGCGGCGTGGGACCGGTGCAGTCATGGATTGACGGCACTGTCCATTATGCTTTGAGTGCCTCGGAGAGTGTACAGGTCGGGTACTACGGCTCGGGCAATGTGACGAACTCAACAAACTTTTCAGGTAATGTCGGATACGTGTCAACAAGTAAAAACCTCCCTTTTTCAATGGTTTACGCGGGAGGCGTTCTGGTTGGGAACCAGGGTGGGCAGGGGACGACGACGTATCAGAACATCGCGGCCACGCAGGGTCTGATCAAGGGAAGATGGATCTTCGGGGTTTCGGATTCGTTCAGCTATTTGCCGCAGTCGCCGACTATCGGATGGTCCGGTATCCCTGGCGTGGGCGACCTTGGATCACAGCCGATCTCGGGTCCGGCACAGGGTCCGGCGGGAGGAGTGCTGACGGTCTCAGGCAATCGTATTAGCAACTCACTCAGCGGCAATGTTGAGCGACGTCTGACAGGTGCGACATCTGTCAGCGGTTCGGGAAATTGGATGGTGCTGCACTTTCTGGACAGCAACAGCGGTCTGGATACGACGCAGACCTCCGGGCAAGTGGCTTTGAATCACCGGCTTGATGCACGTAGTTCAATTAGTGGGAATGCGGTGTATTCGATCTATGATACGAGCGGAAACAACGCTTTGAATCTGCCGGGGAATGTGAGCTTCCAGACAAAGGGTCTCAATTTGCAGTACACGAGATTGTGGACGCGGGCGCTCTCGATGAATGCGTCGGTTGGGCCGCAGTGGATCAGCAGCTCCGGTGCTTCCGTGATTCCATCGCGCCTCAATCTAGCTGCAGATATAGGTTTCACGTACACCCGGAAGTCAACGAACACGAGCATACACTATGCCCGCGGAGTCAATGGCGGATCCGGGGTACAGGCGGGCGCGTTGTCGGACAGTATTATGGGTTCGATTGGACGACCGTTGGGGCGGAATTGGATGGGCGCTGTGACTGGAAGCTATGTGCGTACCTCGGGTCTGTTAGCGACGACGCCGATAAGTGGACCGGTACCCGCAAGCACAAATGGGTCGACCAAGACGTTTTATGGCGGTGGCCAGTTGACACGCGGTTTCGGACGGGCCTGGTCCGGGTTTCTGAGCTATTCCGCCCAGGATCAATCCATCAATGCCTCGGTCGGGCAAAACGCATTCAGCGGCTTCTCTCAGACATTTGGGATTGGAATAACATTTGCGCCGAAATCAACACGCCTCGGCGAGTTTTAAGGAGTCAACTATGCTTGGTCATCGCGCGCTCACACCGGAAGATTACGGTGCCATTCTGAAGAGAAGATGGTGGATGATCGCCATTCCGGCAGCGGTGCTGCCGATTATCGCAGTTGCGATTACGTTCACGCTAACTCCCCAGTACGAGTCGAAGACGCTGGTGCTGGTAGAGCAGCAGAAGGTACCAGATGACTATGTGAAGCCGGTAGTTTCGGATGATCTGACGGGCCGGCTGGCCTCGATGAAGGAACAGATCCTGAGTCGCGCGCGACTGACACCGATCATTGAACGCTTCAATCTTTATGGCACTGGCAAATCATCGATGGATGACCGGATCGATCAGACGAGGAAGAGCATCAGCATTACGCCGATCCACTCTGAGATGGCGCGGACCGGGGGGCTGCCGGGATTCTTCATCTCGTTCAAGGCTGCGGATGCTCGTACAGCGCAGCTTGTGTGTGGCGAGATCACATCGTTGTTCGTGAATGAAAATTTACGTGCGCGGTCGCAATCCGTGGAGGGGACACAAGACTTCCTGAAGGGGCAACTCGCCGATGCGAAACGCAACCTGGATGACCAGGATTCTAAACTGGCGAAGTTCCAACAGACTTATGTAGGTAGACTGCCAGGTGAAGAGGCTCCGAACATGAACATGTTGACGAGCCTGAATACACAACTGGATGCTGCTACCCAGGCGTTGGCGCGAATGGAGCAGGACAAGAGCTACGAAGAGGCTATGCTGGCGCAACAGCAGAGCCTGAGTGCGCAGGGAACGTCCGGCGGACTGCAACCGCAGGCACAGCAGAATGAGTTGCAGGCGCTCCTAAACGAGGAAGCGGATCTGACGAAACGCTACACGGATGACTATCCGGATGTGGTGGCGGTTCGGAGAAAGATCAAGAATCTCCGACAGGAGATGGCCCAGGCTCCGCCACCGGCATCGGTACCGGCTGCTTCGGCGCCCAATCGTACTGACTCGTTAAGTGTGCAGCAATTACGTGCGCAGCTTCGTTCTCTGGAGCAGGGCATTACGCAGAAGAAACATGATCAGGGCATGATTCAGAACCAGATCCGGGTATATCAGGATCGCATCTCTTCGAGCCCGCTAGTGCAGGAAGAGTACAAAAACATCACACGGGACTACACGACGGCACAGGCGTTTTATGACGATCTGCTAAAGAAGATGAACCAGTCCAAGATGGCAACGGACCTGGAAAAGCGTCAACAAGGCGAGCAATTTCGCGTAATGGATGAGCCGAATCTCCCAGATGGACCTTCGTTTCCGAAACGTGGCGTGTTTGCCGGAGCAGGCTTGTTTGCAGGACTCTGCCTAGGGATGATGATTGTGGCGTGGAGAGAGTATCGGGATACGGCCCTGCGTAGTGAGAGGGATATATGGGCGTTTACGAAGCTGCCGACACTAGCTGTCATTGGTTTTTCCGGCGAGATGGAACCGGCACCGACGAAACGAAGATGGATATTTGGCCGGAGACAGCCAGAGATCACAGCGGCTGGTAAACCGCTCGGGAATGCGGGTGGATGACGATGTATAAAAGTTTCTTCAAGCTGCAGTACAGTCCATTTGGGACAAGTCCCGATCCGCGGTTTCTCTATATGATGCCGCATACGCGGGAGGCGCTGGCATGCCTGGAGTACGGGATCTCGGCACGGAAGGGCTTCACCGTATTGACGGGAGAGGTAGGCACAGGAAAGACGACGCTGCTGAGGCGGGCTCTTGCCTCCTTCAGCGGTAGGCGAGTGTCGACGGCATTTGTGTTCAACCCGCGCCTTGATGTGTTGGATTTTCTGGAGTTCGTGCTGACCGACTTTGGTATTGTGCCGACGACGCGGACCAAATCCGGTATGTTGCTGCAGCTGAATCGCTGGTTGATTGAGCGGTTTCGTATGGAAGAGACGTGTGTGGTGGTGGTCGATGAGGCGCAGAATTGCTCTTGGGATCTGCTGGAAGAGATACGGCTGCTGACGAATCTTGAGACATCGTCGGAGAAACTGCTGCAGATTGTTCTCTCGGGACAGCCGGAGCTCGAGGAGAAGCTGCGGCATCCGAGTGTACGCCAGTTGAGGCAAAGGGTTTCGCTCTGGTGCCGTACGCAGTCGCTGACCGAGAGCCAGACTCATGCTTATGTCGCTGAACGGCTACGCATCGCCGGGGCTACGTGGTCGATTTTCTCGCTTGATGCGCTTGATCTCATACACCGGTACAGCCGGGGCATTCCACGCATTATCAACCTGCTGTGTGAACACTCGCTAATTGTGGCCTATGTGGAACAGGTGCAGCAAGTGACGCCGATAATTGTGGAAGGTATTGCCATTGAGTTGGAACTGGAGACACAGCCCTTTCTCATCTCTTCCGCGGCGGCAATAGGCGGAGGAGTGCAGGCGCAACGGAGCACAAGCGGCGATGCTCCCAATCTTATGACAGCTTTCAATGGAGAACCAACGGGAAGGCAAGATCGATGAGCCGTATTTACGAAGCACTCCAAAAGGCAGAAGCCGAACGGAAACCAGAGCGGCGTGAACGTGAGCCCCTTATGCCGGGGCAACCGGACGGCGTTGCTCTAGCTGCGCCGTCGTTAGCTGCAGCCGTGGCTGATTATGACGTTCCTTCCACGCCAGAAGCGGTAGAGGTCTTTTCTACCTCATTACCGATGGCTGTGGGTGGGAGTGCCCTTGATTTGAGCAAGATTGTAAGACGTCCGTGGACGCCGTCCCTGACGCAACTCCCGGCTTTGCTGGAGCGCGGTCCGGCGGTGGAACAGTTTCGAAGCCTGCGGTCCCGAATCTATGAGCTCCGTGACATTAGCCCGTTGAAGTCAATCCTTGTGAGCAGCGGCCTGCCGCAGGAGGGCAAGAGCTTCATCGCGACGAATCTGGCAATAAGCCTGGCACGTCATAAGAACAGCAAGGTGCTGCTGATCGATGGAGACATGCGCCGTTATACCGTGCATGAGTTGCTGGGCTGTGAGTCGCAGCCTGGACTGGCAGACTACCTGGCGGGGAAAGTTGGGATGGAAGAGATCATGCAGCAGGCAGAGCAGGTTACAGACGAAAATATGTTGGGCAAGATGTTTCTCCCGAACCTCACCTTCATAGCAGGTGGGAACGGCGGAGACAAGGCGGCTGATCTCTCCGGCAATCCGCGGTTTGGAGAGTTGATCAAGCTGGCAGGGCCGTATTTCGACTGGATCATTGTGGATTCTTCGCCCGTGCTTCCGGTATCGGACGCGGTGAATCTGTCTCGATCCTGTGATGGAGTGCTGCTGGTCGCTCGAGGAGGAGTAACCAAGTTTCCCGTCGCGCAACGTGCAGCGAGTGAGTTGAAGTCCGCGAATCTTCTGGGCTTCGTGCTCAATGCCGTTCTGGACAAGCCCCAGGTTGGGAGCTACTACGGATATGACGCCAGGAAGGATTAACAGGAGTCATTGACGCGATGATACGGCTATTTAATGTGTACTACCCAACCCGAACCATTATCCTGCTGCTATGTGAGGCGCTGATTGTAAGCGGCTCATTTCTGCTGGCAACGGCGATGATCCTTGGGCCGGACACGTATCTCGTACTCAATTATGAATATGGCGCACTGAAGATCGTCAGCTTGACGGTGCTGACGTTACTTTGCTCTTACTACTTCGATCTTTATGAACCCCAGCGTATCTCTGCTCGTTGGGAGATCTACTTCCGTCTCCTGCTGGTCCTCGGGTTTCTATCGTTTCTGCTCTCTGCGGTGATCTATGTATTTCCGGCGGCTGACATTGCTCACTATGTGATGCTATTGGGGCTGATATTTCTGACGGGAGCTCTGGTGGCATGGCGTAGCGCCTACGAGTGGATTATCGGACGCGAGATGTTCAGGGAGCGAGTCTACGTTTTGGGCGCCGGCGAGCGGGCGCAGTTGATAGTAGAGACACTCCGGACGCGTAGGGACGCAGGGATGGAGGTCGTCGGCTATGACAATGTCTCGTTCGACAAAACAGAGCGCAAAGAGGCTTTCACGGCAGCGTTGGAGGCCTTTCGCGGACCCGACCCGGGGATAGATCGCGTCATCGTGGCACTGGAAGATCGCCGCGGAGAGCTGCCTCTTCGTGAGTTGTTGAAGCTGCGCTTCAACGGTGTGGTGATTGAAGAGTCTGGAACTCTGCTGGAGCGTCTCACCGGCAAGCTGCACCTGGATGGCCTCCGACCGAGCAGCTTTATTTACGGCGAAGGATTTCGGGTGAGACCGTCGCAGCAGATTGCGCGACGTCTGGTTTCTACCTTGACGGCCGCGGCGGGATTGTTGATGTTCCTGCCTTTTTTCCCGATCGTTGTGTTGTTGGTGCGGCTGTCTTCGCCGGGACCGGTTTTTTTTCGGCAGACGCGGGTCGGACTTGGAGGGAACAACTTTACGGTCTACAAGTTTCGTACGATGCGGACCGATGCAGAGGTCGCCGGTGCCAAGTGGGCGACGAAGAACGATCCTCGCGTGACTCGCGTGGGCATGTTTATGAGGAAGACGCGTTTGGATGAGGTGCCGCAGCTGTGGAATGTTCTGCGGGGCGATATGGGTTTTGTGGGACCGCGACCTGAGCGGCCTGAGTTTGTACCATGGCTTTCAGAACAGATTCCATACTTTGATCTGCGCCATATGATTCGTCCGGGACTTACGGGCTGGGCACAGGTACGCTACGGGTATGGAGCTACGTTGGCAGAGAGCCGTGAGAAGCTTGAGTACGATTTGTATTACGTCAAGCACATGTCGCTGGGGCTGGACTTGCTGATCATGTTTGAAACGATCAAGACGATCATTCGGCGGCGAGGGGCGCAATGAGGGTTGCCTTCTGCATCTCGCTGGCCGTGATTGGCTACACATATGCGGGATACCCATTGATTATGTTTTTGCTGGCCCGTTTGCGGCCGCGTCCGTGGCGTAGAGATGCTGTCGATTCTTCGGTCAGCGTGATTATGGCTGTGCATAATGGCGCTCACCTGTTACATAGCCAGATTGATCATTTGACGTCGCTCGATCCAGCCTATGTGCGCGAGGTGATCCTTGTCTCAGATGGATCGAGTGATGGGACGGCAGAGATCCTTAGCGAAGTGAATGACCCGCGTGTCCGAACGATCATTCTTGAAGAACAGGGCGGGAAGGCGGCTGCTCTGAACCATGGCATCGCCGCGGCGTCGAGTGAGATCCTTTTGTTTGTCGACATTCGTCCCAAAGTTGCGTCCGGAGCTTTGCCGGAGTTACTGAGCAACTTTGCCGATCCTTCGGTGGGTTGTGTCGCCGGCGAACTGGTATTGAACAGCGAAGGTCACGATACGACTGCGTCGGCGGTCAGCGGGGTCTATTGGAAGTATGAGCAGTGGATCCGTAACTGTGAAGCTGCATGGGATTCGCCAGTGGGCGTCTATGGTGGTTTCTATGCCGTGCGCCGCTCACTTGTAGTCTCGTTTCCTCCAGGCATCATTCTTGATGATATGTTTCAGCCATTAGCGGTTATCCGGCAAGGTTATCGGAGCGTGCTGGACCGAACTGCCTGCGTGTGCGATACGTGGCCCGGGAAGATGGCAGGAGAGTTCCAGCGAAAGGTACGGACACTGGCGGGAAACTATCAATTGTTTTCGTGTGCGCCATGGGTTCTTAGCCTTAGCAATCGGGTTCTTTTCCAGTTGGTTTCCCATAAGCTTCTGCGGCTGATTGTTCCGTACTTCTTCGTGCTGTTATTGGTAAGTTCTACCTGGCTGGGAGCGGGCTCGGAGGGGTGGAGGGTAACGGCTGCGCTACAGTGGATCTTCTGGCTGGCAGCACTGCTTGCGCTACGCGTGCGTATTCCAGCAGTGCATCGTTTGGCGGCTGCTGGAAGCGCCCTGCTGATCTTGAATGTGGCGGCCGTGGCGGGACTCTATAAATTTCTATTTACTGCTGGGCCGCTTTGGAAGATTTGGTCAGTGGGCGAACGTAAGGTGGAAGCGCCAATTCCATTGGAAGCAGGGCGAGAACGTGCATGATGGGAATGCAGGATGTACGACAGAAGAAAACAGGGAACGCCTGAACGCGCTCAGCTTCAGGAGTCGCGAAAATATTTTCTTAGGAATACGCAGTTTATTTCCTTTAAGCATCAAGCGAATAGCCAAGGGCCATTGAAAGCCTAGCTGGAGGGCTTGGATCCTGAGAAGTTGTAAAAGGCGAGAGTCACACACTATGGCCGATAGGCGTATTCCATCTCTTGACGGTCTTCGAACGATCTCGATTTGCATGGTATTTTTGGGACATCTGTACGGGACCGCGCACTATCCAAAAAACGCTCTGACCCGTTTTATTAACGAGTATGCTCATGCCGGCGTGCAGATATTCTTTGTTATCTCGGGCTTCCTGATTACGACGCTGCTGTTGCAAGAGAGAGCGAAGACAGGCCGAATTGACTTCTTTGCTTTTTACCGGAGAAGGACACTAAGAATATTTCCTGCGGCGTTCTTCTATGTCACGGTGATTGCGATTGTTGCTCATCCAGGCTATCTAGGATACGCATACAGCTACATGATGTGCTATGCGGGCCAGGGACGTCCCTGGCTGCTCGGACACCTGTGGTCATTGAGTGTGGAGGAGCAGTTTTATCTGATCTGGCCCTTTGTGCTGGCGTTTGGTTTTTCTCGAAAAGAGAAGATCGGCCTAGCTGCGTTGCTGCTAGCTCCGGTTGCGCGGCTTATTTTCTGGCAGCTTGGGATGCATGATATCGACGAGTATTTTCCTGCGGTGGCGGACAGTCTCGTTGCTGGTTGTTTGCTGGCGTTCTACAAGCCGATGCTGCAGCGAAAGTGTATGTGGCTTACACAGCCGCTTGTCTTTTTGGTGTTGGCAATTTTGACGGCGAGTATTCCATTCATGCTTCCTAGGGTGAGGATGCAGATTTTCCTCGGTGGGCTACCGCCGATTATTATTGCGTTCTTTATCTGGGCTGCGATCGAGCGGCGAGACTGGATCCTAAACAATCGGGTTACCTATGCTTTGGGCGTACTGAGCTACTCGCTCTATCTTTGGCAACAACCGTTTCTTAACCGCGCCTCCCGCCAATGGTGGACGGCATTTCCGATGAATATTCTGCTGACTTTTGCCTGTGCAGTGGGATCTTACTACATCGTGGAAAGGCCGTTCCTCAGGATGTTTCGCAGTTCCCAAGTAAAGAAGGTCACCAGCGTTGCTTAAACCTGGTGATTGCGGGGTTTGCGGTAGAGGCGCATGTAGGCTGAGTCCATTTGCTCAAGGGTGAATTGCTGGTTGTAGGCAGTTATGGCATTGCGGGCAAAAGTGGCTCTGCGTACTGGGTCGGAGGCTAGCTGGATGATGGCTTCGGCCATGGCGGCTGCGTCCCCGACCGGGGTGAAGAGACCGCAGCGGGCATTGCGTACGACCTCTGCCATTCCACCTACGTCTGTGACCAGCGCGGGGAGACCAAGGGACATCGCCTGCAGAAGCGACATAGGCAGTCCCTCCGAAATGGAAGACATGGCGTAGACATCGGCTGCGGAGAAGAAGTGGGCTACGTCGAGCCGCTCTCCCCAGAAGGTAACGCAGTCCGTGATGCCTAACTGGCGGGCGAGAGCTTCGAGCTTTTCGCGCATGATGCCGTGGCCGACAATCCAGAGATGGAGATCGGGGACCACAGGTAGTGCGATGGCGACGGCCTTGATCATAGTAGGAAGATCTTTGATCTCGGCGAGGCGACCGACGAAGAGGAGAGTGAGGCCATTCTTTTTAGGACGGTGTTCCGTAGGTGTGGGCTGAAGTCTATCGACGCCGTTGTAGACGCGGATGATGCGGTTGCGTTGGGCTAGTGGGGCATTGCGAAGGTTTTCGCAGGTAATGTCGCAGATGCCCACGATCCAGTCGCAGAAGAGGGAGACGAAGCTGTAGGCGACCTCGGACGCTGTCTCGTAAGGCGGTGCGACGAGGCTGTGGCGTGTAGAGACGATGCATTTGACGCCGGCGAGGCGGGCACCGATGGCGGCTTGCAGGGTTGGCGCGGGGTTGTGGCAGTGGACGATATCAGGTCGGGTGCTGCGGAATTCGCGCAGGAAACGCATGAAGGTGCGGGTGAAGGCGGCTTCGCCAAGGACGTGAACGCGGATGCCCTCCGCACGAAGGACTTCGCCGAGCGGACCCAGGTTGCTGTAAGCGTAGACGGAGACATCGTGTCCGTTAGTACGTTGCAGACGGCAGAGCTGGGCAACAAGTATCTCTGCACCACCCATTTCGAGACTGTAGACAACGTGGACGATCTTCATGGGTAAAGGCAGCAGCTCTATTCAGCCAGAAGCAAGTATTGATAGCGTCTGATGTCGAATTTACAGGAAAGCTCCTGGAGTGCAAATCCAAGGAGCGTTGGAGAAGTTTATCCAGTTGCCGCTTTCGCAATAGCTAGGCGGGCATGAGATGTTGCAGACGAAGCATGATGTAGACCACGGCGATCAAGCCGACTGCGGTGATGGCAGACAGCCGCAGGACTCGTGGAAGGGCAAGACGGGGGCTGACAAGCTCTTGATTGAGAGCCATCTGATAGACCACCTGGATCATGCCTCCATAGATAAACAGGGTCATTACGTAGGCTCGAGACAGAAACCAGCCCGCCACCAGATAACTTGCCAAGGAGATCATCTGAAGCCGTGCAATGCGCCGGATCTCCTGCTCGGGTAGATTGTCATCGCCTTCCTGTGCCCCTATAAAATAAGGGTTCGCGACAGCAATGCTATTTTTCTGGGCATCATGAGCGGATCTTGCATCGAAGGGTCCGGCGAGGGCGGACTCGTGACGTTTCGCTGCCACCGCTCGAGCCTGAAGAGAGCGATCGAGCGGAGTTTTCTCTTCTTCTTCCCTGGCCAGCTGTTCTGTGCTTTTGACGACAGTACTTGCAATCAACGCATCCCGGAAGCTTGGGAGCACAAACATGACCCAGAAGAAGAGGCCAACCATGCCGAGTTCCGCAGCACAGACCACAATGGAGTTGTGTGCGGTGATGATGAAGTATTCTCCGAACCGTTGAAAGCCAACGCCAAAGATGGGATGGCTCTTAATAAGGGAGAGTCCTACGGACCAGGCTTCCATTCGATCGGCGCCTGCTTCAACAGATATCTCCCGGCCGCCAGACCAGCCGACTGCGGACGTGATGGCAAACAAACCCGCGGCGATGATTACCGATGGGAGTGTCCCGATTTTGCGGCGCCCGGCGATCATTACGACTGCGAGAAGGGCAACGATGGCGCCTCGGGAGTGAGTCAGGTACATGCCGAACAGAAGCAGGCCCATCGGCAAGAGGACGACGACAAGATTTCGAGGGAGACTCTTAGGCCGCCAGAAGAAAAAGAGGCAGGGGATAAGGCTGACCATCAACTGTGAAAAATCGTTTGGATCGTGAATAAAGGAGAGGCCACGTATCCTATAGATGGCGGTGTTCGGATCGCTGCCTTGCGTGTAGAGATAAGGGCTAAGAAGATTGCCTGATTGCAGCGCACTATATCCTTTGTAGATTGTGAAGAGGCATGCAAACAGGAGCACAAGGATAACCATTTGGAGATGCTTCTTTTTTTTGCAGTTAAGCACGATGAAAAAGAAGGTGAAGGAATTTGGTAAGAAATCGAGGAGGGCGCTGGGTGCCAAGCTAGTCAGTCCATTTAAAATGAATGACATGAGGACTGTAGCGCACAGGCCGATTAAGGCATACGTCTGAGGTATACGAAATAGTCCCGAAGTCTGTAGGGACGGGAGCGATGCAACCAAGGCCAGGAATGCGATGATGAGCTCGACATGGTACTCGGCGAGTGGTCCGAAGATAGTTTCAGGGCCAAGATATGCAGTCAGAATGTAAAGTAGTGTTAGAAAAAGTCCCATACAATAATTGTCAGGTGCCGTAGATGCAATAGTATTGCATCTGCAATCACAGGAATCGGGAGTAAGCCCTGCCAGCAATGCGTTTACAGAATGCCCCTGCCTATGAGGTTGATGATTTCGTGTCTTCTGGACGTGTGAGCGGTGGCCAGCACACCTATGGTTTTGGGGTAAAGAGTTCATCGTGAAGCTACCCCGCAATGCAGAGATCTGGCTGCCCGGCTATGTGCGCGACCGGGTGAGGCACTTGTTTGGCCGTACCAGGCCGACACGTCTTTGGGTCTCCATCACGGACCACTACGAGCCGCTGGGGGGAAAGGTCTCGAGCGAGACGGCCCGGCAACGGGTTAGCCGCTGGCAGGAGTCGTGGCCTCGGATCGCCGACGCGGCCCCGCGGGACACTGCCGGCAAGCGGCCCTGCTACAGCTTCTTCTATCCTCAGGAGGAGTATCGCGCTGAGTTGCTGGCTCCGCTGGCGGAGATGACGCGAGACGGCATCGGGGACGTGGAGGTGCATATCCACCACGACAAGGAGACGGCGGCTGGCTTTGTCGAGAAGATGAGTACCTTCTGCCGGACGCTGCGCGAGAGTCATGGGCTGCTACACGATCACAACGGACGGATGGTCTTCGGCTTTATCCACGGCAATTGGGCGCTGGATAACTCGCACCCCGCTGGCATAGGGTGCGGCGTCACTGGTGAGATTGAACTGCTGCGCGATCTTGGCTGTTATGCGGATTTCACCATGCCGTCTATCCCATCGCCTACACAGGGGCGAGTCATCAATCAGGTGTACTGGTGCACGGGGACGCCGGGTCGTCCGAAGGCGTTTGACCGGGGCATTGAGGCGACGGTGGGGGGCGGGACGCAGGGCGACTTGTTGATGATTACCGGCCCGCTGGGGCTGCGCTACACGGGACGATTGGTTCCGCGGATGGAGATGGGCGAGATTGCTGCCAACGATCTGCCGACGGAGTACCGGGTGAGGCGTTGGCTCGATCTGGCTCCGCGGATTGGGAGCGAGATATTTTTGAAGCTCTACACGCATGGCGCGCGAGAGGACAATGCGGATGCGCTGCTTGGCACGGAGACGAAGCCGAGTGGTTTGCAGCAGATGTTTCAATGGCTGCATGAGGCCGCCGAGGAGCGGACGATTGAACTGCACTGGGCCAGTGCGTACGAGATGTTCCGCGCGGTTGAGGCATTGACGCATGGGTCGCGTACGGTGGGAGCCTTGCCGGAGCCGTTAGCATCGGGCAGGGGAGTGCTTTGAGTTGAACGTCTTGCTGATTACTTTTTCGTTTCCACCGGCGGGCGGCGTCGGAGTGCTGCGGGCGCTCAGCCTGGCCAAGTATCTTCCGGAGAACGACATTCGGGTGGATGTGCTCACAGCACGCAATGCGCCTGCGGTGGGCAAGGATTCGTCTCTGTTGAAGCAGGTTCCGGCGAGTGTAACGGTGCATCGTTCGTGGACGCTCGATCTGCCGTTCTGGTTGAGGAAGGCGGTCAAGAAGGGCGTCTCGGGTGGGGGGGCGAAGACGGGACCCACCGCATCTGCCACGGCTAAGAAGAGCGGGGGGAACCCGCTGAAGCGGCTGATCGGGAATCTACTACTGCCCGATCCGCAGGTTGGCTGGCTGCCGTTCGCGTTTCCAGCCGCGCGACGGATCATACGAGAGCGGAAGATCGATGTTGTGCTGATCACGGTTCCACCGTTCTCCTCGGTGCGGCTGGCGACCAGGCTGCGGAAGGTCTTTCCTTCGCTGCCGATTGTGGTCGACTTTCGTGACGAGTGGCTGACCACGACCATCGATCTGGTGAGCTTCAACAATAATGCCCGTGCCCGCATGGTTGCGCACAAGGCTGAGGCTGAAGCGGTGCGTGATGCTACGGCTGTTGTCGCTGTGACCGAAGCGGCTTGCAGTGAGCTGCGCGGGCGCTATCCGGGGCTGCCTGCGGAGAAGTTCCGCTGCATTCCCAATGGGTACGATGCACCGGTGCCGATTGCCCCGGCTGCAAACTCCGGATCTGCTACTGCGCCCGGGTCCTCGGAGCTGAAGACGATTCTTACTTATATCGGCACCGTTTATGGGTCTACTGATCCGGGGACCTTTATTCAGGCTGTGCAGGGGTTGCCAGAGCAGGTGCGCTCGAAGCTCCGGGTTCGCTTCATCGGGCATATCGAGACGCCAGCGTATCGCGCGGCGCTGATGAGCCTTGGCGATACGATCGCATTGAAAGACTTTGTTCCGCAGGCTGAGGCGCTGCGGGCCATTCAGGATACGACTTACCTTTTGTTGATAACGCATGACCGGATCAACGTCGCGGCTAAGCTGTATGACTATCTCGGGGGTGGAAAGCCGATTCTGGGAGCGGTGCATCGGGACGGCGATGTGCGGCGGCTGCTGGAGGAGACTAGCGCAGGGTGGTGGGCAGATATAGACGATGTCGAAGCTATCCGGCGCGTTTTGATTGAGGCGGTAGAGCGGCGGGGGACGTTGGGACAGGCGTTCCAGCCAGATCTGGAGCGCATCGCCTCGTATCATCGCAGGCCCCTGGCGCAGAGGTATGCGGCCCTGTTGCGCGAGACCGCAGGAGTGCTGCGTTCATGAGAGTGGCGGTGATTACACGGTACTTTCCGACATCGCAGGAGCCGTGGGCGGGCCACTCGGCGTACCAGACGCTGCGTTTTCTGGCGAAGCGCTGTGAGCTCAAAGTCTTCTATCCGGAGTCGCAGTACCCGAAGTTATTGACACCGCGTAGCCGGGCTGGACGCTCGCTCGATTTCAATCACCAGATATCAGATGTTCCGGTGCAATATATTCCCTATCCTGCATTGCCTGCGGTGTCGCGTCCGTTGAACGGCTGGGCGGCGGCCAGGAGCATCCTTTCGGATGTGAGGCGATTTCAGCCGGACATCATTCTGAACTACATCGTGTATCCGGATGGATTTGCTGCCCTGCGCGTTGGGCAGGCGCTTGGAGTTCCAGTCGTCGTAACCGCGATTGGCTCGGATCTGAATAAGATTCCTGACCCGCTCTGCGGAGCCCTTACCCGGCAGGTTCTGCGTAAGGCGGATTTCCTGATTACGGTGAGTGGGGACCTGAAGAAGACTGCGTTGAAGATGGGCGCGGATTCTGCACGGAGCAGGGCTGTCTTGAATGGCTGCGATACATCGATCTTCTATTCGCGAGATACTCTGGAGGCGCGGCGTCTACTGCGGATCGATGAGGACGGCGAGGCGATCGTGTATGTCGGGCGGCTGGATATTGCGAAGGGGCTCCGCGAGCTGATTGAGGCCATGGCACGTTTGCGCGTGGAGCGTCCCCATGCGCATTGCTATATCGTTGGCGACGGACCGGATAAGCCGATGCTGGTGGAGGCGATTGCAAGATATGGTGTTGGCGAAGAAGTTACGCTGGTACCGGCCTGTCCGACCGATCAGGTGGCGCTATGGATGGCTGCGGCGGATCTGGTGACTCTGCCAAGTTACCGGGAGGGTTGCCCGAATGTTGTGATTGAGGCGCTGGCTTCGGGTCGTCCTGTGGTGGCGAGTAATGTTGGTGGGATACCCGAACTGATGGACGACAGCGGCGGACGGCTCGTCCCGGCGAACGATGCGCCGGCTCTGACGATAGCGCTTGGGGAAGTGCTGTCGCAGCAATGGGATCCAGATGAGATTTCGGGGCGTCATAGTCGGAGCTGGTCCGATGTATCAGACGATGTACAAAAGATTCTGGAGCAGGTCCTGTCGTCACGCTCCTAGATATGGAACGGTCTGGTTTAGTCGATATGGATTAGTAGATACGTGTCCGAGACGAAAGAGATGGCTTGAGTGTCGGCTGCTCATTTTTTTTGACCAGGCTGTGAACGCGAATGGGACGAGGGGGAACCTCAGGCATGCCGGCCTCGCTCAACTTGTAGAGGAGCGACCTGTAGCTGATCTGGAGCCATTTGGCGGTTTTCTGGCGATTCCAGCTGTTGGCCTGTAGGACCTTGAGAATGATCTGGCGCTCCAGATCGTGGGTGGCCTGTTTGGTGACGTTCTTGAGAGAGATCGGCTCGCTGAGGTCGAGCTCGGTAGTGATGCCGCCACGAGGGGCCTCCGGCATCAACTCGGCTACGAGCGCCTCCTCGCTGCCGATGAGGACATAGCTGCGGATAAGGTTCTCAAGCTGCCGGATGTTTCCCGGCCAGGCGTAGTTCTGCATCAGACGGACGGCGCTCTTCGAGAGCAACTCCGGAGTTTGATGGAAGATTTTTGCATAGTGCTCGATGAAATAGTCGATGAGCACCGGCAGATCGGCGATCCGCTGCCGAAGAGGCGGAAGATTGATGGTTACGGCGTTGATGCGGAAGAGAAAGTCGAGACGGAAGGTGCCCTCCTCGACCTGGTTGCGAAGATCGGAGTTTGAGGCGGAGATCAGACGCGTGGTGATGGAGCGGGGCTCGTGACCGCCGACGCGGACAAAGGTGCCGTCCTGCAGGACCTGAAGCAGTTTGGCTTGGACGCCGAGATCGAGACTGCCGACCTCATCGAGAAAGAGGGTTCCCATGTGGGCCTGTTCGACTCTGCCGAGCTTTGTCGTCATGGCGCCTGTAAAGGCCCCCTTTTCATACCCGAAGAGCTCAGTTTCGAGCAACGAGTGCGGGATGGCCGGGCAACTTACTTTGACGAGTGAACCCCGCGCACGCATAGAAAAGGCGTGGAGGAGACGGATGCAAATCTCCTTGCCGGTACCACTCTCTCCCTGAATCAGGACAGGGACATCGGTCTCGGCTACACGTTCCAGCTTACTTCGGACAGCCTGCATGGCCGCACTTTTGCCGAAGATGATGTCCAGAGGCGGAAGATTGAGAGAGGCAGCGAGTTCAGCATTGTGGACCACGTTTATTTTTCCTATCAATGTGCAGCAGTGAACCTGCAATGCTCTTCACAGTGCACGTTGAGCACCAATTAGATGCTGTAAATCAAAATAAAGAAGGACGTCCCATGGCGGACGTGTGCGGGAGATACGGATCCCTCCCAAAGTTGGATGTTAATGGCATATTTATCAGTAGAGTTACAGTCATTCCAAAATTGTTTGCCAAAGTAATCTTTCGAAAAAAATAGCTTTTCCCTCTTTTGCAGGACGGGTAACATGTAAGCTAGACCTACTTGAGGAAGAGGAATGGAAAAGCTTTTTCTCTTTTGTCGGCAAAATTATTAACATTTTTTCTGTCATAGTTCTCGCAATACGATCTAGAATTCGCTCAGAAGGCTGAGGTTTTCCTTCCCACCTCCCGGCTGGCTAGATCAAAGGTTAGTATCGGGCTCCCGTAGAGCAATGTGGAGTTCGAAGAGTTGGCAAGGTTTGGGCGATCGACACCAAATCGGCAAAATAGGGGTGTTGTATGTGCGCTTCGTTGGCTTATCCGGTGGCTGCTTTGAAATCTGGTTCCAAATCGCGGTCCGAAGTTCTTATTCTTGAACCGGATCTGGCGGTACTTGATTATCTTCGGTCGACGCTGGGGAATCAGTATTCTCTGAGCCTGTTTTCGGAAGAGCAGTCACTGCTTGACAGACTCGAGAAGCAGGACGAACCCGATCTTCTGTTGCTGGCGCTGCACACGAGCCGGGATCCGCTTCCACTGCTGACGCATATCCGCTGCGCAAAACCACATCTTCCAGTGATCGTTCTGTCGTGCTCGGCGGAGTTACGCGACCTTGAGAGGGTGATCCGGCTTGGCGTTCGGGCGATTGTGATGAAGCCGTTCGTCGGCAGCGACGTCGAGCAGGCCATTGAGGAGCATCTGGCATCAGCGGAGAAGAAGACATCTGCTGCTGACGCTCCGCGGGAGATTCCTCTTAATGAGACGCATTCTTTCGTCCGCTCCAGTAAGCGGATGCGCGATCTGGAGGCCCAAGCTGCACTAGTCGCTCGCGCTGATATCCCTCTTCTGATTCTTGGTGAGAGCGGAACGGGCAAAGAGATTCTCGCTCTGTATACACACATGATGTCGGCCCGGAGTCAGCGCATCTTTCTGAAGGTAAACTGCGCCGCTGTGCCGGCTGATCTGCTGGAGAGCGAGCTGTTTGGGTATGAGCAGGGAGCCTTTACGGGGGCAGTAAAGACGAAGCCTGGAAAGTTCGAGATTTGCACAGGTGGAACTATCTTTCTCGACGAGATTGGCGAGATGCCAGCAATTCTGCAAGCCAAGCTGTTGCAGGTTTTGCAGGATGGAACGTTCTCTCGCCTAGGCAGCCGTTCGCCGATGAAGGTGGATGTGCGAGTGATCGCAGCCACGAACATCAATATGAAAGAGGCGATGGCGAACAAGAGCTTCCGCGAGGATCTGTACTACCGGTTGAATGGCTTCACGTTGAGCATTCCCCCACTGCGTGAACGTCGGGAAGAGATTCCGGTGCTGGCTGAGTACTTTATGCGGAAGGGCGCGAAGAGATATGACCGCGAACCTCTACCTTTCTCTGCAAATCTGCTGAATACGCTGACTGAGCATGCCTGGCCTGGGAATCTGCGTGAATTAGAGAACGTCATCAATCGTTATCTTGTGCTTGGCGATGAGAAGGCTATTGTGGATGAGCTTGCTCCCGCCGCTGCGTACCAGGGAGCCGCAGGTGCAGTTGCGGAGACACCCAACGGTGCTGGCCTGAAGGCGATGGTACGGAGTCTCAAGGGAGATGCAGAATCGACGGCAATCGCACAGGTACTGGAGGAAGTTGGATGGAATCGGAAGGCAGCGGCAAACGATCTGCAAATAAGCTACAAGGCTCTGCTGTACAAGATCAAACAGTACGATCTATCTCCTCCGCAGGATCACGCGTAGCATCCGAGGGAGATGGAGAGTCGACCGAGACGCACAGAATCGTTATTCGTTATGAAGATCGGGCGGTTCGAGGTTTCGCGGATGTGAGCGAGCTTGGATCGGTCGATCAACTGCTGCGGAACGATGCTCAGTATCCTCTTGATTTCATTCGGCTTAGACTGTTGGATTCGGGCGTGGTTGAACAAGTGCCAACGAAGAACGCCAAGGCGGTGTTCTTTGTGAAGACGTTCGATGGAGATCTTCGCCATAAAGCCCTTCATTTTCATGAACATGCTCCGGTTGTTCCAGGGCTTTGGGTGCGGGTTTATTTCTACGACAGCGAGATGATCGAGGGCATCATCAGCAATACACGGGATTTTGTTTTAGAGAGTGGGTTTTTTCTGCGGCCTACGGATCCCAATGGTAACAATAGGCTTGTCTATGTTTTAAAGGGTGGGTTGAAGGACTTTCATGTTCTGGGGATGCGGAATTTTTCGAAGCATGCTGGTTGATTAGGTAAATTGGTGGTTTAGGGGATAAATGGGTGTTCGGCGTGGTGTTTCGATGGTCAGCTTGTGGTGAAAAGCCTGGCTATCGTGGATAGCGGACCAGTCGCTTTTGCGGACGAAAAAGAGAAATAGGGTCCTTTCCCCTTGCTGTACTCGGGGTCTTGAGTGACGGGCTGCTGGGGCGGCTTAGCTGACGGGTTGGCGAGACCAGGCTATGGTTTGTTCGAGACCGTAGGCAAGGTCGGCTACCACTTTGTAATTGAAGGACTGCTGGGCCAGAGAGATGTCGGCGAGGGAGTGCTTGATGTCGCCTTCGCGCTCGGGGGCGAAGTTGATGGAGCCGGTGTAGCCGGTGATGCGCTTGATCTCTTCGTAGGCCTCGATGAGGGTGGTGCGGCGGCCGGTGGCCACGTTGAAGACCTTGCCGGAGACGTTGGCGGCGGTGGCCTTGGCGGCGAGAAGGTTGGCGCTGACTACGTTATCGATGTAGACGAAGTCGCGGCTGGTGGTGCCGTCGCCGAAGACGGTAGGCGTCTGGCCGGTGAGCATGAGGGAGATGAAGCGGGCGAGGACGCCGGAGTACTGCGAGGAGGGGTCCTGGCGGGGGCCGAAGACGTTGAAGTAGCGAAGGGAGACGGTTTCGAGGCCGAAGACACGGGCGTAGCTGGTTAGATAGTGCTCGCCGGCTACTTTCTGAACGGCGTAGGGGGAGATGGGGGCGGGGCACATGGTCTCGGTCTTGGGGAGGGTCGGATCGTCACCGTAGGCGGCGGAGGAGGCGGCGTAGAGGACGCGCTTGACGCCGGCCTTGCGGGCGGCATCGAGGACGTTGAGGGTGCCGTTGAGGTTGGGGCCGTTGGTGCCGATGGGGTCGTCGACGGACTGGAACACGGAGGGGATGGCAGCCTGGTGGAAGACGAAGTCGACGCCCTGGCAGGCTGAGGCGATGGCGTTGGAGTCGAGGATGTCTGCCTGGCGGAAGTCGATCTGTCTGCGGATGTCTTCAATGTTGCTGAGATTGCCGGTGCTGAGATTGTCGATGCCGCGGACGGTGGCGCCTTCGCTAAGGAGGGCGCGGGCGATGCTTGAGCCGATAAAGCCAGAGATGCCAGTGATCAAGGCGGTGGACATGAGGTCTCCAGGGAGGTTTGGGCGGTGGGCAGCCTCACTACCAGAGTACCGCAGGGGAAGGGAAGTGAGGTTGATGGAGGATTACATCGAAAGTGGCATAGCCGTCAGGAGAAGAGAGTGGTGAAGCATTGAAACGGCCGCCATCCATACGACGACAGGCTGCATATGGTTCATGACAAGGCGATTTTGCGTCAACCGAATTAGTCGGCCGCGAGCTTTTGGTCCACCTTCCCGTTTGCCGACATCCCAGGAGTTGAATGCTGGCGAGGGATCCTCGCATCGCTCTCCGAGAAGCCGGTTTGAGCAGCTCCGATGGAGTACTGACGTTTTGCGTCCAGGTGACGGAAACTCATAGCAAACACAAGGCGGTTTGTCACGAACTGCTCGGTTAGAAAACGGCTGAAGGGCCGGAGTCATCTTACCCCTATCGTGAGGAGGCTTTTGGCGATGAACAACGCGGATGATCCGAAGGTGGCGGCAGCGATTGCAGAGGGGAGGCGGCAGAACGAAGAGGCTGTTGAACGGCATCCTGTTGTATTGCAGGAAGAATGGCTGAAGCAGCGGCTGATGCTGATGGAGAAGGAGAAGCAGTACATGCGGGCGGGCGATGAGCTGGCCGCGGAGGTGCGCGCGCTGCCTTGGATAAAGGTCGAGAAAAGTTACACATTCACGTCTCCGGAAGGAGACCTGATGCTCGCGGACCTGTTCAAGCAGCATAGTCAGCTCTTCGTCAAGCACTTCATGATGGAGCCGGGACAGGAGTGGCAATGTGAGGGCTGCTCGCTCGAGTCGGACCATGTGGACGGGCTGCTGCCTCACTTCGAGCATCACGACATGTCGTATGTAGCGGTGGCGCGGGCTCCGATCGAGCAGATCGAAGCTGTACGGAAGCGGATGGGATGGAAATTCTGCTGGGTGTCGTCGTACGAATCCGATTTCAACTACGACTTCCATGTGTCGTTCCGGCCGGAGGAGGTGAAGGCGGGAAAGACGATCTATAACTTCCGCGAGGGGAAGATTGGGCCGCAGACATATACGCTTTCGGGACATAGCGTGTTCTATAAGAACGCGAAAGGCGAGATCTTCCACACGTATGGCACGTTCGGCCGCGGCAGTGAGCAGTTCATGGGGATCTACGGCTACTTCGATGTATTGCCGAAGGGCCGCGAGGAGTATGGACCTAGTCACGCGCTTCCGGACTGGGCAAAGGTTCATGACCGGTATGAGAGCGATGGCAAGGACGAGGAGGAGGAACGCCTTGAATAAGCGGCTCGTATTGTGGAGCGGTCTGGGCGCTGTCGCCCTTCTCGCGATGATCGGCGGCGCTTGGATTCTCTCGCTGCCTCCGGCGCCAGCGGCCTTGGCCGCGCCGCCGATCATCGCGAAGGAAGAGGCCGAAGCCACGATCGCCGCCTTGAAGCCGCCAAAACGCCAGCGACCGCTCATCGCGATCATAGGCATCAATCACGCCACCGAGGCAATCGACTATCTCATGCCCTACGGCATCCTTCGGCGGGCCGACATCGCCGATGTGGTTGCGCTGGCAACGGAGCCGGGGCCGGTGACGCTTTATCCGGCGCTCAAGGTTGAGCCGCAGGCGACGGTCACTGACTTCGATTCGAAGCATCCGGAAGGCGCCGACTATGTCATCGTCCCCGCCATGAGCCGTGACGACGATCCGGCGGCCCTGCAGTGGATCAAGAGCCAGGCGGCCAAGCGCGCAATCGTGATCGCGGTCTGCGCCGGCGCCAAGATCGTCGGCGAAGCCGGGCTGCTCGGCGGCAAGCGGGCGACGACCCACTGGTACTATCTCAAGGAACTGCGTGACAAGCATCCCGCTATCCACTACGTCGCGGACCGGCGGTTCGTGGTTGATAAGGGCGTTGCGACCACGACGGGGATTACCGCGTCCATGCCGATGTCGCTCACCCTGATCGAGGCAATCGCCGGCCGTGACAAGGCCCTGGCAGTCGGTAGGGATCTCGGCGTAATGCACTGGGATGCGCGTCACGACAGCAATTCGTTCAAGTTCACGCGCCCGTTCGCGTTGACAGTGATCGGCAACCGGCTCGCCTTCTGGAACCGAGAGCAGCTCGGTATAGACCTTGAGCCCGGCGTCGACGAAGTGTCGCTTGCCCTCGTCACGGACGCCTGGTCGCGGACTTATCGATCACGCGCGGTGACCTTCGCGCGCTCTGCCGGTGCGCAGCAGACCCGCAATGGCATCCGCATTTTCCCCGATCAGGTGGCCACGAGCTGGCCTGCGGAGCATCTGATGTCAGCCATTGGGGATCAGCAACCGGCAAGAGCATTAGACCAAGCCCTTCGCGGAATCGCGGCCCGTTACGGAATGCGCACCGCCGACCTCGTCGCCGTGCAGCTCGAATACCCGAGGCAATCGACACCGCAATAAAGATGCCGCGCTGAACATTGCGAACGGTGCGTCGAACTAGGAGTGGGCATGACCTGGATAACGGGCAAACCGGAAGTAATCCACTTGGCTTGCAATGGGCTTTGGGAGAACAGAACCCCCGGAACAACGAAGCTCGACTCACGCGCAGCCAAATGGACGCTTTGCCGACGTTACGGTCAGGTGTTACTTCCAGCTTGTCGACCATCCCGGTACTTCTCTACTTCAGGATGGGCAAATAAGGATAATGCGCCGTTCATTTTGGGCCAGCTACATGCGCTTTCATTCGCCGGACTTTTCAGGCGTAGGGGGCGGGCAGGTTGTTGGCGAGGCGGTGGGTCCGCATCTCCGACTCCTGATGGGTGAGGATACGAAGTTCGCTGCGGGGCATCGCGCGGCAGAGAAGGATGAAGCCGGCAGCCTGGTCTTCGGCGAAATATGAGTCGGGATGGTCGTGTTCCACGACGCCTTCGAACAAACGTCCGGCGCAGGTGAGACAGCGGCCCTGGCGGCAGATCACGGGGAGGTCGATCGCGTGATCTGCGGCGGCGTTGAGGATGTATTCGCTGGACCCGCAATCGATGGAGCGGAGCCCTTCGGGTGTTTCAAGAACGATCCGAAAGCTCCGCTCCTCTGTCATATCAGGTTCGATGCGACAGAACTAAGGGTTGTAGAAGCGGCGATTCTTACTGTACGGCGCTTCGCCCGGCTCGCCTCGGCGGAAGTGACCGGAGGGTATCGACTTGCCGTCGCGCTCGTGAGCAAGGAGCTCGATGAACCATGCCTCGTGCTCGATCTCTTCGTTGAGGATGCGCGCGGCGAGATCGTAGGTGCGGGGATCTTTGCCGAAGGTCATGTCACAGACGGCGCTCCAGCTGCGGATGGCGCAACGCTCGGATTCAAGTAGAAGAGTGAGAATGTTGACGACGGTGGGCGGGTCGGGGAGTTTGGCGGCGGCGCACCCGGCCTGATCGTGAAATGCCTTGAGGTCGTTGGGGAGTTGTCCGCCGAGCTCGTAGATGCGAGGGACGATCAGTTCCCAGTGAGCGCGGTCTTCCAACCGGGCATCTTCGCAGATCTCTTTGTAGTCTTCGTAACCGGCGAGGTTCATGCGGAGGATGGTGTAGTAGTAGTAGGTGCTGGCGAACTCCGCTGCCGCGTTGGCGACCAGCATTTTGATGAGCTTCTCGACATCGACGCCACGAGCCTGGATGACCTCCACCCCGACGCGCCGCATAACGTCACCCGGTTGCACTACATTTTGTGTGCCCATGGGATGTCCTTTCCCTAAACAAAAATTCTCTAGCGTACAAAGCTATCGCTCGGACAGCCAGAGGTAAAATACTTCCTTCCACTGGTTTCCATAGGAATTTCCTCTGGATTTTTCGGGAGGCAACGAGATGGAAGTTCATCAGCTCCGGTACTTTTGCGCGGTTGTCCGGCAAGGTACGTTTACCCGGGCCTCCGAGGCGCAACACGTGACGCAGCCGTCACTCTCACAACAGATTCTGAAGCTGGAAGCTGAACTGGGAGCGCCACTGTTTGACCGCATGCCGCGGTTAGCGAAGCTAACGGTCTTCGGCAAGGCCTTTTTGCCAAAGGCGGAGCGCATTCTGCGTGAACTTGCAGACGCGAAGACCGAGATGCTGGAGATGACGGGCGAAGAAAAGGGCTCGGTCGTGCTGGGTGTGATTCCGACGATTGCGGCGTATCTGCTTCCGCGGATTTTGAGCGGCTTCTCGCTGCAGCATCCCCTGGTGAGGATTCGGGTGATCGAAGAGATTACGCCGCTGATGCTGGAGCGGTTGCACGAGGGCAGAGCCGATATGGCGATTGTCGCGCTGCCTGTGCAGGGCGCGGAGCTGGAGACAACGGAACTTTTCAAGGAGCGATTCTTTGCGGTGCTTCCGGAGGGTCATCCTCGCGCCAAGCAGAAGAGTATTCGACTGACAGATTTGAGAGAGGAACCCTTTCTTCTGCTAAAGGAAGGCCATTGTTTTCGCGACAATCTGATTGCGGCGTGCAGGGAATCGAGAATGCGGCCCAGCGTGGCTTTTGAGGGCGGACAATTCTCGACGATTATTGCGATGGTCTCTGCTGGGATGGGAGTCTCTGCGGTTCCGGCGATGGCGGTTCAGCCGGTTCCGGATTGCAGATTTATTCCGATAGTGGGCAAGCGCAGTATGCGGACGATTGGGATTGTCAGGCTGCGGCATCACTTCGAAACGCGGGCGCAGCGGACACTGGTGAATCACATTGTGGAGTTGAGTCGCACGCCGCACTGAACAGACTAAGACGATCCTGGCAAAGGCCTATCTGGAGATTCACAGTCAGCTGTTGCCCAACAGGACTTTCCGTGAACTGACACCTATGCGAATGAGAATCGACCGCCAAAGATGGAACCAACAGGACCACGACCGAGGACAGTTGGTCATGCAAGGAATTCAAGCTCAAACCAAGAGTTGAGCCATTCGACCTTTGAACGATGAGACATAGTAGGTCACTTGCCCTATTGCTATCCTCGGGTCGCATGGAAGAGAGTGGTTGCACACATTTCCATCTCTTAGTCAGAGGTCCGTGAAGCCGGATATGCGAATCAAGTCCATCTGCCTGATGTCTCTCTTAGTTTTGACGCTGCATGTTGCGCACGCGCAAGGTACCGTGCCCACGTTCAAGCACACTGTCGGCCAAGGCTCCTACACTCTCGCAGGCCGCGATCCGGCGCAGGGAGGCACTACGACCATCCCTACCGTGCTCGTTCCTGTTGCGCTCTCGTTCGATGCGAAGAAGACCGCGGGTAAGCCCTTCGTCATGGACGCAGCCGCAGACGTGCCGCGCGTTCTCCGCTCGCCCGTCTTCTCCAAGTTCGCCTTCGCCTCGGGCGGCACCACGCAGTATGCCGATGCGATGCTGCGCACCACCTTTCCCAAGGCCGAGGGGTGGCATACGTTGCTCGGCAAGCCGGAGGTGAAGCCGGTGAAGATCACCATTCCGGTTGGGTATGGCTACATCATCACGTCGAAGAAGACCGGGGGCTCGTTCGCTGTCGTCGACGTCGAGTTCCTGCAGCGGGAGCTCTTCAAGCGATTGCCCAAGCAGGAGGGGAAGCTTGTCGTCGCCGTGACGCATAACACCACCTACTACGCCGATGGCGATGCAACGGTCTGCTGCTCCTGGGGGACGCACGGCGTCGACTCCGCCACGGGAAACTCCTTCGTGCTCGGATCGTATCTCCATGCTGCCCCTGCCGTCGTCGAGGACGGCGATGTGCAACCGCTTACTCAGCAACTGGCGGAGTTCATCAACGATCCGCTGCATGATCCGTTGCTCCACGGCCGCAATGTCAAAGTTCCGGGAAACGCCTTTCCTGCGTGGATGCGTCCTACCGCGATGAGTGCGGAGGGTCGTGCCGGTTGTGGTGGCACGGGCGTAGCCTCTCCTTACTTTCTTCTCGAACCTACCAACACGAATCTTAAAAACAATATCCCCGCATCGAAGGCTTTCGTCGCCCATGCGGGTGAAGCTGTCTATCACCTGCAAAACGTGGCTCTGTTGCCCTGGTATACCGGCGGCTCCGATGGCCTCGGCAGCACGTACAGCTTCCCGGATGGGAAGGCACTCACGGACCCCGCCAAGCCATGTCCGGCAGCCGGGCGTCCTGGCGGAGGGATGGCCGCAGCTCCTAAACCCACGGTCGCGGCGACTCCATTTAGCGGCTCGCCGAATGGCCATCAGCTCATCGGGTACTGGGCGGGATATGGGGCGGCGGGTTCAACCTTCCCGCTTCGCGAGGTCTCGCCGCAGTGGGATGTGATCATCGTCGCCTTCGCTACGCCGGATAAGAACGCACCGGAGGGGACGATGCAGTTCCACACTCCTGCAGGGCTCGACACGGCGCAGTTCAAGGCCGATATTGCCTATCTGAAGAGCCAGGGCAAGAAGGTGATGATCTCGCTTGGCGGCGGTGGCCAGCACTTCACGCTCGCCGATCCCAACCGTGTTCCGAACTACCTCTCCTCGGTTACGCGCATCGTCACCGAGTACGGCTTCGACGGTATCGACATCGACTTCGAGAGCCCATCTCTCTCCATCGGGCCCGGAGATACGGACTTCAAGCATCCCACTACGCCATCCATCGTGAACCTCATCTCGGCGCTGCGGCAATTGCACGACCACTTCGGACCGAAGTTCATGATCAGCCTCGTGCCCGAAGGGACGCAGATTCCCTCCGGCTATCCCAACTATAGCGGCCAGTTCGGGTCCTATCTGGCTATCACATATGCAATTCGCGACATCCTCTCGTTCATCGACGTGCAGGACTACAACACGCCGCCGCTGCAGGGCCTCGATGGTGAGATCTACCAGCCCGGTTCGGTGGACTATCACGCTGCTATGACGGAGCTGCTGCTGCATGGCTTCAATGTTGGTGGCGATCCCGCGCACTTCTTTCCGCCGATGCCGGCCGATAAGGTTGCGGTCGGTTTCCTCACTGGGGATACGACGCCGACCATCGTCAGCCAGGCGATGGACTACATCATAACCGGGAAGGCTCCTGCCGGGACCAAGTACAAGCTGCGCAAGCCTGCGGGTTATCCGGGCATGATCGGTGCGATGTTCTGGACTATCGATGCCGACCGCCGGGGTAATTACAACTTCTCCAATGTTATTGGTCCACAGCTGCATGGCTATCCGGCAACCAAGTAGCTCGCCATCTTTGGAAACAAAGAGAGACGCCATAGGGGTTGATTCCTATGGCGTCTCGACTGGTTGAATTGGGTGTTTCTGGTTCGCCTAGACTCCGACTGGTTCGGCGGTCTTTACCTTGACCGGGGTGAGCCAGTTGTGGCGGTCGGGCTTGAGGCCGTTGACGATCGAGAAGAACTCTTCGTGCAGGGCGGTGGTGATGGGGCCCATGGTGCCGTCGCTGATGAGGATTCGGTCGACCGAGCGGAGGTGAGTGACCTCGGCGGCGGTTCCGGTGAAGAAGGCTTCGTCGCAGATGTAGAGGAGCTCGCGGGGGAGCGACTGCTCGACGACCTCGATGCCGAGCTGCTTGGCAAGGGTGAGGATGGAGCTGCGGGTGATGCCGTTGAGCACGGAGTTGGCGAGGGGCGTGGTGTAGAGGACGCCGCCACGGACGAGGAAGAGGTTCTCGCCGGAGCCCTCGGAGAGGTAGCCGTTGACGTCGAGCGCGATGCCCTCGGAGTAGCCGTTGATCTCGGCCTCCATACGGATGAGCTGGGAGTTCATGTAGTTGGCGCCGGCCTTGGCGAGCGAGGGCATGGTGTTGGGGGCGAGGCGCGACCAGCTGGAGACGCAGACGTCTGCGCCCTCGTTGCCGGGGACGTATTTGCCCCAGGGGAAGTTGGCGATGTAGACCTCGACGGGGCTCTTGAGGGGATTGACGCCGATCTCGCCGTAGCCGCGGAAGGCGATGGGACGGATGTAGCAGGGGGCTACGCCGTTGGCTTCGATGACATCGACGACGGCGGTCGAGAGCTGGTCTACGGTGTAGGGGAGCGGCATGCGGTAGATCTTGGCGGAGTCGGCGAGGCGAGCCATGTGCTCGGGCAAACGAAAGACACCTGCGCCACCGGGCTGCGCGTAACAGCGGATGCCCTCGAATACGGAGGATCCGTAGTGGATGACGTGAGACATGACGTGGATCTGGGCCTTATCCCAAGGGATAAGTTGTCCGTTGTGCCAGATGTTTGCAGTGGTCTGTAAGGGCATGTGAGCTCCTGAGGTGAAGGTTAATTATAGCGAGTTAGCGGGTCAACGAGTTAGCAAGTCAGCGGGATATGTGACGAAGTGTGGTGTGTGCCGGCGTTGGCGGATTGGTTGTGGCGATGAGGGATGCCGCTAACTGGCTAACTTGCTGATTCGCGGCATTGCCGACGTGGGAGAATGAAAGAGTGATGTTTGAACCCCATTCCGTGAGCCTGGCCGGGCTGCAGCACTCGGCGTATGTGCGGTTTTCCATGCTGGCGTTGAGCTCGATCTTCTTTCTGGTGGACCCATTTGCAGCGTTGCCTACGTTTCTGGCAGTGACGGCGGGCGTGGACCAGCATCGGCGGCGGCGGATTGCGCGGAAGGCTTCGTTGACAGCGCTGGTGTTCCTGAGCGCGTTTGCGGTGGCGGGGCAGTACATCTTCAAGATGTTCGGGATTACGCTGCCTGCGTTCGAGATCGCCGGCGGTGTGATTCTGCTGCTGATCGGGCTGGACATGCTGGAGGCGAAGCGGTCTCCGACGCAGGAGTCGAGAGAAGAGGCGACGGACGCGCAGAGCAAGGAAGATGCGGGGATCGTTCCTTTGGGGATACCGATGCTGGCGGGGCCGGGCGCGATCGCGAGCGTGATGGTGCTGGTGGGGCAGGCTCAGACGAAGTGGCAGATGGTAGCGATTCTGGCGGCGATCTTCATTACGGCGGCGATATGCTACCTGGTGCTGGGAAATTCGGACAAGGTGGCGCGGGCGCTGGGAGATACGGGAATCCGGATACTGGTGAGGATTATGGGGTTGCTGCTGGTGGCGCTGGCGGTGCAGTATTTTGTGAATGGCATGGTGGACCTGGGCGTGATCACGAAGCCTTAGAGGGATCAGTAAGAGGGATTTCGGGGGCAGCGGCGTTATGCTGGTCGGCATCAGAAGGAGATAGAGATGCCATGAGACATAGCCTGCGGATGCGACGATGGGTGCTAATGGCTGGGTTGATAGCTGGGGTCTGTGCGCCTGCGGCGTGGGGACGGTTTCAGGTGCCGCCGCCCTGCAAGAACGCCTTTACCGTGGAGCAGGAGCAGACCGAGGGCGCGAAGTTTGCCGCCGAGGTTTACAAGCAGATGCCGGTGCTGCCGGACAGCTCGTCGGTGTCGCAGTATGTGCGGAGGCTGGGGATGCAGCTGGCGGCCCATGCTCCGGGGTACAAGTGGCCGTATAACTTCCATGTGGTTGCGAGTTCGGAGATCAACGCGTTCGCTCTGCCGGGTGGGGCAATGTTCGTCAATCTGGGGACTATCCAGGCGGCGGAGACCGAGGCGCAACTGGCTGGGGTAATGGCGCATGAGCTTTCGCACGTGGCGTTGCGGCACTCGACCTGCAATATTACGAAGCAGCAGGCGCCGAAGCTGGGTTTTGGGATAGCTAGCGTGCTTTCATCGGTACTGCTGGGCGATTCGGTTCTGGGCTCTGTTGCGCAGGCCGGGTTGGGGGTGGGCGCGAATCTGGCGTTCATGAAGATGTCGCGCGACGACGAGAAGCAGGCTGACCTGCTGGGCGCGGGGATTCTGTATGACTCGGGGTTCGACCCGCGGGGGCTGCCACAGTTCTTCGAGACGATTCAGTCCAAGTATGGCGAGGGTGGGGCGCAGATCTTCAGCGATCACCCGAATCCGGGCAACAGGACGCAGTATGTGAATGCTGAGATTGCTACGCTGCCGCCGCGAACGGGTACGAAGGTGACGTCGGCGGAGTTTACGCGCATGCGGGCGTTGGCGGCGAAGGAGAAGACTTATAACGCGAAGGAGGTGCAGGCTGGGGCGTGGCGGCAGGCAGGTCGCTATGCAGCGGTGCCGGGCGGGGCGGCGACGGTAGTTCCGGCGACGGTTAGCAGCACGCAGGGAGCTTCGGGCGGTGGGGCAGTGCGTCTGAGCCGGAGTTCGCTGGGGGTTGGCGACCAGATGGTGAGATACCAGGGGCGCGGGTTTTCGATGAGCTATCCGGCGACTTGGCAGAAGAGTGAGGGACAGAACGGGGGTGTGGCGTTTGTGCCGCCGAACGGTGCTGGGTCGGCGGGAATTGCGTATGGGGCGTTGGTCGATTCGGCCAAGTTTCAAAGTGCGGTGACGGACTCGTCCTCCCTGGCGCAAGCGACACAGGCTCTGGCGCAACAACTTAGCCAGCAGAACGGTGGTTTGGAGCAGGTGGGTCAGATGGTTGCGATGAACGTTGGTGGCCAGATGGCGAATGCGATGGAGTTGCGTGGGCGATCGCCAGTAGTGGAGGGCGGATCGGCCCTGGCGGAACGGAATCTGCTGGTAACGGTGGCTAGGCCCGATGGTGCGTTGAACTACATGGTGTTCGTCTCTCCAGAGGCGGACTATGCGGTGCTGAAGCCAGCGTTCTCCGCGATGATATCGAGTTTCCAGGTGCGTTGAAAGGACTTCGCGGGGGAATGTCGAATAAAACGGAAAGTTTTTTAGGCGCGTCTTTATTGAGGTAAAACGAGTTTTCTACAGGAACTCCACGTTATTAACAGGCCAGGGGTTGCGCTGAGCCTAGGTCACTGATAATCTCAGGAAGTCGCAAAGAGATGTCCTGCTTGCACGGAAGTGAAAAGCAAGGTAATCTAGAGATGTAGAGATAAGCTTCGCACCTTGCTCTTGCAGTATAAGAGCGGTTTGTAAAGGGACGACGGAGCGCAGTCCAAGCGTTTGATCGCGGTTGAGAGCCTAAGGGCCTACCGGAATCCAAACCCAAGCCACTGCAGTTGATTTTGCAATACCAGGAGCTAAGTGCTCCGCGGCCAGGTTTTGGTCGTTACGATATTTTGAGATTTTTGCGCTGCGCGAATAGAGTCAGCTTGTAAGGCGGTTTTGAGGTTGAAAGAAGATCTCAAAAGAAAGCAAAAAAAACAAGTTGACATGAGATTGAAACTTCGATAATCTTAGAAAGTTCGCTAAAACGTCACACGCTGCTGAGCGGTACTCGAAGAGGCTGAAACAAAGCCGGTTAGAAGTAAACGAGTAGCCCGGGCAGCAGAAAACATAGACGAAAACAGCGCAATCAAGTTCGAGGACACGACTCTGGCTATGCCGAGTAAGTCCTTGATCCAAAGCTGCCCGCTTAGGTGGATGCAGTCAGGATCTTTGACAACATAGTTGAATGTGCCAGTCGTGAGATGATACGAAATTTGGTTTAGTCATTCTCACTAGTTATATCCTTCGCTCCTTTCGAGCGAGCGGAGGCGCTTGATCCACTCCGACCCCTGTCGATGGGTGGCGAGCAAACCAAGATTAAACGAGAGTTTGATCCTGGCTCAGAATCAACGCTGGCGGCGTGCCTAACACATGCAAGTCGCACGAGAAAGGGTAGCAATACCTGAGTAAAGTGGCGCACGGGTGAGTAACACGTGACTAATCTACCCTCGAGTGGGGAATAACCTAGAGAAATCTGGGCTAATACCGCATAACACTTACGAGTCAAAGCAGCAATGCGCTTGGGGAGGAGGTCGCGGCCGATTAGCTAGTTGGCGGGGTAATGGCCCACCAAGGCGATGATCGGTATCCGGCCTGAGAGGGCGCACGGACACACTGGAACTGAAACACGGTCCAGACTCCTACGGGAGGCAGCAGTGGGGAATTTTGCGCAATGGGGGAAACCCTGACGCAGCAACGCCGCGTGGAGGATGAAGTATCTTGGTACGTAAACTCCTTTCGATTGGGAAGATAATGACGGTACCAATAGAAGAAGCCCCGGCTAACTTCGTGCCAGCAGCCGCGGTAATACGAGGGGGGCAAGCGTTGTTCGGATTTATTGGGCGTAAAGGGTGCGTAGGCGGTTTGGCAAGTCTCATGTGAAATCTTCGGGCTCAACCCGAAGTCTGCATGAGAAACTGCCGGGCTTGAGTATTGGAGAGGTGAGTGGAATTTCCGGTGTAGCGGTGAAATGCGTAGATATCGGAAGGAACACCTGTGGCGAAAGCGGCTCACTGGACAATAACTGACGCTGAGGCACGAAAGCTAGGGGAGCAAACAGGATTAGATACCCTGGTAGTCCTAGCCCTAAACGATGATTGCTTGATGTGGCAGGTACCCAATCCTGCCGTGTCGAAGCTAACGCGATAAGCAATCCGCCTGGGGAGTACGGTCGCAAGGCTGAAACTCAAAGGAATTGACGGGGGCCCGCACAAGCGGTGGAGCATGTGGTTTAATTCGACGCAACGCGAAGAACCTTACCTGGGCTCGAAATGTAGTGGAATCCGGCAGAAACGTCGGCGTCTAGCAATAGACCGCTATATAGGTGCTGCATGGCTGTCGTCAGCTCGTGTCGTGAGATGTTGGGTTAAGTCCCGCAACGAGCGCAACCCTTATCTTCAGTTGCTACCATTTAGTTGAGCACTCTGACGAAACCGCCTCGGATAACGGGGAGGAAGGTGGGGATGACGTCAAGTCCTCATGGCCTTTATGTCCAGGGCTACACACGTGCTACAATGGCCGGTACAAACCGCTGCAACCCCGCGAGGGTGAGCTAATCGGAAAAAGCCGGCCTCAGTTCGGATTGGAGTCTGCAACTCGACTCCATGAAGCTGGAATCGCTAGTAATCGTGGATCAGCATGCCACGGTGAATACGTTCCCGGGCCTTGTACACACCGCCCGTCACATCACGAAAGTGGGTTGCACTAGAAGTCGGTGCGCTAACCGCAAGGAAGCAGCCGCCCAAGGTGTAATTCATGATTGGGGTGAAGTCGTAACAAGGTAGCCGTAGGAGAACCTGCGGCTGGATCACCTCCTTTCTAAAGAGAACATCTCAGCTTATTTCAACGCTCTGCGAATGCAGGCGGCTCTGGTCTAGCGACCATCCGAGTTGAAATAGTGACTGAGTACCATCTGTCGAGCGTAAGCAAAGCAGATGAGCCTGAACTAGACCTTCTTTATTTCGTAATCTATCAACAACGATAGTCAGAAGCGGCGTAGCTGCTTCGCACATTCAACTGTGTCCTCGAAACCTTTCGAGAGAGCTCGATTTTTGACTTTTAGAAGTCAACAACAGAGCAGCCTGCGCATCGGTCCTGATGGACCGATGCTGTAGAGTCGGGCCTGTAGCTCAGTTGGTTAGAGCGCACCCCTGATAAGGGTGAGGTCGGTAGTTCGAATCTACCCAGGCCCACCACCTTTGTCGTAACTATCGGGTAGACTGATAGTGATGGGGCTGTAGCTCAGTTGGGAGAGCACCTGCTTTGCAAGCAGGGGGTCAACGGTTCGATCCCGTTCAGCTCCACCATCACCACTCGATAGAAGGTTTCACCAAGCGATGTCTGCTTGAGGTTGAGATTCTGCTGCAAAGCGGAGTTTGAACCTTGAGCAGGAATGCTCAAGCCGCCTGAGGGCGCGAAGTGGTTACGCAGTAATGCGAATCGCTCAACGATTTTTGACAACTGAATAGATTGGGTAAATATAACTACAAGGCTGAGCAGCATGTCTTCGGGTAGTTTCCGAAGAAAGCTGTCAATCAGTATTGAGTGTCTTTAGAATAATTTTCGTGTTACCGACCTGATTCTCGCACGTTGAGATGAAGGTTGTACGACACAGGCGTGGACTATATCAAAACGTAGATAGATCTATGTTGCAGGGGTTGTCACTCTGCTGCGTGCGAGTAAATTCTATGGTCAAGCTACTAAGGGCGCACGGTGGATGCCTTGGCAGAAACAGGCGATGAAGGACGCGGCAAGCTGCGATAAGCTTCGGGGAGCTGCACACAAGCGTTGATCCGGAGATTTCCGAATGGGGAAACCCACCATGGTAAAACCATGGTATGTCCCACTGAATTCATAGGTGGGAACAGGCGAACGGAGGGAAGTGAACCATCTCAGTACCTCCAGGAGGAGAAAGAAACCTCGATTCCGATAGTAGTGGCGAGCGAAATCGGAACAGCCCAAACCCGTTGCATTAAGGTGTATCGGGGGTTGTAGGGCCTGCAAAAGTAGAGTTACCAATCTGGTTGTTAGCTGAATCTTCTGGAAAGGAGATCCAAAGAGGGTGACAGACCCGTAGGCGAAAACGATCCAGACTCGAAGCAGGTACCTGAGTAAGGCGGGGCACGAGAAACCCTGCTTGAATCCACGGGGACCATCCCGTAAGGCTAAATACTCGTTTCTGACCGATAGTGAACCAGTACCGTGAGGGAAAGGCGAAAAGCACCCCATTGAGGGGAGTGAAAAGTACCTGAAACCGTGTGCCTACAAGCAGTGGGAGGACTATGCCCGTAAGGGAATGTCTGACCGCGTGCCTATTGCATAATGAGCCGGCTAGTTATTCTTGTCAGCAAGGTTAAGCGTGAGCGAGCCGCAGCGAAAGCGAGTCTGAATAGGGCGATAAGTTGGCAGGAATAGACGCGAAGCGGGATGATCTACCCTTGGCCAGGTTGAAGGTGGGGTAACACCTACTGGAGGACCGAACCGGTGTTTGTTGAAAAAAGCTCGGATGAGCTGAGGGTAGGGGTGAAAGGCTAATCAAATTCCGTGATAGCTCGTTCTCTCCGAAATAGCTTTAGGGCTAGCCTCGGGTGATTTGGATTGGTGGTAGAGACATGATTGGACTAGGGGGCTTTCCGGCTTACTGAATCCAGCCAAACTTCGAATGCCAATTACAACCAGCCCGGGAGTCAGACTGTGGGGGCTAAGCTTCACAGTCGAGAGGAAAACAGTCCAGACCGCCAGCTAAGGTCCCAAAATTACAGTTAAGTGGGAAAGGAAGTCGGAACTCTCAGACAGCCAGGAGGTTGGCTTAGAAGCAGCCATCCTTTAAAGAAAGCGTAATAGCTCACTGGTCAAGAGGTCCGGTGCCGACAATACAACGGGGCTAAAACTGTATACCGAAGCTGCGGATGCACACTTTGAGTGTGCGTGGTAGGAGAGCATTCTCACAGCGATGAAGTCAGACTGAGAAGACTGATGGAGCATTGAGAAGAGACCCTGCCGGCATAAGTAGCGATAAGGAAGGTGAGAACCCTTCCCGCCGAAAGTCTAAGGTTTCCTGAGGAAGGTTAATCCGCTCAGGGTTAGGCGGTCCCTAAGCCGAGGCCGAGAGGCGTAGGCGATGGACATCCGGTTAATATTCCGGACCTCCCAGTTTTTCGTTATCACGATGGGGTGACGCAGAAGGATAAGCAGGACCTCCTATGGCTATGGGGTTCGATGCGCGTAAGCTGGTTTTCCTAGGCAAATCCGGGAAGACTTAACAGTGAGGCGCAAAGCAGTAAGCCGAATGGCTGAAAGCTGCTGATTTCATGCTGCCAAGAAAAACCTCTAAGGAGAGAGATTGGGAACCGTACCACAAACCGACACAGGTAGACGAGGAGAATATCCAAAGGCGCTCGAGTGAAAGCTTGTTAAGGAACTCGGCAAATTAGACCCGTAACTTCGGGAGAAGGGTCGCCATCGAGGTTCATAGCCTCTGATGGCCGCAGCGAAATGCGAACGGCGACTGTTTAACAAAAACACAGGTCTCTGCAAAGTCTAAAACGACGTATAGGGGCTGACTCCTGCCCGGTGCCGGAAGGTTAAAGGGAGAGGTTAGGGCGCAAGCTCGAAGCTTTGAACTGAAGCCCCGGTGAACGGCGGCCGTAACTATAACGGTCCTAAGGTAGCGAAATTCCTTGTCGGGTAAGTTCCGACCTGCACGAATGGAGTAACGATCGTTCGACTGTCTTAACGAGTTGCTCGGCGAACTTGTAGTACCGGTGAAGATGCCGGTTACCCGCAGCTAGACGAAAAGACCCCGTGCACCTTTACTATACTTTTACTATGAGTTACGGCAATTGCTGCGCAGGATAGGTGGGAGGCTTTGATACCGGACTTTTGGGTTCGGTGGAGCCAACGGTGAGATACCACCCTGCGATTGTTGTGATTCTAACCTGCTCCCGTGATCCGGGAGAGGGACATAGTAAGACGGGTAGTTTGACTGGGGCGGTCGCCTCCTAAATTGTAACGGAGGCGCGCGAAGCTACACTCAGGTCGTTTGGAAATCGACCGTCGAGTGCAAAGGCATAAGTGTGGTTAACTGCGAGACCTACAAGTCGAGCAGATGCGAAAGCAGGCCTTAGTGATCCGGTGGTTCTGTATGGAAGGGCCATCGCTCAACGGATAAAAGGTACGCCGGGGATAACAGGCTGATCGGAGCCAAGAGTTCATATCGACGCTCCGGTTTGGCACCTCGATGTCGGCTCATCGCATCCTGGAGCTGTAGAAGGTTCCAAGGGTTAGGCTGTTCGCCTATTAAAGCGGTACGTGAGCTGGGTTCAGAACGTCGCGAGACAGTTCGGTCTCTATCTGCTGTGGGCGTAGGAGATTTGAAGAGGGCTGTCCTTAGTACGAGAGGACCGGGATGGACGAACCTCTTGTGTTCCAGTTGTCCTGCCAAGGGCACGGCTGGGTAGCGAAGTTCGGTTGTGATAACCGCTGAATGCATATAAGCGGGAAGCACGCTCTAAGATGAGATCTCCCAACCCAAAAGGGAAATGAAGGGCCCAGGAAGACCACCTGGTTGATAGGCTGGAGGTTGAAGTGCAGTAATGCATGTAGCTTACCAGTACTAATCGCCCGTTCGGCTTGTCCATAGAATTTACTCTGCGCAGTGAAGTCCACTGTTCTAGGGTCATTCAACACAAGCTTTGTAGTTATATCTTTTGGAAACTACGCAACATGTAACAAACGTCTAATCCCAATCTATTCAGTTGTGGAAGATCGCGAGAGCGATATTTCTAAAGTTTGCCGGTGAGTTTACCGCGAGGGTCACACCCGTTCCCATCCCGAACACGGAAGTTAAGCCTCGTTGGGCCGATGGTACTGCACGCGTAAGTGTGTGGGAGATTAGGTGATCGCCGGCATAATTTTGAAAGGCCCCATCCTTGGATGGGGCTTTTCTGCTTTTAACTTCCTGAAAAATACTTCGACTCTAGAAGCAAACCACGCCTTGTCCCTTTACCTTGCTATCAGTATTCGAGCTTTGGATACCAGTCTCCACCTCTACCTTCGGAGGTTAAGTCGAGAATCGTCCAGAGTGGATCAAGGTCCGGAGCTCCGCGTGGGTCTTGGTTCGGGTCCGCCATCTCGCTGCTCATCTCTCCCGCCCAGAAATGATGAATGACGCCATTGTGGCGGGTAAAGATGTTGAGCGCCGGGACGTCGCCATCCTCGGAACTTACATAGCTGCGCGTGTAGTCACCTTTACCGTCCGAATATACCTGCAGATTTTTCCAGCCGCGATCTTTCTTGAAATCAAGAAGCCGCTGGATGGGTGACCGCGCAGTAACGGCGATGGCGACGCGCTCACGCAAGTTCCTTGCGGTCCCTTCCCAGGAAGTAAGCATTGCAGTACACATGGGACATACGTGCTTGCGCTGTGGGCCAAACATCATGCTATAGAGAACGAGAGTTTGCTTTCCCCCGAAAAGATCGGAGATGCCAACCGCGCCTTTTTCTCCTTCGAAGGTGTAATTTTCGGGAATTTCTCCACCCAGTGGAAGGGTCCGCCGCTGAGCGGCAACCTGCTCGATGTGGCGGCGGAGCTCAATCTCTTCTGCAAGCAGGGCGTTCCGTGCTTGACGATATTCACTGCTTTCATTGGGGAAGCTCGATCTGTTTTTGGCTGCCAGTTCTGCAGCTGGAGTGAGAGTGGTCTCTACTGTCATTCCGTTCTCCTCATGGCGAAGGTTTAGACCGCTGCCGTGCTCAAGGTAAGATTCCCGCGGCTTTGGATACTTTGTCTGATTGAAGCAAATGTCTCGATGCTCTTTTAAATTAGTCCCGGGAAAGAGGGAGGGCAACTAATTGAAAAGATATTAGGTTCCGCTTTGTGGTACGCATAAGAAGAAAGAACCCGCGTCAAAATGCCTTTTGGTGCCTGATTCAACGCAAAAAATCCCATATTTCGGAATATGGAGTTCCTTTCTATTCCTTCTCGGCATGAAGGAGGAACCTCAATCTTGACAGTGCCATTTTCGACTCCCTATACCTTGCCCGAAAACTAAAACAACTCAGGAGCTTTCCGTTCTGGGCGTCTCTGATCTTCCTTTGTCTGATGTCCACCTCGGCCTTCGCTCAGAATACCGATGCCAGTCTCTCGGGATCTGTCCTTGACTCGACGGGAGCTGCCATCCCGCAAGTCAAGATCACTCTCACCAATGACGACACTCGTCTAAGTCAGTCGGTCGTCAGCAGCGACAGCGGCAACTTTGTACTCACTCCATTGCCTCCCGGTCACTATACCGTCTCTGCCGAACGCGACGGCTTCCGTCGCCACGTTCAATCCGGCATTCTCCTTACCGTCGCCCAGAAAGCCACTCTCAACCTGACTCTTCAGGTCGGCAACGCGAGTGAAATCGTAAGCGTCAATTCGACACCGGAGATGATCAATGCGACCTCCCCGGATCTGAGTACGATTGTCGACGCGCGGGCGATCCAGGAGCTCCCGCTTAATGGACGCGACCCCTCCACGCTCGTCCTGCTGGCCCCAGGAATGACCAACGGTCTTCGCCTGGGGCCAGCAGGCGACGAATTCCTTTCCCGGTGAGACCGGCGCGTCCTCTTCGGGGGCCGCTCCGGAAGCACGTATTACCTTCTCGATGGTGCTCCCAACATCGATACCTACAACCTCCTCGCCGCTCCCTTTCCCAATGCGGACGCCACGCAGGAGTTTCGTGTCACAACGAACAATTTCGATGCCCGCTATGGATTTGCGCCCGGCGCTGTCGTTAGCATCCAGACCAAGAGCGGCACGAATGCCTTTCATGGGGGAGCATTCGAGTTCCTGCGCAACGATGCCTTCAACGCTCGCAACTGGTTCAATAAATCCATCGACACTCTAAAACGCAACCAATTTGGAGCGTTCCTGGGCGGCCCCATCATCGCCGACAAGCTTTTCTTTTTCGCGAACTATCAGGGAACTCGTTCCATAAGCACATCGGCGGACAGTCATACCAATGCTCCTACGCAGGCGATGCTCAATGGCGACTTCACTGCCGTTCCCAAAACGCTTGCCGGAGGATTTGTCGGCAACAGAATAGACCCCAAGCTCTTCAGCCCCGGAGCTCTGGCACTCGTGAAGAATGTTACCCTCGGACAGGATCCCGCTACGGGCATCGTCTACTATTCAAGTCCTGTCACGCGGGTCCCTCTTGATGAGGGAACTGCAAGAATTGACTGGCAGGTGAATCAGGCCCAGCGACTCTCCGTCCGCAGCTTTATTGGTCGCTTCTCCCGGCCGCAGGGCTCGATTCCCGGCAATATCGTTACCGCAGTCCTTGGCGATGATGGCAGGTACTGGAATGAGGCGCTCAATCATACCTGGATCCTTAGTCCCAGAATGGTCAACTCTTTTTCGGCTGCGTGGATTCGCATGGACTTCGTCTCCGGGGCACAGCAGCTTGACGCGAATGGCAATCCTATCTGCCTCTCGCAGTTTGTAAAGATCTCCGATCCCATCTCTCCTCCTCTGACGATCAGTACGAGCTTTTCCCGCAACTTCCGTCTTACGATCACCCAGAGCTGGAACTTCTCAGTCGAGCAGCAGTTTACGCGCGACATCGCCATCCATCTTGCGTATGTCGGAAATGAAAGCTACCACCTGCTCACGCCGGTCGAGCGTAACCCCGGCATCTACTGTGCCGTTGCCAATATCTTCTGCCCTGTGAGCGGCGCACGTTCTACGTTTCCACAGTTCGGCTCCATTACGGAGTACAACACCGCAGGAACAGCCAACTATCAGTCTCTGCAGGCCGGTATCGAAAAGCGTCTGCGCTACGGCCTTCAGCTTCAATCGAACTTCACCTGGTCGAAGACATTCGATGTCACCACACTCGGAACCAACGTCCTTTCAAGCGTCCCCAATCCGTTTGATATTCGCTTCAACCACGGCCTTTCCGACATGAATGTGCCATACACGCTGGTGACGCACTTCGTTTACACCACACCCTCTCTGTCACGGCACGGTTTTCTTATCCGTCAGGTTCTGGGGCAGTGGCAGGGAAGCGGCATCTGGCAGACCGCTTCCGGAAAGCCCTTCAGCATCTCCGGAGGCAACGGTAATAATCGTTCTGCTTCCCAGGTGGGGCGCGATAGGGCCGACGTGACCGGGCTTCCTAATAAAGTCCACGAAGGTTCTCGGGATAACTGGCTGCAGCATTACTACAGCACGGCCGCATTCCGAACGAATGCTCTTGGCACCTTCGGCAATTCGCAGCGCAATCTCTTCAACGCACCCTGGATTAACTCCTGGGATCTGGGAATCGCGAAGAGCTGGCATGTCTACGAAAGCTACGTGCTCCAGTTTCGCTGGGAGGCATTCAATGCCTTCAACCATCCTACGTTCGCAGGCCCCAATACCGATCCGACCAGCGCCAGAGGCGGCCAGATCACAT
>Ga0193716_1000063_pt1 | contig 61834 bp, 107 predicted proteins | sample U2c1metaG_FD_145901 | JGI IMG/M metagenome (GOLD analysis project Ga0193716, IMG submission 145901) | Soil microbial communities from a riparian zone of the East river system, Colorado, United States - U2c1 | ecosystem: Environmental > Terrestrial > Soil > Riparian zone | place: USA: East...
AGCCCAGGAACGAGAAGTACCCGGTACCGGTGCCGTACTGGCCCGTGTCGCTGTTGTACGCGAAGCCGCCCACCAGAACCTTGGTCGCCGTGGTCAGCGTGAAGACTCCGACGCCGTTCGCCGGCTGCTCAATGCTGCCCGTCGGATCCACCGGAACCGCGCCGGTCTGCACAGTGCCGCCCAGTGCCTCGTTCGTCTTCCAGTCGTAGGCGTTGTCTCCGTTCACGTCCGCCCACAGAAACGCGGTGCCGTACGTGTTGTTGCCCGCCGGATTGTCCGCGCCCGTGCCGGCCCTACGCGAGAAATCCGCGTACAGGGTGTACTGGTAGGTGCCCGGCTGAAGCGTCACGGCCGCCGTGAGAGGCGTCGCAAAGCCGGGGTCACCGACACGCCCACCGACGTGCGTGAGGACGGTACCGTCCGCACTGAGCGGCGCGGCGGTGGTCACCGAAACCGAAGGGGCCGGGGCGGTCGAGAAATACCCCTGCACGTCCACCACCACATCAACCTTGCCGGTCGAGCCGTTGTACACGTCCACGTAGCCATTCGTGGCCACGGTACCCGTGATGTCGTTCGCGGTGTTCAGCGGCGCCTTCTGGTAATTCACTGAGGAAGCGTTCGGCCGCGCCACCCCATCGGGGAACACGGTCAGGTGCCCACCGAGCGTGCCGCCGGTCGCGGTGACGTTCATGTCAGCGGCAGTGATTCCCGCCGGAATGCCGTTGGCACCCGACACCTTCAGCTTCAGCGTTGCGCCGGCCGCGAGGGTGGTGTGACTGACGCGGGTGTCCAGAATCCGCGTGGGGGTCACTCCGTGATACTGGCCACCCTGGTCGGTGGCGGTGTCAGCGGAAGCCGCCGAAACACTGACGAGTGCGACCAGTGCCGCGCTTGCGGTTCCGAATGCCATGAGCTTGCGATTCATTCTGTTTGCCTGCCTTTTCTCTCGTATTTGGACGGGTGCCGTGCACCTCTCCCGATAACACGGCACCCTAGAGGAAGAATCCCAAAGCGGGGCATCTTCCAGTGATCCGGATCGGACTTGAACCGACGACCGTGGGATTAAAAGTCCCCCGCTCTACCAACTGAGCTACCGGATCGAAACGCTATTTCTTCGCCTTGCAGTTCGGGTAGTTGCTGGTGTGGCTGCACTTGCATGCGTCGCACCGGTAGAATTCCGGCTTCATTATCCCTCCCTCACTATGTCTTGCGTGACTCCGATCGGACTCGAACCGATGACATCCCGATTAAGAATCGGGCGCTCTACCAACTGAGCTACGGAGTCAAAGCGATGCGCGCCCCTATCAGCCACGCGTCGCCCCGAGACGCACCGCATTGCACTGCGATTGATCGCGCCTCTATCCTTTTTGCCGGCATCCCTGGACTAGTGGGACTGGACTGCAATTCGAGCGAACGGAGGGGAAGGCTCGAATCGCATGCCGGCGGGACTGGGCTCGCATTGTGGGGAGTTACCCTAGCGACTTGCGCCGTCCGATTATTCTCGGACGGACCCATGGCCGATCAGTAGGTCAGCGAGCCATCGCCGATACCGAACGCGATGTCGTCGTACGCCTGCCCGCCATCCGCCTTCAGCTCCTTCAGCTCGGTCAGCGAGACCTTTCGGCCGCCATCCGACTCGAAGAACGCCTTCAGCTCGGCCGGCTTCACCTTCGGACGCGCGGTGACAACAGTGTTCGCCATGATTATTCTCCTCGGGTACGTTTGAGATCTTCTTCTAGGTCACGGGTGAATCGTTCACCCATTTTGCCGTCCGCATCTCTGCGATTCCACAATGCGGTGACTACGCGCTTCTCCGTGAAGCTCACCACTAGGACGGCTTTACCGCGAATGTAGTAAGTGCAGTCATCGTCATACAGACGACTTGGGGATGTGCGCTCCGGGTTGTTGAGTATGAGCTTCACGTCATCCGCCGTAAGCGCCATGTCGAGAATGCGCTCAAGTGCGTGATGAGAGAACGTGAATTCCATTACGCACCCATGTTGGCCATGAGGTGATCGTTGGTGTCCACCAGCTCCACAGGGCCGGCCGCTGCCGCGAGACGGACAAGCGTCTCCACGGGGATGCAACCGCACTCGCCGACCGTGTGGCAGAAGCCGGGAACTCGACACTGCGGGTTGTTGGCCTGCCACGCGTCGCGGGCCTGCCGGTATGCGGCGGTGCGCTCGTACGGGGTACCCTGGCTCGCTCGCAGCCACGCATCCTCGCGCTTGATTTCCTTCAAGCTGCAAGCCGATCCCTTGCCGTACCTGCCGTGCCATGCACCCATAACGCTCCACCCCTTTGCTGAGATAAAAAAGAGCGCTCCGACGATGCGGAACGCCTGGGCTCCCCGGACGGGAATCGAACCTGTAACCTACGGATTAACAATCCGCCGCTCTGCCTATTGAGCTACCGGGGATTAAGGACCCCGAAGTCTAGGGGGTCCCCATCGATTAGCAGATGGACCGTGGGGGGTGACGGTTCACTCTGTTAGTCAAGATTGAGCAGGCTGCGCAACTTCTCTAGATCTTCGCCTTTTGGTGCCGGCCGAGACTCTATGTACTTCTCCCATTCTTCTTCAGTTTTTATGGACCGAACAACTGTTCCCTCTATGAAGAACGGTTCCGAGACGTGTCTCCGATAAGGCATGCATCATACCCCCTGGACGCCAAACGGGTCGGCATCTCAAGAGCAACGTTGCTCTAAAAATGCCGACCCGTCAATACTATTTACTTGTTGACTTCTGCGTCATCCAGGGTTTCACGCCACACGAGTCGATCTTCGATCGGCGCCCCGACGCCAGGCGTCGGATTTGGCATGATCGTTGGCTGACCCATATATGCCGGAGTCAAGACGATGTTGCAAATTTCGCGGCGCACGCTGACCTCGGACTCTGCCCAACGCTCCGCCACCGAACCCTCACCATCCAGTAGGCCGACTAGCTGAGGGGGCAGCGTTAGCTTTCGTTCAACAGACTCAAGCTCAATGATCTGCTTTTCGAGTCTTTCTACGGCTTCGGCCAGCATTACGATTGCCGTAGTGCTGGTCGTCTTCTTCGAAGCCGTTTGGTTCTCTTCACGTTCCGTGCGCGCCTGTGCGATCTTCGCACGAATCTTGGCCACCTCGGGATCATTTCCCGACTTAGCGCGCAGTTGCTCTATGATGTCCGGCCGACTTAGCCACCGCAACATTCTTGGAATCACGAGCGCATCAACGAGTTTCTTAGGAATCGATGCATGCCCGAAGTCTTTGCACTTATAGAGATCTGCACTGACATTTGTTTTGCCGTTGCATATCCCACACTTAAGCGCGGCGGTAAGCGGATGGACAGCCCTGCCGGTCCGATTGTTCCAACGGGTCGGGTCACGCAGAATTCTTTGAACAGCCCAGAAGTCTTCCTCTTCTACGATGCCGTCCCATGTCCCATTGCGCATTACTCCGTCATGAAGCCGCTTGCCGATGTATACGACCTTCAGCGCCATATCGCGGAGCTGCATACGCGAGAGCTTTCCACCACTCTTGTTCAGGTAGCCCTTGTTCCAAAACTCCCTTTCGACTGACTTGAGGGACCTACCTGACTTGAGGAGACGAAACAGCTCTCGAATCACCTTTGCCCTTGAGGTGCTGCCGTAGCGTGGCTCTTCGTCTGCAAGCCACGTGTCCAGGCGGCCCGTGTCCGAATCGTAGATCGGTCGCATGCCATACGGGGCACGTCCGTGCGGCCGGCCTTTCAACGCCTCTTCGGCTGCCGTCTCCTTCGTGCGAAGGTGAATCATCCACGATTCATAAGCGCTTTTGTTTGCCTGGTCGATGAGCGCGCTTCGATCCGATCCGTCCGCCGGGTCGTAAAGCCGATGCTGCGTCGTCACGTAGAGCTTGAGCCCCTTAGCCGCCATGGTGTTAATCATGGTCAGCCACTCTTCCTCTTGACGAGAAAAGCGCGAAGACTCCCAGATCTGCAATCCGTCAGCATCAAAGGTGTCGGATCTCATGTCTAACATCATCGACTCGAAATCTTCGCGCCGGCGCTTCTCCGTTCCGTCATAGGACCGCGAAGCCGATCTACTGGCGTCCGTGTAGATCTTCCCTAGATCGAACTCCAACTTCTCGCGTTCGCGGCGGTTCTGGTCGCCCTGTCGCTGGATCGATGTACCGCCGGTTTTCTTACTCAACCGCCTGTACTCGTTCAACCTCATGCGTCCAGTGTGGCAGACCATCCACTTCTAGGAACAGCACTCCACTGACAGGCTTTCCAAATCTACACAGTGTGTTAGGAAGGTGTGTCCAAGGACTGACTTTCCTAGTAGGCGAAGAAAAAAGCCGAACATGCCGGTTGTCATTTCGAGACGGAACAGGGCAAGACCGGCATGCACTCCAAGGGCGGTAGGAGTACATGCCGGCCTACGGGCGACGCGTGAAGGGGGTACGACACACGGCGCCCGGCTTAGGGGTCGTGGCGTCGCTCCACGGCAAGCCACTCGCGGGCTAGCTCTACACCGCGTCCACACGGCGCGTCGCTCGCACAGTCCCTACACCGCGCCGTGTGGCGCATCAGCCGCGCAAGCTCCGGCGAGCGGTCCCACGGGCGAACCTCGCGGATCGACGGCCGGCCATGAGGAAGCACCTCGGGCAGGTTCACAGGTGCTCACCACTTACGGAGCGAACGAACGCGCGTTCCTGCTCTTCGCGCCGCAAATCGTTCCTTGCCAACACGACACGCACATCATTCGCGACGCGTCGCAGGGCATCGCCGATATCACAAATGCCATTGCCCTGGCACGCCACACATTTGGTTTCGTGGTTTTCGAGCAACAGGAACGACCAGTGTTGTGTTGTCTGGTCGCTCATCGACTTGCCTTCATGGCTGAGCGGTAGCCGTCGCGGATGCTTGTAATCAGCGTGCTGATTCCGGCCAGTAGCACCATGCCGATGCCGACGGCAAGTGCCAGCGCGACAGCGCCCAAAATGATGAACAATAGTAGAAACATGATGTACCCCCTTTCCAATGATCTAATTGTCCATGTGTAGGCACGGAGCCTTCTCGGGATCACCGTGCCTACACAAAGCCAATCAATCGGTTAAAGCCGAACGGCGCAGGGACCCTTAACGCTGAACACTATCGCGAAGCGAAACGAGATAGAGACGCGCTCGAAGGGGTTTGTCTCGCATGCCATCCTCTGCGCCGTTCGACATCCAAGGGGTCACGACTCTTCGGGAGCCTTGACCGTCATTTCACCATCCGCCAACCACTTAAGCATTTCCGGGATAGCGGTCAGTTTCGTCTTTTCCCGTACCGCAGGGTCCGGGATGAACGCCTGTGCTGCGCGCTCAAGTATGACCGTCCAACGGGCCTCTTGCTCGGCTGCCCGTAGCTGGAAATCGATCATCTTCTCTGCGTTGCCGAAAACCGTGAGCGGAATACCGCAGCACATGTACTTGCGGTTTCCGTTGTCATCCAACCCTAGCGTTGCCGCTTCCGAGATTAAGTGACCGCACGGCATCGCCGGTTTGGTCATTTCGTACCCCCTTCAGCTAGGGCCGGCGGACTGCGTGTCCGTAAGCCCTAGCCAAAATACAAGCGGATGCTAATCCGCTTGCTTGGCCGCATCTTCCTCCGGACTGATTCCGGCATCCAATGCTCTTTGGCATATACGATCGGGGCCTGTATGTCATATTTGCGCTAGCGGCGCGGGGAGTGAATGGTTCGCTCAACCCTGAATCGCTGACTAGTCAGTCGCTAGACTGTCTGCTCTCCGCAATCGTATCCAGAGTATTTCCGGTTACTCCGGTCACCTTATCTTTTGCCTTACACAGTCACCCGCGTCTCGATCCACATCATCTGCCTCCCGGCGATGACCGATCCCCAACTCGAAGGTTTGCGACTGCCCAGACGCTTCCCAGCGTTGGTGTGGCAATCTAACTCAGCTCACGTCTCCCGACGAATCCTGTTAGCTATTGTCTGAAGTGAGACTCTAACTTCGAATCTCTCAAACGGTCCAAGCTGGATTCCTTACGGTTTCCCTCTTGCCCTAGCTTGCCATTCTGAGTTTCAGGACCGAAGTCCCTTTGCCCTGATCGGCTTGCTTGATACGAATGTCCACCCTGCGGTCCCGGTTGTCAAGTCACGGGGAGATCACGGTACTTGTGTGATCATTTGGGACGCCTGAGGACCTGAACCTACATGCACGTGCATGGGAATCGACGCTGTCGGCGCCGGCGGATGCGTGGCCACTACGTCAGCGCGCGCACCCGCCTGCGCCCACGTGCGCGATGGCACACCTCCGGGCTGCCGTGCAACCCGTGGCCTGAGCTGCCCGGACACGGCCGCTCAGGCCCTTGGATCATGGAAGCGGCCCGACCCTTCGCGTGAGGGGTCGGGCCGGCTGTCCGTCAGCATTGCTACTCGGAACGCCAGTTGGGATTGGCCTTGACGTACGCTTCCGTAATCTTCTCCGGAATGCGGCCCCGGTCCTTCACGTCGTGACCCATGCTCCGCGCCCACGGACGCACCTTCTCCGGATCCGGACCATCGGACGTGGAAGTGGAACGCCTCTTGACCGCAGCAGCCGACCGCACGGTCATCTCGCGCGACGAATCGATGAAGGGCTTGAGGCTCTTCAGAAGCTTGTCGCGGTTCGCCTTGCCGAGGTCGATCTCGCGGTGATTGACCACCCACGTGGTGCCGGTGACCTTTTCTTCGTCGTCGGCATCCTCATGCAAGGGCACCTCCTCCGGGTAGGAAAAGCGGATGGTCTCCACACCCTCACCGACGCGCACGTCCACGTCATCCACGCACTCCACCTTCCAATAGGTGGAGTGCGACGTACCCATGATTACCGTCGGTGCTTCGATCACGCCATCTTCGTCTTTCCGGCTCTCGTCCACCGGAGTCACGCGCTGTGCCATTACTGCTCCCCTTCATCGATTCCGTGTCGCGATGCTAGCACACGAAATGCCGAGGTGCGTCAAGGGGGTTCCGTGGTCCAAAACTGCATTGCATGAGTATGCGTTGGGCATTATGAGTATTAACTACACAGAGTCTAAATTACTTAACAGTACGTATGCGATCTTGTTTAAATGGCGCCTACCGGCCTATCGGCATTGGGTAGGTCCAGCCACCCCACCCCATTGCTCAAAGTCGCTTAGGCGCCGTTAATGCTGGTCAAAGGCTATGGCCTGAGGAGCGTTTCGACCGCCAATGACATTGGATAGGATTAGATGTTGACGCATAGGGCTATGCAATGCTACGTCGTTGATCGTTCAATGGCATTGGTTGGCAAGCTCAACCGTTACAAAGAAATCCCTCGCGTGCGCGTGATGCCACTTGACTTCAATGCGCGCAATGGCTATCTTTGAAACGGAAGAGAAACGCGAAGGGGGTACGAGATGCGCGTGCGGGTGGTCATCACGGTAGACATGGACGATGAAGCGGTTTCAGACTGGTACGAGACGTTCGGCGTCGCACAGGGGAAGCGCGAAGTTTCGCGCGACGTGAAGCAGTACCTCGGCAACGCGGCGCAGCAGGTCGGAGTATTCGGCAACGGCGAGGTAACCGCAAACATCACGTGGGAGTGAACGTGAACGAATCTATGATCGAGCGGCTGTCGCTAGCGCTAAAAGATCTCAACGAAGCAATCGAACGGCTCGACCCGAAGACGACGGATCGCGGAGCGCTTGCGCGGCTCACTAGCGCGTATGCGCGAATTGAGTTCATCAAAGAACAGCTTGAGGCGTACTGACCTGACAACGCAAAAAGAGCGGCACCCAACCCGAGAAGGGAAGGGTGCCGCTCTTTTTGCTGTGCTAGCCGAGAGGCCGGCCGGTCACGAGAGTGAAGTAATGCTCAAGCTGAGCGCGAGAAATGCCCTGCCTGTCAACATTATCCTTGAAGAAGTCCGGACCGAAGATAACCCACGCCTCATCCCAGTATTTGCGGAAGAAACGACTAGTCAGCTTCTGAAGCCGGCCCCACGTGACGGATACGTAGCCGTTCTTGTCATAGGCGCCCAGCGTGACACAGTGGCCACCTACGCTCTCGCTACCGGGAACCACGTCCCACGCTTCGCCATTATTGAACTGCTCCTCTGCCGTGTCGGGCACGTCAAAGCCAGTGTAGATCTGACCGAACAGATTGATGGCTGTCTTGACTTCCTTCTCATCGCGCACGTTAACCTTCGCGAATGCAAGGATCTTCTCGCCATTGAATCCGTGTTTCTGCCAGAACTCCAAAACATCCTGACACATTGCGCCCTGGTCGGTGTTCGGGTCGCGGGGATCGTAACCGAAGTTCTCATAGAACTTGATTGCGTCCTCTTCGGTGATTACCAGGACAATGCCCTGATTAGCCCACACGTCGCCAATCCGCTTGTGGCCGACTCCGGCACACGTGCAATCACCCACCTTGTCATTGCCGAGCATTCCCCACGCATCGGCTGGCACGTCGCTTATCCAGTCGCACGACTCGGGCGGTGCGGGAATCGTCGGTGGAAGAAGGCGGGCAAGCCTCACATGCGGACGGCTATGGTCGGCCGGCTTGCGACCGTACTTGAGGCCAGTCACTTGACCGCACTCGGCTTCTGAGTGTCGCCAATCGGCTTCACGACGAAACCGTACACGGCACGGAAAGCCGCACCGACCGCAGCGGCAACGCCCGCGTGCGTAAAGTCAAATCCGGACGCGATGAAGTCGGAAGCGCCGGCGCCAACCGCTAGGACAACGACCTCTTCGAAGAAGCGCTTAGTAAACTTGGGCATTTGCATCGTCATTCACCAATCGTGATTTTGAGATCTTCGAGCGCGGACTTGAGTTGTGCAATGAAGCCGGCGGGGTCTTTCAGCGCGGTGAGAATTGCATCGGTGTTCACCTTTGCACTGTGCGCGTCGCTGCCCGTGTTCTGCACGTAGGACTGAAAAGCCCAGAAAGGATTAGTCTTAGGATTCGGCTCGCCGGGGCCGGCGACCAATACGCCATCCGTCTTCATCATCTTTACATATACGGCGTCGGCGATATCGGGAACTAGGGCCGCCTTGAGTAGAGCGATGTCCGCTGCGGTAATAGCCATGTCGATTTCCCCATTTGCCCATGCTTTAAGTTCTGCTACGGTATTGAAATTGGCTACATCTCGGTCCATGCCGCCGCTTATGGCGTACTGGTGGAATACCCATGGATGCTGGACATTCGGATTGCCGATAGCATGGTTCGGATCTGCAATCCAAAGGAAGTCACCACAGTACGACGATGTGTCAATGGCGGTCCAGAAGTTCACATTGCAGTAAAGGCCAACCCTGTTATTGGGGCACAGTTTCTTTACCGCCTTGATGAAGGCGTCTTTCTCAGCGGATGTAGCATGCTTCTTCGTATTGGGATCGGTTTCCCAATCGCACGCAAGCATGTCTCCATCCTTGAGCCTTCCGACCGCCTTAGCTTCCTTCACGAAATACTCAGCTTGCGCCTGAGTGCTTCCCGTGTGCTGGAAGTGGTAAAGCCCTGGAAGCAGACCAGCGGAGCGCGTATGCGCCACCTGGCCGGCACCATTCGGGTTGAGGTAGGTAGTTCCCTCCGTCATTTTTACGAATGCATAGGAGAGCCCTGTCACGCTGAACGCAGTTGACTGGTAGCCGGCTACGTCAACGCCTTTGGGTTGTGCCATGGGGATTACCCCAATCTAGGTGCGGACCCCTTGAATTGAGAACAGTTCAGAGCGTCGTACCCCTCGTTGATCACTTTGTACGTACGGTCATAGACTGCTTTGTCCGGAGAGACTGCGCGCGCCTTGGTCGTATTGCCATCTATGAGAAGCTGGTATAGCGGACAGAGCGCCTTCTGCCGGCCTACGGTCTCACTGGTATTAAGACGGTTGGTATTGGAGACAACTCCGGAATACGCAAAGCCAGCGAGTACGGCAACGGCGACCAGGATCGCGCCCAGGACGATCAGCCACCAAATCATTGATCGGTTCCGCTTAGTCTGTTTGGCTAGGACGACTTGTCTATTGGTTGCCTCTCGGTCGAGAGCTGCAACCATTCCCGCTAGGTCTTTTGCTGCTTCCGCTAGCCTATCGACTGGATTCGCCATGGTGCTCTACCTCAAGCCTCTTGAGTTCATCACGGAGCGCCTGCGTATTGCTCACGAGTGAATTAGCTAGGCGTATCAGTTTCGCTAGTTCCTGTCTCACAATCTCCGGCATTGGGTCTCACTTCCATGCGAAGGCTATCGGCCGCTGCGGTTAGGGCGATTGAGAATGCCTCAAGCTTTCCTATCGTCTTAAGCATGTCGTCTCGAATGGATTGGGATTGGGCAATGAGCTCATCTATATTCTCGGTCATACCATTTATGACCCCCTACGGACAGCGGACAAAGCGTCCCCTACCGCGCGGTTAGAATCGATCATGGCTTGCGATGCTTTCCCCAATACCGTCACATACTCGGTACGTACCAATTCGTTAAGCTCTCTGAGCTGACCCTCTAGCCTATCGGCGCGCGTCTTTTCGTCATCATAGGCTTTCTGCAATCGGTTATACATGACCTTGACCGCCCCTACGGCCAATAGTGCAAGTACCCCCAACGCGCCGTATTGCAAAAGAACATCGCTCAGTTCCATGTCGTCATTTTCTAGTACCCCCTTGAAATGGACTGGACTACATTAGGTCAAATCAAGAGCCAAGTTCCCGGACCATAACCCGAAGGATTGGCAGACTCACTCCATCCACATATCATGCGATGACCAAGCGATTCCCAATATTCCTGCGCTTCTGCTTTTGCGCCCGACTCATCAGATATGTCGGCTACTAGGTCATGCGAAGGATATCCGCCATCGCTAGAAAAGGAAGACTGCCAATGATCCAAACCATCCATAGTTATTCCGGCTTGAGCGAATGACTGAACACTCGTACTGAAATCTATATTCCCGGAAACGCTATCAGTCATTGCCAGAAATTGATTGAATTCAGCCGGATGCTCATCCGGAGGCAGTATTCCGTCAGAAGCAAGTGAACTATAATTCCCCTCCATATTTACCTTAAAAGACGTTATTCGAAGGCCGCCATTCGACCTTATGTAATCATCGGACTCCGCAATAGCATCATCAAAATCCGTGGCCAATAGAGGATGTGAACTAGAGCCTGGACCGATCAAAGCCCAACTTGTTCCATCGAAAGTTATTGTCGCAGTGTAGAATCCGGAGAAATCCATATCAGTGTATGCCTGGTTTTTGGATTCGCTCGCAATTGAGTCCACCGTTGACAGGTATGTAACGAGATCTTGTGCTGACACCATTACTCCTCAGAGCGGTATTACGGCCATTCGCCTATCGGCAAAAGTTGCAGTAGTAGTCGTTGCGGTAACGGTTCTGTATTTGGCAGTGAATACATTTGACCCGGCAGTTAGCCCGGTATGCAAAATCGTAAAGCTTACTCTATTTCCGCTTGTGCTCTGAATTATTAGAGAAGTGCTAGGGTCGGGAGCAACAGAGGTTGCACTTGATATCTGATAGCTCATAATGCTACCCGTACTAGCGGAACTATTACTTATGTTTGCATATAGGAAAACAAGAGCACGCGTTCCGGTTGAAACTGTTACCACTGGTCCAACCGTTGCCAGGTTCGTATAGGTCGAAGAGGTTGTTCCCTCGGATGTGGCTATGTAAGCTTGTGCTGGAATTCTTTCAGCTACAGAGTTCAATCCGTCAGAAACATATATAGCACCCGGAGTCGTAGCTATGGCGGGTACGGTCTCTAGGCTGTTGTCGCGTAGATACGTATTCAGGTCGGCTGCCGTAAGAGTTGAATTTGCCGTAAATGTCTTGGGGGCCGTCCATGTCATAGCGGAAGGACCGCCATTCGCCTATTTGAGTAGGTCGAAATGCCTGAGCCGGTAATTTGATATTTTGCAGTAAAAGTATTTGTACCTGGCGTTAGCCCTGTATGCATTATGGCTCCGCCAGACCTCTGACCGCCGGCCCTGTTAAGATTTATTGCCCATATATTAGACGCTGCTGCTATGGTATCTCCGCTAACAGCGTATGACATCCATGCCGCAGTTGCAGTGGTAAGCATGTTGGCATAAAGAAACACGAATACACTAGTGCCGCATTCAACAGTTACGGTCGGACCAATTGATGTCATATCTCCGTACGACGTAGACGCGTAGGTGTCGGAAACGGAAATAAAATCACTGGTCGGAGTGCGCTCTTGAATAGAATTTGGCGAGTCTGATATAAGCAAGCTTCCTGGCGTTTTAGATTTGGCGGGAGACATTTCAAGCATGTTGTCTCTTAGGTATATATTCAAATCAGACGACGCAAGAACAGTATTTGAAGCGAATGTCATTGGAGAAGTCCAAGCCATTCGAACCCCTCCTTTATAGTGGAAATACGGCTAGCCGTCTGTAGCGCCAATCTCCCGTAAGAGACCCAGATACTCTATATTTAGCCGTAAACGTATTCATTCCTGGCGTCAAATCACCGTGAAGAATAGCTGCCCCCCATGCCTGTCCGGCATTAGCTGACCCCTGTTGCAATTGGATTGCCCTATTGTCGGACGCATCAGATTGCGTATCGCCGCTTACTTCATAACTCATCCAAGTTGGACCGCCCGTACTGCTCCACTGTTGACAGTACAGAAAAATCAATGCACTAACAGAAGTAGCGACCGTTACGGAGGGGCCAATTGTCGCTAGGTCCGTATAGTCAGTTGAGGTCGTAGTCTCTGATGCAGTTCCATTGTCTACGTAAGCACTTATCGTAGATCGCTCAGCAATCATCCCACGGGCCACTACGGCAAAATGCGATCCAGCGTGTACGGATCGAGCCGGCATGGTTTCCAGCATGTTGTCTCGGAGATACGTGTTCAACTGAGATGCGGTGAGAACCGAGTTCGGAACGAAGGTAATTGGGGCGGTCCAAACCATGAATGCCCCCTAGAGTGGAATGACGATTATTCGGCGAGTTGCAAATGCGGCCGTACTGCCTGATGATATGGAATACTTCATAGTGAATATATTCGAGCCCGGATTCAATCCACCCTCATACATAACACTAGACGCAAATAGTGTTTGCCCAACGGCGGGCGAGCCTACCGCCGAGTTGCTTCCCGCGTATCCCAATGACCAGTTCACAGATGCGGCAATAGTTGTTGCTCCGGATACCGCATAAGAAGCGCGAACCGATCCGGTTGTACTTGGCGTTGAAACCTCGGCCCTAATAATTATCAATGCGGCCGATCCGGTATCAACCGTCACCGAAGGTCCTACCGTGGCCAGGTCTGTAAATGCTCCTGTAGTAGAAAGAGTTTCGCTAGTAGCCACGAAGTTCTGAACAACGCTTCGTGCCGCTATCGCGTTGCTGCCCGTGGCCACGAAGTATTGTCCGGTTGCCGTCGCCTTGGCCGGCGATGTTTCTAGAAAGTTGTCTCGCACATGCTGATTCCACTGGGCTGCCGTTAGCGCGGTATTCGACACGGCAGTCATAGGGGAAGTCCAAACCATTGATGCCCCTTAGAAAGGTATGACCACTATTTCGCGCTTGCCGAACGACGCGATACCAGAGCCGGCTAGGTACTTCATGGTGAATGTATTTACGCCGGCGGTGAGACCCGTGATGCGATGTGCCACGCTTCTCCGCGTAGTCGAGAAAGCCGTCAGCCCGTCCATAAGGCACGACCAGTCATCGGAGGGAGCCACGGTCGTTGCGCCTATTACAGAGAAGGAGAAGCGGCTACTGGAGTCCGTAGAGGAATTGCTGACCTCGGCGGACATGAACACCAGTGCCGAAGTGTCAGTGCCAGCGTTCACGGACGGCCCGAATGTCGCCAGGTTTCCATAGCTAGTCGCCACCGTATTTTCGGTAGCCGATATGACATTGCTATTTGTAAAGGCCGATTCCACGGAGTGAGCGGCTATGTTTATGAAGTGGGCGCCTTCATTGCCGGATCCATTGAAAGCTTCCGTCTCGGCCATGTCGTCGCGCACGGTCGCATTCCAAATAGCGGCAGTGAGGGTATCGTTAAGAACCGCAGTGTAAGGCGACGACCACGTCACAGCGGAATCACCACAATTTCACGTTGCTCGAATTGGGCAGGCGTATAAGTGGGCTGACACCTATATTTCATTGTGAAAGTGTTGTCGCCAGCGTTTAGCAATACTCCTCGACACGAACTAATCCGCTGAGGATTATTGCTCTTCACTCCTCCACTGGACGCCATCCAATTATCGCTAGCCCCTATTGATGTCGCCCCGCTTACCTCGAAACTTGCATATGCACCTTTACCGTCGGTCGTTGCCAGGTTCCGCATGCGAGCCGAGACAAACACAACAGCCGCCAGGCAATTGACAGTTACCGAAGGGCCGGCGGTAGTCAGGTCTGCATAGCTAGTCGATATCGTCTGTCCGGAGTCATTGGCGACGGATGAAACGAACTTACGCTCAGCCAACTGATTAGTACCGCTGACCGTAAACCAGTTCCCCGGACCGCTAGCCTTCGCCGAAGCCATTTCAAGCAGATTATCTCTGACGCTTTGGTTGTACTGAGCGGCAGTGAGAATGTCATTCGTGGCTACCGTGATCGGAGTGGACCAAGCCATCTAGACTCCTCTCATAGCGGCATCACGATTATTTCCCTGCGCCTGAATGTTCCGGTAGCACCAGATACGCCAGCGGCGTACTTCATCGTGAATACATTCGACCCTGGAGTCAGCCCGGTAACCCTGCGGCAAACACTCCAACGATTGGCGTTCGCTGCCGTCATGCCAGACGAGTAGATCGACCAGGAATCGTCGGCTGCTATCGTGGAGGCGCCTGAGACGGCAAAGCTCGCTTTCGCGTATCCACCCGACACGCCTGGCTTGGAATAGGTCACACGCAATTGTGGTTGATTAGCTTGCCCGCTGCCGGCGAAGTAGCAATAATACGAAGTGCTGTTACTTGGTGCCTTGCCCAGAGCTACGCCCTTTGCCGTGCCGTCCCTAAATGCATTTCCTATGGAGTTGCTAACTGTGACCCATTTAGATTGGCCATTATCGAAGTGCGTACTAGAAATGCCCGGGGTGACACTTGAATATAGCTTGCTCCCGGAAAGACTGGTATTGGTATGGGTTCCTATGTAGACATTTCCTCCGCCATAAGAAAAGAAGTGGAGGTTACCTAGGAAAAGCTCAGTCTTAGAGATCGTCGCGCCGGCCAGGTCTGATGCGATGGTAGTTGTATTAAACGTACACATCGAAAACTGATTGCCATTGGTAGAATCAAAAAAGCCTTGGAACATGTGCCCACTATCGAAGCCGGACCTATTCGTCCCATCAGATTCATAGCTTGCCGAACCGGTAGTCGCATACGTGCCAACCGCGCTGATGTCTGGCACACCTGGTCCGGTATCGCTTTGCAGCTCGCAGCCAATCCAAACGATCGCCTCAGAACCGGTCGTTGCAGTGACCGCAGGGCCGGCGGTAGTTAGGTCTCCATACGCGGCATTGGAGCGAGTCTCCGCCGTGGTAACGACAGCGCTGCCTAGAACGCGCTCGGCTATCGCGTTGGCCGCAGTGCTCATGAAGTAGCCGCCGGCCGTAGCCGCCTTGCCTGACATCGTTTCGAGCATGTTGTCCCGCACGTGAGAGTTCCACTGTGCGGACGTCCACACGGCGCGTTCAGCGGCCGTCATAGGGGCAGTCCAGGCCATGACTAACCCCCCGTGTGTTCTGCCGTTTCGTCGCGCAACTGGGCTACCGTCTGGCCGTGCGGCACGTTCGCTCGGAGTGCGAGAACGTGGCCGGAGGGAAACCAATTGCGAGTCCTGGGCGCCACGCGCTCCTGTAGAACCTCCCAGATTTCATCTGCATTAGTAGGCCACTCGATAGAGCTGATTGTCTTGCACTCCGGGCAAGCAAAGGCGGTCTGTCCGGGATCCAGCTTTAGGGCACCGCCGCAATTTATAGGGCAATCCGCTACCCATCGATCCCAGTTGACATATGCGCGGGCCTGATTAGTGAGTAGTGTTGTCATGTCCCTAGAAGCCCTTCATCTAGGTTTGATACGTCCAGTACAAAGACGCTTGCGGCATCGTCCAGGCCATCTAGACCGAAAAGCCCCACGTCGAATCCTGCGGAAGAATCATCGAATGTGAATGCTGGCGACACTTGCTCACGCACCTGTTCACATGAAATTACTATGGTGTGATTCTTTCCAACATCTATGACCGAGTGCTCGATCTTCTCAATAAAGAAATCGTGATCGGTGAATGTTTCAGCCTCTACCAGGTGCACGCGATCCGATATATCTCGGGTAAGAATTTCGTTCAGGCGAACATCGTTCTTGTTGTTTATCGTAATGGTAATTACCGGTAGACGCTGTGCGCGCTGGCCAAGTAGGATCGCCGCAACTGCATATGCGTCATTAAGATTCGCCCAGGGCATATCACCGTCATACGGCACAGGTCCGTTATTGTCAGCGACCGAATTAGCATCCTGAACAAAGACGCGATACGTACGGGCCGCAGTGATGGGCTTAGCGCGCATGGTGAATCCATTGACGGCAGACTGAGTAATTGCTGTGATAGTTACATCTACGCTGGCACCCGAAAGTCGAGAGAGCGCGAAGTTCACCGAACCGTACTGGAGTACATAGTCTGTCGTCTCTTCAGGAATAACGGCATCAATGAATGGGCTATCAGCCTGGATAGTCAGAACCCTGGACTCGCCCGCATTCAGGACTATTACGTCTGTGCTCGTGAACACTACGCCTATGTCTCCGGCTGCCCTTTGGTCGATATTCACATCAACCGTGTTGACAATGTCCTTCCAGCCAATGTCATAGGTCATTGGTGCCGAGAATTGCGGTTCAGGTCCGGAGTCTACGTATGTCGCCTGGACTTCTATCGAACTAGGCTGAAGAATCCTATGGTGCCTGTCTCGGAATACAAAGTTATTCGAACTGCTGACATATGCGATTGATGGCGGACCCTCGGACTGGAGAATGCCGTTGAGAGCATCCATTCCAGTTTGACTATCTGCATACCAGAACTGCATAATCGTGGCCCCGGGGTCTATGTCCCGTTTATCGGCCGGCCATCCTATGGCGTCTAGGATTTTGTGTATTCCATCGCCAGTACGCAAGGCTTCGAATACCTCAGTTGATACGTTCGCATTGAACTTCGATAGCATATCCAGGCAAGTGAACTGGACGGATCGATTACTCCTATCCGGAACAATAGTATAATCGTCTAGGTATCCATTGAACAGGACGTGACTCATGCCATCATACGAAGCCTTGACGACGATTGATTTTCCGGAACCCAAAAATCCCGCGATTACCGACCCTGGGTTATTGGGTGAGTAATCGCGGGATATATTGCTTAGCTCTATTTCCATCTGCCCCGGCGACACGGCAGAAAGGCTTCTGATTTGATCGCGGCCGTATCCGATACTTAGTGGCGTTCGGACGCCAAGAGTCTTGAGTGTGACATCCTCGCCCGGACCTACGATCATTATCTCATCGGCATATGTGATCTCTCCGCCGGCCGTGTTCGTGTTTGGCGCTATTCGAATATCTTCAGTGTCGCTCGCCGCAATAAAGTCAACGGTGAGTTCCTGCCATTCATCCGTCAGCGTGCTGGCGGACGATTGAGCTATTCCATCAACGGCGATTACGACATGCTGCCCACCGGTGGACGGGACATATACCCATGCGCTCATGGTATAGAGTCGGCCGGGTATGAGCTTAGGGAAGTTCAGAAACGCATAAGGGGATTGCGTATCACCGCCACCGCCACCACCAAATCTGCCTTGGTCAAATCCGCGACCCGATACACCGAATTTAACCTCTACTCCGGTGTCTCCACTGCCGCTAGGAGTGAAGGCAGTCCAGGTGACGCGAAGAGACTGCACTCCGATGTGAGATACGGTTGAGGAAAGGTCAAGGGCCGGCTCAAGCGTGCCAGCCGGCCCCCAACCGTCAAAGCTTCCCTCAAAAGAGCCAGCAAATAGGCCACCGTCGTTATCCCAGTCAATGAGTATCTGATACGCGGCCGTTGCTGTCACTTAGCCCCTACCCTTCCTTTTTATGTTCCTATTGGCGGCAACAACCATATCCTCGAAGTCTTTCTTGCTGGATATGATCGCCCCACGAAGATCGTAGTAGTTGTCTCCACCACCACCGCCGATATCGTGATTGGCTATAATGCGCTCACCGCCGCGCATCTTCATCAACTCAGGGCCGCGCTCTCCAACCCACGCGTAGCCTGCCGATGCACCAGGCGTGCCATTGGCATACCAGTTATGAGCCTTCTCATGGTCCCACGCTTCAGCGGGCGTTCCGTAGCGACTGCGAATATAATCAAGACCCCAAAGAATCTGAGTCTTGTAATTAGTTCGCCAGTCCTTACCAGCCGATGCCATTTTCGATGCAGGCAAACTTTGCGGAATCCCGTAAGCCCCCGAAGTGGGGTTAGTAGCCGTGTAGCTCCAACCGCTCTCCTGATTCCACAACGATTTCAGTGGACCGAATTCCTTCGATCCCCAGTTGTAGTTTCCGAGAATCCCCTTAGCGAACGACTGAGCCTTTCCAGCGGCCTTTGCGTCGTAGCCTCTATTACTTGGGCCACCATCAGACGTGATGATTTTTCCCAAATCATCAAGGGGTATCTTGCCCGTAGTGTCAGCAATTGTCGTTCCGACGTTGTGGATAAATGATCCCACGTGCTTAAAGCCGACCTTTAGACCCTTTAGGAGACCCTGCATAAGGGCGACGCCAGCGGGATGCAGGAGTCTGCGGTCTAGCTCAATGGGTCCCTTGTGCTTCTTAATCCATTTGGCTACTCCGGAAACCCACTTCTGGACATCGGACCAAGGGGCTTTCAATCCGTCGAAGAACCCATTGATAACGTCCGAACCCTTGCTCTTAATCCAAGTACCGGCACTCTTGAATACTGCCGTGGTCGGATTCTTTACATGCTTTCCGATCCACGTACTAAGGCCGCTCGCTACGTTTGCAATTCCGCTTGTCAGTCCGTTGACTATAGAACGGCCCTTCGAGTAGAGCCAACTGCCAGCCGAAGAGAAGGCGTTCTTAATGGGGATGACGACATGCTTAGAAAGCCACTTGCCAACGCCGGCAATGGCATTGAGAATGCCGTTTAGCATGCCGGAGATAATGAACACACCACGCGTGAACATAACCTTCGATGGGGAATGCATTTCAAACAGGCTGTCAATGCTATCCATGAACGGCTTAAAGATGTGCTTGTCTATCCACTTGCCGATACCGGTAAACAGAGAGACTATGCCGTTCAATATGCCTTCGGAGAGGCTGCGGCCTGCCGTCGCCATAAGGATTACGGCAGCAGGGAAAACCCCAAGAATATCCTTGAAGAATTTTCCTACAGCTATTATGGCTTTAGCTGATCCGCCACCCATGGCCCTTCCTACGCCTTCAATAGCGTAAAGAGCCTTGAGGTATATAGTCGCGCCCCAGCCATCTATATTCTTCAAGACGGTACCAATAAATCTGCCGAGCGCTCCCTTTGCCCCTGGTATTTCCTTTTCGAAGCCGTCAACAAAAGCCTTCTTCAGGGGCTTCCAGATGACATCAAATGCCTTAGCAAAAGGCTTACCTATATCGCCTATGCTCTTTAGCAGGGGGGCAATAACCTTCAGAATCGGAATGTGCTCAAATACCTTGGCGAGCGGCCCTGCTATCTTACCAATTCCCACCAGGGAGAGAACGCCTATGATCGCGTCAAGCCAGTGCTTTTTCCAGAAAGATGCGCTAAATAGGTCAGTGCCCAGACTTGCCAGGAAGCCGAGTGCGAATCCTATTGCGTTACCACCGATTGACTTGCCGACATTGACCCAATCGACTTTCTTTGCAACATCGGTGATCATCTTTCCGAGGTCGGCTATACCAGACATCGCAAACATGAAGGCAACGCCCAGGATATGCCCCAACACCTTGCCGACAGTTTTTGCGTCCAGGCCTGAAATGGCGTCCGTAATCGTCTTAGAGAGCTGATTCTTTACAGACGGTCCCTTGGCGTTCGTCAGCTTCTTAGCCTGAGTGAGGCTGAGGTTTTCACCAGTCTGCATAATGCCGCCGGGATTCGCCTTGCCGGCAGACGCAAGAGCCTTCGCCCCCGAACCTTCGCCAGACTTGAACGTCTTTATCGGATTGAGCGTCTTAGTTATCGCCTCAGCTTGAGCCTTTGTTGTGCCAGGCTGAATAGTCGGACGAACCGGATAGGTCGGAAGGTGGTAAGACTGGTACTTAGTCGTCTTCTTAGTAGTCGGCGAAAGCTTATCGATCAGCTTATCTACGCCAGTCGATTTCAAAGCATTGGACAGAAGATCCTCTACTTGACCTATCTTCGATTTGATAGTGTCAACGGGGATCATGTCACCTATGGCGTCCTTGAACTTTCCAGCCGCCGGCAAGCCGACCTGAACAATCCACTCCGCAAACGAAGTGACCGGAGGAAGGAGCTTGTTGCCAAGCTCAATCGACATAGTCTCTACTGCCGACTTCAGCAGATTGAATTGAGCCTGAGCGGTTTTCCTCTGGGCTGCAACAGCCGGCCCGTACTTGCCCATGCTCGCATTAACCTGATTCTGCTTCTTCTGCAAAACGTCGTAGTTGTTAACTAGCGACATAATTGCGGAAGAAGACTTGCCTCCACCGAACGCCATAGACAGCAACTGAGCTTGCTTGGTAGCGCTCAGGCCGGCGGCATCCATCTTGCTCTTAAGCAGGCCCACGGCGCCCACCAGGCCGCGCGGAGAACGCATCTCATTCGCAAGCTCTGTACCGGTAAGGCCAATCGTTTTCAGGACCTTAGAAGCAGCCTTAGAAGGAGCGCCCAGGAGTGAAATGGTCATACGGAGTCTGGTTGCAGCACTCGCTGCACCGACGCCTTCATCCGTGAACACGGCCAGTGCTGCGCCGACGGATGAGAATGTTAGACCGAACGTTTTTGCAGTCGGGAGAATACCGGTTCCCAATGCGGAAACCATATCTTCCATCGTCATATTACCGGCACCGATAATTGCGTTAACGGTAGCTGCCGATTGAGCGAAGGAGGTAGCTCCCTTAATTCCCGTACGCCATGCGCCGGCTAGAGCATTCGTTGTCGACTCAAGGTCGGCCCCACCAACGGCGGCTAGATCAGACGCCACCTTTAGGGATTTCATTGCATCGACGTTATCCATGCCGACGGATTTCAAGTGGTAAAGCGCTTCCGATAGCTTTTCTGGCCCCTGTTGTGTCGATGGAGCCAGAGCTAGGACTTGCTTGGATAGCGTCTTAACGTCGCCTGCCGTTGCGCCGGCCTGCGTCTGAATCTTCTTCATAGAAGACTCGAACTTTACGGCAGACCTAACGGACTCCGCCGCTATCAGTACGATAGGAACGGCGGCTTTCATGGCTATTGAGCCGATGCTCTTCGCCATGCCGCCGACCTTGGAGCCGAGGGACGTAACGTCTTTCTGGGCATTCTTAATGCCCTTGTTGTTGTAGGTGCTGTATATGGAAAAGCCTAGGGAAGTTACTGTACTCATACCTTGTTCTTCCCGTTTTTGGCCACATACTTAGCAGCGTTCCGAAGAACTAGTTTCACTTCTGCAATGGCGAATGGCGCTTCCGATTTAACAGCGTTAAAGAACCAATCGCTCTTTTCCGGAATCTGACTAACCCAAATGTCGCTGTTGCCGAATACGGGGTGCCTGAAACCCTTTGGCGAGTCAAAACCACGCGGGATGATTGCCTCAGACTTCTCCGGCATCCGCGTAACGATGCGAATGCGAGCGTTCTTTCCGGTCTTTACCTGAACTCCCACACCACGTGCAACTGCGGCGCGGATTTTGTTCGCGTCAGTAGACCTGACCGGTAGCGATCTCGCGTTTGCTTTCGCTTTAGCGACAATAGGAGTTGCGGCGGCACGAATATCTTTTCTCAACTGAGCTGGAAGCTTTTTATCAATAGCGCGAAGAGCTTTCGCTATCTTCGCCACTTCACGCCCGGGTTTCAGATCAGACATTTAATCACCCCTAGCGGCTTGCCTCTTATATTCTGCGTGTAGCTCCCACGGGCGTATTACCGGAATGGGCTTCATGTCATCAGCTCCGCCAGATTTTGTGTTCATCTGTGCGTACGTATGAAGCATGGATTGAAGCAGTTCGTTTATTTCCGCGAACTGCTCACTAATCCACTGATCGTCAAGGCGGCCGGCAACATTCTCATATGCCTGCCATTCGGCTAGCTCAAGTGCCGTCATACGGCCGAGCATTTCCCGAACTGTCATTCCACCTAGAGACTTAGCTAGTCTGAAGTAGAACTGACGCTCGGGTCGCTGCCGAAACCCTCGGTCAGCTCCTCAACGTCCTTCTCCGACATGCCGTTCATCTCTCGCGCAATGTCGAACAAGCGCTCAAGGACGCCGGCGTTTTTCTGCCCCAGAAGAGTTACATCAATATCGGAAAAGACTCGCTTGTTGTTTTCGTCAACCATGCAAAGGGCAAGCAGACGCGCACGGAAGTTCGTGAGATTCATTTTCTGCGTGCCGCTCTTGCCCTGCGTCACGGACTTGGCTTCGAAGTCATCTCGCTGAGTGCCAGTGAGGGAAAGAAGTCGGACCTCACCAGGTTCCGTGACTCCCTCTTCGTTCCACTCGGGAACGGGAACGTCTTTCCAGGTAAGGTCATTCGCCTTGAGAATCTGAGCCTTAGTAAAAAGCGCCATGATATTTTCCTATGCGGATTAGGGGAATGGCGAGGCAGTCCGCAAGGGAGACAGGCAATCCCCTGCCTCGCCATTCCGGTATATGGTGTGTGCCTGTTATTAGGAGGTAGCGCGGTCGAACGTGTCGCGCTGAACCATAAAGGTGACTGAAACCTCGGAAAGGGTTCCGACATCACCGGTCAGCGGCTGGTAATCCAGTAGAATGCACGTTGCGCTGTATTCCGGGTTATCCGTACCGACTACGTCAGCGGTCGGTCGAATGTTCACATCGAACTCTGTCTCATTCTTCCAAAGAGGGTAAAGAGTCGCGTCTACCTCGGAAGCGGAAAAGTCCTGCTGAAGCTTCAGAACGATTGTGTTGTTCTGAAGGCCGGCAGCAGCCTCTCGGCCGTCTCCGCCGAAGTTAGTAATGTCGATGTTGTCTTTGGAAAGGTTTATTTCGGCGGACGAGCAATGATCCGAAAAATCCGCCGCGTTGATTGCTGTATAGCAATTCTTAAGAATGAGCCTAGACATTGTCGGCAACCTTCTTTACTGCGGGCTTGGCCGCTGGCTTATCCGGAACTACCGGCTTGATATGGCCGGCCTCTATCAGCGCCTCAATGGCTTCGCGCCCCATGCGCAATGCGACCTGTTCGCCGCGCTTAACTCCGTTGATTGCATGCCGCCCTATTACCTCGAAGACACCCTCAGCGGCACCTTCCGAAGGCAAGCGGTGCGCCTCTACCGCCCGCATCAGCTCATCCTTACGAGAGCCACCGTGACGCTCGTGAGCGTTCCGGGGAGAGCTAGGGTCGCAATGCCAGGCGTATCAACTCCGGCATGCTCTTTACGAAGGGGGAGCCAGCATTCGCCAGTAGTGGCGGCAATTGTGACTGACACCGCAGGATTGGCTACGCCATAAGAGGTTTTTCCGGCAACGGTAATTCCGAGAGTCAGAGCACTGCCACTGCCGTTCTTAATAACGACGAACGTATTGTGGCCGCTGCCAACTTCGGCAGTCATGCTCGTTGCCGGAGTATCGAGTCCGAAATTTATCTTTGTTCCTGCGTCAACCAGATTCTGCACGGTAAGGGCTGTCATGATTTAATCCCCTGCAAATATCGTCGTGAGATGGAGACAGGCTCCAATGTGGGGGATTAGAGGCTTTAGCCTCGTTGAAAGTGAACCCCCATATTCGTCCATCTTCGTAATCATCGAATCCTCAACGACTCCGCCGAGACTGGGATTTTCGAATATGATTCGGCGCAAACTTTTTTCGCTCGACCCGTCTACGTAGTCGTCCAAAGCGTTTTGTGCAAATTGGATCTCTGGGATACCGACCATAACCATGAGAGGAAATGACCAGGAGTCGAGCCCACGCCCCATGCTTTTTGTGAAGTCGGCTACGGGTGGCCCGATTACTACCGCAGGAAGGTTGGTAATATCTGCCCACACTGGATAGATGTTCAATTCCTCTAGCTCCGCGCGAATGGTCGTAGCTATTGCTTGACGAACTTCACCTAGATTCGGCATTAGCTCGCCACCAATACACTTCCACGCCTGAAATTCTTCAGCTTCTTAAAAGCCAAAGTGTTTTCTCTTAGGACAACTACGCTTCCGAATTGATCAGACCCGGCAATTCCAAGTCGTTGGTCTTTCAATTGGAACGTATCAGAAGTCATGATGAAAGCCGCTTGCCGTACTGATGCCGGCACTGCCGACCATCCCCAACGGGCCGTAACCGATACCAATTCACCCGTAGGAAAGTTACCCTTGATAGTCCAATAGGGAAATCCACCTAGCCCCTGAACGACGCCATTCGCAGGCTCAAGCACCAGCGATGAATTGTCGTAAGTGGTTCCGTCCGAATCGACTATCAATCCAACATCTGTACTGAAGTCGTCCGTTATCAAAATGGACGGATACTTACTCCACTCGCTTCGTTCCATATTCCTTATCGACTTATACTTACGAATAGAAGCCGAACCGGAATCATTGAAGTCCCTATGACAGTGGCGAATAATATCTATCGTCGTTGACGAAATGGCATCAGATATTTCTTCGTCGTGATCGGTCGGTTCAATGCTCATGTAGTGACGAACTTCTTCGAGCGTTAGGAAATCAGCGCCCAGGGTCATGGTTAGACCCCTGTTCGCAATACCTGAACCACTGAAGAAGAAGCCGTGATTCCGTAAAGAGCCTCGCCGCTACTCAGCTTGATAGGCCACGGCAGGTCTGCACTAGCCGCAAGCTTGTACCCATTAGATGTGGTAACCGTGGCGGAACCTATGAACAGGTCAGCAGCACCATTGGTGATATACAGCGTCTGTCCGGACACCCCATCAGAATCAGCAACGCTTAGGAGTGTCGCCGTGGTGGAAACGGTGACCGCAGCACTTCCGGTGGCCATATGGCATACTCCTTACTTATCGCTTTTGGGGCTCTGCATTTTGTTGGCGGCTGCTGCCGTCTGCTTGGCCGCTGCCGGCTTCTTAGGATCCGGCTTAGGCTCTACGGGAACAGGCTCCGGTGCCGGCTCAGGCTCCGCTAGACCATTCTTCTCAAGCCACTCATCCGAAACCTCAGAGCCTGCGGAATGAACAAGGAAGCCGTGACCGCTGGGATTGTCGTCAGCCCAAACGATCTCGTTATTTCGTGTTCGCAGGATGTCTACGTCAATTTTCATTCGACATCCCCTTACACGTAGTAGAGAGTCACGCGAAACTTGCCGGCCGTAGCAGTGCCCACGATTACAGCCTTTACGTTGCGCGTCGCGGTAGTCTTAAGCGACGTATCGCCGGTCGCATCAGGAATTACGTCCTTGCGGCCCGTGGTCCATGTGGTGAGATCCGCAGGCGCATAAACATCGTTGGCGCCTTCGAGCTGAACCTTTACACTAGTAGCGCCAGTAATTGCCGTAAGAACCTCAACATAGCCACTCGTCACAAAAGAACCGACAGGGACACTATTGTCGTTGCCGTTAATACCGCGCAAGGTCTTAGTTCCAGCCGTGCCGCCGTCCTTTGCGAAATCATATTCCGCAATTACTACCTTAGGGGTTGTCGTACCCTCAATGATTCCCATTAAGAAACACCCAATCCATTAATTCCGAACACGCTTACAGACACGGTAGGAGAGGTTCCGCCGCTGATATTAGAAATGTTCAGGCGAACAATTCTAGAGATCTGAACAGGGCCGTTTGACTGAGGAAAATGAGTAAATACAACGCTTGGAGCGTCCAGGTCGCTTCCGCTTCCGCCCTCAAGAACCGGGTACCAATTGACGCCATCAATCGATCCCTCAAGTAGAACCGTCGCAAAATCAGGACTACCGGTTGTACTTACCTGCATTCCAAAATATCTAACATCGGCCGCATATTCCGATTCCGTAGCGCCCGTTACGGTGGCGTCCGTTATCCAGTAAATCTTCTCGAATTCCACAAAGCCTCCAAAAGAAAGGGGGTGCAACCGCCGAAACGATTGCACCCCCTTTTGACTTTTCTCAAACACCAGTTCGAATGACTGGGAAAAAAATTAGACGCCAGTAACCTTGCAGAAGGCGGCCGGACGGTAGACGACGAAAGCCGCACGCATGTCCGCACGCATGGCCTGTTTGCCGTTCACGAAGTAATCGGAGTGCGAGTTAGAAACCTGCACGTTGATACCGCGCTTGACGGCAAGCTCGCTGTAGTTAGCGAAGTCTCCGACGATGATGGTGCCGGCCACTAGCGCCTGCGCCTCAGTCACCTGAAGTCCCCAGATACGCGAAACGCCGGTGTCGCTCGGGTTGCCCCAGATGTACAGACCATCAGCAGTACGCAGAAGTCGAATACCCTGCCAGTCAAAGGGGTTGAACACCGCTGCGTTCGGCATAGCTCCACCGGTAACGCGAACGTTCGTCATGGCCTTGTAAACAGCATCCGGGGTAGCGTCGCTACCCTTTGCCTGCGTCTGGATGCCCGAGTAGGTAGTCAGACCCTTAAGGTTCGGAGCGTTGCCATCGCCAGCGAGAATCTGGGAGTCCAGACGCTGACGCACCATGAACGGAAGGCGGTTGTCAACGTAGCCACGAACCTGAGCAACATCCTCAAGCTGTTCATCCGTGATTGCGAGATAAACCGAGATCTTACGGACGGGCGAACTCTGCTCAGTAAGCTCGAAATCAGTCTGAGGATAGGCGCCACCCTCCGCGACTTCTGTGGCATTTGTTACGCCATCAGTGCCGAATCCAGTCTCTTCCATGAACACGACCGCAGACTGATTAGTAGCATTCTGCGGAACGATGTCAACGACCTGAATCGGGCGGGTCACGAAGTCAACGACACGGCCGGTACGGATGTTCTGAGGTGCCCAGCCATCACCGGTGCTTATGTCCGTGGCAGCAGTCTTCAGCATAAGGCCCTTGAGGTCAATATCCAAGGTCGCCTCAGGACCAGAATTACCGGTCTTACCCTTGTAAGCCTGCGACTCAATAAACAGATCACCAAAAGACTTGCGCTGAGCAGGAATATTTGCGTTGTTGTTCTCATTGCCGCGCTCACCATCGCGGGCATTCGGCGCCTGCTGAATGCGCTGCGCAGCCTTGAGAGTTTCCTGCAAGTCGTCGTGCTTAGTGCCCAGGTCGTTAAGTTCGTGGTTCCACTCGCGAACCTGCTTGGCAACCTCGAAGGTGTTACCAGTAACAGACTTCACCTTAGTGAAGTCCATTTCCGGCCCCGCCTCAGAGATGACCGCTGAAACCTTGGCACGGAGGTTATCAATCTTGCCCTTTACTTCCTTCAGGGCGGGGAAGTCAATTTCAGTAGCCATTGGTATTATTCCTCTGTATTTCCATAAGATCGAAAATGGCAGCTTCGCGGGCAAGTTCCTCTTGCGGCGTGTCAACGACCGCCTTAAGGTTCTTAAGCTCATCATTCAGCCAATCGAGCATTTCGACTGATGCGTGAGACATGGTGCGGCCCTTTGCGGCTCGCATTGCCGCAATCTCCTGCGCGCGAAGAATAAGGTCAGATACCGAAGCCAAGACAGCGGCACATTCGTCAGCGAATTTAAGCGAGGTCGAATTGGTATTCGCGCGGAGTTCAGGAACCTCGCGCTTAGCCTCTTCCAGGTGCGCGGCAAGGTGGTTGTAAACACCGCGCCGGTCGGCATCGGGGATGCCGGCCCCTCCACGTGCTCCATTAAGGATTGCAATACCCGTGATGCAAGCGCGGATATTGGCCTCACCCTTGACGGCTTCATGGTGGGGAAATTTGTAGGACTCCTTAACTTCAGGATCCTTAGTGGGGTCACACCAGGCAAAAACACTTCGGAGATCAGACACCGAAGATTCCGCAGGGATACCCTTTATCGCCTTGCTACCGTTCCATTCGCCGTCCGCAGCCTTAGTAAGGTGCGGGCGAATTGCAGCCTTGTAAGCATCGCCAGCCATTGCGGCCTGCTCCTTAGCGGCCTTAGTGCCTAGAGTGCGGGTATTAACTCCGGCACCCTGCATAACCGGCGACACTTCATGGACCTTGACGGCATTAAGGAATCGAACGTCTTGTCCATCGAATACGCCAGGGGCTGCGTCCAGGATGTCAAATCCGTAGGACCACTCACCCAATCCACTTTTGGCAAGTTCGGCCACGGTATTAAACGCGTCTACGCCGTGCGTGGTGTCCATGAAGAACTGCATATCTGCAATTGCTTCAGACTTAGTGGTTCGGATAACACCCTTGCCAACGGGAAGCTGGCCGGACCAACTCTGATGACCGTAGGCGCTGACGACGATGGGTGCACCATCCTGGATTGCATCCGGAGGTGTTACGTCGCCGTCTTTGTCAATTACGTTGAATGTCGAGAACACCGCCTCGACTTCACCCTTGGCGGCATCCTTGATTCGTATTGTGGAAGAGAAATCCTTACGGATGGGCATAGCAATTTCCAATCGGTACCAGGAACCGGTTAGTTGCCATTTGGACCATTGCCCGGAGAAGTCGGGTCTTGTCCATTGGCTGATTTAGGAGGTAGTTCAGAAAGGGGGGGTTGCATTTGTACGGAAACAAGGCCGGTATGCTGACCGGTCAAAAGGCCAAGATCCCGCGTCATCGTCGCCTGAACTGACGCGTCCGGCTTGTATCCGGATTTAATAAGCGAATCGATGGAGTTAGCCTGAATGCGGAAGATCTCCGCCAGGTCTGTTTCATCCTCGCGAAGGAAAGCCACATCTGAGGTGTCGTACCAAAGTGCGGCTTGGCTATTAGGCGCGTTGACGACGTTCTGAAGGCTCGCCGCAGCAATGCGCCACAACGTGCGAATGGTGCCGTCAGCGAGACGCCGGCGAGCGGCTGCGTAGTTGCCAGCATTAAGGCCGGAACCCTGCAATCCCTCAGAGAAGCCAACCCACTGAGGGGGCATTCCGCCGGCTGACGCTATGCGCGACTCGCCCTTTCCGACCGTTGCGGAGAAGTCGAGCTGCCGGAAATCCATTGTCAGTGGCGTTACGTCTGCGCCACCCAAAAGGAAGAGCGTCTTATAAGCATTGAACGCCCCCTGATGGCCTGCTTTGAATTGCAAGACGAATTCGTCAAAGTCTTCTTTCGAAGTATCCTTATCGAATTTGACAGCGAGGTTCGGAACGGCGGCATGATCGAAAAATTGCTTCTTATGCAAGGTGGACGACATGTCCGCTTGAATCTCAAGCAGGATTGGCGTAAGCCACGACATGCCACGGAATCGAGCAACAGGATCCGGTGTCGGCGAATAATGGCAGACTTCATCAGGCATAAGCAGGACCGTTGGCGCTTGCCCGTTGTCCTGTTGCGGCACACCGCTTAGCTGCGTGCTATACATGTATCCGATGATTCGCGCATCCGCCGCAAAAGGATCCTTGTTGCTGGCGAGGCTTGAACCGATAAGGATGATGACCCAATCGGGACGCAAGCGCGTGAGCCGCAGCCCCTGGCCGGCGGCTGCCTTTCCATAGCGCCCAAGGTCGTCGGTACGCGTCCAGTACGAGTTCCCTGCGAGCGAAGCGTCCTGTTCCATACGCGCAAGCAATTCGCCTGTCGTGCCGCCTGGCCATGGCGTTTCCAATATGGAAAGCTCTGGACTGCCGAACAGATTGCCCTTATTAATCCTGTCGCGCCAAATGAAGGTACCTTCAGAAAACAGCTTCATTCGCGCATCAATTACAGAAAAAATAGTACCATTGCGCTTGTAGGCGCCTTGTGCATATCCCTCGAAATCGTTGTCTAGTCTTTCCTCGGTAGATATCCCAGAAGCGACGAAGGGGAGATTCAATAGGTCTGTCTGCCAGAACGGCGGCTGGACGAATGACTTTTTTTCCCTGCCGAATAGGCGTTTCCAGAATGCCATAAAGTTGTCACCCCCAAGCCATTGCAGTGGTTGTGGTTTTCTCAAATGAGAGCTTTTCGTGACCCCACAAAGCCAATGTCATGCAAACTGCGGGACTGATATCCACGTTCACGTTCGGTCGAGCCAGCGCCCAGAGTCCGGCCAAGTCGCGCTTTGATGCGCCGCGCATTGCGTTGTTAAGGTCCGTCTGATCGCGGTGCCACAGGTACGGCTCATTGTTCTTTGCCGGACAAATAGCGGAGCGCATCTTTCCGCACGCCTGAGCGTATTCACGCGCGGTAGGAGAAACGACTCTGATGCCGGCGGCTTCGAGTGCCGGCTTGAGGTCTCCGGCCTGCGATGTCATGTCGATGATGAAAGCAATGGGCTTCCAACGCTTCTGCAATTCCTTAGCGCGCTCTACGACCCAATTGGCACCGGGGCGATAGTCAATCTCGGTTCCGTCACCACGACTCGTTATTTCAGCGACCTTGCTGCCGTCGCCGGCATCGCCTACCGCGAGAATGCAGGAGTGCGAACGATCCGGATTCGTATCAATGGCGAAGACGAGTGGCCGCTGTGGAGCGAGGGATTCCGTAGTTCGAGCCAGCCAATGTTCCTCCGAAAGCACTTTCCATTGCTCGGTCGGATTGGGCCAGTCTCCGACGCCTAGTCGCTCCTGCTTAAACAGCACAGGACCGAGCGAACGGAATTCTTTCTCTATATGCTCCCGAGAAATGGTTATACCCATACTCGGATTAGCTATTGCCCACGCCTCAGGATCGGTAATCGATTCGTGGTCAGGACACTTGTAATCCTTGACCTCGGGATCGCAATAGTCGTTGCAGTGATTTATGGACCATTCAAGATATGAAAGCGAAGGATCTTCTCCCTTGAGCGCACGCGCACGCACCGCACCGAATTGCGTAGACTCCTGATTGCCGGCGGATCCCGTATACCAAAGCTGTGGATTGCCAGTCACTGATCGAGCCGACATCGTAGGGATAAGCGCGGCAACCGCCGTATCGGCTAGGTACATCGCTTCGTCCAGGATGATTAGATCACCGGTGAAGCCACGGCCACCGCCCTTGGTCCGCGTACGGAATCTGATCTTTTGTTTGTTCTTTAGAGTGATTCCCTCATCGCCGTGCGAACGCGACACGCGCATCACTTCGCGGTCGAGATCTGGATTACTTTCAATGAGAGTTAGCAAACGCTCGAATGCCTCAAGCGAAGTATCGAAGAGGTGCGCTGAATGTATGATGAACTTCTCGCCAAACAAAAAAAGCCCGGCAAGTTCCCGGGCTTCTAGAATGCTTCCTTTTCCATTTTGTCGAGAAACCATTAGGCCAACTTCGAAAGCTGACCACTTTCCGTCGTCTCTTACTCCGAGCGACTTTCTTAGTACCGTCTTTTCCCATTCGAACAAATGCAGACCGGCTGTTGCCGCAAGTTCTATCGCGTCATCACCGAGACTGTATGTTGTTGAAATAGGCGTATGCATGATCCGTGGATCCTGAACGCCAATCATCATCTCGGCAGCTCGCTGCCCTTGGGTCGCGTCCGGCGGCTGTCCTGCCGGCGCGCGGCAGACTGCGGAGACGCTGAGGTCTCCGTCCCGCCACCCGTACGCTTGCTGACGCGGTTGCGGATGGTCGCCAGGTCCGGCACGTCCGACGGGAGCCCCGGGGACGCCTGAGGGGCCGCAGGGGCCTTGTCCATGGCCTCGATCTTGGCCAGGCAATCCATGAGTCTATTGGTCAATGGTGCAATCTCTTTGTAGTCCGGACCGCTTCTATTGCAGTGTTCGCATTCGTTGCCACTGAGCGCTCTGCCGAGCATGTCACGGATAGCTTTAAGAGATTCAAGCGTGTCGTCTTGCCGTAGGACGCCTAGCAGGACATCGGGTATCTCTTGCATAGACGCTCCTTTGGGTGCGGCCCCAGTTATCGATTTCCCTTTATGGAATTGCAAACCCTGTGCATTAGTTGAACGTTAGAAAGAAGATCATTGCCACCATTTGAAAGCGCTACGCGATGATCTATAGTCGGGCCCATAGGCAGTAGACCCGAAAGCTCCATGTCTACCGGACAATTACAATATTGACATTCGTAATTATCTCTTTCGGCTATCTCAAAGAGCGAATACTTTTCGCTATGAGCACCGATCTTCCTTGCCCTACGCGCGCGATGCTTACGCCTATCGCGTTCTGCTCTTCTCTTGTCTGCGCATGGCTCGCACAGTCTCACGCCATTTGACTTGACGGCTTCAGTTGGAAGACTGCAATCCGTGCATGGATTTACTGTTACGCCAACCATCCTGTTTTGCCTGTAATAATTTCTGTGGTATTTACGTATACTGCCGTGATTCTCTGTGGCCCATTTTTCCAAGAGATGCTTTTTGCATATTCCACTACTGCCAGCGTGAGAATCGCAATCAACGAATGAACACGCTCTATTCTTCCTACATGACTGACACGTCATCTCGCCAGGTGGCAGAGATTTCGTACTTCGCCATAGCAGCTTTCCGCATCCGCTCGCGCATGGAACATCGGCCTTTCTGGGCAACGCTCATTCTCCTTTTAAATTTTATGCACGCTAACTCTTCAAGATCATTTAGGAAACACGCAATTTAGAGAGGAAATAGGTCAGGAGTGGGGGCAGGGTCAGCCACGGTCCATGATCAGTTGCATACCCACCCCCCCACATGTATACCTATGCGTTGCCGGTACCATTTGCTCCCCTATCCACACATGTGATTGATCAATGCAATGACATATGACAGAGCTCTGCGGTCGGCGGCTCAAGTCACCAGCGGCGAGACGCATTAGTTGCAATGCGTACTTCTCTATTTCCTTTGGCACTGTTGCATGTACGATGCGCCTCGCGTGCATTGCTACGCTCAAGCGCTAGATGCGGTGCCTTGCTTAGCGGTATGTGGTGGTCGAGTGTCCATGCCCACTTGTTGTTACGGTCTATGCGGGATAGCTCCATGTCTATTGGCCGTGCACACACACAGCACACGTGGTCGCCATTCTCCTTAAGCCACTGCTTAAGCCTATTGAGCGGCCTGCCTGAGCGACCACGCCTCTTGTTGAGCGCATCCTCGCTATCGTCCACCCTGCACACCTACTGCCTATACCTAGGTGGCCATTCCCCTAACTGCCCCGTCATACATTGAATGATTCAATTGGTATTGAACGCAAAGAGGCCACCACTCGTGATCGTTACGAGTGGTGGCCTCAGTGGGCATGCCAGTGGGTACCGCTTAAGCTTCGCACCCCTTCGCGCTAGCGTCAATGTGCTACACGTGTGCTAGCGCATATGTGCTAGCGCCCCCCTTCGTGCTGTGTAGGTAGAGGCATGCGCGCGCGCCCACGCGGTAGGGGTGGCGGGGCCGGCATCGGCTCGCCTGGTATGTACTGCGGTAGCTCTGCTAGGTCCCATCGTGGTATGCCTCGCTTGCCGCTGGCGTACGCGGTAACTCGGCCTTCCGACTTCCATCTGTACAGCGTGCCTACGGGACGACCGGTGTAGGCGACCGCTGTAGCGGTATCCACAAGTCCGCTGATACGCGCAAGCAGGCGTACCCATTCATGTCGCTTATAGCGGTGGCCGCATTGTACGCACGTCACATCGCTGTCGCTGTCCTCGGCTACAACGAGCATGCCGGCACATTGGCCGCACGGCGTATCAGGCAATGCCTTTTTACGCACATCATAGCCAAGCATAATTCGCGCCGCTTTGACGTGCTTACGAAATGCTTCGCGTATCTCTAGCAGAAGCGCTGCGGATTGCGGTGTTGCCTGATCCACTCCGGCGAGCTTTACCAAATCGGCAAATGAAAAATATTCTCGCTGCGCCAATCCTAGAATAAGCCTTAGATTAGCATTCGCATAATCTAGCGAATTTGATATATCGTCTCGCAAATAAACGGCTTCGAACTTGCCAGGCGCCGACGATTCCGACTTGTTCGCCTTTTTATCTTCGCTATTTCGCACATTGCGAAGCTGAACAATTTCACTCTCAAGCTGGTTGAAAAGGCCGGCCTGTTTCACATTCGCACTGCGATGATACTTGATTCCGTCGATTACCTCTACGAAATCAACTTTCTCATTCCACCCTGATGTCAATTGCTCGTACTGCCTTAGCACTACTTTCCACAGAAGTTCGTCCACCGTTATAACTCCTCTTGTGCTGGCAAAAGCAGTGCGTTTGATCTGGACCGTTATTTTCGCAGTCCTTGTGACGATTCGGCAAATTATTATCGGCCGCGTCCTGGCACGGCTCACAGATTGGCAAGGAATTTCCTCTCTTTGCGCGCACGCCGCTTCTCGGCTTCCTCAACCTCACGAATCAGATTCGGCAAGTCGTGATCAACGGCCAGGGTGAACGCTTCCTTATCGTGAAAGGCGCAATCCGCTAGCCGAATACCGGGATGCCGTGTGCTGTGCATGAACTCAACAGCCATGCCTTTGAACTTGGAATAAATATCATTCATATCCAACCTCACCCTTTTTAGGTTCTAGATACTCGCCACTAAGTTTGTTGATTCGCGGATATCGCGGCTTCTTCGCCGAAGCAACTCGAAGCGAAACGTCTAGCTGTTCCTCTGGACTACACGCGAAATCATGCCGCGAATACCAATTGAAGTAATCGATATAGAAAGCGAAGAACGCTCCATCTTCGATTTCCTTTTCAGTAAAGAACGTTCGGCATACGAGACACAGTTTCGGCTTGAAGATAAAAGGTTTTTCAGAACGGACAGGGGTCGCATTCCTGGCAGCTTTTTCCTTCAACTCCTGCGAGTATTTTGGCGCAACAGCCGTGGGCGCGTTGATAAAGCTCACAGGAGCCTGTGGAGGGTTTACGGTTACATCAACTCGACTCGCGTTCACGTAAGCGCCGCTACAGGGATGCGACGCCAATACAGGCATTGCACCCCATTGCGATGCGGTGTGCCTACGGAGCAACCGCAGAGGTTTGCCAGTGCGTTCCTGTACAAGGTCGTAGGTTGAGCGTCCAGCTATGAGCGCTTCTCTGTATGCGTCCAGTGAGAGCGGGGTGAGGTCGACGGCTGTTTCTAGTCCATCGACAAATGAAACGAAAATGTAGGTCTTACATTTAGAACATTGACTCAATTCGGGTTCATTACTAATAAGACTTGTCATCGAAATGAAACCTCAGCGTCCAGTGAGCCGACTACTCTGCGCATTCGTTCCAAGATCATCTAGCACTTGTTCCACAGTTGTCGCACACACTCCGGCTGACATACTTGGCATACATGGAATAACTTAACTACTCTCTGTGAGTGTGTCCATGATCGCTCACCAGTTATGTCAGCCGGCCCCAGTTATGCCAAGTATGCCAAGTCTGTCATGTGTGCCAGCCCTGAAACCCACAGTTGTGTCAGGGGCCTGGCATAACTGCGGATTCTGACATAACTGTAGGTCAGAGGCCTGTAAGGGGTGGCATAACTGCGGGAGTCTCGATCTTGGGCAGCGACCAGTAGGAGACAAGATCACGACCGAAGCCGGAGCGTTCTACTACTACGTCCAAGGACTTCCTAGCCCTATGCAAAGAGGATTCCGAAATACCCTCCTGCCTGGCCGCAGTCTTGGCGTCTTTCGCGTTTGTTTTTCCTTGCGACTCCAAAAGATCCTTAAGAAACTTCTTCGCGTCGGTCATCTGTCCGCCATCGCTCAAGCTGGACTCTGCGAGAACGTCGGAAGTTTTGACCTTTGTAGTACCGGTAATTTTGATAAAAGAAGTTGAGATAAAATTGCCATCTTCGGTGAACGAGAACGGTTCGATAGTATACGTATAGCTATCGATATTCAGGTTCCCTAGATTGCTCTTTTCCTGTGAAAGGATGTAGCCATTTTCTACTTCAGGATCCGCAATGACGCCCATAGCCGATCGGCATACGTTACCCATTTCAGTGCTTCCCAAAATGGCATCCATAAGGTTGTTCGTCATTGCCTTGCGCGTGTGCGCCAATCCGATAGCTGCCAAATTGTTTTCAATGCACATTTTCTGAATTGCTTGCATACTGGTCCGCATGAACGATCCTGTGTCGCCCTTAATCGATTCAAGGTTTGCGCTCAGCGGGTCGAGCATCACGCACGCCGCATCGACGCTACGCGCTGCTTCCGCCATGCGCTCACAGTCTCGCGGTAGGATCACGTTGCTGTCCGGCACGGACACGAAGAAGATGCGCGACAGTTCCGCGCCGGCAGCGACCATGCGAGGCTTCACCGTTCGTTCTAGCGAATCCTCGTTGACCACATATAGCACTGACTTGGGCTTGCCGAAAAAGCTGCCGTCCATGTTGCCGGTCGTGATGTCCGCAGCGATGCGAGCGAGCATCGTTGACTTGCCTACGCCACCACGACCAGCGATTAGGGTGATCTCCCCCATGGGAACGCGCTCTTTCCAAAGCCAATGCGTCGTAAGAGACCGAATACCGGACGCACCGGTAAGGACAATCGAGCGGCCGGCTTGCAGCTCCTTCTCTGCTTCCTCCTGCCCTTTCTTCTTAGCAATCGTCTTTTCTTTTTCGATCTCAGTAAGACGAATGCGTTTATCTTCGGCAATAAAACGTGCAACAGGATCCCGTTGTGCTGCAACCTGATCTAGTTGCGTTTCCTGCATATCGGGCAATCCGGATGATACGGAGTCAGATCCTTCACTTGGTACTTCTCCGGCACTGACGAAAGGGTGGTGTCCGTTTTGCATTCCCGCCCCTCTCGGCAATCCTTGCAATAAACGTTAAATTCGCAATCGTCATGCGGCTTCGCGTCGAGCCGGCAGTTCGGTTCCACATCCCAACCCGCGCCCCGCGCCGCTACCTCTGCTGCGCCCCGTGTGGGCCACATGCCGGCGGTGCGAGCCGTCGCGTGGCACTCCAGTGCTTCGTTAGGCACCGCTGGGCTGTGCCCTGCCAGCACCGCGTCATAGGCTGCCTGCGGCGTGCTCAGCCACCCCTTGCACGGTCCGTCGCACCGCATCCGCCAAACCTGCTCAGCGCTCATTCTTCATCATCCGGCACGGGAGTTATGTCATGGCGCGCATTCTGTAGCTCGCAATGGTTCCACCGCCTTTGCGCTTCATTCCACTGCACAGGCTTGCCGCATTCAAGGCAATACATGTTCGGCCCTTTAGGCGATGCCTGATGCATATTCTCAGGAAAAATCACGTGCTGCCATTTCGAATGCGTGCTACTCCACTCGATTGGAATATTGCATGTCGCGCAATGCACACAACTAGAAGGAGTGGCCGACTTCTCCAATACCCAATGCACTCCGGTAAGCTCGCAATCGCTCTGATACTTATGGAACCACCTGCCGGGCTTTGACACGTCGTTCCAATAAGCAGGCTTTTTGCATTTATCGCACACTATCCCATCGGGCCCCAGGAAGAACGACCTGGCCGGCTTGTTTGCTTCGCTAGTCTCGGCTTTCTCTTCCCGCGTCTCTTCCCAGTGAGCGCGAACGATGTTGCCGTATTCAATCTCTATGGTCGCGTTGGCGGGAACGCTATGCTCGTGCCAGCGGTTGAGAAGCTGCCTTAGGGATTCAATGCTTACGCCTTCCGTTTGAGCTACCATTTGCCTATCTAGGCAATGTTCCATCATCATTCGCACGACTATCATTTATTCACCTTCGCGTCTGCTTTGCGTACCGCCGCAAGGACCTTATCTGCGAGTTCCGGCACCCAATCCGCGTACTTGCTCTTGGGGTCCACGTCGTCAAGGCCGTAGTTTCCGAAGTCGAACCTTCGGATAGCTTGGACGATTGCGGACAGTGGCACGTTGTATTCATCCGCCATCCCTGGTCGCCTCCTTATCTATACGAATCAACAGCTCTGCACAGCTTGTGGGTATCGTGGCCGCATCCCACCAGTCCCAGTTATTTGAGTCGTCATTTCCTACGGCGAGCTTCAGCCGGTCCGCGAGTGCTTCCACGTACGCGCTTACCAGTGCGTTCGCCTCGCGCATGGGATAGATGGACTCCATTCCTCCTGCTATCGTGTCGCGCAGCTCTTCTAGGGTCAGGTTGTCTTCAGCTTCGCTCACGTCTTTACCTCCGGATCGATTGAGTCGATAACGCTTTTGGCGAACCTGGAGCTGTATTCGTCTATGTAAATGTCACACTCGTATAGCTGTAGTGCAACTTCTCGCTGCTTCTCCGCCAACGCGTGGGCATGCTCGGCAAGGATTCCGTCCGCTATGCGATCGGCTTCTTTGCTCGGCTTTCCCCAGCCTTCGAGCCATGAGAGTATTTTGTCTCTAGGGCTTTTATCGGCATACTCAACGAGTTCATCACTCATCCGCCCTCCCCCAACACCAGTCCGCATCTATCGCAAACTGCTACGTAGCCACCTGCGTACCAAACGTTGTACTCCGGAACGTGCTCGCGTCGCCACAAGCACACGAAGATATTCCACCTTCCGCGTAGCCATTTCACGTTAGCTCCTGCATAGAATGCATCGCGGCATGTATCCGGCGGTTATTTTGCGGCACAGCACGTGATGCTCAAAGTTGAGTATGCGTTCCGCCGCAGGCGGACACGTGCATTCGACTTCGTAGTCGAGCCATCCAAGCTCGCGTGCCGCATTCGCAGCCTTCAGCCTGGTATCGAACTCGTTCCAATCCGGTTGTGCAATTTCGTCGTCTCCAAAGCCTAGGTATTGCTTGCAGCCAACGCACTGCACTCGGTAAAAGGCAACTATCATTCGCACTCCACCTCTATTACTTCGCAGGCCGTGAACTTCCAACGCCAATTGACCTTGACGAATAGCTTTCCGGTGTCGCTGAACTTGAAATCCAGGCCGTAGGGATTGAAGCGACGCAAAGCCGCACGCCTGGCCGAATCCTCCGTGGTGGAGAATGCGACCGGACGTGCGGCTTTCATCACTACGTATCCGCTACGGATTGCGTCCGGTTTCATATCGGAAATCGCTCCTAGCGGTGCGGCATGCTCGACAGCCAAGGACGTAGCGTGCGCCACTCCAGTGCTTGTCACCTATCGCCCTGTGCAGCCTGTAGCCGGCTACGGTGCCGCACTCCCCCGTGTACTGCGGCACCGCATCAGGATTGTCTATCGTGTCGTCATCCCAGCAATTCAGCGGTGCCCATTCGTGCCGCCTCGCATACTCGGATGATTTCTTGATGACCCAATCGACAACGCCCTGACTGGCCGGAGTCACAATCTCAAACCGGTCAGTAAGCTTGTGGACTTTCTCCGCCATCGACAGCGATATGGTGTCGTACATGCCGACGATGATCTGATTGCCCGCTACGAAAGCCGCGTGGCTTTGCTGCCCGTTGTACAGCACGTTGGTTGCTATCCAACGCTGCGAGTATCCAGCGCTGACAAGGCCCCGCAGCCGGCGACGCGTGCCGATGCTTGGGACCAGTTTGTTCGGCACGCGCTCGGGCCGCACTGACCGCAATGATTCAAGCGTAGACGCGTAGCAGCCCACCCCTATGGTCGATACCGTCGTTGCATGGATGAAGAAGCCGTTTTCCGTGGCTTGCTCGGCTATCCTCGCATCCGTCATTCCGTATGCCCTAAGGCGGTCCCGGATTTCCCTCGCCTCACCTGAGGGAATCTGGTGGGGCTTGCCGTGAAGCCTATCCAGTCGCGACTTTTTGTCTACGCGGCTCTTGTACGTCATGGACACGACTTATCCCCCTAGCGCGGCATTCAGGGCCGTTTCGATAATGACGCCTTCGCTCTGCACCGGAATCATGGTCACGGTTTGCAGCGTGAAGTCGCAAATCCACGGCAGGTCGACCAGGATGTGAGCCATTCCGTCAGGTGACCTAAGGGTAATCATGACGCGGTCGTCGTCGTAGCCCTCGAACAGGATGTCCCCCTCGCCCGCCTGGTCGCATTCCATGAGGTCTATCAGAAGATCTCGCGCGAACTTCCAGGAAATGGGAGCCGGTGTGAAGAACGTAATGGTTACGGCGATTGGGTCAGACGAGTTGTAGCTCAGCCTCGCATTAATGGATGCCGGCCGCGATCCGTCCTTGGTGGTCGAAACGAAAGCCTCGCTGTCGCTCATGTGAATGCTCATTCGAACCTCACGTGTCTCTGCATAGCGCTGTCCTGATACTCAGTGAATCGCGTCACGACTGAAGATATGTCGCATTCACCGCCGTACTGTCCTTCTACAGCCACACGCCAGCCACCTATCCTTTCCGTCGGGATTGGCTGAGTTTCGGGATCGGCACTCCATTCGATGTTTATGTGTTGCATCCAATGCACATCATCCCCGAACCGCGTAGCCTTTACCTCATTGATGTTGTACTTGGTGATTCCGCACCGGTCCAGCAATGCGCGAATCTCCGGCACCGAAAAGAACGGCTCATCAATGACAATCCCGGGAAGGCGCGTGCCTATATGAACTCCGTTCGCGTCGCGAATCACAGGGTCCGGTCGCGGTAGACCCCTAACCGTAGAGTTCATGAAGAATCGCTCAGAAATAGTGGGAGTTCGCACAATGTCCACAGCGCGCTGAAAGTCTTCCCAATTGAACGTGAACGTCTCGTCAACGACCGTGCATTGATACGCAGGCATGCCTTCGCTGGCAATAGCGTTTATCGTCACGTCGCTAATGCCTGGCACTTCTTCGCCGTTGACGCTTACGCGTTGCACCTCATCGACTATGACGAGAACTTCGCTCGGCCCCCTGAATCTCTGCTGAACAGTCTCAGGGCTCATTGTCGAGCCTTCGTCCGGTTCGGGTGGCTCAACTTCGCTGTCTGAATCCGGCGCAATGTTCACGGTTTCCAGTAGTCTGCGCTGCCATGATTGCAGTGGCGCTCCCATTGCTGCGGCTAGATTCGCAGTAGTGATCTCATCCCGAATAGCCGGTTGCGGCGGTCCTACTCTGGTGAACATGTCGTTCAGCCGTCGTGCTGTCTCAGGCGGAACGCGCCGATGTCTCGTGAACGCCTCTACGGTGGCGTCAATGTCGATATCCACGCCGCTGCTCTGCGGTACGGCGTTCTGCGCGTACGCGTCCCATAGCGCTTGCAGTTCCTCGGGCGTGCCCGTGTATCCGACGGCTTGCAGTCGAGATGCGAGTTCGGAGCACTGGCCGGCCGTCATCGCACCCGGGGCAAGCGGAGCGTGGAGCGCGTCACGTTGAAAAGAGGGATCGTTCGCCAGTCCACTTAGCCACGAACCGGCGGTTTGGGCTCCCGGAGCCCACTGGTAATGGGATGCCCTCGGGTGCAGCAATTCGTCGCGCTCTATCATTTCGCGTCGCCGTTGACTGCGCGCCTCTTCCTCTTCCAGGGCTCTCGCCGTATCGTGCTGGCCTACGCGCTCCAACGCCTCTTGCAGCACCGACATTCTGCGTAGCTCACCATCGCTCCGCACGGTTGGCGCTGCGGCCGGCTTGCGGTAGCCGAACACCGGATCGTGTTCGGCCCCTTCGATGTCGCGGTACTGGAGTCTGCCAGACTCACCGCTTCGGTCAATGTATAGACCGGAACGTGGATTCGATATGGATTCCCCCTCTTCGAAATTCCCCTCGTTCTGGAATGCATGACGGGGATCCTCGGGTGGTCGACTGGTCGGAGAGCGGAACGTTCCTTTGCATCTACTTTGCTCCGCGTCCTGGTCGTAATCGTCTCCGTTCCAGGGTGCGCCTTCTGCTATCCTGTTGCGGAAGTGCTTGCCGAGCACCGCACCGCGATGCGCGGACTTGACTAGGTCCACGTCGCGACCGCAGTGCCGGCAGTAACCTGTTTCGTCCGGCTCGCTCATTTCACCTCGTTCTTAGCAAAGTTATTTAGGTATGCCTCAGGATTGGGAACACAGAAGTGCAGCATTGCCATATCAGCAATGATTCTTGAGCATATTTCCCAAGCCTTTGCGTCGGACGGATACGCCCGAACCTCTTCCGCTACTAGTGCGGCAAGTTCGGGACCACTTCGCTTCTCTTCGGCGTATATTCTCGCAGCGGTATCCCAAGCGTCGCTAGTCGTCATAGCCCCACGCTTTCAGTTCGCGTTCACACCATCCGGCAGCGTCTTCGAAAGCTCGCTTAAGCGCTAGAATTTTCCCTATGTGGGAGTTGCGTTCATCGCCTTTGCGTCGCTTAGCCTTGCCGACGCCTAGCGCCCCGTGAGGCGTTTCTACCTGTGCAAAGGTTTCGGTCCCGTCGGTGACGACTAGGATTTCAAATTCGTTGGTTACTTGGAGCTTAGGTTTGGCCATTGAGAATGTACTCCTTAAACTCTTCGGCCTGCTCAATGATCTGTGTTTCTGTATCGCCTTCAGTCGAGAGGAACACAGCGGCTTGCAACGCAGCGGCACGCGCGGCCTGTTCATGATTCAGCCGAGAGGGCTGCCCATTCGCCGCAAGCCATTCGTCCATCTTCGGCATGTTAGTGGTGTCATCGCTCGGAAACTCAGACTTCGCCATGTCGTTACTCCTTAGGGATAGCGGTAGGCCAACCGGCGCCCTTGTAATCACTCGGCGTGAAAGCGCATGTGAACTGATTGGATCCGACATGTCTCCAAACTGCGCGGCCTAGCTTCTTATTGCCAAACAGGTTAAAGAAGATTTCCGCATTGCAGTGCCTACACTTTGCACGCGGATGCTCTTGCTTAGCCACTAGAAGCTTTCCTCTGCCGTCATCGCGTCCGCAACCGCGTGCAACACGGTTTCAAGGAAGCGACGCGAGCCCTCCGCAGTAACGGAAGCCACGCTCTTCGGACTTCCGTCCATGAAGTGTGACGGGCCACCGGTTACCGTGACATCTATCTGTGGAATCTCGCTGATATTAACCGTTGCTACGAACACTGCGTTCCTCCGTAAGCTTTCCGTTGACATAGGTCTTGCCGGCCGCGCTCTTATACGTGACGTTGAACTCTTCGGGACCCTTCTCGAAAGAACTACAGCTATTCATCAGTATTGATGTCACTTCAATAGGGTTACTACTAATCATCACGGATATGCGGTTGTCTCCGCCAAGGTCACGCAGCCACATAAGAACTGCATTGATCAGTAGACGTTGCCGACGCTGCATTTCCACTGTGTCATCTATGGCGTCACCAAGAATCTTTACGTTCTCGCGCGTTCTCTTGAGTTCTTCCTCAAGCTTCGCGATGCGGCATGACTTGGACTTCTCCCACTTGCGAACCCTTGCGCAAGGCCAGGGCTCTTCGCATCGCACGCAGAACTCTTCTTCAGTTTCATCGTCAAAGTCTGACGTGTGCTTCTTAGGCTCTTTCACTACAGCACCAATTCCCGTCGTAGTCCTGCTTGCGTTCGCCGTAGCTTCGGGCTGCCCTGGTCGCCTCCATGGTCCCGAGCAATACGGCGCCGCAATCGTCTTCCGTTGATCCGTCAACGCGGAACACCACGTAGTCGCGTCCGATGTACTCGACCGTCCGGCACGTATAACTGTCACGACCGAAGTAGCCGCCGGCATAGCCGTGCACCCGGTTCCCTACGCGTAGCGCACTGTCTACGGTGCGCCTTTCCAGGTTGTCTACTCTGGAGATTTTGAGGACAACCGAGAAAAACGGCCGGCGGTCCAACGCATCGAAGAAGCTTGCCGTATCGACCGCAGGCATTCTGTGATCTATCTGGAGATCGGGAATCCCACTGCCCGCGTACTCTGTTCCGTTCGCTCCCGCGACGCGAAACGTCACTGGCCCGTCGCCCTGCTGAATGAACTCAAACGCCATTGCGCTTCCTCTCGTATGTACTCTCTATCGCGTTGCAATGCTCTTCATTGGTAAGCACGTGGCGATGCACATACCGCCGTACGAAGAGGTGTCTCTGAACGTTTCGCATGGTGTGCTGAAATGACATCGTTCCGCCGTAGTAGGTCGAGCCGGCGAGCGAGCACGCGAGGCAAACCCAAAGCCAACGGCCGGCTACCCGTGGCGGCTTGTACCGCTGACCGATGCTGATGGGCTGATAGCGGATGACAATGAACGGGATTGGCATTTCCTCCCCTAGGGCTTGCATTGGCGTTGGCGGTCTGCTTTAATAGAGACATCGCAAAGGTCGGACGCAAAGGGGAACGGAAATCATGACGCACAGGAAGCTTTCGCAGGGTCAGGCCAAATCGCTTCGTGAAACCGCCAGCGTGATAGGTCGAATCCCAGGTGCGACCAACACGCTTAAGTCTCTCGTTCGTCGCGGCTTGGCGACTTGGAGTTACGAGAGCAACAGTGGCACGGTTCGCAAGTGCGCCATCCTCACCGATGCCGGAATCATTGCTCGCAAGGAATTGCGCTCCGCGTAATCGGCAACCCCCTAGGGAAACCGGGGGGCATTGCTCTGTCCAATGACTTGCATTGGCCTATCCGGCTATGCAATAATAGAGACATCGCAAGGGAAACACTGAAAGGGCGGGCACCATGACTCGCAAGGTAACTGCACAGAAGGCCACGTTCGGCGGCTCCAAGGCACTGGTCGTCACCGCATTGCACACAGCAAAGATCACCGGAGCGCGTGACGTTTACACCCTGTGGGTTGAGGACGCGCCCGCGAAGAACGGCGGATACGCGGCGGGCACCATCACTCACCGCTGGATTGACGGAGACGGCCGTTACGCGGACAAGCACGAAGCGACCGAAACGAAGGTTGTCACGCGCGAGTCGCTTCCCGCCGACGTGCGGGACAAGTTCTGATCAATGCAATCCGCCCCCCGGCTTCCAAAGCGGGGGGCATTGCTCTGTCCAATGACTTGCATTGCAGCATTCGAGCTGTCATACTCGAATCAACGCGAAGCGATAGGAGAAGAAAATGGGTTACACGGGAACCTGGCAGACCGAGTGGGTAAAGACGGAAGCCGGCGAGATGAAGCGCACGTACGGCGGTCGGACCGTGTCCGTTCTGCCGAACGGAACCGTGTGGGCAAAGACTTCGCGAGCCAACAACATGGTTCGCAATGGAAGTGACGGCCAAGAGGCCGGAATGAAGTGGGCTGACGGGCGCTACTCGCTCAAGAGTATTTCAGAACGGGAAGAGCACTTGCGCCAATCCTGATCAACGCGACGCGCCCCGGCGGCTACGGCTATCGGGGCGCTTTGACGCGACGCGTCAGCATCCGCTAAGCTTCGCATGTTCGGCCGTTCTCCAAGGTGCGGCCGGATGAGAGAAGCCACGCTCCGGATTAAAGGTCTCGCCACCTCCGGAGCGTGGCTTCTCGTTTGCCCTCAGCCTTCCGCGTGCTCCGCATCGGTCATCAGGTCGGATTCCCACACGATCGTTCGAGCGCCATTATCCCAGTCGACTTCTACGCGCACAATCGTGGTAAATGCAAGATTAAGTGATTCGGCCTCACTCATCACGCGGCCTTTGCTGTTGTCATACCAAACGCTGTCACCGACCGCGAATCGCATCAGAACCGCATCGCGGCTGTCAGGAATTCGTCCACGTCGCCTGCCTTGAACTCGAAGCTGTCGTCAACGACCCTCAGTGTCCAGCCTTGCGCGTCGCGCTCAAGGACCGCCACGGCGAGCATGCGCTTGGGACGCAACAGCGTCGGCTCCACGAAAGCAACCGGGGTCTTTGCGCCGTCCGAGCTATCGTAAACCGTCACAATCATGTTCTTGATTTTGCGAACATCCGCACCACGCTTGAAGGCGCCACACGTGAGCAGGATCCGCGTCACGCGCTGAGGGATTTCTTCGAGCTTGAACGTCAGCGTTTCGTCGTCTCCCTCCCCCTCGCCGGTGAGGTTGTCTCCACTGGACGTGACCGCGCCGGCGCCACCCTGCGAATCGTTCTTGAAAGCGTCCGTCGAGTCGAGCCCCACATACTTGATGGGCTTGTTGCCGACCATGCACACGCCAATAGCGTCCGCATCGCTCGCATTCGCTTCGTCCATGAGCGCGCGTCGCGCAATACCGGACAGAGAAGCGAACCGGGACTTCTTAATGCCGTCCATATCCCACGCGGCGCCGACTTCCAGAACCTTCATTCCGTAGAGCGGATTCTGTCCATCGCCCGGAGTGAGGTTCGTCAGTGCCGCGCGATTCTCCGGCTTCAGCATGTCTGTCATTGTGCTGCCTATCCTTATCTGTATTTGGGCACAAAGAAGCGGTCCGACCGCGAAAGGCCGGACCGCTTCTGTTCAACTAGCCCTTTGGATTCCCCTTCATCCATCCGGACTTGATTTCTTCCCCTTCTCTTTCCTCTTCCGTGGGCATCGCTATCCTTCCGATAGGTTGCGATCACACTATCAGAAGTCGTGAATACATTTAGGGCATGAGAATATTTGATCAGAACTGATCACGTCTATCACACCCCATACAGTCGAGCGGGCCGGCAGGGCACGGGCAGCTCTGCTCAGCCGCAGGCGTCGCGTCGCTTAGGATCGTTCCCACAGAAGTCATTGCGGGGCTAACGAATCGCGATCGCTGCGGCTCCCACGTGGAGGACGCGCCGGCCGGCTCGGCGGGCGGTGTGCCTGGCTCGGGGTCGCCGTAGGCGTGCCACTGCCCCGCGTCCCAGGCCCAGCGTCGGCCGCAGGCACAGCGGCGGTACCCGACGCGGTGCGGCTGGAAGTACGACCACCACGGCCGCCAGTGCGGATGCCGGCGGAGGCACCGCACGATAAACCGGCTATCGAGCGACATGACGCGCTCGCCTGCTTCCAGGCGTATCACCTGCCCGCCGTATTGGAGTAGGCCGGCCGCAGCTTCTTCCATGGACACGCCTGTCATAGCGCGCTGCCACGCGGCCCCTTGGTTAAACTTATCGCGTGTCACCACTCCCCCCCAGCGTTCCGTTGGCAAGGCGACGCTCGACTTTCGAGAGATTAAGCTCCGCTATTCCATCCAGGGTGTAGCCAAGCTCATTGGCGCATGCCGAGATATACCACAACACGTCGCCAAGCTCATCGGCTATCGCTTCCCTAAGCTCTGAATTGAGAAGCAGCCGGTCTCGCTGAATCTTCTTTACCTTGTTGGCTACCCCCCCGGCTTCACCGACCAGTCCGAGCGTCGCGTATTCCAGATTGCCGCCCACCTTGGGATAGACAGCGGCGCGTTTGGCTTGCTCCTGATAGTCATTCATTTGCATGAGCGGCCTTTTTGAGCGTGAGAATTACGTCTTCTGCGGTACGGTCCGGGTGGTCGTTCCAATATGGAATGAGGGCAGTGTTTTCAAGTCCTAGCATATCGCCAAGGCGGCGGACCGCCTTTTGGTGCGTCTCAAGGTGCACGAGCGGATGTACCGAATTGTGCAGCACCTTGGAAAGCGCACCTATCGCGCACACGCTTCCATTTGCGTCCGTCAGCTTTCCTTTGCACCAGCCGTGTTCGCTGATGTATTCGGCAGCATCCGCAAGAACCTTACCGACTTCGTCCATTAGCCTTTCCTCCACTTCGCCATGATTTCCTCGGCGTGCTTCTTTGCGTCTTGGTCGCACTAGAGGTCATTTGCTTCTAGCACCTTCTTTACGTTGTCCCAAATCCAATCGGGCACAACTCCCATGGTGAGAAATAGAGCTTGCTCGATCTGTTCCAAGGTGTAGCCACGAACCGGAACTACTTCTGTTAGGTCTGGCTTTTCGCACCAATGCGACCCAAGCCCCTTGCCGCATGCGCAAGCAACGTTTGTCAGGGTAAGCGTCACCACAGCCCCCCTGTCAGGAAGTGCACCGAAAGCCACGCCATGCCTGCCAGCAACGCGAAGCGTCGCGCTCGGATGAAATGTGCGTTCGCCGGCTGCTTGGGATTGCCGGTAGCGAACCATTTCCATACGTGTTCGCTGAGCGTATCGCCAGGCGTTTTGTTAAGCAGGCCAGGTATCTCGATAGCGAGGAAAGCCGCGATCCAGGTAAGCCAAGCAATGGTCCATCCGCTCACTGTATGCTCATTCCGCTATGTCTACGTGCTCAAGTTCACCCGTAGGCGTGAACACGAAGTCAACAATGAAGTACGGATATCCGCCCACCTTAGGCATTCCGTATTCGAGCCGTACTTTGCTATTCTCGTCTACGCTCGGCTTGAGTTCCATTTCCGCGAATAGCTCTAGCAGTCTGTCTCGCTGAGATCTCATATCCGCTCAACCTTCAGGATCTTTACCGGCCCGTCGCACTTCATGCATTCTAGCGGAGCCTCGCCGAACCAATCAGCCCAGATTCCGTCTCGAAGCTTCAGCACCGCCAAATGTTCTGCGCACACAGGAAGAGCCGGAGTCTCGCATTCACTGTCCAAGAGGTGCCCGTAATACACGAGGTATTCCGCAAGCTTGGGGCAGGGATCTTCCACCAGTGTTTCCAGAAAGCAGGGAATCACATTGTCATGCATGGCGAGCTTGGCACGCCAAATGTCAAGCTCCCGCTTTACGTTGCTCTGCTTCTCGGTCATATGTGCTCACCGCAGTCCATGGACGACCAGATACTCACGACCGCCAGCCTTCCGACATGGCCTTGTACAGCTTCTTCACGACCTTGCAGAACAGAAAGGCTGCACCAAATATAGCCGCGCCTATCAGCATGCTGAGGAATTGATTCACCAGTAGTTCCCGCTTCCACCTTCGTCAGTTTCCGTCACTTCGTTTTCTTCGCGTAGCACCGCGTCTTTCTGCGCCTTTATCATGCCGGCTACGAACGCGATGCACAGCGCAACCACCACCAGTGCGGCCGCTATGCAGAATGCAGCCCAGCTCACTGGTCGCCACCCTCGTATTCGGCAACGCGCCGCTCAAGGTCAGCTATCGCGGCGCGCTGCCTTTCCTTACGGGCCGCCTTTGCTACCGACACCGAAAGCGTCAGGATTGCGGCCGCCACGATGATTGATATTACGCTGAGCGTCATTACTCGCCATCCGCCTTACTGCTGTAGTGCTTAACGATGTGAACCGCGCCCCTGTCCAGGTTCTCGCGAACGGTCGGCATGGCCTCTTCGATGCGCCGTCGAGCCATGGCGGGATCAAATTCGGTCGGCAGCTCGCCTAGCATCGCAACGCGCAGCTTCTCTCGCGTCGCATTGCGTCGCAGGTTCTGTGCCATGCGAGCGATGGCCCAGACGACGAACGCGGTGCACAGCAGGAGTGTTAGGAACCACAGAAACGCGGCTGTAGCCTCAATTAGCGTATTCATTAAAGTCCTCTTTGATATGCGGAACGGATCTCTTCCTTGACGATTGGCTTTCCCAGGAACTCGTTAGCTATATATTGTGAATAAGCTGGTGGAATCGCTTCGGCCAGCGTCACCTTGTCTGTTATCCAGTCAATCCCCATGGCGCTCTGCCATTCTTCAATGGTGCCTTTGTTTCCGCCCGTTCCATACACAGGGAAGTAATACCCTTCCGTCGTGTACGTTCCGCGAACGGCACGACCGGCCCCCTTAGTCGGTCCTACGTGCTCCACATGCCTTAGCGTCTGCGGCAAGAATCCGCCGCATTCTATGATCCGATGGCGGACCACTCGCAACCCGAACATCTCGCCGCAAAGCATCAGGTCGCTACGCATGGGGCCCGTCTTCTCCATGGGCGGAACGTTCTCCATGGCGAATGGGACGCGAGCTTTCATCAGGGCTTTACGCGTCTGGGAGATCAGGATTCTGTATTTCGCTCGCTGTGCAGCGGGTGTAATCGTGCTCGCGCCCTGACATGGAGGACTTGCCCAAGCGAAGTCATATTCGTGAGCATGGTCCAATGCGAATTGGACAGCATTAGCTAGTATGAAATCGTCTCCGCAATACTCAGGCTGATTGAAGAAGTCAACACCCGTTACGTGAAATCCAGCCCGTTGCAGTCCCTTAGTCGCCCCTCCCCCGCCGCAATAAAGATCCAACACCCTGAGTCTAGGCAAGCTTCCTCCCCTGTAGCCGGTAGGCAGATCTTATCGTCTGCTCCGCTTGGCGTTGCCCCCCGTCGCCACCGTTCAGAACGTACGCGTTGCCAAGCACCGATACGGCTTCTTCTTCGGGAATGGAGTCGTTGCACGCCGCGCGTGCAGCCCAAAGCAATGCGTTGTTTCGGTTGCCGTCGGGTGCGGTCAGTACGGCTTCTTCCAGGCCGCTGATATGGCCCCCTGAGGCCGGCCTGACGAACTCCGACAGCGACGCGGGCACAACGTCCCGCGCCCCGTCGGTGCAGTACCGCACAAGCCATTCGGGAGCGTCCGCAACGGGCAGGTCGTTCTCTACGACGTAGCCACCTTTTTCCGTGCATGAGCCGGCGCCCAGGACGTAGCCGCCATCCTTGCCGCCGTTGCCGCGCACATCGCACAAGCCTTTGAAGATGGACGCCTGGCTTGACAGTACGTCTTCCGGCCACCGGTAGTAGTAGTGAATGCCTAGGCTTCCGGTGCAAACTGAATAGGTATTCCGTACTTCAGCCCAGTCCGCACCGCACTCCGTGGCGAGATACTCAAATACACCAGTTCCGTCAACCATCGGTCCGCGTGTGTCGTGCAGTTCTGCAAATCGTGATCCTGCCAACTGATATTCTCGCTTAGGCATGTCACAATCGACGACAAAGAGATTCGACGGCTTACACGCGATTCCGACATTAGCCTCAGGGCTCCACTGCCAGTAGTTCAGGACGGCTGCTAGGTCATTGGTGGACCGCTCACCCCATTTAAGCGTCCAGGGCTTGTCTTCCCGGATCTTGTGCGGCGTCTTTTCCAGCGGCTGCACCGGAAACACATACCATCCGCGCTGAATCGCACGCACCGCGTCAGCTAGGAGGTTCATCCTATGCCAGGATCCTGCATTTTTGACTGCAATACTTTCGCGGCTTGGTAGACGATATGTAAGTGAATTCGGAGTGGCAAGTTGGACACGTAGCCTTTATCAATGTTCCGCTCTTAATTCCTCCATATCTCTTTCTATGATTTGCTGCCACACATTTTTTACAGTAGGACTGAAGTCCACTTTTTACATACGGATTCTTACTGAACTCAGATGATAGCTTGTCCTCAAGGCACTGAGCGCACATCTTATGAGTTACGGTAACCTCGGTCCCCATCTAATCGCACCTCACGCAATAGCCCTTGCTGTCGAGCTTCTGCCTATGATGCTTTCTGCGCCATGCACGCCAGAGTCGCATTACTTGCCCCATTTCGGATACTCACCGCTACGGCTTGTAAATCTCGACAACGGTAGGACTGTAGTCCCGCGCATCTTTGCGTGCCGCAGATCTCGCACCGCGTAGCGTAACCGTGTTGGCTATAATGCAGTTGGTCGGGTATCCCCCGTTGCGTGTCACGCGGTATCGGAAAGGCCAGGTTCCCGACCACTTGGCAAACCTGGTTATCGTGTAGCCATCTTTTTCCATTACTCAGCGCCTTTCAGCTTGAAGTTCATCGGCAAACTTGAACGATGCATGAACACCTAGCAGGCAGCGCTCTGTATAACTAAGCATGTGCGAACCGCAGTGTCGGCACGACCACTTCTTAAGGATCCCCTCATCCGTACTAGGGAAAGCCTCTTCCACTACGCTATCGCCGTGATGGCAATACGTCATAACACCAATTGCACTAGCGTTCGTAACTCGCAGAACTTTGCCGCGTTCATATTCGATATCAATCTTGAACCACGGAATTTCTGATATGCCACCCTTTGCAAACTCCACATTCGACAGGTCGAAGGTTTTCGGTTCCTGCTTTTCCATGCCGCTTCATCTGCCTTATGACGTGTCGAGCCCTGCTCTCCCTGCGGTATCGAACTCCCTCGCAGCGCGGACGCTCTTTCCGTTCGCCCATTAGCTCACCGAACAGTTCGGATAGCGCGAACCGATAATGCACTTCTTATAGGTGGCATGCGAGACGACCTGCCACAACGGATTAGGGCTGTCGTCTTGGTCTATCTGCAACTTGTACGCCAGCCCGTCATGCTGTCTTTTGCTGACCACTCCACTGGTCGGAGCCTGGCAGCCGGCAAGCAATGCGGCCGCGATGATGGCTCCGGTACCCCACTTAATGTTCACGTAGACAGGGTGGGATTCGAACCCACGTACAACCCTTCCAACCTATCGCTAGGCTGGGCTGCTCTGGCCGCTGAGCTACCTGTCCGTCTTGCATTGCGCCTAAGCCGACTTACGCACTCGCCACACCCCTACCCCTACCGCGTGGCTTCCCCTGCAACCCAATTCAGGTTTACCGAACCCTTGTAATGTTTGAATTGAGTCTCGGTTCGGACCCTGCCCTCTCGCCTCAGCTTGGACAAGACATTTTCTATGGTATGCATCCGGTATTCGATACCGCTTTCCAAAAGCCTGATTCGAATATCACCGGACATAATCCCAGGATGCGCCTTGACCGTGGCGAGGATGTATTCCCGACTTGGGATCCCGTTGTACGTTACACCGCTTGGCATTCAACCCCCTTATGGCAGCACAAAGCCCCGGACTCCCAATGCTGCGGGAATCCGGGGCTTTGGCTTAGCTACTTCTCTTCGGCGTCGCGATGCTCATTCCGCCATTGAATCTCGCGGTACACGTTCGTGTATGGCCATGTGCCGATTTGCCAAATAAGCTGAATCAACATTCCGAATACGACGACGTACCGGAACTGTTCTTCCGGAATTACGCGCTCATCCTCCATTTCCTCTCCGGCTTCTTTGACCCATTCTTTTATCGGCCACGTGTCCCATATTGTAGACGCGATACCGAAAACCAGATACACGCTGACGACGATCTGCCATGTCTGCACGCTAGATTGTCTCATTTGATCTAGATAGCAGTCAAACCCGCAGGCTACGGCCGCACCACCCTCACGACATGCTGCGAAGCGCTGTTCTTCGAGCCGACATCCGTTGACACGTGGATTTCGGCGAGTCGCGTACCGGGCTTGTGCGCTACCACCATCATGCCGGCGCCGATGTACAGCGCGACGTGCGATGAATAGCTGGTCGATGTGCCGAACGCGAGGATGTCACCGGGGCGCACTCCGGAGAAGTTGAGCGCCTTGCCTTTCGGCATTGTCTTCACGGAGTGCAGCCTGTGAAGCTGGTCATTGGCGACGCGGGGAATCGAAACACCCGCAGACTTCCATGACGCGTAGGTGAGCCCTGAGCAGTCAAAGTGACTCGGACCGATACCGCCGTACACATACGTTGCGTGCGCGGAAGCTTTCGCCTTCGCGTACTTGGTTGCCGTGACGCCCTTTGCTGCGGACGCGGTAGCGAATGCGGGTGCGATCGCGACGATAGACGCCACAACTGCCGTGCCGATTACTACTGCAATCTTTTGCATTGGAATCCAATGATTGATGGATGGGACCCTGCGTGCATCCGGCTGGATTCGAACCAGCGTCCTCCCGTGCGCCCGTAAAGGCTCCGGATTGGGTGCTCTAACCACTGAGCTACGGAAGCAAAAAGCGAGGCACCCCCCGAAGGGAATGCCTCGCTCTGTTGCCCTCTGCCGTATGTAAGACTCGGCTCACGCGGGTGGATGCCGCCGCTCAGAGGCCCATGATGGACGCGAGCTGATCGCGCGCCGCGTTGTACTCGGCCTGAGCGTCCTCCACGGACGGACGCGGCTTCGAAGCTTCGTCCAGTGCCTTCTTCGCATCGGAGAATCGCACAGTAGCGGCCTTCACCGGATCGGGCTTGCGACCGCGCTTCGCCGGCTCCACGGCCTCAGTCTCAGCGCCGGTCTCGACAACATCGTCAACAACATCAGTCATAGCGTCTGTCTCCGTGATATCAGGGGTGGTGGTAAGCACCTCAGCCGGAGCGACTTCCGGCGTGGTGTTCTTTGCCTTGCGTGTCACCATTGTAAGCAGACATCCATTCATAGTGCAAGTAGTTGCTACTAGCGATCTTGGATCCAGACCGCCGATTTATTGCGCCTTAGCAAATCAATTGCGTATTCCATCAATAGGAATCGTGCGTACGGCGGAGCATTCATCACTACGCCATTCCGCACGATCAGCCCTACGCAAGCGCGCTTCATTGGATAATAGATCAAACCATTGCCGCTACTGGGGAAACGATGCGGCAATCATCTGAAGCTGTTCCATGGACATGTCCGCAGTGACGGCAATGTTGTTTTGCTGGAGTCGCGCCACCAGCGCAGGGTCCTGGTGCGGCGCCGGCACGGTGGGCGGACCGGGCTGGTAGCCGCCCATCGGTGTCGCCGGCGGACCGGCGGGAGCCTGAGCTGCCCACTGCTGCGGGGGAGCCTGAGCGGCCGCCGGGGCCTGCGGCTGCCACTGCTGAGCGGGCTGCGGTTGGGCTGCGGCTTGCGGTGCCCACTGCTGCGCGGGAGCCTGCTGAGCGGGCGCCTGGCCCTGCGGAGCCTGCCACTGCTGCGGCGGTGCCTGAGCGGCCGGCGGAGCCCACGCCGAAGGCGCCTGTTGCCCCTGAGCTGGCGCAGCCTGAGCACCCGGAGTGTTCTGCCACTGGTCATACGGCAGCGGCTCAGCGGCCGCAGGCTGCGCCCCCCACTGCTGCTGCGGAGCTGCCGGCGCGGGAGGATCCGGCACGGGCGGGATCGGCCCGTATGTCGATATCCAATGCGCGGCCCGCGATTCATCATCTGGAGTAAAATTCGGATCCAACCTGTACGTGGCGGATTTACCAGGCTGCGGCGGCATCTTCTGAAGGCGACCAAGTACCAATTGGCCAACCTTGTTTTTGATTTGCGGACGCAGACCGGCGCCACCGATCGAAGCTCCGTCAATGACGACCGGACGGCCGTCCGGCGGACCCTGCAAATCGAGAATGACCACAAAGCAATTAACCATTTCCTTGGGTCCGTCCGCCGGATCAAAGGTGATGGTTTCCGAGTAATTGGGTCGGATCAGAAAAAGCTTCCCGATCCAATCATCATGCTTCGAAGGGGAAAAGCTCTCACTGGATCCGGGCCGACTGAATTGCGGCGGAGGTGTTGTCACTTACTGCTCTCTTTCCCGTTCAGGATGTAGCTCTCAATGGAATCGGCGGACGCGATCAGATCGTCTTCGGTCGAGTAGGCACCCGTCAGGGTCGCGTGACCGAGTGCCGCCTTCAGCGCGAAAAGCCGCACGGCTTGCGTGAATGTCGGCAGGTCGTCGGATGAAACGGTCGGAAATCCTATTTCCATGCTTTCAGTTTCCTTCGGGAAGAGGCTTGACGTAGGGACGGTTCTTGCCGGCGAGTGCACCGGTAATTCCGTAGGATCGCGCGAGCTCGCGTCGCCGTGCGCGGCTACGGTCGGTGTGCTCAAAGAGCACCACGGAACCGGTGCCTCGCATCGCAACGCGCGGCGTACGGGGATCGTCAGGTCCGGGGATTTCGAAGCCGATCGAATGGCCACCGATATCTCGGATGATGCGGTGCTGGTTATAGAACCGAGCCTCAGCCTTTTTAATCTTCACGGTCAATTTTCCCTTGCTCTCGAATGACGACGAACCATGAAATGATTGCCACGCATGACATAACAATGGCAAGCCAATGCCTGTCTACGGCCAGGTTAAACGCAAGCGCGCCGATTGTCGCGACCAGGACTAGCCGGTAGATTGCCATTCTCACGTCACGGTCGCCTGAAGCTTCGCGAATACTTCTGATTCCTTAAAGCGTCGGTGTCCGCCAAGCGTGCGAACGCTGCCCAGCTTGCCGGCCTTAGCCCAGCGCGTGACAGTCTTAGGGTCCACGTGGAACACTCGCGCAACCTCAGCCGGAGTCATCAGCCGCTCTATCGCCGGAGCTACTGTCTGCTCTGTCATTTGATTCACCTCCTCTGTAAACGACTACTCCAGAAATCCCGAATACCATACCAACCTTGCAACCGGGGAAGAGCTTGCCTGTGCGCTCTAGGCACTCTTTCGCTTCTTCAGCCGTCTGCGGCTCATATGGCGTGCAGAACACGATGTGGTCGCCAGGCAACGCGATAACCGCTGTGCTTTGCGGTGGCGGCTTCTCGGTCAAATGTTCATCCAAGTGCTTTTCCAACGCCACGTCAGCTACGAAAACCCTGCACTCAGGACAGCGCTTACATTCATGCGCGTAATACTGAACACCGGTTAGGTAGCTTTCGCCGCACCGCGTGCACCTGGCCACTACTTCCTCCCCGGGCAGCCGCGCGTCATCGCCGGATCTCCCTTGGCGAGGAACGGACAGAACATGCAATCGTCCGCCACGTCGAAATCCTTCGCGATGCTCAGCGGTTGCGCTAGTCCTGCTTTCGACTGGACAACCTGAGCGATAGCATCCACACGCGCTATGGCCTTCTGCGCGATCTCGGGCTGATACGGCTCAACCCATACGTAAAGGTCTTTCAGCGAGTTCTGTTCGCGAGGCCACGCGACGATAGCCACGTATTTGACCTTCTCGCCGCTGGCCACCTGGCCGTAAGCGTAGGTATGCAACTGGACGCGGTACAGCTCCGACGGCCCCTTGGTGCGGAGCTTGTCCAGAGAGAAGCGACCCATTCCCTTGTGGTCATCCACGACCATAAGCACGCGGTCCAACAAGTCGCTTGTTCCACGTGGAACATGGACGCTCGGAAACGTCAGCGGAACCTCTATGGCGAATCGACCCGTGTTGGCGTCTGCCCAGGTGAACATTTCGGCGAGTCCCGTATGAATACACGTCCCCACGAACGCTGCCCAACCGTCCATCCCAGGATTGACAGGTGGGATGTGCATGAGGGACATTGCAAGTCGCCTGTCACACGGGCTACCAATTTCCGACGGCCCGAGCGTAGTTTGAAGCGTCCTTTCCATCCGATTAGAATAGGCATGGAAAATTTCCTTCATCTGTGCCGCGATCTGTGCGGCAAGGCCAGTCATCGGCCGGACGTCCAGGGCTTGCGGAATTGGATCCGGCTTCACGAAAACAGTTTCGCTATACGGAATCGGATCCCGATGGATCGGAATTACGAAGCTTTCGTCTCCGTGGCCGGCCGGCGTGAACGTCCAACATTCGTGCTTAGCTTCCTGCTCTTTGTGACAGTGCATGCAAATTCGCGGAGGAAACTGAGCAACGCAGTCCGCATCATGCGTACCGTCTGTGCGAACGCACGAATGTTCGCTCTGAACAATCTGCTCAGCGACGCGAAGGTGCTCGGCTTGCTCCGGGCTAGCCGGCGGCATCGCGGCTTCGTCAGCTTTGGGCGGAAGCTGAATCTCACCCTTGAGCTGATAGCCCTTGAGCGTCTGCGACGCGAGGTTCATACCCGGGGCAGCCGCAGGAGTCGGGATGGCAGTATCCGGTGGCGTGGACTCCGGGATGGGGGCATTCCGGGGGAATGCGGCCGCCAACGCCTTGAACTCCAGTCCCGCTAGCTCTTCGGAAGACGGCACAGTGTGAGTGGTGTCGCTTCCCCTTGCCGGCTGGAGTGCGGACAATGCAGTTACAGGCGGAGCCGGCGGCGGTAGCTCCGCTTGCTTCAGAACCTGAGTCGGAGACAGCACTTCTAGTGTCTCGGATGTTGTTATCCGATGATTGCTTGCGTCGCATAGCCTACCGTTCACATTGAGATGCACGCCGATAACGCCAGCCTCAATCGGTGGTTGGCGGTCGCAACCCGGTTCCGGGCACGGAATGCGAACCTCGTTCTTCTCCTCAACCTGCTTGTTGCTGAGCAATGGGGCTGGCATTGCCAGTGGATCCTTACCGGCTTTGTTCTTGCCGGAGTAGAGGCACTGCTCATCGCTGCCGGCTTCAATCACGTGCGGACGGAACGCGAGGTTTTCGTCCAGGCGTGGCTTACGACTGCACGCGGGGCACACGTCGTAATCGCGGCCCTTCTTCGGCTCATCGTCCTTAGCGTTTGATTCGCCAGCCATAATCAGTGCCGGCGCCACCTGCTTACCGGAGTTTTCGCAGTCACCATGCTTCCTCCACTTGCCTTCAGTGGTCATCAGCACATCGGTAAGGCACAGCGGGCAACGGTACTTAGCCATTATCGTCCGCCAATGGGCCTTTGCCGTCCGCCATAAAAAGCTCAGGGAAATTGGGGTCGTGGTCTATGATCTGAACCTTGAATTCCAGCTTATCTATCAAGCGAAACAGAAGGTGTTCCTTAACGGACTTAAGCCATTGATTGAACATCTCGGTATCCGCATGCGCTTCATTGGCTACGACGTACTGCTCAAAAACCGATCCGACACCTTCAATGACAATGGGTAGATTTAGGGTAACCCTAACTTTCTTCATTCAGCGTTTCCAATGCAATGAGTCGTAGGAGATCCTTGTAAGGTGGGGAGTTTAGATACGCGATTCCTCGGAGAAAGAACTCTTCCGAATCCCGCGCATGGCCCAGCATGTCATTGCATGGCCGACACAGCAGACCACGTACGCAATGGCCACAAGAGAAAGGCCCATCGCAACAAGAATGATCGTGATCAACAGATAGCTTGCGTGTCGCACCCGTAGCCCTGCGACACCATGCGCAGCGGCCGCCTTGCAATTCGTAAAGCCGGTCATACTCCCCGTCCGAGAGGCTATACGTGTTCTTCACATACGTTTCGTGATTGTTGTCTTTGCTGCTTCGCTTAGCTTCGCGCTTATGCGTTGCACAGCGTGGCCCCGGTCGCGTCGCTTTGCGTTTCAAGGGCAATCCCTCAGCGACGCAATCAATGCATACCAGCTTCTCAGTCGGCTTCTCCGCTACTGGCATCCCCGGCAGCGGTATATTTTCCATCGTCAAACCGCCTTTCCCTTGGGTCGATAAACCCCGGTCGCGGATCACCGCAAGACACGCACCAATCGCACACGATTACGCGGCCCTTCACGCCTATGTCGCTATTCCACAGGTGATCCGGACCTACCCCCTTGGCGCACATGACGTACTACTCGGCCATGTAGCGAACGTATACGCGGTACTGTCCGAGCATCGTCCGTGACTCCGCCTCGAATGAACCAGGCGGACCGAAAAACCTCTTCGTACCGCGCGCGTGGCTTATGTCGTATGCAATCGTGCTTGCCGTGCTCTGATTCTCGCAAGCTCCGAACAGTGCCCATTGGCCCGGCCTATCAAATACCAATGCGTGAGCGAACTTTAGTAGACTGTCGTCTGACCGAAGAAACGGTTCTGCCGGTTTGTCCCATATGATTTCCACGGTTTCCCTTCCCCTCTCCAGTACCCCGCATGGGACTTGAACCCATGACCTTCCGATTATGAGTCGGGTGCTCTAACCATCTGAGCTAGCGGGGCGTTTTCACCTACGCGTTGGTAATCTTCTTCACGTAGGACGTGCGCTGACACTCGGCGTAGATGACCGGGTATGTTTCCTTGAAGTAGGTCTGATCGATCCCGACCTTTTGCGTGACGACCACTGAAAGCACATTCGGAATGTGCTTCGTTTCCGCCCGCTCCTTCGAATCGGTCGAATAGCCCATCGTCATGAGGATTGCTGCCGTGAGGCGCTTCTCCTCTTTCTCCCATGCGAGACGCGCCTCACTGGCCCTGTCTCGCTTGGCTTTGAGTTCTTTCAGGTACTGGTCGCCTTCGGTCACTTCTTTTTCCCTTTCAATGCGTCCGCGAACGCAGTTACCGCGTCGCTCATGCCACGCGTTACGGACGATCTACCGTGCGCACGCCCTACGCCGTACGCGATAGCGACGACGATGAGGATTGCGAGGATGGAATGCATTTCTACTCCCCCCAATCATGCACGGTCACTCGCACGGGACGGTTGAATGTCGAGCCGTGGGAAGTCAGGCTCACAGGCGGCTCTTTATCGGTCAGTTCTCCCCAGATGGCGACCCATTGGGACGCCTTGCCGATGGTGGGGAAATGCAGCTCGACAAAGCCGTATGCTTTCAGCACGTTGTCTAGGGTGTCGCCAGGCGCCACGCTGAAGTTCTTTGGCAGCGTCCCGTCGAAGCACTCAAGCACTTTCGGATGGAGCATTTCACTTGCGATACTCACTGACGACTCCCGCCTTTATGGCAAGCGCGCGATACGCTTCCCATGCGTCGCAGTTCCAATGAAAATCCTTGGCAACTTGGTCGAGTTCCGCGAGTGTCGCCGGCAGCACGCTTAGAACCATCAGGGCTTCGAATGGACGGCTCTCACAGTGCTCGACAACCCACACACCCAAAGGCGTGCTGTAGGTCTCTGAGAGCTTCGCCCACGCTTCGGACTCCTTCGCAGCGCGTTCCTTACGCAGCGTCTTAGCGGCCGCGAGGAACGCCGAATAGTCCACCATGCTGTCAAGCGCGCTGAGAATTTCGGCGTAATACCAGTCCCATAGCCGATGGCGCTCTGCCCTGAATTCGCCTACGTTCATCGCGTCCACACCGCTATGCAGACGGCCGCGAGAACGAGGAACGCGATCTTCACGCATTCCCATGCGCTGAACTTGCGATACTCACGCATGCATCTCTCCGTCACTGGTGGCCGGCGGTGTGCCCTGCTTCAGAAGACGACGCGTCGAGCTCCACAGGCTCACCTCTCGCAAGCCGAGAAGCAGCACTGCCTCGAATACCTCTTCGGCAGCGGTCGGCGTCGGACACTCCGCAGTGCCTATCTGCCCATTCCGCGACCGCCACGTAACCGTGTACCCAACTGAATCCATTTCCTTTCGTACCCCCTTCATGTGGACATGAAGAAAGCCCCTGGCGTGGATTGCCAGGGGCTGTAAGTAGCTGTAATTCAGTTCTTCAGTGCTTCCGCAACCTGCGCCCAAGCGATTGCGTCGTTACGGTCCTGATTGTTTTCCGGTCGCTCTGCATTGCGATCGGAACGACGCATAGCCGCGTACGCCCGGTACTGCGCGTCATTAAGAGCAATAGCACGCTCATCACGGGGCATGCTGTACTGCCTTGACTCTTCCACGAAATACCCTTCAATAGGTTGTGCTAGTGCGCGTAGGGGGAATCGAACCAACGCGTCAGACGTGAGTCTGAGGCGTCCCTAGTACGTCTACCGTCGGATCCGTGTTTCCCGTACTCTGTCGGATTGCGGACCGTGCCAGACACGCGCGGCCCTAAGCGTCGCGAACACTAGGACCTTTACCACGTCGAATCAATGCGGCCCACACCGTTGAAATGGGCTGCATCTATCGACTGCCGCTTTCTCCCGCCAAATACGGTTAGGTAAGTGGCCAACCTAGTCCCGGTAGCCGGATTCGAACCAGCGATATCAATTCGGGGAGCGTCTGGGGAAAGCGCCCGTCATATCCAACTGCCTACTACCGGGATTGGGCTCTGCAAGCCAGGTCGGTTGCGCGTACGCTTGGCTTGCAGAGCAGTGCCCGCACCCGGAGTCGAACCGGGCGATTGCTTATCGATCTACCAACCGATAAACAGAGCGTGCGCCTACCCTGGTAGGGGTGTATTCGCATGCGGGTTTGAGGGGTGGACGCTCCGGTAAGGGGTGTGGGCCGGTAGCGGAGCGCCCTATAGCAGCCGCTAGCGTTTGCTAGCCGTCACTGTATTTGTTCTGCATTGCACACAGAGGCAAGGTGCTGCAACGCGCGTAAAGGATTCCTTGCAACCATTTATGGTCCGTCCGCACCTACCATTGCCATCATGACCCCTCAGGGGGTATTGCGGCCACGGACGCGTTACCTAGAGGTAATTCGACCACATCATTCCCGATGCATACGTCACCGGGAAACGGGCACCTTTTGGCGTACCTACCTCCGAATGTATACCGCATTCGGCAACGGTTGTGGTGGCGGTGAGGCACGTTAGCACTCTTCATGCTTTCGCACTGGCCCTACCTCACTCTTACCTAGTGCTAGGCCACCCATTACTACTAGCCGATGCGCAGGAACGACGCGTTCGAGCCCAGGAACGAGAAGTACCCGGTACCGGTGCCGTACTGGCCCGTGTCGCTGTTGTACGCGAAGCCGCCCACCAGAACCTTGGTCGCCGTGGTCAGCGTGAAGACTCCGACGCCGTTCGCCGGCTCCTCAATGCTGCCCGTCG
>Ga0193716_1000064_pt1 | contig 61727 bp, 90 predicted proteins | sample U2c1metaG_FD_145901 | JGI IMG/M metagenome (GOLD analysis project Ga0193716, IMG submission 145901) | Soil microbial communities from a riparian zone of the East river system, Colorado, United States - U2c1 | ecosystem: Environmental > Terrestrial > Soil > Riparian zone | place: USA: East River...
GCAAGATGAGAGTTGAATCTGATTTCGGGTATGAGCCGTCGCTGCTTTTCGAGATGGAGCGAGTACAGCCGGAAAAAGATCCTAAGAAAAAACGCGGTTCGTTGTGGATGCACCGGGCAACGATACTGAAAGACCGCACTGATTTGATGAACGGCAAGGTGATCGATAACCCGAAATTTGAGGACTTCTTGCCGATCATCTCATCGCTCAATCTCGGCGGCAAGCATTTCGTTGTAGATCCAACCCGCAACTCCGACTCACTCATTCACTCACCCGATTACTCCTACGAGGACCGTAAGAAGGCACAGAAGATCGCCGCGGAAGAAATTGAGGGGGAGCTCATCAGCGCGTTTCCCGGCACGACGAAAGAGGAGAAGAAAATCAAGGCCGATATTCTCGACGCCGTTTTCGAGTCGCGTTCATGGACAAAGATCAGCGATCTGCGCGCGGAGAGGCTTCAGAACGGACTGTACGACATCAAGTATTTGCTTGAGCAGATAAAGGCCACCGACGAACTACCACCGGGAGATGTTGTGCCGTGGCTGCGCCGGTTGTTGACCAGTCGGCCGACGACTGTCATGGACGATGCGCCGGCAGTTGATCAATCCGATGATATTCCAGATTTTTTGCCTCTGTCGGAAAGTGTACGCCAGTCGGAAGCGGCGGTAGCAGAAAAGAGCGCAAAGTGAAATGGCGGATTTGTGAGCACGGCAAAAGGCCGTCTTTTTGTAAAGATTGCCAACGGCAATACGATAAGGATCGAGCAAATTTGAGCCATCGGGTCACAGCGCGGGAGGTGTATCGACAAACTGCGGCCGGTAAGGACGCAGGGAGGCGTGCGCACCTAGCCTATGTTGAGAAAAACAAAGACCGTCGCGCTGCGCATGTTGCTGTTGGCAATGCCCTAAGAGATGGGCGGCTGTTTCGAAAACCTTGCGAAGTGTGCGGCGCAACCAAAGTTCACGCTCATCACGACGATTACGCAAAGCCATTAGAGGTTCGGTGGCTTTGCAGACGGCATCATGTCGCTCATCACAAGGAAGCGAGTGCGAAGCAGACGAGCGGACGCAAGGGGCAGCAGGCGGAGCAGGGTGCGTGATGAAAGACGCCTGGGGCAAAGAAATGACGGTGCGGCCGTTCTCGAATGGGACACAGTACCTGGATTGGCAGGCATCAAATTGTGATCGATGTACCAAGGCGGCGACTGAAGCGGACTATTACGCTGGAAAGTTTCCCTGCGATATCGAGAAGGAATTGGCTTACGCGGCAGTTGGCGACGGCACCATCAACGATGAGATCGCCGCCCGATTGAAGCCGGACCCAGAAAGCTACGTTTGGCCGTGCGGGGAGTGGGAGCCAACCGAGGCGTGGAAGGCGGAGTACGCAGCCAAGCAGGGAAAAGCGCGGGAATGACCGACCGCCACCGATGGGACCAGACCTGGGGCGGGCGCTTGTACCATGCTGAGTACAACGCACAGATCCGCAACACCGCCTTTGCGCCGCACCCGCCGGTGAAGGTGACTCACTGCGGGGCGTGCATGCGGTTTTTTAAGCGGGAGGGGATGCGGAGAAAGAGGAGAGAAGCCAATGAATCGAGAGGAGAGAAGCCAATGAATCGAGCGGAACATTTAGCGTGGTGCAAGCAGCGAGCCCTGGAATACTGCGATGCGAACGATCCGAATCAGGCGTGGGCGTCGATGGCGTCAGACCTGGGGAAGCATCCGGAGACGGAGAATCATTCAGCCATCGCGTTGGGCATGATGATGATGGTAGCGGGCTTGCTGCGAACGGAACCGGAGATGCGGAAATTTATTGAAGGGTTCAACTGATGGCAAATGATGATCTGGCAATGCTGACAATCCACATGGACCGCAAATGCACGAGCTGCGGACAAAAGGGCGCCACCGACGGCGGGCTGTGTCTTGAGTGCGTGTCAAAACTCGCGGCTCTAAAAAAACTGACAGGAGGTAGCAAAGCATGACGGAAATATTACCGAACGAAACTGTGGTGAGTCTCACCACTCTAAACCAGGGAGCGGCGATCGATCTATTCGATGTCGAGCTCCGCAAGGTGCTCGCCGACATCGCCGATCCGAACGCCTCGGCGCGGACCAAGCGCGAGATTACCCTGAAGGTAGTCTTCGCGCCCGACGAGGACCGCGGCATGGCCATGGTCGGCATCGATTGCAAGTCGAAGATCGCCGGAAGGCGCGGCAGCGCAACGCGGATCTTCTTCGGCGTGATGGACGGACAGCCGGTCGCCGTTGAGGCGATCCCAAACCAGGGACGGTTATTCGACAAACAACCCGGCAAGTTAAAAACCGTGCCCATGCGCACTAAGGAGAGTGGCAATGTCGATTGACGGAGAATTTATCACAACCCTATTGGAGAACGTCACGCCAAAAACTTTCGAGGTAGCCGGCAAGACGTACTCCAGCGAGGCGCTTCACAACCTGCCCTTACCCACGGAGCCGCCGTTTCCCACGGTTAAGCTCGAAACCCTGGACAGCCTGGTCGACTACATCAAAAGCAACCGGGACGGACAATTTGAGGCGGATAGCTGTCAAATTCTTTGCGGTCACGCGGTGGTGCAACTCTTCGGCAAGCCACAAGGGGAGAACCGCCGGCGCGATATCCTCGTCGACGTGCACAGCGGCGCGCAGGGCTATTCGTTCGGGAGTTTCTTCGATCTGGAGCAGTTCCGGATCCAACTACTGACTCAGTTCGAGCCGACGCCCGACCGCGACAAGATTCTCCAGTTCATCGCCAAGGTCACCGACGAGCACGTCAAAACCTCGCAGGATGACGGTGTATCGCAAACCGTGAACGTGAGGGTGGGAATCGCCACGGTCGCCAGTCAAACCGTGCCCTCGCCGGTCCTGCTTCGCCCAATACGGACTTTTATCGAGGTCGAGCAGCCCGGCGGTCAATTCCTATTCAGGATGCAGAGCGGCAAGGAACTGCCCCAGGCTGCGCTGTTCGAGATTCATACCAACTGGAAGCGCGAGGCGGCGGTGCTGGTGAAGGATTATCTCGCGGCGAAGCTTGAGGCGACGATCCTGGCGTGATCTGGGACGAGGTGCGCGGGTCACCGGATTAGAACGCGAGATAAACGAAGAGGAAGCGGAGGGAGAAAGAATGCAATACCCGAAAATTGAAACCCTGTATGAACGTAACATGGATACGTTCAAAGTCGATCCGTCTAAACTTAAAAATCGGACTTACTCCCTCCTGAAGTCGTGGCAATGGAGTGAAAAAATCGACGGCACAAATATCCGCTGCATCTGGCAAGGCGATACGCTCAGCTTTGGCGGCAAGTCTGACAATGCCCAAATTCATGCCGACTTGATCAGGTGGCTTTATGAGAACGTGACGCCGGACAATATGGCGAAAGTATTTCCCGAAACGAATGCGGTGATCTATGGCGAGGGTTACGGCGCGGGGATTCAAAAGAATGGTGGAGCATACAGTCCGGTAAAGAAACTCATCGTGTTCGACGTGTTGGTTGCCGGTCAATGGTGGCTGAGTTGGGAGAACACCGTTGATGTAGCGCAGAAGCTTGGTTTGGACACCGTGCCATTCATCGGAGCCATGACGCTTGAGGATGCAACAGAGATGGTGCGCGCCGGCTTTCAATCGCGTCTTGGCGACGGTTCGCACGTAGCGGAGGGAGTCGTTGGGCGACCCGCCGAGACTCTATTTGACAAGAAAGGTCATCGGCTAATCGTGAAGCTAAAGACCTCTGATTTTCCCCGAAAAGGAGAACAGCCATGAACGAAGAACTAAACCGGCTTTGGCAGCAGGCAGAGGAACAGGGCGAGGCCGATATCGGCGAGATCGTGGTGTGCGATTTTTGCGACCGGGAGTACACCAACAGCGAAGAAAAGGGCGGGCTGTTGTTTCAGTCGAGAGGGATCTGTCCGGTCTGTACGCCAAAAATGCTGAAGGACGCCGAGCTCTACGGCGAAGAGCGGTTTATTCGGGCGGTGGCCAACGACGGGGAGACCTTTAAGGCATTTATCCTCCGTATCCGCGGCGGGAATAACAAGATCAAGATTGGACCTATCAGTAAGAAGACTGTTTTTGAAAGAGAATAGCGCGGAGAGCAGGGTGCCTAGAATCCGTCATTGGTTTCACGTTACGCACGATATAAACGGCGATCCAGAAATGTGGGAGCTAAGGGACAAGTTTGGTGACCGCGCGGGGTTCGTTTGGATGGAGATTTTGAGCATATCAGACCGCAACGATGGGCTAGTTGGACACAACCTCGATCAGCTTCGGAATCAACTCGCGTCCAAGTGCCGCACCAGTCGGGTTAAGGTAGACGCGATAATTAACTGGTGTAGAGACAGGTCCTGGTTGCTTCCCGACCGCGTCCCGATGCCGTCCCAACCCCAACCCGATGCCAACCCGACTGCAACCCGGTTGGAACCCGGTTCAAGTCGGGATGACATTGAGTTGGTGTCGCGAGATGGCTTGAGAACACGTAGCCATGCGGAATATCACCCTTCTCGGGATGCTAAAAAGAATGGTGGAGCATCCCCTCCTCCCTCCCCTCCCATCCCATCCCTCCCAAAGAGTAAGAATAAGAGTAACCCGCCTCCTACGGAGGCTGTAATGTGTGCTCAACTTCTCTCAGATAAAATCTTTGAAAACTTCCCGAATCGGACAGCACCAACCGAAGCGCAGTTGATGTCTTGGGCCTGGGATGCCGAGAAGATCAACCGTTTGGACAACCATTCGTGGGCCGAGATATGCGAGCTGATCGAGTGGGCGCACGCTGACTCATTTTGGCGGGCGAATATTTTATCGATGAGTAAGCTTCGAGAAAAATGGAATCAGCTAACGGCGAAAAAGGAGTCATCCGATGAGCGACATCGTGAAGCGGCAGAGCCGAAAGGAAATGCAGGTCTCAGGGATTTCCTCAGGCATCAGGACGAGCGCTGAAAGTTTCGCGTTGCCCTGGGCCAAGTTGTGCGCTGCTTACCCGCGATCCGAGAATAGCAAAGCAACCGTGGCTATTTACCATGAGCGGCTAAAAAAGTTTGACGCGGAGCACTTGATGGCGGCGGTAAACATAGCGATCGACCGGTGTAAGTTTTTTCCAACCGTGGCCGAACTGATTGAAAACATCGCCTCTCTGACTGAGAGCCAGACGTTTTTAGATGAGCCGCGGCCGAGCAAGGAAGAAGCAGGGGCAATTTTGGCAGCTCTCCACGAACAGATCCGTCAGTCTGAATCAGCGGACCTGAAGAGCACCGAGAAGCGCATAGCGGATCGAAAGGCGGAATTGAGCCAGCAGGCAAAACGCCTTGGAGTGACCACGGCTAAAATCAAAGCGGCAAAAGAGACGATGGTCGACGGGAAAGATGAAAGCGAAACCCACTAACGATTTCCGCAACATCGCCCGCGGCACCGAACAGATGCAGGACATGATCAAGGCATCGGAAAAAAAGGACGGCTGTGAGCCTAAAATCACCGTCCCTGAACCACTGGAGTCCGCTACCCTCGCCGTCCAAATCGACTCAACAGTCCTCGGCGCCCCGATCTGGTTCGCGCTGGTCGACGAAAACAGTCCTGAGTTAAAAGTCCTGAGTCCTGAGTTGGGGGCGGGGACTCAGGACTCATTACTCAGCACTCAGGACTGTTGCGTGTTCTATGCGTCCGAGCTGCCGGCGCTGCGCACCAAGAGCCCGGAGCAGTTGCGCGAGATATTCAAAGTTAAGACGGCGTTTTGTGGGGGGAGGGTGCGGAAGTGAGCTTCCTGATTCTTCAAGCCGACGCGCGCGCGATACCGATGGGGGATAAGTCGGTGCAATGCTGTGTCACTTCGCCGCCGTATTGGGGGCTGAGGGACTATTCGATCAAGCCTTCGATCTGGCCTTCTGCGCGTAGCGCTATGTGCGAAGGACCGCATTCGTGGGGTGGAGTAATTCCCGGCGACAACCGCGGTGGTAGCGGCACGCCAACAGACAAGAATAATCGAGGCGAAGGCTACGGACGTGATCAGGAACGCGGCTCATTTTGCCGCTGGTGCGGCGCCTGGCTCGGTTGTCTCGGGCTCGAGCCGACGCCAGAGCTTTTCGTTGCTCACATCGTAGAAGTATTTAAAGAAATTTATCGCGTGCTGAAGGATGACGGGACTTGCTGGGTTAATTTGGGGGATAGCTACGCGAGCGCATGGGTATGCAATCGACGCAGCGAAATTGGCAGCGGATCTCTTGAGAACGGCAAACGCGCAGACCGTCCGAATCGGCTCGTCGGAGGATTAAAAGAAAAAGACCTCGTAGGCATCCCCTGGTCGGTAGCAAAGGCGCTTCAGGCTCCACAATACACAGGGAAAATTAAAAGCGAGTTAGAAAGGGTCTGGCTTGCCGCGATGATCGACGCGGAGGGAACTATTTGCGGGTTTACGCACCTACGCAAAGACAACGGCGACATTCGCCAAGGGATTCACGTTACTATCACGAACAGCAATACGGCTATACTAGATCGATGCTTTGAGATTTGGGCAACCACGCGGGAAGAGCATAACCAGCACAGCAATGGACATTTAGGCGATCTACCGACTTGGCGCTGGATCGTTCACGGCATGGAACAGAAATCGAGGTTGCTCGCGGAACTCTACCCGTACTTTGTCGGCAAGAAAAAACAGGCGCTTCTAGCATGGAACTTTCTTGAGATCAGCAAGACGACGCGAGGCCGCAATAAAGGCGAGGAAGGCCGGGATAACCGCGAAAAGTATGCTTGGATCGTTACGGCGCTGTCGAAGCTGAATCACTTGGAGGCTGTTGATATTCCCTCGTGGTGTAAAGAGCCTCCGTCGCTTTACGAACCTGGATGGTATCTGCGCTCTGACATCATTTGGTCAAAGCCCAATCCCATGCCCGAGAGCGTCACGGATCGGCCAACCAAGGCGCACGAGTATATCTTTTTGCTGAGTAAGCAGGAGAGATATTTCTTCGATGCTGACGCTGTGCGCGAAGCACCTACGAGCGTTGATAAACGGGCTGGTAGAAACTCAAGCTGTTTAGTCGATAAATCGCCCAATCCGCGTAAGGGCATGAGGTCTAGCGACCCTGAGCGGTTCGGGTTAACGCGCAATCATGGAGCGCCCAACGAATCATGCACGCATGAAGGCGGCCGCAACATCCGCTCAGTCTGGACCATCGCCACGCAACCCTATGCCGAGGCGCACTTCGCCACCTTCCCCCAAGAGTTAGCGCGGACCTGCATCAAGGCGGGTAGCCGCAAGGGTGACATCGTGCTCGACCCGTTTGGAGGCGCCGGCACAACTGCGCTGGTGGCCGACAAGCTCGGTCGCACCGGCATTTCCCTGGAACTCAAAAATGAATATTGCCAGATGGCGCGCAAACGATGCTTCGACGATGCGCCGCTGTTAACTTTCTAAGCCAACCCAAGGAGCCCGAATGTCGACCAAAAAAAAGACTTTAACGATCACGAAAACCACCGCGGGAAAACGCTGGACGATTCAAGTGTCCGGAGCCTCCCCCGAGTTGCGAGTTCTGGTTCAGGGCGCGCTACGGACGATCGCCGAGGAGCATAACGTGGCGATACTTAACGGCGTCTCTCCATGGGATGAGCCAAAAACCCGCAATGGCAACGCCGCGGCGCCCGATCCGCTGTTGCCGAATCTGGCGGTGGGGCAGCAGGGATAGGAGGCGCCATGGCTAAGGAATACAGCACCGGCGACGGCCTGCAGACTATCGAGCTGTTTAACGGCTCCCGAACTCAATGGCCGGATCCCGAGCGCAAGCTGATGGCGCATATCCTGTGGGACGCAATCGAGGTTTTGAAGATGGATCCCGCCATCCGCCGGACTCGCGCGCGCAAGCAGAAAGTCTATGGCGATGCGGTGCGCTGGGTCATGAGCGATGACCAGAGCTGGATTTTTTCGTTCAGCAACATCTGTGAAACGCTCAATTTGGACGCTGGCGCAGCCAGGCTTGCCCTACAGCGCTCGTTTGGGCTGCGGGGGACGTTCAGGATCAAGAGGGTGGCGTAATGGGCAGGGGGCGCGGAAGAACGTCATTTGCGGGGCGGTTGAGGCGCCCAAAGAACAAATACGGGGCGATCAAGGTCAAGGCGGATGGCTATACGTTCGATTCGAAGCTGGAGGCGCGGTGTTACGAGGAATTGAAACTCAGGCAAACGGCCGGCGAAATAAGAATAGAAAAAGTTCACCCGCGCTATCCGATCGAGATACGCGGAAAGCCGGTATGCGTGGTGGAGCTCGATTTTGCCTATCACGATCTGAAGCAGGACAAATGCCATTTCATCGACGTGAAGGGGATGGATAACGCGCTGTCTAGGCTGAAAAGAAAAATTGTGTGCGCCGAATATAACATAGAAGTTGAAGTAATTCCGTCCAATGAAAAGAAATCGCGTTAAAACACAAGGAGGTGCCCAGAAAATGAAGCTCTTATTAATCGCGGTGACCGTAATCGGGATCGTCGGCATGATTGTAATCCAGCAACTTAATTGGGGATTTTGAAAGGCGGTGAGCCGTGGTGGAGGAGAATTCACAATGACCGAAAAAGAATATCTGGAGCGATGTTGGGCCAATAGGAGCAATTCAGGCACTGGCCCGTCGGAGCCGGAATTAACAAAGGAACAGGTTATTGACTATCTACGCCGGGCAGAGGAGGAAGAGCAGCAGGAAATTTACGAACTGCTGCATCGAGAGCAGAACCGGAGGATTCGATGATTCAACTTTTGACTACAATCGGGTTTTTGACTGGCATGGCGTTTCTAATTGGCCTGAGTATTGGCGTTAATTTGTGAAAGGCGGGTGAGCCGATGACAGACTTAGAAAAAGTAAGGGCCGCTCTGCAAGTGGTATTAGATGCGGTGGATTATACCTCCGGTGCGTGTAGCTTGACTGAAAAAGTCGGCGCTGTGCTTTCAAGGGAAGTGCTTGTGCTGGCGAATAAAGCTTTAGCGGAGACGAAAGGCGGGTGAGCCGTGGCTAAACTTGAACCGCTAAGCGAAGACGAAATTAGTGCATTGGTTGAGTTCCCGTTTGCGCTTGGTGATACCGGCAAGCGGCTAGTGTTGTCATGGGCAGTCGCCAAGGCGGAAGCGGAGCAGGTAGCGTTTAACGAGCACGAAGTCGTTCTGGAGGAGGACCGACATGGGCAATTGAACGTCAAGACATGCTTGTCTTGTCATGGAGGCGATCCACGCCACTCGTGGACTAATGCCGACTGGCTCACTGCAGTCCTGCAACGAATCGGCTGGAAAGAGGTGAGCCGTGGCTGATATCGAGGCGGAATTATTAAAGCGGATGCCGTGCCACCGATTTGGTGTTGTAGGGCATATATGCGATTCGCGCTATTCCGTGTGGTGCGTAATGTGCGAAGCCCGTCCCGCCGTGGCGGAGTTTTGCCGAGGGCTGGTGGCGAATCAGCATGACGAGGACTGTGACACGCGAGACGCCATGATTCAGGGCAAGCCGTGCAACTGCTATGTGCTCATTGGCAAAAAGTATCGATCAGCATTAGCCAAAGTTGCCGAGCTTGAGCAGGAAAACAAAATATTGCGGGAAGCCGTCAATCTCAACGCAGAGGAATCAAGGTTATGGGCGATGAAATACGCGGAACTAAAAGATGACAAATAAGCGAAAGCGCAAACCGCCAAGCACGCTCAACCTATGCTGCAATGTCATTTATCACGTCCGCAAGATGGCGTCGATGGAATCGGGTAAAGCGGCGTTTAAGCATCATTTGGCGTTTGCCAAGAAGTATTTGAAGGAGGTGAGTCGTGGCTGAGCATGGAAAAACTTGTGAGAAAGCGCCGCATAAAGGCGATTATTGCGATCCAGCGGGGAAGCATCTAACCCGCGAAGAATTAAAGAAAATTCTGCGTCAACACTCAATTGCCGAGCTTGAGCAGCGTTGCTCGAATTACGAGAACGAAATAGGCGAGTCATGCCCAGAGGATTATAGCGTGAAAGAGACCGTTGATGCTTTGCGCAAGCGAGTTGCCGAGCTTGAGCAGGAACTAAAAGAGCTTTATGCGCTCAGCGTGCAAAGGGATCTCTACTATGCGAACCAGCTAGCCGCAGAGCGGGCCTCGCGGGAGAAGATTTTCGATGATGCGACGATGTTGAACGTGGCCGAGGCGGAAAAGGTGGGCATGCAATATGTCACGATGACATTTAGGACTGAGTTTATTCGGAAGATGCGCACCGCCGCCCAAGCCGAGAGCGAGCGCAAGGAATGATCAAGAAAAACTTGATCATTCGCCGTTATAGATAAAAAAATATTAGTGGAATTGCCCGAGCCATTTGCCTTGTTCGCTCTTTGAGCAAAACCACAGATTACTACGAGCCCCATACTTAGTTTGGCCCGAGTTCCGCGTTAAAGGTTTACCGCAAAATGAACAGGGTTTAGTGATCCATAGACACGGCCTGCAAATCTGCTCTTTTCGTTCTCTAGTAAATTCTTTGCCGCATCTTTTGCACATGCCGATTTTGGAACATGAGGCGCAGAGGTTCCTATAATCCCGGTGGTTGCGTGGTTTTTCGGCCGCGCAGCGTGGACAACGGGCTAGTCGTCTGCGATTTAGAAGCATTTCGATAAATTGACAGTTGCTTAGTTGGTAATTCCCGTCAGGGTCTATGCGGTCGATGGAAGGCTGCGTCATTGAGTCCGCGTTGTCGCGATTCCATAGGTGCTGTAAGTCGGTTAGGGTGAGCAGGTTTTTAATTCCCCTTCCGCCGTAATTTTCGTATCTATGTGTGCCGGGGTAGTTGCATCGAAGATTGATATTGCTTTGTATCTTTTTGAGTTTTCTAAGTGTTGGAGTATTTAGCGAATGGGGTTTGATTTCGATTGTGCCGTTCCTTGCTGCCTGTTGGTAGTGTGATTGGCAGAAGCCGCGTGCAAAGGGAGGTTTGGAACATTGGGAGCAATGGATTTGCGCAATCATTATGACCTCATCTTAGTGATAGTAGTATAATGATTTTATCTATATAGAGCAAGAAATGTGTAGACTTCCACCAGTAATAGGCGCAATGGCTTAAAGCTGATGAAGGCACCTCATTTCCTCGTCTGGCTGGCGGGACTCGCCATGTAGGTGGCGGGTTTCGTTTTTCTCTCCATGAATGAAACAGATTATTGCGATCCGGCCGGGAAGCATCTAACCCGCGAAGAATTAAAGAAAATTCTGCGTCAACACTCACACCCTCAGTTCAATTGGTGGAATCCAAAGAGTCGGCGGCTAATTCCCGCGGATGGTCAAGACCGGCCGCCGCCCGGGGTGAGGTCGGGCAGGGACATATCGAGGCTGTGACCACCCTCGCCGAAGCGCTCGCGCTATCCGTCCAGTGCGAACACTGCGGCGCGCGTATGTGGCCGGTCGAACAGTTAAAGCTGCACATGGCGATTCACGAACTCAAGAAGATGGTCTATGACAGCCAACTGGCGGTGGTGCAACGGATGTTTCGCAGGATGCGGGACAGCGCGGGGTGGGGGTAAGTCCCCATGAACGAGTGGGACCAAATCAACAAAGTCCTGGCCAAGCTCGACAAGATCGAGCGGGTCCGCGAACAGCGCTGGCGCAAGATGGAATTCAGCGCGATGGCGGAAGGGCTCAGCGACGGTGAAGAGTCCGAAGAGCTGACCGAGCGGGAAGCTTGGGACGCCCGGCTGACGCCGATGCAGCAACGAATGAATGAGCGACGCGGATCGATTACCGAGTTGATGAAGCATGGTACCAACCATTCCCAGATCGCGCGGGTGCTCAGAATTTCCCGTGGGACCGTGGAAAAAGACATCAAGCGATATCATTTGGCGCGACGATAAAGATGGCCAAGCGGATTTTAATCAGTATGCTCTTCGTTGTGGCCCTGATGCCCATGGCGCACAGCGGGGAAGGTAAACGGTTGCAATTTTACCACGTTACTTTTGATTCGCGGATAAGTTCCGCGGCTATGCGCGTGAGAGCGGATGACCGCCTTGATGCCATCTCTAAGATTGGTTTAACCGCCTGGACAGAGAAAGAGTGGGAAGCATGCGGGGTTTGCAAGGATGTGAAAGTGATTGATTGGATGGCTTCATTCATTACTGAGCACGGTGGAACTTATCTGGAACCTGTCCCGTTTACCAAGGCACCTAAATTTGAAGTAAAACCCAAAACCAAGGAGAAAGACTAGATGAAAATCCGAACCGTCCTCGTCGTTCTAGCAATCATGCTACTCACGACATTTCCAGTATTCGCAGCCGATGCCCCGGCCAAAGCCCCGGCGGTGGATCCAAACGCGCCGATCAGTATAGAAACGCTCGCCAACAGCCGGGCGGTGGTGACAGACCGGATTCAACAGTTGCAAGCAGCGCTGGCGCAATTGGAAGGCAACAAGAAGCAGTTGGATGCCGAGATCGAGCGCCGGGTGGCTGCGGATAAGGCGAAGGCGAAGAAATAAGCAGTGAGTACGAAACGGAAAACCTCGGCGGCTCTGCTTATGGCGCATCTGTGGGGTATGTATGGACGCGGGTCACCCATCGGCGACCGGATACTGACCGTCAGGCGCTCAATTAGATCCACTGTTGAGCTTGGGCGCTTTGTTCGAATGTGTCCGGGCGGTCATCACGCTTGGTTCGAAAGCAATGTTGGGCTGGTAAGAAAGCCGTACTATAGCGAAGGCTAAGGGTAAGTAAAATCAAATAAAACCATATGCCATTCAAGAAGGGCCAGCGTCATCCCAATCAGGGAGGCCCGCAAAAAGGATCAGGCAGACCGACAAATGAGAAACGGGCAAAAGATTTAGCGGCTGCTGAGATTGTTCAAAGAGAGCTCGAAAAAGATATTGGGGGATCGGCGCGTCATTATCTCAAGCGGTCACGGAAAAACGACAAGGTTTTAATGCACTTGATCGACAAATTTATGCCGGCCGCCAAGCAGGAGCTCCAGATAAGCGGCGGGCTAAAGATCGTGCGGGTGGATGCTTTCGATCCGAGTAAGGTTAAATGATGGCCTGGGTAGCTCAATGGCAGAGCCCTCGACCCGTAATCGAGAGATAGAGGTTCGATCCCTCTCGCAGGCTCCAAAGAACTGAAAATGAAAACTAAGGTGATAGTCGTCCAGACAAAGCCGAGTCCTACCCATTGGGCGGCAAAAGCGCTGAAGACTCAGAAGGTGCAGAGAAAGCGCAAGCTGCGGGTGGTAAAGAGCAAATGATTAGCCAAGCCGTCGAAAACGAAACGCTCATCCGCTATTGGCCGTTAATGCCGATGGAGGGCGGCGTGGCAGAAGGAGCAGAGCCAAATCACATCAAGGGCTTTAGTATAGTCATGATGATGGCCCTGGATCTTTGCTTTCGGAAGCTCTTTGTTGCAGCCGTCGCATTTGGTGGGCTTAATTACTTTGCCAGTTTTAACCGCATGCCAAAGCGCTTTTTTGGCTTTTCCTTTAAGTGTCTTATTTCGCTTTGCCTGTTCGAGTGCCTCTTTGGCGCGGACCCTGCGGTGGTATTCGGTTCTGTATCGGAGGCGTTTTTCTCTGAAAACTGGATCGTTGAGTCTTTTATTTCTCTCCCATTCGCTATGGTATTGTTTCCATTTTTCAAGATGGTTGAGTCTGTATTGTTTAGCGAGTTCGTTGATTCTAACTTTGTTCTTTGCGTAGTAAGCGCGGGACTCTTCAATAGTTCTATTAGGCATTCACTAGTAGGGACATAGTAGACGCTAAAATGCAAGCTACGGCGGAACAAACGATTTCTTACTGGCCCGGCCCCACGGCGCAGAGGGCGCATTGCGGCAATGTTCGGGTCCGTTACGCCTGGGGGCCGATCCGCACGGGTAAAAGTGTTTGGCTTTGCTGGCGTTTCTTCTACATGGCGGTGGAAGCGGCGAAGCTCGGCATCAGCCTGCGCGGGATTATCCTAAGAGATACATACCGCAACTTGAAGGATACGACACTCAACACTTTCGATTCCTGGCTCGGCCCGCTGTGCGAGATCACCGAATCGACGCCGCGCACTGTCAGATTGCACATCCCCGACACCGATATCACCGCGGAGCTGCTTTTCCGTCATGGTCAGACGGCCGCGGAAGCCAGCAACTTTCTATCATCCGGCTACGGCTTCATCGGCCTCGAGGAAATCGCGCCGGCATTCACACCGAGCGGGATCATGTCGCCGGGTATCAGTGAAGAGATTTTTAACATCGCCTGTACCCGTCTTGAGCAGACCGGCATCGACAATCCCGAGCTCTGCATGACCTCGAACCCGCCTCCGATGCACCATTGGGCCTCGCGCCTGTTGATCGATGCCCCGGCGGCGAAGCTCAAAGACTTGAACTGGCGGCACTATTGGTTCCCGCCCGAGGAGAATGCGGAAAACATCCGTGCTGGGTTCTATGACGAACTCTTAAAGATCCTTCCCGCAGACATGGCCGATCGGTTCATTCGCGGTAAGCGGGTCGCGATGTATCCCGGCCTGCCCGTCTTTCAAAAGGATTTTTCAGAGAGAATGCACGTCGTCGAGGATTTGAAGCCGATTCACGGATTGCCCCTTACGCTATGCGTGGACAGCTCAGGATGGACGCCAGCAGCTTTGTTTACACAGGTCGACCATAAGGGCCGGTGGCTCTGGCTGCGCGAGCTGCAGGGCGGCTATGTCGACGGTAAGCTGGTCGAACAGGTCGGGCCGGTCAGATTTGCCGATGAGTGCAAGACCATGGCGAACGAGTATTTCCCTGGCTTTTCGTTCAAGGTCGGCTGGGGCGATCCGTTCGCGCTGACTGCTAAAGCGTCGACCGGTCCCAACAAGAGCGACGAGAAGTCTTGGCAGCAGATTTTCAAGGCGCAGGGATTCGAGCTGCAGCCGGGGATACCGGCGATCACCGATCGCATTGAAGGCGTCAGAGAGCGGTTGAATAAAGTCATTGAGGGCACGCCCGGCATTCAGATCGATAAGCTTGGCTGTCCGATCTCGATCGAGGCGTTGTCGGGCGGCTATCGTTGGGGGTTGGATACGCACGCGAGCAAGATTACCGGGACGGAGCCGTTGAAAAATGAGTTTTCGCACGTTTGCGATGCCGCCGGCCACGCCGCCCGCAAGATATTCCCACTTGTGAAGCTTTACCAACCGGTGAATAAGCCGGCGATGAAACTCCCGCCGAGCGCGATGAGCGCCTAGTTGACGAACAATGGAAGCCTGCGCCATAGTTTCGCACATGGGAAAACGCAATTGGGAACGACCCGAAACAGCTGCCGGATTACGGGCGCAGGGTAAAACATTTAGGGAAGTCGGTTCCGTGCTTGGAGTCTCAAGTGCGCGCGCCGCGCAGTTGGTTGAATCCTGGCAACGAAGGCAAACGGAGCCGGATTTTGTATCTGTAAGGGCAATGAACGCTTTAGTGAATCTCGGGATAGAAATCACCGATCAAACAGACCCTGACACAGTGCGGGATAAAGTTAGAGAGAAGTTTTTAGTGGACCTTTACCCGTTGCTTCACTGCAAGAATTGCGGGGACAAGACAATCGTTGAGATATGCAATTGGGCGGGGATCGATCTTCCGGAGCGGCTGACTAACAAATGAGATGGAAAGTCTACAAAACTACTTCGACGGTTCTTGCCGAAGCGGTCTGCGAGTACGAGAAGTTGGTGGAGGCGATTCAGGCCAGGGGCGGGGTGATCGTGCTGGTAAACTTTCTTGGTAGCCAGTGGGTGATTACGGCGCAGGAGCCGGACGTGGCTCAACTAGATTCGTGAGGAAGCCATGAAGTTTAGAAAAAAGCCAGTGGTGATCGAGGCGATGCAATTTGTCGAAAACTCCGTGGACGGTTGGCCGGCCGGAGTTTTTAGGGATCGCGACTCACCTACGGGGTACGCGATCGATACGCTTGAAGGTCGAGCGCTAAACGTGGAACCCGGCGATTGGATTATTACGGGAGTGAAAGGCGAGCAGTATCCGTGCAAGCCAGACATTTTTGAAGCCACTTATGAGCGCGTCGTAGGAGATTCCCAATGAACGAAAACAATAAACTCTGCCTCGAAGGCGATCTCGCTAAACCTTTCATGGATCGAAAGGTCGGCGACACGGTGCCGATCACGATCGATGCGGTGGTAACCTCGGTCGGTGTGCCACCGGTTAACGGTGAGCCGGTGAACGGTGAGCCCCAGCAGCAGGGGGATTACATTGAGTTTGCCTTACAATCAGTTAACGGCAAAGGCGAAGGCGCTGGTGAGGATATGGACCAAGGGCCAGACTATAAAAACATGGAGAGCGCAGAATTCGAGAAGCACGTTGCGAAAAATCGTGGCTACTAAAAAGAAAAGGAGAAAGACAATGGCAGACGCGAACAAAGACAAAGACATGCATAGTGACCCGCATGCACCGGCACCGAGGGCACCGATGAACGCTCCGGCAGTTCATACGATGGCGCCGAAGGTAGAAGCGAAGCCCGCACCGGTCAAAGAAGCCCACGAAATGAGCTTCGAGGAGTTCAAGGCGAGCAAGCGGGGTCAGGCGGTTGTTAAGGCAACTCTTGACAGCCAATCGAAGGACGCAGGGCCGGAAAAGCTCGATCGTATGGCAAAGGCAGCGGTGAGGACGGAGCACCGGGATTCCGTCAGGGTCGCGTTTCAGCGCGGCGATGTCGTTGCACCGGCGATTTTGGCCGAGTATCCCGATGCCTTCGACGGGACGGTTGATTTGCCCGCGTCGTTTATCTTTGGGGATTTGCCCGTTACCGTCCGCAAGGCGTCGGTAGCCGAACAGCTCAAACGCCCCGATCCGGCCGGCGCCGAGCTCTATAGCTGGACCGCGACGATCAAGGGGAACCAGTGCGGAAGTTTTTCGCCGGTCACGGCTTCGGAGTTGGTGCCGGCGGTGTCGGAGTATTTGAAGAACGCGCACGGGTGAATGAGCTTCGGACTCCGACAGAGTTTCGGCCGGCTGTGCAAGCAAGAAGAGCTTGAATTGCCGGAGTGGGACGAAACGGAACTGAAGCCTAAGTCTAAAATGCCGGATTGCCCGCGTTGTGGCGAGGATGAGCTTGGAATGCTGCACGCTGAATTAACGATGTGCTATGCCTGCGGATTCAAAATTGGCTCGTGGATCAGCGTGAGCAAGTTGTTGTCATGAGCAAAGCGATCCCCATCCGCCATCGCGTCCGCAGCCTGGTGAAGCCCAAGCGAGACCTCAACGCCGAGAGAGCGCAGACTCTCGTCGATACCATGGAAGGTAAATTGAACCCCGCGCCGCGCGAGTTGCCGGTGATGGACTTGAAACAGGCCGTCCAGGCGATCGTTTCCGTCACCTCGAAAGAACCCTGTTATCTCTGCGAAGGGGCGCCGCACTGCGTTGAAACTTACGTCGTGCCGCACGGACTCGATCGGTTGGGCCAGCACATGATTTTATACACGCTGTGCTTCGCCTGTAAGGCCGATGTATCTAGTCCGGCGAGGATCGAGTATAAGCTAGTGAAGCACCTTCAATCGGAGAACTCGGTGCTAAATTGAATGAAGACCGAGCTTGAAATCATTGATGAGGTTTACGAGGCCGAGGTCTATGGGGCCGTTTTCACGTATTTCAACGAGATGCGAGGCATTGAACACGCAGATAGGTCTCGCACGAATGCAGAGAGATTACAGTCCCGCGTAAAGAGTATGCGAGCGATTCGTGACCGCGCCAAGGCGTTGCTCAAAGAGGAATTGAAATCATGAAACCCCCCTTCAAGAAATCCCCCAAGGGCAAGAGCGCAAAGAAGAATCGCAAATCTAAAGCGACACTGAGCCCCGGCAGTGAATCGACCGGGAGCCCCAAAGGCTTCGCCATGGGCGGCGGGAAGAAAAAGGGACTCGAAGACTATTGATATGTCGCCCTTGATCGATGATCCCGAGACGGCGCGGTTGAAAAATCAGTGGTACAACCGGCAATTAATGTCAGTACAGCACGCTATGTCCAGCAATGTTTCAGTCTGTAGCAGCCCCGACCCGATACTCACGCTGGACATGATCGAACGAAAACAAAACGACCCATGGCAACCCGATCCGCTCAAGGATTTGCAGCGCGAGTTGTCCCGGCGCGATGGATGGAAGCCGCGCTGATGCGCCGGGAAACCGTCATAGAGATCCGCCGTCACGTGCGCGCCATCGACATCGCGCTGAAGAAGGATATCGATCAGTCGGGCGAGAAAGCGGAGATAGCTAACTGTGGGCATCTTAGCTGCGACCCTAAAATGGGGTGTAAATATACACTTCCGCATGGTGTGGTGCTGACAGGAGCGGAGAAGTGAGCTTAACAAATAGGCGCGATATGATGCGCGAGTTTTTAGAGCGGGTCGAACCGCTGAATCGCATCAAGTTAAATGCGCTTAATCGGAGTATCCCTAAATATACGCTTTACCCTGATGGCAGATTTGTTGTTGTTCATCCGGCGTGGATACAGGCAATTCTGGACCGTTGTGATGCGGAAATTGCGCAGATCGCCAATACATTTAAGGAGGACGCTTCCCCAGATAACGGGTCCGCTATCAAAATGACTTAATTGCCGCTTAACATCGACCCCCGCGAACTCGCTTCCCTTCAGAAAGGCCGTCCCGCCTTCCGCGGTCGTGGCGCGCGTGAGAAGAACGACGCGCTCCAAAGCAAGGGCTCCGATGTCCTTGACCAGATCACCAAGATCCGCACCTGTACCCAGACCAATTACAAAGCTACCCAGACCTGGCGCGACTCCGGCGCCGAATCCTACGACTTCGTTGAGAACAAGCAGTGGGATAAAAAAGACGTTGAATTTCTAGCCTCGCCCGCGGGCGGCATGCGGCCGGCGATGACTTTCAACAAAGTCTTGCCGCAGGTCCGCTTGCTCTCCGGCATGGAGCGCCAGAACCGCGAGGAACTGCGCGTCTTCCCCCGGGAGGGCTCCGACACCAACGATTCCGACGTGATGACCGGGCTCATCAAGTATTGCCTCGACGAGAATCTCGCGCCTTGGCAGCTCACTCGAAAATCCAACGACGTTTATATTTGCGGCCGCGGCTGGGTCAAGACCGACATCAGCTATGACGAGAACATCAACGGCGACTGCACGCTGCAGCGGCGAAACCCGTTTCAAATCTTTTGGGACACGATGTCGGACGATTGGTCCGGCTCCGATATGCGCTGGGTGCAGGACTCGCCATGGATGACCGAGGACGAAGCGAAAGAATTGTGGCCGGAATTTGCCGATCAGATCAAGCTGGGCGATTGGCTGTCGGGCTCCACGCCCTACCTAGTGAGCGGAGTCCAGACCGGCGATGTCCAGTGGGAGAATAAACTTTTCTTAGATCAAGAAACCAAGCGCGTCCGTTGCTTAGAGCATTGGTACAAAGTGCGCGAGCCGATCCTCCTCGCCGTCAATGTCTCCACCGGCGATGTCCGCAACGCCGAGGAAGAGAGCTTCATAGAACAATTGGAAGGCATGGACGAGCAACAGCGCTCCGCCTTTCAGTTCGTACGACAAAATAAGACCGTCGTACGTGTGGCGACGGTGATGGGCTGGCTCATCGTCCAAGACAAGCCGAGTCCGTTCAAGCACAACATGCTGCCCTTAATCCCTTACATCGGTTTGCAGTTTATGGGCGAACCGTTCGGCCTCGTTGAATATCTGAAGGATCCGCAGCGCCTCGGCAATAAATCCATCTCCCAGGTCATGGGGCATTTAAACCGCTCGGCCAATTCGGGCTGGCTGAACAAGGCCAGCGGCGGCGCGAATCAGGAGCAGCTAGAAAAGTTTGGATCGGTTCCCGGCATTGTCATCTCCTATGACGAGGTAGAGCCGCGGAAGATCCTCCCAACCAACCTCGACACCGCTCATATGACCCTGGCGCAAATGGGCGACGAGTCGATTCGGGAAATTTCCCTGCTCAACGCAGACTTATTGGGTACGGGTACGCAGAAAACTATCTCCGGCAAAGCCATTGAGGCGCGACAGCGCGGCGGCATGACCGGCAATGAAGACTTCTTCGACAATCAACTCTTGGGCGACAAGATTCTCGGCTATCAGCTCATCTCGAATATCCAGCAGACATACACGCAGTCAAGAATCATTCGCATCCTCGGTGCACAGAGTGTCAGAAACCCCGACGACATGGGGGCGAAGACGTTTTTGAGCATGCAGGCCGATCAGAACAAGTTATTTCAGGTCGTCGACCGCTGCTTGAAGGCTGAGTACGACTATGTGGTTGATCGCTCGCCGCAGTCGGTCACGGTGCGCATGGCGCAGTTCGAAACTCTGCTCAAGGCGGCCAAGGATTTCCCTGGCGCCATCCCGCCGGCCGTGCTGGTGGACATGAGCGACTTCCCCGAGAACGCCAAGGCGGCGATCAAAGAGCACTTGCAGAAGATGGAGCAGATGGAAGCGATGAAGAGGCAGCTAATAGGGCCGGGGCCGGGCGGGCCGATGCCGAATGGACCTGTGCAGTGAAGACTGAGGTGATCTGTGAATCGTAAAAACCCAATGAGCTTTGAAACACTTCAGGAGGCTAAGAATTACGCGGTAAGCCACTACACGGCGGTATGGGCCAGGCTAGGGACGCTCGCCGGCGTATTTCATGTTTATCCCGGTGGCAGAGTAGTTCGTTATCATCTTCTAACCGAGCGGTGCTGGTGCGAGCCAACCCGCGACCAAAGGGAGCATCGTGTGCTCCTGCACAATGAAGTTCAGTAAAGGGAGGCAATATGCCCGACGAAACAGACGAACAATTAGGAACTACGCAGACTGAGCAATCGACCGAGACCACCACGGAGGTCGAACAAGACCAATCGACCGACACGCAAACCGAGTCGACGCAGGCAAAGCCCGACTGGCGCGTTGAAAAATACGGTCCCGACTACGAGTCGAAGGCCGATTACTGGAAAGACACGGCCAGCTATTGGCGCGGCGAGACCGACAAGGAAAAGAAGAAGCGCCAGAATCGCGTACCGCTCGAAGACTTCCGGGCGAAGGATGAAGGCATTGCGGCCAAGCCCAACGCAAATGGCAACGCTAACGGTGCGAACGGTAACACCACCGACGCCGAGGGCAAGCCGAAGTTCGAAGATGTTGAACAACTGCTCGAGCATATCAACAAGCAGAATGCTCAATTCTTCGAGAAGAACTTCACGGAGAAGCTGACCGAGCGCGAACGCGAATCCAATTTTAAGAATTCGATGCAAAAAGCTCGAAGGGAAAACGTGGGAGATCCGGATAGCGGTATCCCGTCATTTGCGGAAGTGGAACAAGACGTTCTCATTCCGCTGGTAGAGAGTAACCCGAAGGTGCTGGCGTTGTTAAAGGAACTGCCCGGCGACCCCGCGGAAAACGCATACACGTTAGGAATCGTCGTTAAGAGCCGCAATATTAACGGCCTTCGCGAACTGTTCCAGCGTCAGGGGCGCGAGTCGTTCGCTAAGAAAATTGACGACGTAAGCAAACAGGCCGTGCGAGTCAAAGGGGGCCGATCCGGTCCTACGAGCGCGCAGCTCACTCCCGAGGACATATTGAATATGCCCAAAGCGGAGTACGAAAAACTCGTGGCCAAGAATACGGGTCGAATGTAAAACGCGGTGCGGGCGAAAGATTTTTCGCCCCTACGATTTGTCTTTGGCTCGGCGCAAGCCTTCCCCTAGACAAAACCCGGACTCGATTGTTTCGGCAATCCACTCCGGGAACGATTAACAGCATCCGTCATATAGCCAGCTCGCCTCGCCACGGCAAGGTTTCCTGGACGGTTGGGACCACGAGTCCCAGAAGGAAACTTTGCCAATGCCTACTACTCTATTTGCGACCATGGAGGCCACAGACCAGGCCTACTACGACAGAAAGTTGTTGGAGCGGGCACAGCCCCACCTCGTTCATGCTCAGTTCGGCGACGATCGGCCGCTCAAAGACCGCTCTACTAAATCAATCACGTTTCGGCGCTGGGAGGCTCTAAGCCCCAACACTACGGCGTTGATCGAGAGCATTACGCCGCTCGGCACCGTGCTCTCGAAGACCGATATCACCGCGACCGTGGTTCAGTACGGTTCGTTCGTAACTCTCTCGGACATCCTCGAATGGACCTCGCGCGACGAAGTGCTGAACGAAGCCAGCGATGTTTTGGGCGAGCAGGAAGGACAGTCGCTCGATCAGGTTTGCCGCGACATCATCGTCGCCGGCAGTTCGGTATTTTGTTGCACCGATGACGTGGGCGCCACCTCGGCCACCCGCACCGAGGTCGACGGGCTCATCAACGCCGTCGCCATCAATAAGGTTCTTCGATTCTTGCAGAACGGCAATGCCAAACCGTTCACCAAGCTGGTCAAGCCCTCGACCGGGATCGGCACGCAGGCCATCTTGCCCGCCTATTGGGCGATCATCCATCCGTTCACGTTCTATACGCTCCGCGGCGTCAGCGGGTTCGTGTCGGTGAAAGATTACCCGGCGCAGCAAGAAGTTATGGATTCGGAAGTCGGTTCCTATCGTGAGGCGCGCTTCGTCATGACCACGTTCGCCAAAGCGTTCCCGAGCGCGGGCGCCACGGTAACCTCGACCCATTTGACCACGAACACTACTGAGGAAGACGTTTACGCCGACGTGTTCTTGGGGATGCACGCCTACGGCAAGATCCCGCTCACGTCCCATGCCTCCGAGATGATCACCCAGCCGTTGGGCTCTGGCGGAACATCCGATCCGTTGAAGCAGCGCGCAACCGTCGGTTGGAAAGCGGCGCAGACGTTCAAAATTTTGAACAACGCTTTCATGAGCAGGCTTGAGCACGGCGTTTTAGCTTGAGTTTTCAATAACTTAGGCTTGTTTTGGGCGTTTATAACTAAAGTAAGTAACAAGGAGAATTTATCATGGCAGGAACAGCGATTACCAAAAAAGGCGAGTGCAACATGGGCGGGGGACGCCAGGAATGGTGGCAGTGCTCCATCGATCCGGCCTCCGTGGCCGCAGCGGCTCAGGGCATTGAGACCATCGCGATTCCCGGCGCACGCGCAGGCGATCCGGTCTTGGCATTGCCCGAAGCGATCGAGACTCAGTTGCATCCGCAGGGCGCGAAAGTCACCGCGGATGATGTCGTGTCGGTCTATTTGTGCAACGGCATCAACGCGACCACCGCGATCAACGGCGGCGCCAAGATCTGGAACATTATCATTCTGAAGCTTTCCATTGGCGGGGCCTAAGAAAATTAACCAGGCCTCGGGGGACTCCTGAAATATGGAGTCTCCCCTCGCCACTAACCAAGGAGCCGAACTATGCCAAGAGCAGCAAAAAAAGCACCGGTTGAAGATATCACCGAGGAGCGCCATCAGGCGCAGCAATCATTTGCCAGTGCGCAGGCCGATCAGCGCAAAGAACAGCATTACTGGATCACGTTTCACCAAATGGGCGAGCAGGATCAGCAGGCGCAAGTGGATTTACACCCCAACGGCGTCACATACGTCATCCGCAAAGGCGAGAAAGTCCCGTTGCCGCAGTCGGCGATCAACGCGCTCGAAATGGCCCAGCGCGTCGGCTTGGATCACGGCCACCCGATCGAGCATAACGGCAAGAAGTTTCTGCGGAAGATAGTCCAGTCCGATTACGGCTACACGATTCACGGCCAATGCAGTCCGGAAGAGGCGGCGGAATGGCGGGATGCGGCCAAGCGCGCCGCGGCGGCACACTCTGACATCGTACAGGTCGGCGGACCTCCGGATGAAGATATGGTCGAGGTCGGAAGCGCTTAAATGCTGAAGAGCGCAATCACTCTAAGGGTTTTGGAGCTCATGCAGGACCAATCAACCGCGGCGCGGACGCTCGTTGGTCACTGGGTCGATATTGTTTTAGGGGATATCGCCAGCCGCGGTTATTTGCATTCGCTGCAGCGCGAGGAAATGACGGCGCTGCGCGAGGGCTCCGGCACCGACATGAACACGGGGCGCAACTATGACCTGCAGCTGGACACTGACAAGGTTTTCAAAGTGTTCCTGCCGGCGGCCGGCTGCGACGGAATTCTAAAGAAGCTCAGCAACGACGAATACCTCGAGCAGATGCTGCAAGACGGCGTGCTCACCAAGGACCTGCCGCGCTACTACACCGTGTTCGGCGCGCTGACCCTGCGGGTTCATCCGGTGCCGTCGGCGGAATGGGCGCCGGCAGAGCCGACCAATATTCAAAAGCTCCACGTCTGGAAATACCGCGACATCACCGCGCTGGCAGAGACCGACGATTTGACCGAGATCACGGTGAAGGCGACGAACATGCTGATGCTGGGGGCTTATGCCTTCGGCGCGCGGTTCGATTCGTTCGCGGATTATCCGGCGACCATGCAGGAGTACGAAAAGGCAGTCGGAAGATATTTCTTTCAGCAGAGCGTCGACTTCGATCGACCGGCGCAAGTGCAGTACCGGGATCTGTAACCTTGGGATTTTTCGCACCAGACGCAATCATCGGCCCGTTCAGCGGCGGCGTGAATTCCAGGGATTCGCCGGTTGGCCTCGGTCAAGCCGATCTGACCTCCTGCGTCAACATGATGCCGATCGCCTCGGGCTCTGTAGTGGGCCGCGGCGGGCAGACCGAACTGTTTGGCACGCACATCGACAGCAGCCCCATTCGCAGCCTCTACCGCTTCTATAAAAACAACGGCGCGCGCATCACCATTGCAACGTCGGGCACCAAGGTTTACACGGTCACCAGCGCCGGCGCGGTGCAGATCGCTTCCGGTCTTAGCGCAGATAGAAAGTTCTCCATCGTCAATTGGTCGGTCAAGGATAAGATTTATCTGACCAACGGCGTCGAGCCGCTTAAAACCTACGACGGGACCACGTTCGCCAATGGCGCAGGAAGCCCGCCGATATTCTCACAAATCGAACTCCACGATGACCGGCTCTGGGGTTTGCAGGACAATCTTCTCTACTTCAGCAATCTAAACACCGACAACGTGTGGCCGGGCGCCAGCGCGTTGTCACTCTCGGACAAGTACGGCGGCACCGGATCGTTCATCAAATCGTTCGGCCGAGGTCTTCTCGTCGTCGCAAAAGATTCCGGTCTTTACCGCTTCGAGGGATCACCCCTGCTCGGCGGCAGGCTCACGCGCTTTAGTGACGTGAAATGTATCGCGCCATGGTCGGCAGCCATCATCACCTCGCAGAAGGGCACGCCGGATAGCGTCGTGTTCCTTGCCCAAGACGGCGTATATGCCACGGACGGCTATAACTGCGCGCCGATCTCGGGAAAGATCGATCCGTTGTTCAGCGGATTCTTCCGTAACGCGGTGGGCCGGTATTACCCCAAAAAACGCCAATATCTTTTGTCCTTCAATCCGGTCGGCGGGGCTAACGATCAACTCTGGGTAGGTACTTACGTCGACAGCCCCAACGGCGCGCTTATCTCATGGAGCCCCTATACCGGCTTTCGTGCGGAATCGTTCTCAATCTGGGACGGGCCGCAGGACCAAGGGGAGCTTTATTACGGCCGATCGGACGACGGCAAGATCCGCCGCGCCGATGTCGGCAACCTGGATCTTGGCGTGGATTACAAGTGCAGTTTTCAGACTCGCTGGGAGAACTTCGGGACGCTGACGCGGGTGAAACAGATTCGCTGGATGTTCCCGATCTTCGAAGCGCTCCGCCTCACCAGTTATCAAATTGGCTACACCTTCGGCGATAAAACCGCCACCGGCCAGGTCGATCAACGAAGTCAGGAAAACATCGAGTGGGGGCCGGGTGTCGTCACTTGGGGACCGGGTACGGTGACTTGGTTTCCCGGGAGCGCGATTCAAAGCACCGTCACCTCGGTCCTGAATTTTCACTACGGGCGCTACGCGAGCTTTTACTTCGAGAATACCGGAGACGGCCCGGATTTTAAATTTCATCAATTGGCAGTCCAGTTGAAACTTAAAGACGCGCGGGTGCGGGAGTTGTTCGCACTGTCGGCATGAAAGAGAAACATGGGAATTATTAACAAGCCAGTAGTTTTCACGGGGCAAACGACCCCTCAGTTGCCGATGCTCGATAACGTTGTCGACCCGCTCTACAACGAGATCAACGGCAATCTGGACGACGATAATGTCAAGGCCAGCGCCAACATCGCGCAATCGAAGATCGCCGGCCTGTTGGCCAGTTTGGCCAGCAAGCTTACTAACATTGGCGACACGATCACCGGGGCACTCCTTTTAAAGTTCGTCAATCCATTTGTTCGGTTCATTGGCACTGAGGCAAATGCGGGCGATTGGCGTTTGATCGAGGACGCCGGGCATATGTACTTCCAGGCCAATCTCGGCACCGAACTAGAGCCATTTTGGGTTACTCAGTACCTGATCGAGCGCGGCGGCGGCGGCGGGATTGGCTTTGGCGGCATTGGCCAAGGCGCCGCACTCACGCAAACATTTAGTCTTGCGCCTAAATTTTATGTCGATGATGCGGTCTTCAATCAGACTCGCAGGCTCAACTTTAATCAACTCGTTAAAGTCGGCGGCCATTTTAGTACGGGTTCGCTTTCTTTTGTCGCCGTCTCTTTTCTGGGCACCAGCTTTTCAACGGGCGGGGTGGGCCTGCTCCCGCGGCGGATCAAGGTTTCGTTCACCGGTTCGGTGGAGAACGATACCGTCGATTGCGGCGTGGTGATCGCGGTGCTGGTCGATGGCACGATTCTTTGTGGTGTCGATGGCACGTCTAAGTTTATCGCGGCTGCTCCATCGCATTCGGTGCCGCTTTCTCTGACGGTGGTATCGCCGCTTTTAGTGGCGGGAACGCATGAGGTTGCTATTCACATGCGCGCGGTCAATGGCGGAATCGCTACACTGTTGGCCGATAGCGGGACGGCGGCGGTCATGGTCATCGAAGAATTGCCTTACGCGATTTAAATAAAAATGCCTGTCGCACCCGTAAACGAACAGCCGTTTCTACCCGATCAATCGGTATCGGACCTGCATCATAGTTTGGTGCCGGTGCTCGGCAATCACGCCTATACGATCAATCAGCTGATTCAAGGGAATCAACCGATAAGCGAGAAGGGCGAAATCAATGGATATGCCGGGCTCGATAGCAATGCCAAGGTTCCCCTCGCGCAACTGCCGGCGCAGTTCGCCAACGTCAAAAATGTTCTGGATTTTATCGAGCCAGGCGACGCCAATGACAGACCGGCCATCGTTCGGGCAATTGCGGCGGCGGTCGCGGAAGGCGGGGGCTTGGTTCATCTACCAGGCCCGAGAGTTTATGAGATCGACGCGGAAATATTGGTCGATACTTCGCTGGTAAGGATTTACGGCGACGGCTTCGGCATAACCGTTGTAAAGGGCATAGGCAATGCCTCGCCGTTTACCGCTTTTCGTTTCGATGGGCCGGGATTTGGCGCAAGCCTCGGGCCTCTCACTACCAATTTTCTGCTTGGAACGAGGGTCGCCGCACTCACTAGCGTGGCGGGTTTAGCGGCGGGTGACCTGTTGCGCATAAATTCGATTGTCACCGTCCCGCCTGGGCAATCGGCGGTTTGTAACCTTATCTCGGAAATTACTTCGATTGCATCGCTCAATGTCACGCTGGAAGCGCCGGCGCCGATTGATTTTTTGACGGCGGAAACCCCAACGGTGAACGAGTGGACACCGATCGCGGATGTCGGCCTGAGCGATATGACCATAGACATGGGCGCTGCCACCGGCACCACCCGGCGCGGGGTGTGGATCGAAGACGTGCGCGACGGGATATTTGAGAATCTGCAAATCTTGAATTGTTCGGAAGCGGGCCTCCAGACCTGGCGCGGCTATGAAAATACCTACGACAATATAAAAACACGCCAATGCGGCAGCGGTAACGAGTCGGACATTCAGTTCAGAGAAGAAACACTTGCTTCGTTCGGTGTTATCCATTCAACCAACGCGGCGGGCTTTGGGCCGCAGTTCATAGCATGCACCTACAGTGTCAGTGATGGCGTTATTGATTTCGGCGCAGCGGGGCGCGGTTTCAAAAGCGCAGGCTGTCTGTCCTGCAGCTTCGACAAGATCACCAGCGGCAACTCCGGCTCCACGGGCATAGCGATTACCTTGCGGACTCAGCGGTGCCTATTCACCAATCTAACATCGATCGGCAATGTCGCCGGTTCTGGAAATGACGACGGGCTATGGTTCTCGGGCCAATCCAACATCGGCAACCGTGTGCACGGCCTGGTGACCTACAACAACACTGACTTCGATATCGCGTTCTTTGCGACCGACTCCGACAACCTGGTATCTGGCGTGCTGTCTCCAGGGGGACCGATAAAACTGTTCAACAATGGGGGCAATACCAACGCGGTCCTATCGAACAACAGCAGCAATGGCTTTTACGGGCTGATGACTCAGGACGACGGGGCCAACGGGGAGCCGATTTCGGGATTGATGAAACATTCCGTTAGTCCGGCAGTCTCTGACTTCCTTGGTCGTTACCAGTGGCGCGGGCGCAGTTTGGCGGGAGCCGAGCGAATCTATGCGGAGCTAGCCGGCGCGATCGCCGACCCAACAGACGCGGCCGAATTAGGATCTCTTGCCATAAACATCAGGGAATTGGGTGTGCTGGTAAACCATGCCGTGTTTCAGACTCCGGGGACTGGTCAAGTCGGGATGCTGATTCGCTGCAACGACTCCGGGGTAATTACTCTAAAGCAGGTTAAAGAGGGACCGGCAGACGGCACAGTGGCAGGTCATAAGATTTTGATGGTGGAAAATTAAATGGAAGCCGCAGAGCCCTATCTAGATGAACAGCAGGCGCGAACGCTGTTGGATGCCTACCGGATCATCCGCAAGGCGTTCCCGGACGAGTCGGCGGAAAGCCTGCTCGAACTGCTCGAGCTCTGCCGGCGCAACGACGGGCTTTTGGTGGCGCCGGCGAGCGAGGTCGTCTTAGGAGTTATCAGGTACAACCCCGGATCTAAGATTGGCGACCGCAGGATGATCGATGTTGTGAAGGACTACGACGTGGAAATTTTGAAGATGCTCGATCTTCGTGAGGGGATCGTCGTGCACATTATTGGCTTCGCTTCCCCGTTGGGTGGCGGTTTTCGCGCTATGCGGCCGATCCTGCACGCTTTGAATCCACGCGCTGTATCAACCCACAGAATCAAGAATGGCGAGCGCTACTTCGCGCTGAGAAAAAATGTCCGCTTTCGGGAGAATCCTCTATGAAATCAGTTGATCTTTTTGGCAACCCAATCCTCGGTCGCTCGCACCGCCAAAACGTTTCACGTGATGTGCTCGACGGCATCCAAGGCCCACGGGTGCGCTGGGTCAGCCTTGGTGGTGGCGGCAGTAGCAGCAAGCAGAAGAGCAAGAGCGAGTCTGAATCCGGTGTGAGATACAACGCGGATTTCATGAAGGAGCTGCAGGACAATGCCCCAAACTTGAAATATTCCGACACGCAAGACGGCGCAAGCGTGAGTGATTGGGAGGGAAAGCAGTCGTTTATGGTTGGCGTGCCCAAGTTTCAGGGGCTCGAAGACATGGACTTCGCCAAGTTGGAAAAGGGACTGTATAACCGCCAGTTGCAAAACATCGAGCCGGAGTATCAGAAAGCGCGTTTGCAGACCCGCGAAGAACTGTCGCAGTCGGGCTTGCTCAATTCGCCGGTACAGTACGGCCAGGGCGGCGTGATGGATAACCTGCACCGGAACTATTTTGATCAGACACAGAAATCCGCTGCCGACGCTTCGAACAAGACTATCGATTTGAAGCGCCAGGAACTCGCGCGCAAGACCGGTTTCGATATGGATATGGTTAAGTTGTTTCAAGCCATCCTTGGTCAGTATGCAGATATTGCTTTGCAGGCGGGCCGATACGGGGAGCAATCGAGTTCGGGCAGCGGTAGCAGTAGCGGCGCCAACGCCAATGCGTCGATATTCACGACCGGCGGCAGCAGTACGTCAAGTTAGCAGGTGAAAATTTTATGCCTCCTTTCCAAATGAACGATTTTACGCAGCTCGGTAGCCGGTTAACCGGCGACAGCGCAGAGAAGTATGTCGCGTCTGACGATTTCAAGAACCAAATCATCGAGGGGTTTAGTCAGATGAGCAGCGGCAACAACCCCACTGCTCTGATTCAGGCTCAAGGCGAGCTGATGAAACGCGGATGGGGTCCGGAAACTTCAGAGAAATTCTTAAAGAACGCTCTCGGCCATCTCGAAAAGGCGGCACAACAGAAAAACTTTAACGCAGTACAACAGGAAAATGCGCCAGTTCCCGCCTTCATGCAATCCGTCACCCCCGATCCGCGGGAGCGGGATTCGATGGAGCAGGGCGGGTTTGATCCAGCGTTAAACCCGTCCCTGAGCAAGATGATGCCGGCGACTCCGGAAAAGCCGCTCAGTCAGAATCAGGCGATGCGGATCGCGGGGCCGGGGAAGCATTGGGATAATCTCTCGCAGGTCGGGAGCTTCATGCAGGTGCCACAGCACCAGGAATTATTGCAGGCGCAAGCCGCCGACCAAATAGCGCAGACCAGCGAGCGAAAAACCTTGGAGGGTATCAACGCAATCAGGAAACGCGAGCTCGAAGGCATGAACGGGCAAGCACCGGCCGGCGAGCCGAGCGATCGAGGCTTGGCGCTGTTTCCGTCGCTGGCAAATCGCTTGCCGCAACGGGACAAGGCGGAAGATCCGTTACTTGAGCAGCGGCGCCAACTTTTGGAAGCGCAAGCGCGGGGCGAAGGTGCAAGGGCAGGTTATTACGATCAGCGCGACCGGTCATCGGGTGGTGGCCGCGATTCGAACGTAACCACGGAGCAGGAGAAGGCCGACCCGGCCGTCATGACGGGAACTTTTGCGCTAGAGCCAAAGACGGGGGCACTTGGGGCGCTTTGGGGACTGGTCGGGCTTGGTCCAGAAGCTCCTAAACCACAGGGCAAATTAATCGCTGAGCGTACCATAGCCAGGGCTGCAGAGGATCGCGGCGTTGCAGACTTACCGCTGGAGCAACAAGGGGCGGCGCTTGCGGATATTGCTGATGAGTTTGGCTTCAAGCTATCCGGCAAGCCGACATTGAGGCCGTCCAGCTCTGCAAGAACGACTAAGACCACGACACGCGGAAATCAGGGGGGGGTGCCATCTGCGCGTAACACGAAACCGGCAGCGGGCGGGAAACCGCTGGTGCAAAACTCCATGATCAGGGTCAAGGAAAAGGCGTCCGGCCGCACCGGCTCACTACCGGCCAACGAATTCGATCCGAACGTGTACGAGAAGATTCAATAAATGCCGTTCGTTGCAGACACACAGGAAGAATTGCCGCGCAGGTCGTCGGGGTTTGTTCCCGATCCGCCGGCGCCGAAGAACTGGTTCGACCAGTTGAAGAGCACAGCATCGGACGTCGGTCAAAGCGTGTCGGACACAGCGCAGACACTTCGCCCGGTCGCCGAAGCGGTGAAGAACTTTCTATCAGCCGAACCGGCGCGCGAATTCTCGCCATCGGGGGAGGATGTTGCCAGGGTTATGGGCGGGGTCGCCAAAGACCCGACCGTGCGCGCCGTCGCGCAATCGTTTCCGGATGCGGCTCGTCTCGTGCCCGAAGTTGCCCATAGGATTTTTAAGCCAGCGATGCCCTTCATGGGCGGCCAGCCACTTCCCGACGTTGTTAGGGTTCCTTTGGAGGTTGCGGCTACCGAACTCAGAAAGATCGATCCTCGCGCAGCCAACCTATTGGAAGCGGGGCTAATGACCGCAGGTGCCATGCACGGGCAAGTGGGCGCAGCGGTCAAGCAAGCTGCGAATATCCCCAGATATGGACGGTTCGCCGGTGAGCCGGAAGCCGCCCGGTTTGCCAATGCGCGCGATGTGACACCGGAAGCGCCAAGAGCATTGCCAGCGCCCGGGGAGCCGATAGCCGCTGGACCACCGAGGCCAGCCAGGGCGCAACCGATAGCGGAAATCATCAAGCCGAAGGCAGCGGAGCCGGTTAAGAGCGGATTTGTGCCGGATGAGGCGGTGAAGCCGGGGTTCACGCTGGAACCGGTCGCCAATGCGCCCACGGCAAAAGTTAATACATTCTATGATGATGCAGTAAAAGCTTACACATCTACGACGTTTGATGAGCGATTCGGAAACATGCACGGAACGGGAGCAACACCGAAAAGTGCCGAGGCATCGTTAAATAAGAATCTAACCGCTGCCAAGGAACAAGGAACATGGCGAAGCGTGGAACATCCGACGCCAGCGCCCAAAGCAAAGCCTGAAAGGCCAGCGCCCTACGGCATACAGCCAAGGGGATTCGTTCCGGATGAGGCACCGAAAGGCTTTACGCGCTTTTATCGCGCCGATGTTGAAGGCGCGACCAAACCGGGCGGCACGCATTGGGTTAAGGCTTCGGACGCTGAGCGTAGCGGGTACTTCAGAGAAGGCGGTGAGTACGGTAAAGCAAATTTATATGTGGATGTGCCTAATTCATATCCTGAAATCGCCAATACTTTAGACCTTAACAATTATATTCCTACGCGGATCACTATTCCAAAGGATTCAGAACTGGCTCGTCAGGTAAAACCGATAGCGCCACCGCCAGAAACGCCAGCGGTCACGAAACCGCTTGAAGCGCGCATAGCCAAGCTCGAAGCCGAAGTGGAGAGGGGGAATGCCGAATTGCGGGGGAAGCCAGCGGCAGCGCCGGAAACTCCACGCGCCGAAGTACCCGTCCCCGAGCGTTTCCAGCAAACCGCGCCAGCCGAACCGCTCAAAACCAAGCCGCTCCGCACCATTCAAGGCGAGATCGGCGATGCGGTCGAGCGCAATGTCGAGCAGGTCACGCAGAGCGAAGGCAATCTCGAATACAAGGGCAAAGAGTACGAGGGCGCGGTACGCGAAGGAAAGAAGCTAAGGCTCAAGGATAGCCCGGATAAGGTCATCGGCAATCCGGCAGAGATGCTGAAGGTCGAGGAGAAGGTGCCGTTTGATATTGCACCGGAAATCGCGCCTGACGCTCCGCAAACAGTGACTTCCGGCCCAATTGGATCAAAGCCGCCAGAATTAATGACACCGGGAGAAGCAGCCCAAGGACTCCATTTATCAGGCTCTCCTGTGTCGGCTCGTGACGCTCATCGTTTCACCATTTCCAAGGCCCTTGATGACGGTAAGCCGGTGAACGCTGATGCCATGGTCGTTTACGAAGATCTTCGCGCTAAGGCTGAGGAATTGGGATATAAGCGCAGCGGCGACCGCTATGTTCTAGGTGAAAAAGCTTCTCCATCCTTCGAGCAAACCCCCGCAGGCCAGCAAGCCGTCATTCCCGGCGCCGAAGCGCGCAGCGTGCCCGACGCGCCGTTACGTGCCAAGCGTGCGCAGACCGAAAAGCCGTTGGAGTTGGAGCAGCCGGGGATTGCGGCTAAGGAGCCGGGGCTGTTTGAGCCCAAGCCCATCCCCTCAAAAAACCTCGCCCCCGAAGAGATCGCCGCAGCCGATGAAATGCGCGGGGAGCTGGGGACTCCCAAACTCAGCACTCAGGACTCAGCACTCAGCACTGAGAAGCCCCTCGACCCCGTAGCCGAGCGCATTGCGCAACTGGAAAAAGAAAACGCCGAGCTGAGGGAGCGCAAGGCACAAAAGGAAGTTAGCCAGAAATCCGCGGTGGCAAGCAAGGCACCGGCACTGCGCCGACTTGCTGACGGCATGGATGCGCAGATTGAAGCGAAGATGAATCCGGCGAGCGCGAACCAGAATCCGACGCATCGACGCGCCGGTATCATTGACTCCATGATGCGTGACGGCGACCGGCTAAAAGCGATTCAAACCCAACTACGCGCCATTGCCGACGCATCCGAGGCCGGAACATTGCCGGATAGTTTGCGCGAGGTGTCGAGCCGGGCGGACCTGGAAACAATGAGCGGCAAGTTTTACCGGCCGTCGGTCCATAACAGCAATCTCAATTCAATTCTTGAAGTGACCAAAAGTAAGCGCGGACTCACCGAGGACAGAGCGCAGGTTGCGCGCGCCAACGGCCGGCTGACAAGCCCTGGATCCAGCGCCACGATACTCTACCCGAACGATTTAGACGCTATCTCACGGGTCGCCAAAGCAGCGCAGGACGCCAAACCCTACGACGCCAAGGGAGTTTTAGAGGACGTAGCCAAGGCGCGCCGAATGGCGAAGCTCGGCATCGAGACCGAGGAAAAATTCAACAAGGCCAAAGCCGATCTTGAGCAACTCACCGGACCAAAAACCCAAGCCGATCCAACAGCGCGCCGAATCAGAGAACTCGAATCGCAATTGATCGGCACCCGGGAAGCGGGACGATTCTTTACGCCTAAAGCCGTTGCCGAGCAAGTCGTCGACGCCGCGGATATTCGACCCGGCATGAAAGTGCTGGAACCGTCCGCCGGTAAGGGCGATCTCGCCGACGCGATCAAGGCGGCGGAACCCGAGGCCGATCTTTCCACCATCGAAATCAGATCGAACCTGCGCGAGATTTTGGAACTCAAGGGCCACAAGAGCGCCGGGAACGATTTTCTCGAACTCAAAGACGGCGATTATGACCGTATCGTGATGAATCCGCCTTTCGAGAACGGCGCCGAGATGGATCACGTCCGGCACGCCTACGAGCTACTGAAGCCCGGCGGCAAGCTGGTCTCGATCATGTCGGAGGGGCCGTTTGGCAGGACGGACAAAAAGGCCACGGAATTCAGGGAATTTTTATCGGAAGTCGGCGGTGAATCGGAGAAATTGCCGGACAAGAGCTTCACCGGCGCGGGCACGATCACCCAGACCGGTGTCAGCACGCGGCTGGTGACGATCGAGAAGCCCAAAGACGCACCCGGCGCCCCCAACGAAGTCGCGGCACTGCTGAGTAAAGAGTCTGCAAAGCCGCAAACACCAACCGAAATCGAAACCTTGCTTCGGTCTGTTTATCACGGCTCGCCGCATACCTTCGATAAGTTCGATATCAGCAAGGTCGGCACGGGCGAAGGGGCGCAGACTTACGGGCACGGACTGTATTTTGCCGAAAATCCAAAGGTGGCCGAGACCTATGCCAAAAAAGACCCTTGGAAAATGGCCGGTCCTGGGCCTCATTTGTTGAAGGGCGAAACCTATTCCGCCAAAATTTCCGACGCCACGGTTTCTAAGATGCTCGATTGGGATAAGCCGCTGAGCGAGCAACCGAAAGTCTTGGAGATCGTTAAATCGGTAGCTGGGCCGGGTGGACAACCGGAGAAGTGGACAGGCGAGGAAGCCTATCACGCGCTGGAAAACATGGTGCACAAGCCCGGCGATGGTGCAGGTGACCGTCAAAGGGTATCGGAACTTCTTGCTCAACATGGCATCCCCGGAATCAGATACCTTGACCAAGGCTCGCGCAGCGCCGACATGGGCTATCGCATTATTTTTCCTGATGGCAAACCTTCTAATACGCGATGGAAAACCAAGGCGGAAGCCGAGACAGCGCTTGGCAACGCAGGGAAACAGGGACGCGATACCAAAGACGCAAAGATCGAATTCATCGACGATGACACGCGCAGCACGCGCAACTATGTCGTCTTCGATCCTGACATCCTCACCGAAGTTAAGCGCAACGGTGGCGAAGTCGCGGCACTGCTGAGCGCGGAGAAGCCGAAGGCGCAACCGGCGCAACCGTTGACGGACATTCTTGAAAAGCCGACAGACACGACCACAACCGAATATTCCCGACAACTCAGAAAACAAGCGGACGCACTTTCTAAAGAATCCATGAAAATGATGGATCGCGTCCCGCCAGGGCAACCCGTATCGTCTACGGCCGACAGGAATCTGCGAGAACGCGCAGCGGATAAGATGCGCAAGGCTGGCAATCTAATTAAGCAGGCAGAGAAGCTGGAACAGGATATTTCGGAACCGACCAAGGGCCGGAACCCCATCGACATCCTAAAATCCGAAAGGGGCTCAATCCGCTTCGGTCCCGTCCGCATGCGCGACGGTAAACCAGTCGAGGCTCCAACCGTGGACGAGGTAAAAGCGGCCGTCGACGAGCTCACCAAGCCGGTTTCCTCGAAACGACTCATTGCCGGCGGCCTGTTCGAAGAATCCACCAAGACGCTTTCCAAGACCATGGGCGCGGAAGGTACGGAGTTAGGGAAATTATCCAAGGCCGTGCGCAACGACTCGGAACTCGAAGCCAGCGCCGCCTATCAGCCGATCAAGGCGCAGTTAAAAAAGATGGACGCCAAGCAGCGCGCCAACCTGGTCGAGGTGCTCGAAGGCAAATCGGCTCCATTGGATGAAAAGGTCAAAACGCTCGCCACCACAACCCGTATAGCATTGAACAAAGTCGCCGACCGCGCGGCACAAGTCGGTCTCGAGATCAAAAACCCGGTGACCGGCGAGAAATATCCGTTTCAGCCGCGCGAGAACTTCTTCCCGCATATGTTCGGCAAGGAGATGGGCCAGATTGCCCGTGATCCCAAGGGCCGGGCCATGCTCAAAGAGAAGATCAAGGCCAGTCTGGAGCGCGCCGGCAAGGAAGTCGATGATGTGGCGGTCGAAAAAGCGCTTCAAGGTGCGATCAAGACCTCGCGCACTCGCTACGGTCATTTGGAAATGGCGCGCATCGCCGACCTTGGCGATTATTCCAAGGACGCCGGCGCGGTTCTATCGAGATATTTCGCCGACGCTTACCGCCGGGTGAACATTGCCGAGAAGTTCGGGCCGGATCTGGCGAAGGGTGAAAAACTTCTTAGTGAAATCGGTCTCAACAAGGGCGACAAGGCGGAAAGCTTCGCGCGCAGCTATTTTCAAAAAGTCACTTCCACCGAGCCGGAAGGAAACCTAGCCGTCAAGGACGCCGTGCGGTTCGCGACTAACTTTCAGGCGGCGACCAAGTTGGGCCAGGCGGTCATTTCGAATCTGTCGCAGCCTGCTTACACGGCGATCGTGGCGGGAGCGAAGAATGCGGCCAAGGGTTACGGCGCGGCCATGACCAAAGAGGGCCGGACCTTCGCCGACAAGATTATTCTAAGCGACACGATGACGGACTTTTTGAAAGACACCGGCGAGCATATCGACCGCAGCAAAATGGGCAAGGCGGCGGATACGGTGCTCCGGCGAACCGGTTTTACTGCGGTGGAGCGCATGAATCGAACGGTCTCGGCCAATGCGGGTAAGTTCTTTGCCGAGGATACTTTCGAGAAGCTTTTAAAGAAGCCCGACAGCGCGCGCCTACGCTATCACCTGGAAAAAATGAACGTCGATGTCGAGGCGGCATTGGAACGCGGCGAGCTTTCGGAAAAGGATTTGCTCCGCGCCGGGCAGAACATCGTCAATCGCACGCAGTATAAGACCGATGTCACCGAGATTCCGCTATTCTGGTCCAGCGATGCCGGGCGGCTCTTAACGCAGTTCAAGAAGTTTCAGTTCAAGGCCGGGCAAATGATGAAGGACGAAGTTTTGGCCGAGATGAAGCGCGGCAATGCCAAGCCGTTTATCAGAGCCGCTTTGATTCTGCCGATCGCTGGTCTTTTGACGGTTACCTTAAAGGACTCAGTGCGGTTTGGCGATCAGACGGAACGGGACCGAAACATTGCGGACTATCTTGCCGCGGTCGGCACCTTCGGAGCGTTCACCGACGCCTTTGCAGGCTCGGGACGCCAGCCGGTCAAGGGACTGCCGTATTTGGCTGGTCCTACGCTCGGCGATGCCGGTTCGTTATGGGAAGCGGCGTTTATCGAAGCTCCGAAGGGTAATCTTAGACCGGGAGCCAAGTTTGTTGCGCGTCAAGTCCCGGTAGTGGGTCCGTCGATTCGCCAGTTGTTCAATGAGCCGAAGGAACCGAAGTCGAGCGCGGAGAACAGCCAGCTTTTAAAGGAGCTTGGGATTGATTCGCCGCTGCAAAAAGAGGCGAACCGCAGAATGTTGAAAGATCTTGGGCTCCAATAGGGCGAAACAAGATAGAGTAAATTAACACCAAATAATTTGACGCGGTTTGGATTGATCATCTGGACCGTCGCCGAATCCAACGAAAAGGCTCTGCTCACTGTCGACAGCAGGAGGGTAGGGCCTTTTTTCGTTGGAGCACGAGGAGAAGCAAGCGATGGCGACGGATTGGAAGTCAACGTGGCTTCATAAGGTCGATCAATTCGGGGGTCAAGAGCCCATGGGCTCGGGGCCGTTCGGCGCGACCGCATGGGACGACACGAACCTCGCTGCGCCCACGTGGAAATCAACCTGGCTCCACAAAGTGAACGAATTTGGCGGGCAAGAACCGATGGGAAGCGGGCCGTTCGGGGCCACGATTTGGACTGAGGAAATATGAAATCACGAATTGTCGCTCTGCTTGTTTTGTTGCTCGCGTTCGCTGTGCCGCTCCATGCCGCCGATACCCAGACGCCGCTGTTGGGGCTCACCAAGCCGGACGCACCGGCGAATACATGGGGCTCAAAACTCAACACCAATTTTGACATTTTAGACAAAGCCGTCGGCGTCTCGCTCGGCACCGGCACCACCGGCACCGGCGCACTCGTCTTCAACAACTCGCCGACCTTCGTCACCCAGATCACCTTGCCGAAAATCATCTGGAGCGGCGGGCCGATCGACTTGACCGGCTCCGGCTCGCCCGAAGGCGTCATCACCGCGGCGCGCGGATCTACTTACCGGCGCACCGACGGCGGCGCCACCACCAGTTTTTACGTTAAAGAATCGGGCGTCTCGAATACTGGTTGGGTCGCCTACGGCAATCCGGCCGGCACGGGTGCGCCCGCGGAAGCAACCTATATTACTCAGACTCCGCAAGGCGGACTCACCAGCGAGCAGGCGCTATCCTCGCTTGGAACCGGGCTGTTAAAAAACACCACCTCCACCGGTGTCTTGTCGATCGCCGTAGCGGGTACGGATTATTGGGGCACGGCCACGGCGATTCCGGTGACCGGCGGCGGCACCGGCGGCATCAACGCGCCGACCGCGCGCGCCAACCTGGGACTTACCATCGGCTCCGATATTCAGGCGCACAGCAACCAATTGGACGCGCTCGCCAGCACGGTTTCAAGCGCGGATCGCATCCCCTATTACACCGGCGTCGGTACGGCCACGGTCACGGATTTGACCGCGTTCGGGCGAAATCTCATCGGCACCGCCAACTCGACCACGGCCGGGGCGCTTCTTGGCCTGGGCACGATGGCGGGTCAGTCGGCGTCGTCCTACCTGGCGCTTTCCGGCGGCACGCTTACCGGTCAATTGATCGCCAGCAATTTGGGCGTCTACTTTACCGCATCCGATACCAACCCGGCTTGTACGGCGGGGCTGTACGGTATTTACGCCGATCTCTCCGAAACCAAGCTCAAGCAGTGTCAAAACGGCGTAGCCAGCGACGTTGGTTCGGGCGGCGGCGGTGGGTCCGGCGACATCGAAGGCGTGACGGCGGGAACGGGCCTCACCGGCGGCGGTGCTTCAGGATCGGTCACTCTCGATGTGGCGGTCACGGCGCCGATCGAAATCATCACTGATACGGTGGGCTGTTCCGATTGCGCGCTGCTCTCCGGCCACCTCGGACAGTTCGCGGCGACCACCTCGGCACAGTTGGCGGCCAATCTCACCAACGAGACCGGGACGGGAGTCGCGGTCTTTGGCACCAGTCCAACGTTTACCACGGGGATTACCACTCCGGCAGTCATCTGGACCGGCACCGTCCGGGACTTGAGCGGCGCGGGAGATCCGGAAAGCGTCGTCACGGCGCCCGTGGGCTCGGTCTATCGAAGGACCGACGGCGGGGCGACGAGCACGCTTTACGTTAAAGAAAGCGGCGCCGGCAACACCGGATGGGTGCCCTACGGCAATCCTTCGGGAACCGGGGCGCCGACCGATGCAACCTATATTTTAGCCACCGCGAACGGCTCGCTTTCAGCGGAATTCGCGCTCGGCTCGCTCGCTACCGGCCTACTTAGAAACACCACCACGACCGGCATTCCGACCATCGCGGTCGAAGGAACGCATTACTACGCGCCCGGGGGAACCGATGTCGCGTTAGGGGATGGCGGAACGGGCTCGAGCACGGCGGCCGGGGCACGCACCAATCTCGGGCTGGGCACCATGGCCACGCAGGCCTCCAGCTCGGTGACGATCACCGGCGGAAGCATTACGGGCATCACTGACCTTTTAGTCGCCGACGGCGGCACCGGTCTATCCGCAGGCACCAGCGGCGGCATTCCTTATTTTTCCAGCACAACCACGATGGCATCGTCCGCGGCGCTCACGGCCAACCGGCTTTTGCTCGGCGGTGGCGCGGGCGTGGCTCCTACGGTTGTCGGGTCATTGGGCACAACGACCACGGTTCTCCATGGCAATGCGGCGGGAGCGCCCACATTCGGCGCCGTGTCATTGACCGCGGACGTTTCGGGAATTCTGCCCTTTGCCAGCGGCGGCACCGGGCTCGGATCGGGCACGAGCGGCGGGCTGCTCTACTTCAGCGGTACAACGACTTTGGCGTCCTCTGCAGCGCTCACCGTAAACGAACCGGTCATCGGCGGCGGTGCCGGTTCTCCCCCCTCGGTGGGAACCCGCTCCGGCAACACCACTCAGTTCGTTACCACGACCGGCGCGCAGACCTCGGGGAATTGCGTCGAGATCGACGGCTTGGGCAATCATATCGCGAGCTCGGGCGCATGCGCGGAGGGGCTCAATAACGTCACCGCGGCGTCCACCTTTGCGACCGACAACCGGCTACTCAGATCGGACGGCACCGGACGCGGCGCACAAGCTTCGAGCGCTTCTCTCACCGATGGCGGCGACTTGACCGTCACGTCTCTTTCAGTGGCCGGCGCGCCGACCAGCACTTGCGGCACCGCGGGCTGCTTTCAGTTGGGCGAAGGCACCGCGCCAAGCTCATTTCCGCCGACCTCCGTCACGGTCTATGTCCCGGCGAGCGTACCGACCTCTTACGGCGTCGTCATGCCAAGCGCAGCGGCGACCGGCTTTGTCAAATGGACGAATAGCTCCAACACGGTCACCGAATCGATCGTCCCGGTGAGCGGGGCAGGCGCCAGCGTCCTGACATCGGACGGCACCATAAATATTGCCAGCGGCAAGACTTTAACCATCAGCAACACGATGACGCAGGTGGCAACCGACGGCAGCACCATTGCTTTCGGGACCGGTGGAACCGTCGCCTACACCGGAAATAATTTGAGCGTCTTTGCGGCCACGACCTCGGCGCAGCTCGCAACCGTTCTTAGCGACGAGACCGGCTCGGGCGGGGGATTTGTCAGAGCCACCGCGCCGGTCATCACGGGCGGAACTCTTACCGCTCTAACGACCTTTGCTCTGCGCGACACCTCGGCGCCGTTCGATGTGACCATCGCGGCGGTCAGCTCACCGGCGCTTACGGCAGGACGAATTCTAACCCTCGACATGGCCAACGCGGCGCGCTCGATCACGCTCGGCGGAAACCTGAGTCTTGCGGCGAACTTTTCCACGAGCGGGGCCAATGCCTTAACTCTGACCACCACGGGGACCACCAACGTCACCCTGCCGACTTCGGGAACCCTGGTAAGCACCTCGACCACTTCGCTGCCCTCGCTCGCTACGGTTGGCACGGTCACGGGCGGAACATGGGGAACCGGCGCGGTCATTGCCGGAGCAACCATGACGCTCGGCTCTGATGCCACCGGCGATACTTACTATCGAAACGCCGGCGGCGTGCTCACCCGGCTTGCGGCCGGCAGCAACGGCCAGGTCTTGACGCTCGCTTCCGGCTTGCCTTCGTGGGCGACCGCATCAGGCGGCGGCACGGTCACGGTGGTCAGCTCCGGCAGCTTGACCTCCACGGCGCTGGTCACCGGCGGCGGCACCACGACCCTACAAACGCCATCGGCAACTTCGACTCTAAGCTCAGGCGGCGCCTTGAGTTTGGCGGGTGCGGCTTCGGCTTTAACCTCGCTGACCTTGCGCGGCTCGACTTCGGGAACAGCGGTCATCTCCGTATCGGCAACGGCGGGAACACCGAACACTATCGTACTACCGACCGCCACCGCAGGCGCGGGAACCTATCTCAAGAGCGACGGCGGCAGTCCGCAAATCCTCTCCTGGGACTCACCGGCAGGCGCGGGCACCGTGACCAACACGGGAGGCAACTTAACCGCGAACGCGGTCGTGCTCGGCGCCGGCACCGCGGACACCAAAGTCATCGCGGGTCTGACCTCCGACGGAACTTCGAAGATCGTGCTCGGCGTGGCCGGCGCCTCGGTCGGCGGGGTCGATTTTAAAAACGCTACCTCGGGAACCATTACGGTTTCTCCGACCACGGGCGCGCTCGGAACCATCGCAATCGTTCTACCGGCGGCGGCGGGAACCGTCGCAGTAGCGTCGACCAGCGCCACGGCAACCCAAGCCCTGTTCGCCACGACCACCGCGGGGGCGCCGGCTTATCGCGCGATTGCCACCGGAGATCTTCCGACTGCGCTCGCCAACCAGACCTCAATCAACGGCTTGGCGATCACCGCATCGACCGGAACCCTGGCAGTTGCCAACAGCAAAACTCTAACGGCTAGCAATACCCTGACCTTCACCGGCACCGATGCGTCTTCGATCGCCTTTGGCGCCGGCGGGACCGTTGTCTACACCGGCAGCACTTTGGCGGTGTTTTCCGCGACCACTTCGGCGCAGCTCGCCAGCGTGCTCTCCGATGAATCAGGCAGCGCCGGCGGATTTGTCCGGGGCACCGGCGCAACTCTGACCGCTCTGGCAGGGCTCGGCATTCGGTCATCGGGCGGCGGCGCTTTCGATCTGACGATTGTCAACAGTGAAACTTTAAGCGCCGACCGCGCCCTCACCATTACGCTCAACAATGCGGCGCGGACGATCAACCTTGGCGGCAACTTGACCACGGCCGGGGCGCTCATCACTTCGGGCGCGAACTCTCTGACGCTCACCACGACCGGCACGACCAACGTCACTCTTCCAACGACCGGAACCCTCGTGGCTGGCCCTGTAGCCACCGCTGACATCGCCGCCAACGCGGTCACATCCGCCAAGCAGCCCGTGTCACTTACCCGGCGCGCTTGCACGATGGTGATCGGCGCGGATAACGGCGCGGTGCTGGTCAACGGCGATCTCGCTTTAAACCGCCAGTGTTTCATCCCCGCCACTGGCACCGTGGTGGAGTTGATCGTCGCAGCCGACGACGGCACGCCCAACGTCGTTGTGCGAAGGAGCCGGGGCGGGTCGACCGCCAACTTGACCGCCTCCGCCTTTGCGACGGCGGCGGCCGGCGCGCTCGCCTGCGCCAACACGGCGGGATCGGGAACCGCCATCGATGCGGCGACGACTTGCGCAGTGGCGCTGACGAACACGGGCCTGGTCGCCGGCGACTGGATCGAGCTTGCCAGCGGGACCGCAGGCGGCACGGCAAAGAGAATGTCAATCGCAGTGGTCTACGTCACCACCGACTAAAGGAGAAAAATGACAAGAGGCATCCGGATCTTACTTTTATACTTTTGTACTTTTGTGCCCTTTCACTTCTTGTCGCCTGCCTGGGGCGCGAGCATCCGCACGCCGGTGCAGACCGACAACTTCGCCGACAATAACCTGGGTTCGGGAACGGTCACGTGGACCCAGATCAACAACTGTTGCTCGCACATTCAGAACACCAGCGGAACCGCCAGCAGTGCGCACAGCAGTGAGTCGGTGGTTCAGGCCGACGGCACTTACAGCGCGGATCAGTACGCGAAGTTCAAGATCATCACCCTGCCGAGTGTTTCCCAAGCCAACGGCGGAATCGGAGTAATCGTCCGCTCCTCCGGCCAACAAGACTCGGCCCGCGACTATTACAAATATTGGGTCGACGGCGCCGGCAATCCCCTGGCGACAAAGCTCACCAAAGTCATCAACGGCACTCCAACCGATCTCGATTCAACGACTTCTGTTTCGTGGAGCGTCAACGACACCATCGAGATCGAAGTCGAAGGAACGACCATCCGAGGTTATCAAAACGGCACTTTGAGAACGACGATAACGGATGCGGCTCTGGCCACCGGCAAGGCCGGGCTCGTGATCGGGAACAACGTCGGCGTGGGCGACGATTGGGAAGGCGGCGATGTAACGGCGGGCGCGACGACTCCCATCCGCCATAGGGTGACCAACCAATGAAAAAAATCTTATCGGCTCTTGTTCTACTCACCTTACTATTGCCGAGAGTGGTTTGGGCAACGACGCTTTCCACGCTCGCCGCTTCCTTGAGTCCCGGCCAGTTTGCCCAGATTCCCGAAGCTCAAATGAGCGGGTTTGGCAACGGTCTGATCATGACGCCGCAGGGCGCAGGCTGCGCCAATTTTCAAGACACCATCACTCAGTTCGCCAACAAAGCGGTTTGGAACACGATCTTAAATCAGTTCATGTTTGTCGGCTCGCCGCACGGCAGTTGCAACACCTGGCGCCTGGTCATCTACGACGACGCCACCAACACCTGGTCCATCGGACCTTCACCGTCGGCAGGCAATCAGCCGCAACACTCCTACGATCACAACACGATCAACCCGGCCAACGGTACGATGTACTGGCGGGATTTTAATTCGCTGAGTTTCCGCACGTTGCCCAACGGCGCTGGTTCGTGGTCGAGCATCGCGTCTTTCAGTTCATCCAATCAATGCTGCGGCGCGCTGGAATATTTTCCCGATCAAAACCGGCTCATCTTTATCGACGGCGACAACGGCGGGCGGTCGTACAATCCGGCGACCAACGCCTGGACGCAGTTGTGGTTCGGTTTCAACGGCGGCGGGTCGCCGATCTTGGACGTCGGTCATCACAGCAATTGGGCCGAATACAGCAACCTTGGCCTTCTGGTCTTTGGCGGTAGCGGCGGCAATTACAAAATGAACGCGGCCGGCACGATCACCACGATGTCGTCGCCGCCGTTTGGCAATTTCACGATCGGCAACGAAGGGTCGTGCTGTTCGGTCGCAGCCGACCCGGTGACCGGGCATCTCGTCGTTATCTCCGGATCGAATGTCTGGAACTTAAATCCGACAACGGGAACCTGGACTAGCACCGGCACCACGGCACCGTCCTATTTCGGCAACGCCGCTCAAGATTTGATCTCCGCGCCGATCTCCGATTACGGCGTCATCATGTACGTCAAGTGCAACCGTTCGTCCTCCTGCCAGGCTTATCTTTACAAGCATGGGGCGGGCACGCCGGACACCACGCCACCGACCGCGCCGAGCGCTCTGGTTGTAACCCCGATTAGTTTTACTCGACTCGATCTGTCCTGGACCGCTTCATCGGATGCGGTCGGAGTGAGCAGTTACTTAATCGAACGCAGTCCGGCCGGCTGCGGCGCGTTCGCACAGGTCGGCACGTCGGCGACCAATTCGTTTAGCAACACCGGGCTGACAGCCTCGACGACTTATTGCTACCGAGTTCGCGCCTCGGATGCGGCGAATAATTTAAGCGGATATTCAACGCCCAACGTCTCAGCCACCACGACAGCAGCGGACACCACCGCGCCAACCGTGCCGGCTAACTTGACCGCCACGGCCATCAGTGCGAGCCAGGTCAACTTGTCTTGGTCGGCTTCTACCGATGCGGTGGGCGTCACGGCCTATTTGCTGGAGCGCTGCGCTGGTGCTGCGTGTGTGAATTTTTCTCAGATCATCTCTCAGACGGGCATCATTTACAGCGATACGACAGGGCTCTTGGCTTCCACGTTGTATCGCTATCGCGTGCGCGCCACGGACGCGGCGACCAATCTAAGCAGTTATTCCTCGATCGCTCAGGCCACCACGCCGGCGGGCAGCGGCTCTGATTTTACTGCACGCTGCGCTGCGGCGGGGGTGCTTCGCTGTTTTAGCTTCGACACCGATACCGATTTCGCGTTCGGCAGCGGCGGCGCTGAAGGGGGGCGAGGGCTCAACTACGGATATCTCCCGCCAAGCTCGAACGGTGACTTCACGAAAATCACCAGGGACACCGCAACAAAAACTTCCGGAGCATCATCTCTTAGGCTGAATATCCCTGGCAGCGGCGGCGCTGATGTAGCGGGAGCCTGGTTTGCCAATTTCTCCGCCGATTTATCGCAGCAACTCCAACCTGGTCAGGACATCTGGATACAGGTCCGCTATCGGGTCGATTCTAATTTTCTCAATCAAAATTACGGCGGGCACGGGTTCAAGATAATGGACATCAGCGGCGGCGACCTGCCGGGATGCGCTCCTGGCCAAGGCTCTGCACTATGTCCGACTACCTGTTGGGCTGGCGAGAACGTCTTTACTACCGAGAAAACCTCCTCGGGTCACTTGATAATCGCCTACTCAAACTGCACTGGAAACAACGGCTTTAACACGGCCTATGGATTCACGAGCAATTTTTCTCCGCAGAACGTCAACAATTGTTTGTATCCAAGTTACGTCGCGCCACCCTGCATTTACATGACCGCGAATGAATGGTGGACGATGAAAATCCACATTCGCGTCGGCACCTATAACTCATACTCATCGACGTACCAGGTCTGGGTTGGCAGGGAAGGGCAACCGACCAGCTTGATAATAGACTGCGGGCCAGCTCCTGGCCGTACTTGCCTCAATCGGCAGGGCACAGCGCAGCCTGGGGGATGGTGGATCGAGAAAGATACCGCCTCGCCGATTGTCGTGGGCAAGGTCTGGCTTCTTCCGTATCAAACGGACGCGACTTTTACCGGCCTTCAACCCGCGCAAATCTGGTACGACGACCTGATTATTTCCCGTTCAGATATCGCCGATCCGGGCGGCTCAATCACCCCGCCCGTCGCTCTAGCCGCACCGAGCGTGTCGGTGACAACGCCATGACCAAAACCCGTGGCTCGTGGCTCGTGGCTCGTGGCTTCATCGTCAGGCTCCTTCTCGCTCTATTGCCTATTGCCTATTGCCTATTGCCTTCTCCCGCCTGGGGCGCGGCGAACACCATTGCGCAGGCTCCGGCCGTGGCGACGGCCACCGGCACGACGATCAATAAAGTTTTTGCCGGCGCCACGGTGGTCGGCAGCCGGTTGATTGCGGTCCTTACGGTAGAGGGCGTGGTGACATCGCTCACCGTGGCCGACAACGGCAACGCCGGGAATTACACTCAGGACGTGACCGGCAATAGCGGCGGCGGCTCGGTCGGCGCGCGGGCGAGTTACATTTTTTCCAAGGTCAACACGGTTACTTCGGCGGTTACGATTACGGCCACCTGGACCGGGGCGTCGGCCGCGCAAATCCAGATCTACGAGCTGAGAAATATTGGCGGTACGCCGATTATAGATGTCACCGCCAATGGCGGCGGCACCAGCGGCGCGCCCGTTGTGAATCCCAGCGTGTCGATCACCACCACCACGGCCAGCGACACGATCATCGTCGGGGCGACGAGTTACCCCCCACCGGCCACGCCGGACACCGGGTTTGTCTTTCGCGGCGGTCCTACTGCGCTCACCAATGCCGTCCATACGGTTGAGGATCGCGTCGATGCCGCAGCCGCAGGGGCAACCACGTTGACCCTTAGCGGCCTGGTTCTCGGCGGCGGCAATTCGTACAGCATGGCTGTGGCGGCGTACAAACCGCCCGCCGTGGCGGACGTGACCCCGCCAACCGTGCCGGGCAGCTTGTCCGTGACTCCGTTCAGCACCACGCAAAATAATCTGAGCTGGACCGCTTCGACCGATGATGTTGCCATCGCCTGGTACAGCCTGGAGCATTGCACGGGCGCCGGTTGCGTGAACTTCGTTGAGTTCAATACGTCGGGCACAACAGCGGGTTCCGATACCGGGCTGCAGCCATCCACCCTTTATCGGTATCGAATCCGCGCTTTCGACGGCACCAACTATTCCGCCTATTCAACCATCGTCGAAGCGACCACGCTGACACCGGATGCCACGGCGCCGACCGTGCCGACCAATGTGCTCGCAACCGTCGTCAGCACGACGCAGATCAATCTTGCCTGGACCGCTTCGACGGACAACATCGCGGTCACCAATTACCGGGTCGAGCGTTGTACCGGGGCGGCTTGCGTAAACTTTTCCGAGGTCGGTGCGCCGACCGCAATCACGTTTCCCAATACCGCACTGACGGCCGGGACGGTTTACCGCTTCCGGGTGCGCGCCTTCGATGGCGTCAACTTCTCCGCATATTCAACCATCATTCAGGCGACCACGCTCTTAGCGCGCCAGGCAACTATCAGGTGGACCGATACGGTCAACACGGATCACACCGGGTACACCGTGCAGCGAAAAACCGGCGTCGGCGGCACGTTCGCCGATCTCGGCAGCGTCGGGCCAAGCCTGCGCCAACTTATCGATCCGGACTCGCCATCACCGATCGCATGCTATCGCGTGCGCGCGGTGCGCGCGGGAGAAGACGGGCCACAATCGGGAGAGGCCTGCACGACGACCTCGACACCGACGCCGCCGATCAATTTAGTGCTCGGTGGCAAAATCGCTTTCGGCGGCGCCAACACTACACGGATCGAGTCGCGCGACAATACCGCGCCGTCAGTTCCTACCAATCTGGTCGCCAACGTCGTCAGCTCGACCGAGATCGATCTTGCCTGGACAGCGAGCACGGACAACCTTGCGGTGATCAATTACCGGGTCGAGCGCTGCGCCGGCAACACCTGCATCAATTTCGTGGAGATCGCCACGCCGAGCGGACTGACGCTGGCCGATACCGGGCTGCAATCGAACACGTTTTATAACTATCGCGTGCGCGCATGGGACGGGACGTTGTTTTCCACGTACTCGGCGATCGCGCCGGCCAGGACCGATACCCAGGCGGCGACCACTTTGGTCAAAAAGAGCGGTGCGGACACCGTTCCCAACTGCACCAACTCCACGGGCGTCCTCACCGTACTCTACGCTTTGGAGAACTGCGTCGGCGGCGGCGTAGGAACCGGGGCGGCCAAGGTCGTCGAGGTCGAATCCGGCACTTATGATGCGAGAATTGATGAAGCGACCGGGTTTACTTATCCCAGCGGCACGAGCAACAGCCGGTTCATCCTAAGAGCGAAGGCGGGTCATGCTGTAGTTCTGAAAGCCACCGGGCACGACAACATTATTCGGGTCTGCGGCCGGCGGAGTTACTTCGCAGACATCGGGCCTGGGTTCACCTTCGACGGCACGGGGCACACGGGCAACGGCCAATCGATGATTTCCCCCGGGTGCGCCGACGATAGTCCAAGCGACATCAAAATCGTCGGCAACAACATCATCAACGGCGGGGTTAATACGGGCGTGGCCGCCGGGCAGTGGAGTTCACGTATCGATGTCATCGGCAACACCTTTTCAGGCTGGACCGTGGCGTTGGGATGTTTCGCCGGCAATCCGCCCAACTGCGGCTATCCGATGTATTTCACAGCTTCGGACAGCGAGATCAGCGGCAACACGTTCACGGACTTTGCCGCTTACGGAATCCACATTTATTTGGAATCGATCCACCCAGGCGGCGGCGGTGCATTCCCGTCACGCAATTTGGTTAAAAACAACGTGTTCAGCGGTCCATGGGGATCGCTCCAGGGCGCGGCGGCGATACTGATTGCGCGCGGCGACTCGAACGTGGTCGCAAACAACACGATCCGGGACGGCTACCGCGGCAACTGCGCGGGCGCGGCGACCGGCGGTGTCGTCGTCGATTTCGGCGCGACCAATACCAAGGCCCTGAACAACTCGGTTTTCAATAGCTGCACCGGCATGTCGTCCTACAATGCCCAGAACAGCACATTTAGTAACAACGCTCTGTACGGGAACAACTTGGACTTCGAAGTTGATCCGGTGGGCCGCGACAGCGGACGAATCACCTCTAACAATGGTTGCTCGCAACTGCTGACCGGCTGCAACGCGCTACTGAACGAGGCATCCGCGGCGGTGTGGACCGACGCGCCGGGCGGCGTGCTTACGCTTAAATCCACGGCTAAAGCGACGACCATTGGCGGCGGCATTGAGTTGTCCGCGCTTTCCCCATCGATCACCACGGATATCGTGTCCACCTCGCGCAGCGCTCCCTATTCCGTCGGTGCGTACCAGTTCAGCAGCGGCACCTGCCCGGCCACGCCGATCCAAATGATCAAGCTGGGCTTTGACGAGGGGACCGGGACCACCGCGGCAGACAGCAGCGGCAACGGCAACAATGTCGTTTCGATCGGCTCGGGAAATAGTTGGAACGCGACCGGCAAATATGGCAAGGCGCTCACGTTTGGCGGAACGGCGGCGGCGACGGTTGCCGACTCAATATCGCTCTTCCCGTGTACGGCCTGGACCTACATGGCTTGGGTCAAACCGACGAACACGCCGACCGACTTCGCCGGCATCATCAACAAGGGCGTCAAGCAAAGAATGTACTCGGCTTCGCACCCCTTCTACGTGATGAACTCCGGGCAATTGGCCGGCTGGAGCCAGGGCGCGGACGTGTTTGCAACTTGGCCGGTGGCGTTCACGGCAGGAACTTATGTCCACTACACCGTCACCTACAACAGCGCGCTACCGAGCGCCAACGTAAAAATCAGGATCAACGGCGCCATCGTCGCATCGGCCGACGGCACGACGATACTCGGCAGCACCACGGACCCGCTGCTGATCGGCGGAAGTTTATTCGGCGAATATTTTGTCGGTGACATTGACGAAGTGAAGGGCTGGAATTCCGAACTCACCGGCGCGCAAATCATTACCGAGATGAACACGCCGATTAATTGAGGAAGGCACTAGGCATTAGGCACCAGGCAATAGGAAGATTAAGGAGATTCATGAAAGTATTATCGATCATCGTTTTAACACTTCTGCTCGCAGGGGCAGCGCATGCAGTGGACCGTCAAGCGAGCTGGACGGATACATCCAATAACGAAACGGGTTTTATCTTTCAGAAGTGCTCCGGCGTTTGCACCGCGGCAAGCACCGGATGGGCACAGATCGGCGCAACGCTGCCGGTCAATACAACCTCGTTCCTGATTACCGGGATGCTCCCCGGCTCTACGACCAGCTACCGGGTTGGCGCCACCAACGCAGGCGGGACGGGATGGAGCTTGATTGTCGTGGATGTTTTGCCGCCTATTCCACCGACATCACCGGGTACGTTTACACTTCCGCCGTGTAAAGTTTTGACCGAGACCGCGCCGGGTAGCGGACTTTATCAGTGCTCGTAAGAAACTATGTTTAACGCCTTGGTAAAAAGGGCTACCCGCAACGTATCGAATCTTGTGATTGCCCGAGTCTCGATTTCCCTTCGGAATCTCTTGGCAATTCACAGCTTTGTCCGTCTGGCCGCAGCGTTTTACCAAGCGGATCCTAACCCCTGGGCCTTTTCGACATCGACGTGTTTCTTCCTGGTCGGCTTGGGGATGAGTGGCATTGCCAGGGCCGTTCAGCGGCTCGAAAATAGATACCAGGAGACTAAAAAATTGGAATGACAGAACAAGGCGTACTCGCTCTCGTTGGTCTGATCGTGACCCTACTGACGGGCGCCAATGGTTTATTTACGTACCTCTCCAACCGTAAACTAACCAAACAGAACGAAGATCTAGCGAAGCAGAATACCGAGCTCGATAAGCGCGCCAGTGCTGACGCGAAAGTGATTCAAAAGCAAAACGCCGAGCAGACCAAGGCGATCACCAAGGTGCAAGAGGCGCAGGAACAGTCCCACGACATGCAGAACAGCCGGTTGGACGAATGGAAGAAAGAGCACATGCTGCGGGAAAAAGAGGCCATCGAGGCGGCGGTGCTCAGGGGATTGGCGCAGGGCATGGAACTTGAACGGGCGCGCAGCGAGAAGGCCGCGGCCGAGACCTTAGCGGAGGCCAAGAGGATCGCCGACGACGTGATCGCCACGGCCAAACTGGCGGCGGACAAACTGGTGGCAGTCGCCGCATCCTTGGGGAAAAGGAAATAAAAAATGAAAAGCGAATGGACAGTTTTACTCGTATCGGCTTTCACCGACTTGCTTCTCGCCGTTGGCGCGACTCTGACCGCGGCGATGATGGGCGCGGAAGTTGTTGCCGTGCCGAGCACGGGCGTTATGATTCTCGCCGCGATCTCCGGGATAACGGCGGCGGCGCGCACGGTCCAGCAAGCGTTGAAAATGACGCCGTCGGCAGCGGCCAATCTGCGCGGCTCGCCGTCGATGACTGTGACCGCCGACGTTTCACCGACCACTAAACCGTAAAGGAGAGACATGGCTCAACTACAAAGTTTATCCGACCGGGTACGGGCGATTGAAAACAAGATTCCAATGCTCGAGGCCAAAGACGCTGTATTGCGCGATGAATTCAGCCAGGCAGACACCGCGTTGCGCAATGCCGACAGCTCGATCCTCGATCGTATCACCAAGCTGGAACAGATGAGCGAGAGCCTGCGCTTGGGGCAGATCGAGCGCGACTTGCGCGATATCCAGGGAACGCAGATTGCGATCCTCGAAGTCAATAAAGAGATTCTCGAAGAAGTGGTCAGGCGTCACAACGTCGCGGCTATATTATTTACGTGCGTAACACTCGATCCCACAAAATGGGAGAAAGGGATAAAAGCCATGCAGTTAAAAAGCAATCAGCAAGCCGTTGCGAGCCTGTCCGCAGTCGATGCCGAGGGCAACCCGGCGCCGCTCAATTTCGACGCTCCTCCGGTGTGGACAAGCGACACTCCCGGAACGGTGACCGTCGAGGCGTCTCCCGATGGGATGACCGCGGTGATCGGATCTCCGAATCCCGGCCCTTTGGGTTCGGCGGTCGTCACGCTTGACGCGATGGCCGGCGGCAAGGCGCTCCAAGCGACCCTTGCAGTGGATATCATCGCCGGTGACGCGGTGGCGATCCAGATCACGACCGCAGAACCGACCGACGTTTAGCGAAAGCGCATAGTGAATCATCGTCCCCGGCCCGGTGTGTGGAACGCCCCGGCCGGGGCTCGGTGAGCTGATGGAGGGGGTTTTATGAGCATAGGAATGATTCTGCTTATCCTGGTGGTGGTTCTGCTCGTCGGTGGCGGCGGATACCGCTGGGGCGGGCCGGAATACGGCCATTACTACGGTGGCGGCGGAGTCGGATTAATTTTGATCATCCTCTTGGTCTTATTCTTACTTGGCAGGATTTGATGTGAGATGAGAAGCTGGGGCGAAATATTAATCCTTGTAGCCGTTACGGTAGGGCTTGCCTATCTAGTGGTCTGCGGGCTCATCGTAACAGTCTTTCTAGTTACGATATGGAACTGACACCGGACGAGGAATGGGCCACTTAACCGAACTTCAGGACCGCGCACGCGCCAAGGTGGACAATTTGCCGCGGAGCGAACAACTGATCATTCTTAAATACGTGAGAACGATCACCGGCATGGAAGGGCGCTGCGAGGATTTGGACCACGAGATCAACAAAGCCATGAAAGTGGAAAAAGCCAATGAAGGAAAGTCTTAGAGCGATTGCGCTTTCCGCGATGATTTTTTTTCTCTTGAGCATTTCAGGCTGCGCACCTGGAGGTTTACTTTTGACCGACTCTTCCAACATGACACCCGAACAAATGGAGGCGTACCAGAAGCTCGGCTATGACGCGATTCGCTGCGCCACGGTGCAAGGTCCGCCGGGCGGCGGGACTGTTACGTCGGTCACGATTCCAAAAAACAGAAAAGCTCTAGTTAAGTTTGTAGGCTGTTTGCCGCAGAGCGTGGAAGTCGGCGGCGATTGAGATTCTGATCGTGGACACTGGCCCATCTACAATTGCCCGGTTCATAGTTCCCGTTGTTGTTCGGATAGCGATCCAGCGTTAATCTCGGCGGACACTCGCCCATGTAGGAAAGAAAGGCGCTAAAGCTTTCTCGCCATTCTTTGCACATCGTAATCCCGCGGCCACCGTAATCTTTCCACTTTTTATCGTTTGGATTGGAGCACCGAGTCTTGGCATGAGCCCATGCCGTGTATTCTCTTGATGCTTGCCCGTCTTTGGCGTGACCGTGTTTATGAATGCTGAAGCGTCTACTTCGTCGGTGGCAACCACAACTCACCGTGTTTCCACATTTGAGGTTGTGCGCCATGACGGTCTTTTCAATTCCGCAATCACATCGGCACAGCCACCTAGTTCCAAATCTTGTTGTTTTATCAACTTTGCTAAGTGCCGTAAGCATGTGAAATTTTTGACCGCTCAAGTTTTCTGGTTTTGGTCCCATCGGCGGTGATCCTCATTTCTGTTTCCCGCACTCCCATAGCTCAAATTCTTCCTTAGTCAGTCCGTCGCTCATAGGACGCCCGTTATTTATCAGCGGCGCCGGGACGCGCACGCAACCCATACAGGCGCAAGGCCCCTCACACCACCGGCGATGTTCGGGCGGGTATAACTCTACGATCTTGGTTATTTCATCGAGAGTGCGCACTGTCACCTCATATCACTTCCCCTGCCTGATCGTAATGTCCTGCTCAACTCTCTGCGCCGTCGGCTTGGATACCGCCTCCTTTTGCACGGCCGTCAGGTTCTCGGCGCGGACAAACCCCAAAGCTTCATATTGGCCGGCGCAGTCCGACGCCTGCCGGCCGTCGATCACGGGATGACCGGTCCTTCCCCGGCAGGTGATCCGCTCACCGGTTTTAGGGTCAACTAAAAGCAGCGTGGTGCTTCCTAGACAGCCGGAGATCAACCCGGCGAAACTGATGACTGCAAATATTTTCTTCGTAAAACTTCTCCTATCAACCCCAACAGCAAAAGCGCCAATAAAAAATTAAAGATGCCGGCACCTTGGTGAAACCACCCGTCTATCGCGACCGGCCCGACGTGGTACGCCATCACCGCCGTGATGACGATTCGAACGACATTGGCGAACACCGCGATCGGCACCGCGCTGGCGATGATCGCCAATCTTAGGACGGGTGACAGCGGCAGCATGTAGGCGTAGATCAAACTCAAAACTAAAAGCGCGCGAATCGACTCCGTGCCGGCGCATGAGTCGGCAACCTCCAAAGCCATATTCGGCAGATAGATAAAGGTGCCATCGAGAACGGCCGGCACGCCGAACCAACCGACGATCTTGACGGTCTGCGCCGCGTCAAAGGCTTTGAGCCACTCGATAGCCGGCGCCTGGACGAGATTCCAGGGAATCGGAATCATCCAGACGATACAGCACACCAGCAAGGTTGTGACTCTGCCGCTCATCGAAGCTTTTTTCTGAACCGCACCACCAAAGCCAGCAGACCGACCCCGAAGAGAATCAGAGTAGAGGGCTCGGGCACCTGGCGGATAGTGTAGGTGCCGAACTCAAAACTACGAAAGCCGTTGTCGGCGGAACGGTGAACAAATTCGTTTGGGCCGATACTGGTTTTTAACTCAGCCGGAAGGGGCGGTAAATATGGATCGTCCCAAATGTTATTCGTGCTGGCCCTGGTGAACCAACCGTCAAACGAGAGCTCTTCGAGGATGGGGTGGAAGATACCGCCAAAGACTAATCCGACGATGTGCGGGGTATTACCGAGAAACAGGCCCGCGGCGTCCAGAAGGTCGAAACAATTCCCCGCGCCGCATAGCGAATGAAAGCCGTTACCGGACTCAACTTGGCTTATGTTACTCAAGGAAGTGGCGGCGCCGAAATCCGAGTCCAAGAAAAATCGCCCGGTGGTGGTTTGCGACGTTGGACCAAATACCGTGGTGCCGGGGAAATACGGACTCCCGGGCAGATGTACTTGTGTAAAAGTTGTCGTGTACCTGAACGTCTCGTGGAGCTGAATTTCCCACAAAGTCGGCATCGCCTGCGCACTGTAAGGAATCGCTACAAGTAAACTCAGCACAAAAATTAAAACTGTCAGCATTCTTTTCATTCTCGGCCTCCTAATTGGTTGTTGTGTGCAGTGCTTGGCAAAAGAGGGGCCGAACCCATGATTGCAATTTCAGTTGCAATTGGGTGTCATTCAATGCGTTTCTGTGTCCATCCATGTCCATCAGTTTCATAGGTAAAATCGACTTTTGAGATTGCCCAGAAAAGGCGAAACCGGTTTTGAAGACCAGCGGCACCACCGGGCACCTTCCTTCTCCGTGTAATAAAATCAGACACTTAAACGCTAGTACGAAGGCGGCGCGCTTTCTTCAGTTGCAATGCGCTTGCAATACGCCGTTTCGGAGGCCGGATAAACGCCCTGAGATCCTCGATTGTGGGCCGGGTGTAGCGCGAGAATGCTTTTGCCGTCTTGTGGCCGAGGAACTCCATGATTATTTTGTCGGGCCATCCAAGGCGCTGTTTCTCGGTTGCGAATGTGGCCTTCAAATCGTAGAGCCATAAATCGTTGATGCCGAGGGCTTTAGCCGTTCGCATGAATGCGGTGCGAATTCGATGCCGGCTGAACGGAAACAACAGCGCGTGCGGATCTAACCCGTTGGACCGGCGCGATAGGATCGCCCAGGCGCGAGCGGAGAGCGGCAGCGGGCGCTTGTGGCCGAACTTGCTGCGGATGCGCTTCATGTTGATGGCCTCATTTGCAAAGTCGATATCGGCCGGCGTGATGGCGTGAATGTCTTTCGGTCGAAATCCCATCTCTCTGATGATCTCGGCAAAGTCCCGATCATCCGGCTTGAGCGCGCGCAAGATTTTGCGGTATTCGATATCGCTCGCGGTGCGGACCCTCTCGTTGTGCTCTTCTTCAAAAGGGATCGCAGGGATCGCGCCGATCGCGTTATCGGCTTTCGCCAGGTTGAAAATTGACCGGAGCAAAGCGAGCTCGCGGTTGACCGTGGCGACCGACGCTTTTCGCTGGGCGCGGTATTCGAGCATGCGGCTGTTCATGATGTCTGTTAATGCGCAGTCACCGAAGAACGCCTTTAATCGCTTGGCGCTGTGAGCATGGCGCTCGGCGATCGGCTTGCCTGCTTTGATTGCCAGCAGTTTGTCGATCCAGGTAAAGAGCGCGAGCGGCGGCGCCACGGTTACGGCGTCGAAGTCGTGCTTTCGTCGGTTTTGCCCCATGAGCTCATGGTAGCGATCGAGCGCCTCAGCATAATCGTCGCCCAGCGGAAAGAACCGCCGCTTGTGCGTCCAGTCGGTGAACTGCGCATGATAGAGCGTCCTCTTATACCCGCCGCGGGTTTTATACTGGCGCTGATATAAATTCGGCGGCAATTTCCGATTAGACATTTAACTCCGACAGCACCAGGACGAGGAAGCCCGCCCACGCCAGCGCCAGAATCAACAGAATGGTTTCTTTGACCGCGTGCCAGCTCATGTCTTCCACGGCGCCTTGATGTAATCGCGGTGGCACGGGCCGCTCCTGCGCCAGGTGCGCCGCTCGGTGGGGGACCACTGCGGCCCTTGGATTAAGCCCTGGAGCTCGGAAAATGCTGGCTCGTGGCGGTGATCGTCGTCGACATCACCAATCGTCGGCATGAGCATGAACAGGGCGACCGCCGCCGTCGAGGCGAAGGCCGATATTTTGAACGTCGGCGAGTGGCGCTTTTTGAGGATCGGCTCGGGGAGCTCATCCTCGTCGGGTGTTATCAGGTGGATATTTTGCCGTCGGCTAGCGCCCTCCAGCAGCCTTTTTACGGTTTTCTTTTGGTCGAGGCTGAGTCTTTTTAGAAGGATCTTTAAAGTCGTCAGGTCGTGTAACATCGGGAAATAGCTCCAAGAACAGATTGATATAGTGCTCCTGCACATCATCGGGCAAGGCGTCGAAAAGTTTTTGGATGTTGCGCGAGAGCTCATCGCTAATTTCGTCCAACCGCACATGCCCGCGGCCGAACAGAAGCCAGGTGGGGGACACGTTCAAAGCGTGGCAAAGCTTCACTGTGCTTTCGACCGATAAGCCCTGCCTTCCGTCCTCCATCGCACGCCATTTGAGTCCCAAAAGATCGTGATTGGCTAAAAATTTTTCAACTTGTTGTCCTCCTCTAAGTTCCTTAAATCTGGGAGCAATTTCCGCCCAGATTGCTTTATCGAAGTGCGCCATTCAGAACCCCTTCTTTTTTTCTCTTGACTTCGTACTACGTAGTAAGTATGTTGCGTACATAGTAAACAGCTAACTACCTAACTACCGAGGAGACTAGAGCATGACCGGGAGAGAAATCAAGCGAAAACTGACGGAAAAAAACATCAGGCAAGTGGACCTCGCCAAGAAGTGGCGGCTGAAACGGGCTGTGGTTTCCCAGTTTATCAACGGCGATTTCACGAGCCGACGACTCGACCAGCGCCTCGCCAAAGAGTTGGGCCTCACGGTTAAACAACTGCGCGGCGAGCAGGAGGTTTCCAATGGATAATCTCCCTGACGCCATGACGATCAACGAGGCGGCCGCGTTCTTAAAGATCCACCCGCGCACGGTGGCCCGGCTGGTGCGGGATCGCCAGTTGCGGTTTTCCAAGATCGGCGGCTCATTGCGGTTCTCGCGGCGGTATCTCACAGAAATTTTGGATTCCGGCATCGATACAAACCACAAGCCTCGCGCTGTGAGAAAGTTTGTCGGCTAAAGGAGGGAGCCATGCCGCTACCGAAGTACATGCAATACACAGCCGCCCTAAGACCCCTTTCTGCATACGTTGCGCTACTCCGTGAAGCCATCGCTCATAACGACGACAACGCGATCCACGATCTGCTTACTTACTACTCCGTCTGTGACCACGCAGCCTATCGGATTCAACATGCCAACGAGATCAACACCTGGAGGAATCATCATGGCTAGAGTAACCGTGCCAATAGATAAGAGTAAGTGCCTGGACCAAACTATTTCGTCACGCACCCCTACTACAATCGGACACGCCCCCCGTGTCGAATACGACGGCTTTTGGGATGTCACGATGAAGGCAACGGGGTTTACCAATAAGGAAGCTGCCTACGATCTGCACGTCTCGGAAAGCCTCTATAAAATGTGGCGCAGCGGGGAGCGATTCGACCCGTTCTTTAGATCGCGGCTCGCCGTTGAAATGCTTCGGTGTCGCGGGCGCGCGGACTTAATTCCGTCCGTGTTGATCTATATCGCCGGCGGGTACGACGGCCTGGTACTTACTCGCGAACAATTCGAGGCGCTCAAAATTCTGCTCGGGGCGGTGAAGGTGAACCCATGAGTCGCAAAGCAACGATCCTATTTTTCTGGTGGTTCATGGTCGCATCCGGCGACGGCGTGAAGGCGGTGGGTCCGTTCAAGGAGCAGATCGATTGCGACTACGCTCGGCTGTCCACGCTCAAAGGTACGGCGACTTCTACTTGCTGGAACGACGGAAAGTAACATGACTCCCCCCTGCAAGTTTCATGAATACTTGAACGGCTCGCTGAAGTGCTTTTTTTGCGGATCGCTGAAGCCGATGTTGCCGGGGTGTTGGCCCGAAAATACCTGGCTTCGTAACAGGATGCGCTACTTACGAGAACAGGAACTCAAGACGGTAATGGCGCAGGTACAGGAAGCGAAAGCGAGGAATGCAATCCAATGACCACCGACGAAGACGGCATTACAAAATATTACGACGACAAGCGCCGAGAGGCCAAGGCGTTGATGGTCGAGCTGGAGCTGCACAAGCAGACCTGCCACGCGGAATACTGGAACTGCCGGACGTGCAGGATACTAGGGAAGCGCTTAGAGATGGCGAGGTACGTAGGCGATTGACCATGAAAGTACTCCGCGACTACCGCCCGACGCCGGACCAATGGCAATGGATCGAGATCTTCGCCGCGGCCGTGGGCTTCCTCCTGTACATGCTCGTACAGAATCTGCGGGGGGATTTTTACCTGCGCTGGCTGGAGCTGCTGAAGTAATGAAAAAAACTCATTGCCAGCGCGGCCATAAGTTTAGTGGCGATAATATTTCCTTGATCCACAAAAAAAATGGGGAAGTTATTCGTGCGTGTCGGACTTGCGCAAGGGCCAGAGGCCGCAAGTATTATAAAGCCCATTCCAAAAGACTGATGTTGAATCAGAAGTCTCGGATGCTTCTAAATTTGAAACAGCGCCGCGCGATACGTCGCCGTTATAGGGCGCGTTACCCAGAAAAGGCCTATGCCTACGGCGCTGTGTCGAACGCCGTTAAGAGGGGGAAGCTTATTCGCAAACCGTGCGAAGTATGCGGCGATCCGAAGGTCCACGGCCATCACCACAAAGGGTACGACAAGCCTCTTGATGTGAAATGGCTCTGTGTAAAACACCACCAAGCTATTCATAAAGAGGGGCACCCTCGATGAGCGCTAAATCAACTGAAATTACCGATGAGCAATTGGCGAAGGCAGAGCAGGAACTCAAGATAGAACGAAAGATTCTGGTGATACTGCGCAAGGTGGCCGACCCGGTAAAGCGCGCGAGAATCATGCGTGCAGTGGCGGCGTTTTATGGTCTCGATGAACACTAGACTCAGCAACCAAGAGGAACCCATGAATCAAACAATCATCGATCAACTCCGCGCCCTAGCAAACTTTTTGGAAGCTAACCCCGATTTACCTACGCCGAGCTTGCCGGATTTAATAGTCGCGTCCAAAGAACACATGATCGAAGCAGTCCGACTAACCGGCGCGAAAAAACGTTACGACGAAACCTATTTCTATGTGGATGTCCCGGTTGGCGATTTCACGCTGCAGTTTTTCTGTAGCCGCGAAACCGTCTGTACTCCCACAAAAACCGTTGAGGAAGTAATCCCTGCCCAACCCGAGTTCATCAGGCGCAAGGTGGTCGAATGGGAGTGTCATCCGTTGCTCAAGCCGGAAGATTTCGTTGAAACCATCGTCCCCGTGTTCGGCGAGGAGGGCGCCCATGGGTAGGTGGTACGAGGACAAAGAAGAACGCTTCGAGCGGATCACCTCGGACAACGAGGAGGCGGCGAGGGATGAGTATTACGAGAAGCTTGAGGCCGAGCACGAGCGCGGCGAGCATGACGATAGGCGGGTAAAGGATTGCGATCTTTGCGAGGTCCAGGTCGATGACGCCTGAATTCAAAACCCATACAGTCGCGCCCGACGCCGCATGTCCGCATTGCCACCACACGCTCGATGCAGCCACGGGTGTCGAATCGGAATCGGCGCCATCCGAGGGCGATATCTCCATCTGTTGGTACTGCGGGAACTGGCTGGTCTTTGACCGGGTGTTGAAACCGCTCGCCAGGACTCAAGACGGCGTGGTTTTCGATCCTCAGTTAACAGTCCGTCCGATCACCGAGGAAGAGATCGCCGCCTTGCCGCAAGAGACGTTTCTTATGCTGTCGCGCGTCAGTCGCTCGTTTGCGCAGTTCAAAAAGGAAACCAAAGAAACCGGGGAAGCCTGAGTCAAACCAACCAGCCAAGCCAACAAGGATAGGAGCGTAAATATGTCTCTCTTGAAACCAGCCGAAAACCAATCGGCATATTTGAAAGCTGGCGTACTAGGTTTCGCCGGCAGTGGAAAAACTTTTACCGCGAGCTTACTCGCGCAGGGACTTGCTGTGATTGAAGAAAAGGCCGGAAGACCCAAACGGCCGGTTGCGTTCTTCGATACGGAAACTGGCAGCGATTACGTGATCGGATCATTCAGGGAGGCGGGACTTGAGATGGTAGTCGCCAAGACTCGCGCCTTTGCAGACCTAATAACGGTCGTTAATGAAGCGGAGAAGGACTGCTCTGTATTGATCATCGATTCGATCTCGCACGTATGGGCCGAACTGGTGGAATCCTACATGCGGAAGAAGAACAAGGACCGGTTGGCAGTGTGGGATTGGAACCCGATCAAGACGGAGTGGCGCCAGTTTACCGACGCTTACCTGTGCTCGAAAATTCATATCATTCTTTGCGGCCGGGCTGCGAACACCTACGACGAGTGGATGAACGAGCGCGGCGAGAAAGAAATCATCAAGACGGGCAGCAAGATGAGAGTTGAATCTGATTTCGGGTATGAGCCGTCGCTGCTTTTCGAGATGGAGCGAGTACAGCCGGAAAAAGATCCTAAGAAAAAACGCGGTTCGTTGTGGATGCACCGGGCAACGATACAGAAAGACC